>Ga0316222_1003376_pt1 | contig 15763 bp, 17 predicted proteins | sample TBH18011metaG_FD_206008 | JGI IMG/M metagenome (GOLD analysis project Ga0316222, IMG submission 206008) | Freshwater microbial communities from Trout Bog Lake, Wisconsin, USA - TBH18011 | ecosystem: Environmental > Aquatic > Freshwater > Lake > Hypolimnion/Profundal zone | place: USA: Wisconsin...
TTGGTGAACCAGATGCCGGTGGCCGTTGTGGCCGCTTCGTGCATGACGGAGGCTCGGCGGATCATTGCCGCCCTGAGGGAGCACAACGATCTACCGCCGGAGCGAACGCGTGCCGATATAGAGCTGTGTCCTCCCAGCCAGCACGCCAAGGTGATGCGTCTGGCCCGTGAACTCGGCGTGGCCGACAGCTTCCTGGCCTGTGTCCGCGGAGGAATGTTTCTGACCTGGCTCGGCGGATTGAGCGACGAACCTTCGGCCGATGTCGAGGTTGAGCAAGCGGCATGATCACGCCCACCACATTTTTGAGATCAAGGAGACAAGAGACATGATGCGCATTCGAGCGATGCTGCTGGCCGCCCTGGTGGCCATTCTAATTCCGTTGGCCGCCACCGCCCACGAGTTCAAGCTCGGTGACCTGACCATCGGCCACCCTTGGGCACGCGCCACCGCCGGCGGCACCGCCAACGGAGCCGCATATCTGACCCTTGCCAACGGCGGCGCTTCGGCGGATCGCCTGGTGGGCGTAGCGTCGTCGATCGCCGCCAAGGTCGAACTGCACACTCATTTGATGGATGGCGGTGTGATGAAGATGCGCCCAGTCGAGGGCATCGACATCGAGCCGGGCGCGCCAATCGAACTGAAGCCGGGCGGCCTGCACGTCATGCTGATTGGGCTGACGGCGCCGCTGAAGGATGGGGACACCTTCCCGCTGGAGTTGACCTTCCAAAAGGCGGGCAAGGTCACCGTCACGGTAAACGTTGAGGCTACGGCGGCAATGGAAGGCATGGGCGACATGCACCATCATCACTGAATTCACGATTTCCCAGGTTGCCTTCACGGGAAGACCGGGGGATGATTTTCCACTCAGTTTCCCCGTGGAGGAGAACGCCATGAACCGCAGAGAATTGCTCGCCTCGGCCGGAGTCGCCGCTGTTGTCCTCGCCTCCGGCGCCGCCTCGGCCGACGAGCATATGAGCCATGACCACGGCGCGATGATGGATCATGGCGCGATGTCAACGCCCATACCCAACGCGGCGCTGATCGATACGGCCTCTAACTGCATCAAGGCCGGGCAAGCCTGTATCACCCATTGCCTGGCCAGCTTTGCTGCCGGTGATACCTCGCTGGCTGCCTGTGCCACCAACGTCGATCAGATGCTAAGTGTCTGCGCCACCCTGCAAAAGTTGGCGTCGGCGAGGTCGGCCCGCCTCCCAGAAATCGCACGGCTGGCCCTGGCGGTCTGTCAGGATTGCGAGAAGGAGTGCCGCAAACACGAGATGCACCACGCCACCTGCAAGGCATGCGCGGATGCCTGCGCGGCCTGCGCGGATGAATGCAAGAAAGCGGCGTGACGGCTATCGCTGCTTCGGGCATTCCACGGCTACAGTTTCACAGGCGTGATCGGCTGCTCCTGGCGCACAAGAGCCATAGCCGACGTTCCCCCGAGTGGCCGCTATCGGTTCCCCTTGCTTATGTCGGTTTTCTGTTCCGCTGCTACTCAGACCCCATGATCCCGAGCGCAACCGAGGGATCTTTCACGCGAGACCGTCTAACGGAGGTGCGTGAAAGATCCCCCTCTTCGCTCGAGATGACAGACTTCCTACGCGACCTGGCTGAACCGCGCCTTGCCAGCGCCACAGACCGGGCAGCGGTCTGGCGAATCGCCGATGACGGTGTGGCCGCACACGTCGCAGACGTGGATATCGGCTTCCGGCAGGTCGCCACCGGCGGCAACCGCGTCAAGGGCGCCCTTGAACAGGCCGTAATGGATATTCTCCACCGCCAGCGCGTTCTTCATGGAAATGGTCGCGGCGTGATTGCCTTCCGCCTCGGCAGTGGCGACGAAGCCGGGATACATCGATTCGAATTCATGCTTTTCGCCGGAGATGGCGGCTGCCAGATTCTCGGCTGTCTTCTTCACCCCGCCCAGGGCGCGCAGGTGGGCATGGGCGTGAATGGTCTCGGCGGCAGCCACGGCGCGGAACAGCTTGGCCACCTGAGGCAAGCCTTCGCTGGCCGCCGCAGCGCCATAGGCCAGGTACTTACGATTGGCCTGGCTTTCGCCGGCAAAGGCCTCGGCCAGGTTTTCATCGGTCTTGGTCATGTCGTCCCCTTTTGGAAAGTTATGCCCCCTCGCCGCCAGCGAGCGTGGGTGAGCCACCATATTCGACGTAGGAACTGCGGAAATAGACCAGGGGGGAGCCGCCCTCCTGGTGCTTTACCTTCAGAACTTTTCCGATAACGACCAGATGGTCGCCAGTGGCGCGCGCCTCAACCAGCGCACATTCCATGTTGACCAGGCAACCGGGCAGGATCGGCGCTCCACTTGCCCACGTTTCGTAGTGCTGCCCGTCGAAGCGGCGCTCGGAGCGGCTGGCGAAGCGGATCGACACGTCGCGCTGCCCCTCGGCCAGGATGTTCACGGCGAAATACCCACTCTCGGTATAGGCTTCGAGCGCCGCCGTGTGATTGCCAAGGCAGAACAAAACCAGCGGCGGCTCTAGCGACAGCGAGCAGAAGGCGCTCACTGTCACCCCGACCGGCGCCTTGGTGGTGGGATGGATCGCGGTAACGACGGTGACGCCCGAGGCGAAACAGCCCAGGGCCTTGCGAAACGTGCGCTGATCGATGGACATCGTCAGATCCGCCTGATTGCCGGGATTAAGGTATAGGCAGATTAATAAGGTTTGCCGGTCCAGGTCAAATGCCGCTTGGGCGTGGCGCCCCCCCGTTCGCGCTGTAGTGAAACAATTTTCGGCCCATGAAACATTTTTTGCCGGCCAAAACCAGTTGACTCGCGACAGCGGCGCCAAATTATAGCATGCTCCCGACGGCAGGTTGATCCTCCGCTGTCCCAGGGTAGGAACCGTGCAGGGGAAGTGAATGTTCGCGATTGTCGGCTTGGTCGTCACCACGCTTTCGGTGATCGGCGGCTACGCATTGAATGGCGGTCACATGGGGGTGCTGTTTCAGCCTCTCGAGTGGCTGATCATCTTTGGCGCCGCCGTGGGTTCGTTGCTGTTGGGCAATCCAAAACTGATCATCATGGGCGCGGTTGGTAATTTCGCCCTGGTGTTCAAGGGGCCTCATCACGGCCGCGACGCCTTCGTCGAGCTACTATCGATGCTGTATTCGGTGTTCAAACTGGCCAAGACCAAGGGCGATTTGGCGCTGGAAAGCCATGTGGAAAAGCCCGATGAAAGCCCGCTTTTCGCCAAGTTCCCCGGATTCAACGGCGACCACCACATCCGCACCTTCCTGTGCGACTACCTGCGGCTTCTGACCCTTGGCACCTCCAACGCCCACGAGTTGGAAGTGGTGATCGATGGCGAGTTGGAAGCCCACCACAAGTTCTATCACGAAGTCTCCCACGCGGTGAACCTGATGGCCGACGCCATGCCGGCGCTGGGTATCGTCGCCGCCGTGCTGGGCGTTATTCACACCATGGGGTCGATCACCGAGCCGCCGGAAGTGCTGGGTCATCTGATCGGCGCCGCCCTGGTCGGCACCTTCTCGGGCGTGCTGCTGTCCTACGCGGTGTTCGCGCCGATCGCCCGTAACATGCAGCTCTGCTTCGATTCGGACGCCTATTACCACGCCGCCATCAAGGCCGGTCTCTTGGCCCATATGCAGGGCTACGCCCCCCAGGTGTCGATCGAGTTCGCCCGCAAGATTCTGCCCGATGAATTGCGCCCGACCTTCCAGGAGCTTGAGGAGACTGTCACCAACCTGCCGCCCGATTAAGGGTGGCGGCTGACGCGCCATGGCCGAACAATCGATCATCATCAAACGGGTCAAGAAGGTGGGAGGTGCCGCCCATGGCGGCGCTTGGAAGGTGGCTTACGCCGACTTCGTGACCGCGATGATGGCCTTCTTCCTGCTCTTGTGGCTGCTCAATGCCGTCACCGAGGAGCAGTTGACGGGCATTTCCAACTATTTCGCCCCGACCATGGCCTCGCAAAGCAAGTCCGGCGCCGGCGGCATCCTCGGCGGCCAGGTGATGTGGCCGGAATCTCTGATGGCCAATTCCAGTTCGGCCAGCCTGGTCCAGCACATGCCGCCGTCGTCGATCGGTCCCGGCGGCGAGGATCTGACCTCGGCCGCCACCGAGCCGTTGGAGGGGATGAACGAGAAGGACTTCAAGGAAAAGATGGCCGAGCGCGAACAGGAAAAGTTCGACAAGGCCAAGGAAATGCTGGAGAACGCCATCAAAGGCATTCCCGAATTGAAGGCCTATCAGGGCTCGATGCTGGTCGATAACACCACCGAGGGCCTGCGCATTCAGCTAACCGACCAGGAAGGCCTGGCGATGTTCCCGTCGGGCAGCTCGGCGATGTTCGGCTATACCCGCGCCATGCTCGACATGGTGTCGCGGGTGGTCAACCAATTGCCCAACAAGGTCTCCATTTCCGGCTATACCGACGCGGTGCCGTTCCGCGATCCCTCCGGCTACACCAATTGGGAATTGTCAGCCGACCGCGCTCTGGCCAGCCGGCGCATGCTGGTGGCGGCCGGGGTCCCGGAAGCCCGCATCGACCGGGTGGTGGGCAAGGCTGATACCGATCCGCTGGTCAAGGACGATCCCAAGGCGCCGCGCAACCGCCGGATCAGCATCATTCTGCTGCGTGAAAACGACCTGACCCCGCCGCCAGCATTGCCGACCGGCGGCAAGGGTACCGCGCCGGAAGCGCCCAAGGCCGCCGGACCATCCAAGGCGAGCGAACCAAAACATTAGGAGGAACGTCCATGGCGGATGCGCTGGTCGTCCTCCCTCAGGCCGAATGGGCCGATCCCTGGGGCCATCCGGAATACTATGTCGGCATCACCGCCAAACGGGTGATTGCCTATCTGCTTGATGCCCTGGTGATCATGGGGGTGGTGCTGATCGCCTGGGCCATTCTGGCGGTGGCCGGGGTATTCACCCTGGGTCTGGCCTGGGCCATGCTGGGCGTGCCCAGCGTTTTGGCGCCGTTCCTGTACCACTCTTTGCTGATCGGCGGTTCCCGCTCGGCCACCCTCGGCATGCGGCTGATCGGCATCCGGGTCATGAGTCTGGAATCAGCCGAGCCGGAGCGGCCCAGCCTGACCCAGGCCGCCATCCAGACTGTAGCCTTTTATGGCTCGCTCGCGGTGACCGGATCGTTGATTATGCTGGTGGCGCTGTTCAACGCCCGTCGGCGCACGCTGCATGATTGGCTGGCCGGGACCGTGGTGGTCAACGATCTTCGGGGACGGATATCCCCCCCATCGGGAGGCGGTGGTGGCTGACCGGGTGGGCCACCATATCAAAGGCGTGACGGCGTGTGATCGGCGCGCCGGGTGAGAGCGAACTGGGACGCGATGGATCATATTCCACTCAAAAGGCCGCATTTCTTCTTCACCACGGCCCCCCTGCCCTGCCCCTATATCGCAGGAAGGATGGAACGCAAGATCGTCACCGAGTTGAACGGTTCCGACGCCGAGTTCCTGCATGAAACCCTGTCGCGGGCCGGCTTCCGACGCAGCCATTCCATCGCCTACACCCCGGCCTGCCCCGGCTGCAATGCCTGTGTGCCGGTTCGCATCATCACCGAAGGCTTCCGACCCGACCGCACCATGCGGAAGGTGGCCAAGGCCAATGGCGACCTGATCGCGCAGGTGATCCCGGCCCGAGCCACAGCCGAGCATTATCGCCTGTTCGCCCGCTATCAGGAATCTCGCCATGCCGGTGGCGACATGGCCTTGATGGGGTTCTACGACTACCGCTCGATGGTCGAGGACAGCCCGATCGACACCTTCATGGTCGAATTCCGCCGTCCCGACGGCACCCTGATGGCCGCCTGCCTGGCCGACCGCATGTCGGACGGGCTGTCGGCGGTCTACAGTTTCTTCGAGCCGGACCTGCCGCGCCGTTCGCTTGGGACCCAGGTGGTGCTGTGGCTGGTCGATGAGGCCCTGCGCCAGGGACTACCCTACGTCTATCTCGGCTACTGGATTGGCGAGAGTCCTAAAATGTCCTACAAAGCCCGCTTCCAACCGCTGGAGGCCTTCGGCCCCACTGGTTGGCGCGGTTTCAGCTCCACCGACGAGGAAGGCGCCCACCCGGCCAAGGCCGCAGGGTGCGGATAAAGCTCATGAAGCATTTGCTGATCGCCGACGACGAACCGTTGGCTTTGAAATTGTTGTCGGAATTGCTGACAGCCTCCGGCTATCAGGTGTCAACCGCGACCAATGGAACCGAGGCGCTGGCACTGCTGGAGCGCCACGCCTTCGATGCGGTCATCACCGATTACCACATGCCCGATATCGATGGCCTGGAACTGGTGCGCCGGATCGGCGGGGACATTCCGGTATTCATGACCACCGTCGATGCCGAATCCCTCGGCCCAGAGGATCGCCGCCGCGTCCACCTCTTGCCCAAACCGCTCTCTATCCACAACCTTCTGGACAGAATCGGACAGGTGGTCGGGTAGGTAGGCTGTCGAAAAATAGTTTTTTGAGGCGTCATTCCCGCGAAAGCGCCAGGGGATGCATACATCTTTATGCGCGACTACTTTCCATCGTCATGCCCGGACTTGTTCCGGGCATCCACGTCTTTCTGCACCGAAATCGTTTGATTGGCCCCACCACGTGGATGGCCGGGTCAAGCCCGGCCATGACGGAACTTATTGATATGCAACAACAAAATGTGTGAATCGCCTCGCGCGAAAGTGGGGGGAGCCTTGGGCCCAACGGACCGCCCCCCTAAAACTTATTCGACCGCGGAAACCCAGTCGGCGGCAGCCGTCCGGTGGAGGCGCGTTTGCCCAGCCAGGGGGTCAGGTCCTTTTCGCAGCGTTCGCGTTCGCCGCTCTTCCAGCTAAGGCCATCGCCCAGGGTGAACACCTTGATGTCGGCGGCGCCGCCATCGCGGTACTTTTGCAGGATAACGCCCCGGCCACGGGTCATGGTCGGGATTTCGTCCTTCATGAACACCAGCAGCTTGCGATTTTCACCGATCACGGCGACGGCATCGCCCTCAGCCCCCAAGCAGAACACCGCCTTTTCGCCAGCTTCCAGGTTGAGCACCATCTTGCCGGCACGGGTCTGGGCCAGCACCTCGTTTTCCTCGACTAGAAAGCCACGGCCGGCATCGGCGGCCACCAGCAGCAGGCGGCCGGGCTTGTGGACCAACAGAGCGGTGATGTCCGCCTCGTTGGCCAGATCGACCATCAGCCGCAACGGCTCACCATGGCCACGGCCGCGCGGCAGCTTGTCACCGCCGAGGGTGTAGAAGCGGCCGTCGCTGGCGAAGACCAGGATCTTGTCGGTGGTTTCGGCCTTGAGGACGAATTTGAGGCCGTCGCCCTCCTTGAACTTGAGCTCCTCGTGATTGTCGGTATGGCCGCGCACGGCGCGGATCCAACCCTTTTCCGACAGGATGATGGTGATCGGCTCGCGCTCGATGAAGGCCTCGATTGGCACCACCACCGCCGACGGCGCCTCGCCCAATTCGGTGCGGCGCTTACCCAGGGGAGTGGCGCCGCCGAATTGCTTGGCGATCTCGGCCAATTGTCCGGCGATGCGGCCCCAGCGGGCGGATTCGTCGGCCAACAGGGCGACCAGACCGGCCTTCTCCGCCGATAGGCCGTCATGCTCTTTCTTGATCTCCATCTCTTCCAGCTTGCGCAAGGCACGCAGGCGCATGTTGAGGATGGCCTCGGCCTGGGCATCGGACAGCTCGAAGCGCTTGATCAGGGCCGGCTTCGGCTCATCCTCGGTGCGGATGATGTGGATCACTTCGTCCAGGTTGAGATAGGCGATCAAATAGCCGGCCAGCACTTCCAGCCGTTTCTCGATCTTGTCGAGGCGATGACGCGAGCGCCGCTCCAAAACCTCCATGCGATGATCCAGGAAGGCGCGCAGCACCTCCTTCAAATCCATCACCTTGGGCACCGCTTCCCGGTCGAGCACGTTCATGTTGAGCGGCACCCGCACTTCCAAATCGGTCTGGCGGAACAATTGTTCCATCAGGTGCTCGGGTTCGATGGTGCGATTGCGCGGTTCCAGCACGACGCGGACGTCCTCGGCGGATTCGTCGCGGATATCGGCCAACAGCGGCAGCTTCTTCTCGTTCAGCAGTTCGGCGATCTTCTCGATCAGCTTCGACTTCTGAATCTGGTAGGGAATTTCGGTGATGACGATCTGGAACAGGCCGTGGGACAGCTTCTCCACCGCCCAGCGGGCGCGCAGGCGAAACGAGCCACGCCCGGTGCGATAGGCCTCGAACACTGCCTCACGAGTTTCGGCCAGCACCCCGCCGGTAGGGAAATCCGGTCCCGGCATGCGCTCGATCAGGGCGTCGATGCCGCAATCCGGCTGGGCGATCAAATGGTCGAGGGCGGCGCAAATCTCCCCGACATTGTGGGGCGGAATGCTGGTGGCCATGCCGACGGCGATGCCTGCGGCACCATTGGCGAGCAAATTGGGGAAGGCGGACGGCATCACCGCCGGCTCGCTTTCCGAGCCGTCATAGGTGGGGCGGAAGTCCACAGTGTCCTCGTCCAGTCCCTCCATCAAAGCGGCCGCCACCGCCGTCAGCTTGGCCTCGGTGTAGCGCATGGCGGCGGCGTTATCGCCGTCGATATTGCCGAAATTGCCCTGGCCCTCGACCAGGGGATAGCGCACCGCAAAATCCTGGGCCAGGCGCACCATGGCGTCGTAGATCGAGGCATCGCCATGGGGGTGGTACTTACCCATCACGTCGCCGACCACGCGGGCGCATTTCTTGAAACCGCCCTCGGGGTCGAGCTTCAATTGGCGCATCGCGTAGAGCAGCCGCCGATGTACCGGTTTCAACCCGTCGCGCACATCGGGCAACGAGCGCGACACGATGGTCGACATGGCATAGGCGAGATAGCGCTCGCCCAATGCCTCGGTCAACGGCGTCTCGCGGATGGTGCCGGTCTGGGCTGGCTCGGTCATGGTATCCTCTGTGTCCACTGCGCTACATATAGGGCCATCACCCCCATCGCCGTCAACCTCTCGTGTTGATCCGCTCCACCAGCCTCGCCCTTGCCGGCGGCAAAGCCTGGCCATGCGGCCCCAGCACATGGCGATCAAGGAAGAAGCCAGTCAGTACCAGGCCCTCGGCAATCTCGGCCGCACTGCCCTCCCCACCCGCCACCAGGAACCTGGGCAGCGCCAGCAGCTTGTCGCGATAGGGCTCGCCGGCCGATAGCGACACCGCACGGCCGGTCTTGGGGCTGACGAAGCAGAGTTGGTCGTTACCACCGGCAGCGCAGACCGACAAATCCAACCCGAAACCAAGCCCCCGCAACAGGGCCAGTTCCCAGTGGATGTAGACGCTGGGCCAAGCCTGACTGTCCAAGCTGTCCAACAGCGCCAGCAGCGCCTCGAACAAGGGCGCGTGGGGCTGACGCTCGGGCAGAGCCGCTTCGCACAGGGCGCAGGCGCTGGTCAATGCCGCCAGCGGTCCGGCGGCCTCCATTGCCAAAGCGGCGGTGGCAGCCACCAATTCGCATTTCAGCGCCCCCAATTGCTCGGCCAGCCGCGCCCGCCACAGCGCCGAAACCAGGTTGCCCGGCAGTAGCACCCCGCGATTGGCCTTGGATTGAGCGCCCCGCACCAGGCCAGCATGGCGGCCGTGCTCGCGGGTCAACAGCGACACCACAGCGCCGCTCTCGCCGTGGGGACGCATTGCCAGGACAATGGCATCGTCCCGCCATTCCATGGCTATAACAAGCCCCAGACCATCAGAGCCAGCCCGATCATCGCCATGACCAGACCGAGCGCAGCAATCGGCAGAATCCACGCAGCACGGGGCGGCGCCTCGTCAAAGGCCGCCTCGCTCCAAGCGCCACTGCGGAAACGATGAACCAGCACCCAGGTCACCAGCAGAGTGCCAAGCCAGATCAGGGCGAGGCCGAGGGCGCGGGGGGTCATGGCTGATTGTCATCCCGACAGAGCGCAGCGACGAGGGATCTTTCACGCGAAACCGTCTGACGGCGGTGCGTGAATGATCCCTCTCTACGCTCGGGATGACAATTCTTCAGCATTAGGCATCAAAGTCCAAGCCAATACCGCTGTAAAATCCACGCTTCTCGGTCCAGTCGCCCCGGACTTTGACATGCAAGAACAGATGGACGCGGCGCTCCAGCAGCCCTTCCAATTCGAGCCGGGCGGCCTCGCCGATGCTCTTGATCTGATGGCCGCCCTTGCCCACCACCATCGATTTCTGGCTTTCGCGCTCGATGTAGAGGATCTGGTCGATCCGTACCGAGCCGTCCTCGCGGTCCTCCCAGGTTTCGGTATCCACGGCCAGGGCGTAAGGCAATTCCTGGTGCAATTGCAGAAAGGCCTTCTCGCGGGTGATTTCAGCCGCCAACAGGCGCTGCGGCAAATCGGACACCTGATCCTCGGGGAACAGCAACGGCCCCTCCGGCATCCGCGCCGCCAGATCGCGGCCAAGTTCGGCCACGCCGTCGCCGGACAGCGCCGAGATCATGTAGGTGTCCGTGAAGATGCCCAGCGAATTGATCTCGGTGGCCAATCCCAGCAGCTTTTCCTTGCGCACCAGATCGACCTTGTTGAGCACCAGCACCGCCTGCAACCCAACCGACTTAAGGCGCAGGCCGATGGCGCGAGCATCGTCGTTCCAGCCCGTTTTGGCATCGACCAGCAGGCAGATGACGTCGGCGTCGTTGGCGCCTTCCCAGGCGGCGGCGACCATGGCCCGCTCAATGCGGGCCTTGGGGGTGAAAATGCCGGGGGTATCGACCAGGATCACCTGGGTGGCGCCCTCCATCATGATCCCCAACACCCTGAAACGGGTGGTTTGGACCTTGGGCGAGACGATCGACACCTTGGTGCCGACCAGTCCATTGACCAGGGTCGATTTGCCGGCATTGGGGGCGCCAAGGATGGCGGCATAGCCGCAGCGCGTATTGTCTTCACTCATGGCGACAGCCTTTCCAGCAGGGCGGCGGCGGCGGCCTGTTCGGCGGCACGCTTTGAGGACCCGCTGCCGGTGGCTGCCTCGATACCGGCGACCTCGACCGCGACCAAGAAAACGGGATCGTGGGGCGGCCCCTCGGTGCCCGACACGGTATAGATGGGGAGCGGCTTGCCCAAACCCTGGGCCCATTCCTGGAGCGCGGTTTTGGCGTCCTTGGGAGGAGCCGCCGATTCATCCATCAGCGGTATCCAATGGGTGCGGATGAAATGGGCAGCGAGCTCGAAGCCGGCATCGGCATAGAGTGCACCGATGACAGCCTCGCAGGCATCGGCCAGCAAAGCGGGGTTCTGGCGGCCTCCCGCCTCCTCCTCACCCTTGGAAACCAGAATGGCCTCGTCCAGGCCAATGCTGACCGCGACCCGCGCCAGGCTTTCGCGCCGCACCAGCGCGGCATGGCGCCGCGCCAAGGCTCCTTCCGGCTCGTCGGGGAAGCTGGCCAGCAGCATGTCGGCCACTGCCAAACCAAGCACCCGGTCGCCAAGAAATTCCAGCCGTTCATAAGGAGTGGCGCGCCGCGGCGAGCGGCCTTGAACCACCGAGGGGTGGGTTAGCGCCTGGACCAACAAGTCTGGCCGGGCGAAAGTGTGGCCCAGCCGAGCGGCGATCCCTGACGCGCCATCCATCCCTAATAGATCCTGTCGAGCAGGCGGTCGTAACGGATCGCCCAGGGCCAGCGCCACAATTCCCACAAGGCGGCCGAACCATTCTCGGAAAAGAAGATGATCTCGGCGCGGCCGACCAGATTTTCCGCCGGCACGTAACCGACCTCGTCCAGGTAGCGCGAATCCTGGGAATTGTCGCGGTTGTCGCCCATCATGAAGTAGTGCTCGGGCGGCACCACGTATTCCGGGGTGTTGTCTGCGGGGCCGGTGTCGCCCAAGGATTCGACGATGCGATGCTTCTTACCGTTGGGCAGAGTCTCGATGTATTGCAGCGAGCGAACCACGTTGCCGAAGCGATCAGGACCAACCTGATCCTCAATGCGGCTGCGCTCAATGGGCTTGCCGTTGATGTGGAGGATGCCACCGATCATCTGGATGTGATCGCCTGGCAGGCCGATCAGGCGCTTGATGTAGTCAACCTTGTTTTCGGTCGGCTTCTTGAACACCACCACGTCGCCACGTTCAGGGATTCGCTCGAACAGCCGCCCGCCCGAGGGGCCGATGCCGAACGGCACCGAATAACGCGAATAGCCGTAGGCGAATTTCGAGACGAACAGGTAATCGCCGATCAGCAAGGTGGGGATCATCGATCCGGACGGAATGTTGAACGGCTCGAAGGCCACGGTCCGCACGAAACCGGCGATCAGCATGGCGTAAACGACCGTCTTGACCGTTTCCCAGGTCCCGCTGGACTTTCCCCGAGCCATCAAAACCGCCGCCTATCCGTTTGAAGCACATGATGAATGCACCGGCCACCGAGGCGACCGAAATGCGGCCTGATCAAGCCAGCCCGTCCCGCCGGTGTCAAGCAGAGACCATTTGGCCGGCCACCGCCGAAATAATCACCATCGCCTCCGCCAGGGGATATTCGTCGGTGATGGTGAGCGCGATATGAGGCGCCATCCCCGCCGGAATCATCTCGGCCAGGCGGCTTGCAGCACCGCCGGTCAGCGCCAGGGTGGGTTGGCCCGAGGGCAGATTGACCACGCCAATATCCTTCATGAACACACCCTCGGCGAAGCCGGTGCCCAGGGCCTTGGCGCAGGCCTCTTTGGCGGCGAAGCGCTTGGCGTAGGTGCCGGCGCGGCCGCCCTCGGCGCGGCGACTCGCCTTGGCTTGCTCGATCTCGGTGAATACCCGCTCGACGAAGCGGTCACCAAAGCGGGCCAAGGTCTTTTCGATGCGGCGGATGTCGCACAGGTCGTTGCCGATGCCGATGATCACGGGCCGCCCCGCCGCGCTTCGTCCATCAGCGCCCGCATGCGGCGTATAGAGGCCTCGAAGCCGATGAAAATAGCCTCGCCAACCAGGAAATGGCCGATATTGAGTTCGACGATGCTGGGAATGGCGGCGATCGGCTTGACCGTGTCGAAAGACAATCCGTGGCCGGCATGACATTCCAGCCCAATCGCCTTGGCGTGGGCGGCAGCGGTAGTGATGCGGGAAAATTCTCCATCACGCCCCTCGCCCACAGCGTCGCAATAGGCCCCGGTATGCAGTTCCACCACCGGCGCGCCAATGGCCAAGGCCGCATCAAGCTGGCGCGGATCGGGCTCGATAAACATCGACACCCGGATTCCGGCGGCGACCAAACGGCCGACCAGCGGACGAAGCTGGTCCTGGTGGCCGGCGACGTCGAGACCGCCCTCGGTGGTGCGCTCCTCCCGCTTCTCCGGCACGATGCAGGCCGCGTGGGGCCGATGCCTGAGCGCGATCGCCACCATCTCCTCGGTGGCAGCCATCTCCAGATTGAGCGGCAGCTTGACCTCATTGGCCAGGCGCTCGATATCACTATCGGAAATGTGGCGGCGATCCTCGCGCAGATGCGCAGTGATCCCGTCCGCCCCCGCCGCAGCGGCCAGATGGGCGGCCCGCACCGGATCGGGATGGTGGCCACCGCGCGCGTTACGGATAGTGGCGACATGGTCGATGTTGATGCCAAGGCGAAGAATGGTCATCTCGGTCCTAACTCCGCGCCCGCTCCACCGAGGAAATCGCCGGGGTGGCGCGCAACGCGGCGATGATGTTGGTCAGGTGCTTCACGTCGCGCACCTCGATGTCGATGATCAGTTCGAAAAACTCAACGGTCCGGTTGGTCAGCTTCAGATTGGTGATGTTGCCCATGTTCTTGGCGATCACCGTGGTCACCGCGCCCAAGGTACCCGGCTCATTGGTCACCACCAGATCGATACGGCCGAGATGACCATGGCCGTCGGCCTCCTCCCAGGACAGATCAAGCCATCGCTCCGGCGTGTCGATATACTGTTCCAGATTTTCACAATCGATGGTGTGAATGGTCACCCCCTTGCCGGTGGTGACGATGCCGACAATGCGGTCGCCCGGCAGCGGATGGCAGCAGCCGGCGAAATGCATGGCCATGCCGGCGATCAATCCCTTGATCGGCACCGCGTTGCGATGAAGATCCTTCTTGTCGCCGGCCGGCTTGGCCTTGCGGTTGATCGGCACCACGTTGTCGGGCTGGGGCGGACGCGCCTTCAACTCGGGGAAGACGGTCGAAACCACCTCGCGCGCGGTCAGCACCCCCTCGCCGACCAGGGAAATGAGATCGTCCGCGGTGGGCGCCTTGAAGATCTTCAGAACCCCATCCACCGCCTTGTCGGTGAAATCGTAGCCCTCGGCCCGGAACGCCCGCACCAGAATGGCGCGGCCAAGATCGAGATACTGTGCCCGTTGTTGGGTGCGGACATAGCGACGAATGCGTGAGCGCGCCCGTCCGGTAACGACGAAGCGTTCCCAGGTCGGATTGGGCGTCTGCGCCTTCGAGGTGACGATCTCGACCTGATCGCCATTCCCCAACAGGGTGCGCAACGGCATGATACGGCCATTGATCTTGGCGCCGACGCAGGTGTCGCCCACCTGGGAGTGGACCGCATAGGCGAAATCCACCGGGGTGGCGCCGCGCGGCAGGGCGATCAGATCACCCTTGGGGGTGAAGCAGAACACCTGATCCTGGAACATCTCAAGCTTGGTGTGCTCAAGGAATTCCTCGGGATTCGAGGCATGCTCCAGAATATCGAGCAATTCCCGCAGCCAGCGATATTGCCGGCCATCGGTCATCTTGGCGTCGCCGCCGCCCTTGTTCTTGTATTTCCAGTGAGCAGCCACCCCCAGCTCGGCGATTTCGTGCATGTCGCTGGAGCGGATCTGCACCTCGATGCGGTGGCGCTCGGGGCCGAACACGCCGGTATGCAGGCTGCGATAGCCGTTCGGCTTGGGGGTCGAAATGTAATCCTTGAAGCGATGCGGCACCATCGGGTAGCGCGAATGGATCACCCCCAAGGCCCGGTAGCAATCCTCGACCGAATCGACCACCACCCGGAAGGCCATGATGTCGGAGAGCTGCTCAAAGCCGACATTCTTCTTCTGCATCTTCTGCCAGATGCTATAGGGGGTCTTTTCGCGCCCGGAAACCTTGGCCTCGACCCCGGCTTCCCCCAAAGTCCGGCTCAGTTCCGCCAGGATGCGGCCGATCAGATCGCCGCCCTGTTCGCGCAGGAATTTCAGCCGCGCAATGATCGAGGCCCGCGCCTCGGCGTGCAATTCGCCGAAAGCCAGGTCCTCCAGCTCCATCTTGATCTCCTGCATGCCGATACGTTCGGCCAGCGGGGCGTAGATCTCCATGGTCTCAAGGGCAATGCGGCGGCGCTTCTCCGGCTTCTGGATGTAGTGCAGCGTCCGCATGTTGTGAACGCGGTCGGCCAGCTTGACCAACAGGACACGAATGTCCTCGCTCATGGCCAGTACCAGCTTACGCAGATTCTCGGCCTGCTTGGCGTGGTCCGATTGCAGCTCGATGCGGTTCAGCTTGGTGACGCCATCGACCAGGCGGGCGATCTCGGAACCGAACATCTTCTCGATATCGGCCAGGGTCGCCGGGGTGTCCTCGATGGTGTCGTGCAACAGGGCGGTGATGATCGAGGCGCAATCCAGCCGGTACTTGGTAAGGAAACCGGCAACCTCGATCGGATGGGAGAAATAGGGGTCGCCCGAGGCGCGCAACTGCGACCCGTGCATCTTCATGGCGAAGACATAGGCACGGTTGATGGCGTCCTCGTCGGCGGTGGGGTCGTAGGACTTGACCCGT
>Ga0316222_1003377_pt1 | contig 15750 bp, 13 predicted proteins | sample TBH18011metaG_FD_206008 | JGI IMG/M metagenome (GOLD analysis project Ga0316222, IMG submission 206008) | Freshwater microbial communities from Trout Bog Lake, Wisconsin, USA - TBH18011 | ecosystem: Environmental > Aquatic > Freshwater > Lake > Hypolimnion/Profundal zone | place: USA: Wisconsin...
CTGCCATTATTTGCTTCGACGCGCTAGACGGGGATGATTTCCGGCAATTGCTGACCCGCTTAAAAACCACTTTCGCTGAGCCACCCGCCGGATAACAGCAGGGACACTGGGATTACCCGGGGCCAATCGGCAAATTTGCTTTCTTTTCGTAGATAATCATTTGTATTGGCTTGTAATTGCAGTTATCTTAAGCAACAATTTAAAAAAATAATATTCAAGGAGAAATAGGATGTCAAAAGGCCAAAATTTGCAGGACAATTTTCTAAATTCACTTAGAAAAGAACATACTCCTGTGTCCATCTTTCTTGTCAACGGCATTAAGCTACAAGGTAAAGTCGATTCATTCGACCAATATGTGATCATGCTTAAAAATACCGTAAGCCAGATGGTTTATAAGCACGCCATTTCCACTATTGTGCCTAGCAAAGCCGTTAAAATAACCCGTGATGAAGAGGCTGGCATTGAAGAGTAAATTACACCGTACACCACTGTTTGCCATCTGTCCCTATCGCCTGGTAGCCCAGCCGGAAGGCTGTTTATTGGCGTGGAGGCAGAACATTGTTTGACCGTCCCGGCTCCACCGGCGAACGTGCCGTATTGGTGCATATCACCTTCCGCCACGACCAAGAAGACCTTGCCGAACTCAAGGAGCTGGCCAAATCCGCCGGCACCGATCCTTTAGAAGTCGTCACCGGAAGCCGAAAAGCCCCGGACTCCAAATATTTCATCGGCACCGGCAAGCTGGATGAGTTAAAGGCAGCCGTGGTTCGCCTGTCTGCCGATGTGGTGCTGTTCAACCACTCGCTAAGCCCCAGCCAAGAGCGCAACTTGGAGACCTTTCTCGGGGTGCGCGTGGTTGACCGCAACGGGCTGATTTTGGATATATTTGCCCAACGCGCCCAGTCTTTTGAGGGCAAATTGCAAGTCGAGCTGGCACAGTTGAAACACCTATCAACCCGTTTGGTACGCGGCTGGACACATTTGGAAAGGCAAAAAGGCGGCATTGGCTTGCGCGGCCCAGGCGAAACCCAGTTGGAAACAGACCGGCGATTGCTGGCATTACGCATCAAACAAATCCAGCAGCGCTTGGCCAAAGTGGACAAGCAACGCCACCAAAGCCGTAGCAAACGCAAAAAAGCGGACATTGCCACCGTGTCCTTAGTGGGCTATACCAACGCAGGAAAATCGACACTGTTCAACCAGCTGACCGGTGCGGATATCTATACCGCCGACCAATTGTTCGCCACCTTAGATCCCACCTTACGCAATTGCCAGCTTTCTGAAAACAATGATATTGTGTTGGCGGACACAGTGGGCTTTATCCGCCATTTGCCGCATGAGCTGGTGGCGGCGTTCAAATCCACCTTGCAAGAGGCCAGCGACGCAGATTTATTGCTGCACGTGGTGGATGCCCATAGTGATGAGCGGGACGAGATTATGGTGCAAGTCAATCATGTGCTGGATGATATCGATGCCGGTCAAATCCGGCAAATCGAGGTGTTCAATAAGATCGACCTGCTCGATAACATTCCTGCACACATCGACCGTGACGACCAAGGCAACCCCGTCCGTGTCTGGCTGTCCGCCGTCAGCGGCGAAGGTATAGGGCTACTCAAGCAAGCATTGGCAGAATTGTTCGCCACCAGCTCCAAAGTGAAAAAACAGTGTTATTTGTCTGCCAGCCAAGCGGATATCCGCGCCAAATTATTTTCTTGCGCAAAAATTATAGACGAGCATATTGACGACCAAGGTGGCTGCAAGTTGCTCATTGAAATAGATGTCAAGCATTTAGGGCTGTTAAAGGCGGTCATAACCGAAGAGGCAACTTGAACGGCTGCTTTGTTGCGGGCGTTTTGGCAGGCGGCAATGGCCTGTTGCCAGTCGATTGCGCCTGTTTTCCCGCAAACTTCATAGAATCTTTTTTATTTACGATAGAATAGCGGCAATAACCAAGTTGGCGGCACACTTTACAGCCGGCCCAACGCTGTCCCGTCAGGGAAACTAACAACCATCCAATTATCCAATACGGAGAGCAATTATGTCGTGGAACGAGCCGGGCGGCGATAAGAAAGACCCTTGGAGCGGGCGCGGAGACCAAGATGGGCCTCCTGACCTTGATGAAGCCATTAAATCATTACAGGAAAAATTCAATAAATTGTTCGGCGGGGGGGCTGGCGACAACAATAATGGTGAAGACCGGCCAACATTTGGCAATCCTATAGCGGGGTTGGGCTATATTGCCGCAGGTGCCTTGGCAATATGGGGCTTTAGTGGCTTTTATATTGTCGACGAAGGCAATAATGGCGTTGAAACCCGCTTTGGCGCTTATATCAACACCACCCAATCGGGGCTGAATTGGCATTTGCCCGCCCCGATAGAAAGCGTGGAAGTGGTCAACGTGAAACAAAACCGATCCATTGAAGTGGGCTACCGCACTGGCAGTGAACAAGCCATAGGCTCGGTGCTGAATGAAGCCTTAATGCTCACTAAAGACGAAAATTATGTTGACATCCGTTTGGCGGTGCAATATGAGGTGAAAGATGCCCGCCAATTTCTGTTTAACATCGCCAATCCAGCCGCCACCTTGAAACAAGTGACCGAAAGTGTGCAACGCGGGGTAATTGGCGGCAACACTATGGATTACGTGCTGACCGAAGGCCGTGGTGAAATTGTCGCGCAAATAAAGAAAGAAATACAAGAAGTGATGGATAGCTACCAGTCTGGCATTAATATCTCCAGCGTCAATTTGCAAGATGCCCAACCCCCCGAACAGGTGCAAAATGCTTTTGCTGATGCTGTTAAAGCCCGCGAAGACCAACAACGGCTCATCAACGAAGCGGAGGCCTATTCCAACGATGTAGTGCCTAAGGCACGCGGTGCGGCGGCCAGAAAAATCCAAGAAGCCGAAGGTTACAAAGAGCAAGTGATTGCCCAAGCTGAAGGTGAAACCAGCCGCTTCAGCAAATTACTGGCTGAATACAGCAAAGCCCCTGCCGTAACCCGCAAACGGATTTATATTGAAGCCATGGAATCGGTGTTGTCAGATGCCAATACCCTGATGATTGACGTAAAAAGCGGCAACAATTTATTGTATCTGCCTTTGGATAAAATGATGCAGCCCACCAACCCAGCCCCCATGCCGTCATTGGGCGGCACTGCGACCGGCGGCAGCACCGAGCCACAAACCACCACCCAGCCACCGCCACAAAATACCACGCAACGGTTTATTGCGGAAGATCATGTGGACCATTCCACCAACCGTGGGCGCGATGCAAGGGGACGCCAATAATGTCAATCATGCAAAATAAAACTCTACTGGCCATCAGTTTTTTGGTACTGTTGCTGTTAGGCAAAATGTCTGTTTTTACGGTGCAGCAAACCGAAAAAGCCATCAAGTTCCGTTTCGGCGAAATAGTCAAATCAGATTACGCCCCCGGGCTGCATTTTAAGTGGCCGTTCATCAATAACGTGTTGCCGTTCGATGCCCGGATACAAACCATGTCCTCGAAGCCAGAGCGGTTTCTGACGGCGGAAAAGAAAAATGTGATGGTTGATTCGTTCGTCAAATGGCGGATAGGCGATGTCACCAAATTTTATACCGTGGTGTCGGGTTCTATCGACCAAGCCAATATGCGTCTGGACCAGATCATTAAAGACGCATTCCGTGGCGAATTCAGCAAACGCACCATCACTCAACTGGTTTCCACCGATCGGAGCGTGATTCGGGAAATATTAATCAAAAATTCCAAGATTGTCGCCGCCGAACTGGGCATGGAAATCGTTGACGTACAGGTGATGCGTATCGATCTGACTGATGAAGTCAGCAGCTCGGTGTTCCGCAGAATGGAAGCCGAACGTGAAAAAATAGCCCGTGAATTACGCTCGCAAGGTGCCGAAGCGGCAGAGCGTATCCGTGCCGATGCCGACCGCCAGCGTGTTATCACTTTAGCCAATGCTTACCGCGATGCCGAAATCATGCGTGGTGAAGGTGATGCCAAGGCTGCTGACATTTATGCCCAAGCTTACGGGCAAGATACTGAGTTTTTTACCTTTTACCGTAGCCTGAACGCGTATAAAAAGACCTTCTCAAACGGTAATACACTGGTGCTTGATCCGCAGTCGGACTTTTTTCAATATTTTAAGAAACAGACCCCGTAAATTAAGGTATTATTTAGCACTTTATAACCCTGCAAAACGCTCCATTCTGGGGCGTTTTGTTTGAGTGGGACTCTGTTAAACATGCAACAAACAAACGCTTGGCTTTTACCAGACGGCATTGAAGAAATATTACCCGCGCCCACCCGGCATTTGGAAGGCTTACGCAGCCGGTTGCTAACGCTTTTTTCCTGTTGGGGCTATGACTTGGTCATCCCCCCGTTTATCGACTACTTGGATTCCTTATTGACTGGTTCAGGCCATGACTTGGCTCTGCAAACCTTCACCCTCACCGACCAGGTCACCGGCAAGTTACTTGGGGTCAGGGCGGACATGACCCCACAAGTCGCCCGTATCGACGCACACACCCTTAAATCCGATTGCCCCAACCGCCTGTGCTATGTCGGCACTATCCTGCATACCCGTGGCGATGCCTTGGAAAAAACCCGCAGCCCCATGCAGATTGGCGCGGAGCTGTATGGCCATGCTGGGCAAGAAAGCGATATTGAAGTCATCCGGTTGATGTTGGAAATGCTTGCCACAACCGGCCTGATTGATGTGCATTTGGATTTGGGCCATGTCGGCATCTACCGCGCACTATGCCAACAGGCAGGCTTGACCCGTCCGCAAGAAACCCAGTTGTTCGATGTGCTGCAACGCAAGGCGCGTCCCGAATTGACCGAATTGATAGCTAGCCTGGCGATAGACGACGCACTCAAAAATATTTTGCTCAAACTGCCTGAATTGAATGGCGGCTTGGACACCCTGGACAAAGCCAAAGCACTGTTTGCCGATGCCAACGGTGATGCCCGGCAAGCGTTGCACGACTTACAAGCCATTGCAGAAAACCTGACCCGCCGTTATCCCCATTTGCCCATTAGCTGTGATTTGGCGGAACTGCGCGGTTACCATTACCATACCGGCGTGGTGTTTGCCGCTTTCGTGCCGGGAGTTGGTCGCGAAATTGCCCGTGGCGGGCGTTACGACAACATTGGTGCCGTGTTCGGTAGGGCGCGTCCGGCCACCGGTTTCAGCGCCGATTTAAAGTTGCTGTCTGCACTGACCTTGCAAACCCAGCCACTCCCCGCGCCACGGCGTATTTTTGCGCCCTATCATGAGGACTACGGCTTGGATCAGGCCATTCGCGACTTGCGTGCCCAAGGCCATAGCGTTTTGCAACAATTGCCTGGGCAAACAGGTGATGATGCCCAAGCGCTCGGCTGCACTGCCGTTTTAGAACAAGACCATGCCAATTGGCTGGTCAAGCCATTAACAATTTTGGAATAATTATGGGAAAGAATGTAGTCGTCATCGGCACTCAATGGGGCGATGAAGGTAAAGGCAAGCTGGTCGATATTTTAACCGGACAGGCGCAAGCAGTGGTGCGTTTCCAAGGCGGGCACAATGCCGGGCATACCTTAGTCATCAATGGCAAAAAAACGGTATTGCATCTGATACCGTCGGGCATATTGCGTGAAGATGTGCAGTGCATGATTGGCAATGGCGTAGTGCTGTCGCCTGCCGCCTTGATTGAAGAAATTGAGTTTCTGGAACAGGCCGGCATCCCCGTTCGGGGGCGGCTGTCCATCAGTGAAGCCTGTGCTTTGATTTTGCCGATCCATGTCGCGGTTGATCAAGCCCGTGAAAAGGCGCGTGGCAGCAAAGCCATTGGCACCACCGGACGCGGCATTGGCCCTGCTTATGAGGACAAGGCGGGCCGCCGTGGCCTACGTGCCGGTGACTTGTCCGACCCTGTGGTGTTTGCCGAAAAACTCAAGGATTTGCTGGATTACCATAATTTTATGTTGACCCACTATTATCAAGCCGAACCGGTCGATTACCAAAAAACTTTGGACGATGCCTTACGCTTAGGCGAGCAGATCAGACCCATGCTGGCGGATGTCAGTGAACTGCTGTACCAGCACCAGGCCGACGGTCATAACTTACTGTTTGAAGGTGCGCAAGGCGCATTGCTTGATTTGGACCACGGCACTTACCCTTATGTCACCTCGTCTAACACCACTGCCGGTGGCGCAGCAACCGGCACCGGCTTGGGGCCACTGGACATTGACTATGTGCTGGGCATCACCAAAGCCTATTCGACCCGCGTGGGCAATGGCCCATTCCCCACTGAGCTGCATGACGACAAAGGCGAGTACCTCTGTGCCAAAGGCTTTGAATATGGCGCCACCACCGGACGCAAGCGCCGCACCGGCTGGTTTGATGCGGTGGCCATGCGCAAATCGGCGAAACTGAACAGCCTAAGCGGCATTTGTCTGACCAAATTGGATGTGCTGGACGGCTTGGAAACCATTGGCATTTGCAATGCTTACCGGCTGCATGGCGAGATCATCCAAACCGCACCGTTAGGGGCCGATCAATACCAGCAATGCCATGCCATTATTGAAGAAATGCCGGGCTGGACAGGCACTACCGCCGGACTGACCCGGTTTGATGAACTGCCCGAAAACGCCAAGGCTTATATCAAACGGATTGAAGAACTGGTTGGCGTTAAAGTGACTATCTTATCTACTGGGCCGGACAGGGAAGAAACCATTATTCTTGAAAACCCATTTGCCTGAATGGGTCTGATTAATGGTGGGCTAGCATAAGGCGGGGCGGTTTAGACCTCCCCGCCTACCCAAGGTTTCAGGTAAGGCCATACGATGCTTGAGCGGAACCCGCGATAGACACCGCGCTATCGAGGGGCTAAATATTCCCTAGCTTTCAAGATTGTTAGAGCCATCCTAGGTATTTCTGCCGCTAGCCACTAAGCTGCTCAACGCCCTTTGATTGCCTTGCTGGAAGCTTTCATCAGGGCAATCCTTAACGCCCCCGTCACACTATCCCCCAAGCCAAGACGGCCTGCAAAAGCGGGGATTAAAATCATCGAAACCAAAGCGAGTCCCGTGCCTATCAATATTGAGCTGGTGTCGTTCAGTTGCTGTCCAGTGGTAATGTTGGCTAACTCTTGTTTCATATTATAAGTCTCTCAATCAATAGGTCGCGGGGTTGATGCGCTTGGTTGCACTGCCTGCTGCTATCAAGCATGAAAGATGCCATAAGACAAGCCGCTATCTTAACGATGATAACTGATTTTAATAGCCTGCCATAAAACACTAACCGTTTGTTATTAAGTAAATTTATTTTTATAAAGCAGCCACCGGAAAAATGAGCCACAGATAAGGCCGGTATCTTAGATTAATAAGCGGCTCTTAGGCACACGGCAGACTGTGTGAAATGACACAGTCCATTAACGGTTGCCAAGGCGGCACACGGCTATTTCCGTGCCTTCCAGCCCAAATAGGTGATATGACACACTAGCTGTGTCATATCACACAGTGCCAAGCATGGCACTGTGACAGCAAATCCACCGCTATCTTTTAGGGCATTTGTACTTTGCCGTACACTTCCCGAATAGCGTACCATTACCCAACGCTGACCCACCCCTTTATCCCGAATTGTAATGGATTGTTGCCAACTTCCGATTAGCCCCTATCCAGTGGCGCTTTGCCGTGACGACCTGCGCAACATGGTAAAGCTTGCGCGTTTATTACATAAGCTTAGCGAAAGCCGTACTTATCAGGCACAGCTAGCCGATTGCTTGCCGACCAGTGCCCTGTTTGATCCCGGACACCATGCCGTAATGATGGGTTACGATTTCCACTTGACCGCCTCCGGCCCCAAACTGATAGAAGTCAACACCAATGCAGGCGGTCTGTGGTTGGCTTATTTATGCGGACAGCCCAAGGCCAGCGGCTTTGCAGGGCGCTGCGCCAACCGGTTGCTGGCTATGTTTCTGACCGACTACGCCTTATTTGCCCAGACCGCCAAGATTGCCAAAAGCGCATCGGCCCGGCCTAAAACCATTGCCATCATTGACCAACAGCCGGAAGGGCAATTCCTGTATCCGGAAATGCACGTGTTTGCCGCCCTGTTCAAGCAAGCGGGCATTGCCGCGATCATTGCCGATCCGTCGGCACTGGCGGCAACGGGCAATGGGCTGTATTGCAATGGTCAGCGTATTGATATGATTTATAACCGCCATTGTGATTTTTACCTGACTACACCAGAAATGGCAGCCATTAGGGCGGCTTGGCTAAACGGGCAGGTATGCCTAAGCCCTAACCCACGCAGTTATGGCTTACTGGCCGACAAGCGGCGCATGATCTTATGGTCGGACCACGACACACTGGGCAACTTGGGGCTGTGCAGGCAGGAAACCGATCTGTTGCGACACAGCATACCCGCCACCCAACTATTGGATTCGCTACCCTTGGAAGAGGCTTGGCGCACCCATAAGCAATGGGTGTTCAAGCCCGATACCGGTTATGCCAGCCGTGGTGTCTATGTTGGCAATAAATTGACTTCGGCAAAACTGGCGGCATTGGATGCCCACAACACCATTATCCAGCAATGGGTGCCGCCTTCGGTCAGCCAATACCCTGATGAACTGCCGTTTAAAACAGATTTTCGGCTATTTGCTTACCGTAGCCAGATTGTCGGCATTGCTGCACGGCTTTATCAAGGCCAAGTGACTAATCTGCGCACACCCAATGGCGGCTTTGCCAAAGTGGTGCTGGAATAAACTGCTTATAAAACAGCGATAAATCACGGCTGGACTTACTGCGTGAGATCATCTTGTTGTTCGGCTGGGTGCTGGCTCTTCGCCAGTATTTGTTGCAGGCCTTGTTTTTGGCGCAGCACAAAATCTTTGCTTTGTTCTCCGGCCTGATTTGACAAGGTGATAATTTCTTTGCGGTATTTGTGGGCAAAATAACCGCTGGCAATCCCTAAACCCAGCACCACCAGCGGGCTTTTCACCACTGTGGCGAGGATGCTGCGCCCAGTTTGTATAATCGCAGTCGCCGCCACACCGGTCACAATCCCCACCCCAATCATATCCGCTTTGCTGGGCTGAAGAGGTGTTTCAAGCGTTTGCGGCACAGCGACAACAGTGTCACAGGGTTCTTTTGGCAATGGGTTCATGGGTGTATTCCTTGGGTGACAGAGAAATGGCAAACATAGTTATTTTGCAGCATTATAACGCTACTGCAAAACCTGTTTAAGGTGTTCATTAAAATGGCTGTTATCCATAAATCCAATAACCCGCGAGCTATTTTCTTCTTGCTGCTGAGGGTTAAAAAACAAAATGGCCGGTGGGCCGACCAGACCAAACTGCTTCATCAAGGCTTGCTGGGCAGGGCTATTGGCGGTCACGTCAGCTTGCACTAGCACAACGGTTGCCAATTTTTTCTGTATGTTAGGGTCGGTGAAGGTGTAATGCTCCATTTCTTGGCAAGCAACGCACCAATCGGCAAAAAAATCCAGCATAAGCCATTTGCCTTGGTTTTGTGCCGCCAGCAATATCGGCCCCAAATCCTCCATGGAACTGATTTTTTGGAAAGGCAAAGCAGGCGGCTGCTCACAGGCCAAGGCGGCGGTGCATAACAACTGCATGGCATCACGCTGCTTATCGGTGGCAATACCCACCACCAACAACAGGGCGTAGGCCAGCACCACCGCCACCGCGCTTTTCCATAACCGCTGCCAACCCAAATAAATCATCGGCAAAAACAACAGCATCCCCCATAGCAATAGGCTTATGCTGGAGGATACCACGCGGCTTAAAAGCCACACCGCCACAGCCAGCATTCCCATGCCAAACAGGGCTTTGGTCGCATTCATCCATGCCCCGCTTTTCGGCAAAAATTTGCCAGCGGAGGTGCCAATAATCAGTAGTGGGATGCCCATACCCAGACCCAGAAAAAAAAGGGCCAAGCCGCCTAGCAATGCGTCGCCAGATTGACCAATGTATATTAACGCCCCGGCCAGTGGCGCGGTGACGCAAGGCCCCACCGCCAATGCTGAAAACATGCCCATAACGGCCGCCCCCAAGCAGTTGCCGCCTTGCTGTCGATTGCTGGCGAACAGCAGCCGATTTTGTAAAAAAGTAGGTATTTGTAACTGAAAAATACCGAACATGGACAATGCCAGCAACACGAAAACACCGCTGAAGGTAATAATGGCCAGCGGTTCTTGAAAATAAATTTGTAGGTTGTTGCCAAACAAGCCTGCCAACACGCCAAACAGCGTATAAGTTAACGCCGAAGCCAGCACATAGCTTAGGGACAAGGTAAATGCTTTAAATGCGGTGATTCTAGTGCCTTGCCCAACAATGATGCCTGACAAAATGGGGATCATCGGGAAAACGCACGGCGTAAAAGCCAACAATAGCCCAAAACCCAGAAAACTGCCTATAATCAGCCCTATAGGTTTACCGCCAAACGACGCGGCAATGCTATTCTGGTCTGAAGTCGGCGGTATAAGCTGTTCTAGCAAAAGAGTAAAGTCCCAATCAGCGACGGCCGCTTCAGGCAAGACCAGGGAAACAATTTGCCGACTAGGCATAAAACAAACCCTGCCTTCGGCGCAGCCTTGATAAAAAAGCTCCAAAGTCAATGCTTCCTGCTTTGGGTGCTTGCCGAATATCGGCAGTGTTATCGTCACATTATCCCGATAGGTCTCCACTGTTCCCTTGAATGGGTCTGCTTTGCTGATGCCTGCCGGGAACACAGGCGTTCCCAAGCTGATGCCCTGCGTTAACGAAGTGAACTTTAATCGGTCACGATAGAGATAGTAACCCGGCGCAATCGTCCAAGACACCCGCACCTGGTTAGCCTGTACAGACTTGGCAGTTACTTGGAAGGCTTGCTCGGAAGCCAGCACCTCGGTTTGGCCGATCGCATAGGACAGCTTGAAAAAACACAATAAAACAATTAAAAACAATCGTCTAAGCAATATTAGTTCGCGCATTCACCGGTTCTTATAGCTATTGATCAGGCTGGATATGGCACTAAATTATGCAAATAAAGCGCCATTATTGAAAACAACCCATAACATCAGCCCCAGTTTTTATACCTGTATCCGCTTAAAAACAGCAAAATAAATGGCGTGAATATTGCTTTATAATTATGGGTTGCGCATCACTTTATGGTTAGCAGTTGGCTGTTCTAAATTACGCTCACTCGCAAGGCTATTGAGCATTCTTTTTTTATTTGTTATAACATTTGCTCTCCAGCAATTTTATCTTGAACCATCATGCGTAATAATACAAAAAACTGTGATCTTTGCGGCTTGCCGGTTGAGGTTGATGGATTTAAATTGCACACCCAACAAGGCGACAAACAGTTTTGTTGTGAAGGCTGTAAAGGCATTTATGAAATGTTGCACGGTGATGATGTGTTAGACAAGCCTGAACCCGCAGATTGACTTTTATTCCATTGATGAGAGAAACACAGTATGTCACATACACATGGTAAGCAGATGATGCAAAGCATGGGTGCAAACCATAAGGCCATGGGCAAACTTGTCCAAGGCTCCGTAAGCTCCGCAACCGTCCACACAGGAACCCAACTCATGAAAAATATTGCCAAACACCCCGCCTTAGTTTTTGGCCTTGGCCTTGCTGTAGGTTTTTTTGTCTACAAATACCGTAAAGAAATTATCTCCAGCACCACTAAAGTGGTGGATGCCGGTAAAGATTTTGTGTTGCAACAAAAAGAAACGTTGGAAGATATTGTTGCAGAAACCCAAGAAGACAATGCTTAGCCTTGACGGCCGTTAAGGCAGGTGACAAGCGGGCAATGCCTTTACCCAAGGCTTGCCCGTTTTAATTTTACTTTCGAGTGTTTGTTTTAAGTTATGGCAATCCAAAAACAATTCGTTTTACGCTACCGGGAACAAGGCCACATCCGTTTTCAGGTGCCCACCCTGTTTTGTGAGACCGAATCCAGTAAAGCGTTGACAGCCGCCCTGTTAAAATTGGACGGCATTTATCGGGTCAATTTGTATACTGGCCAAAAAAAGCTGTCTATCCGTTATCACGAAACGGTTTGTGATTTTAAGTCGCTGGCTAAACAGTTGTTTCAAATTATCGCCGAGCTGGAGCAGCAAGTGTTTGTTAAAAACATACCGCCCGCGTCCGGCAAACTCACCGCCATAAAAACCAAGTTAAAAAGCTTAAGTGTCAGCCAATGGTTCAACCGCAAATATGAAGATGCCAAAGAAACTATGGCGGCGGCAAAAATCCTCACAAAGGTTGGGTTGAAAAAAAACAAAGGCCTTTTTAATGATCCTGAAAAAGCCCTGATTGATTTTTTCAATGATATGTTGGTGATCTTTTTGATCAAGCTGCATTGGGAACATATCACCAAAAGCTGGATACCTAATCCGATCAAATACCGTTACGAATGGCTGGCGGTTTTTTACATGCTGTTTTTGCTGATGCGGTCGCGCAAACCCAAGCCCTAGCTGCTTAAGGCTATCTTTCCGAACACTTTTTTACAGGTCTAGTACATGGACACGATGTCGGCTTACCAAAATTTCAGTTTAGTCCATCAGTTAAAAAGACGTATCCGCATTGTCACGCCGGTTTTGAAAAATGACCCGGAACGCAGTTATATTTTTGAAATACTGCTAAAAAAACGGCCTGAGATCAAAAAAGTAAGGACAACTTTTGCGTTGGGGTCGGTGGTGATTGAGTTTGACCCCAAGCACTTGCCCAAAGTTAATTTATTGATTTTGCTGGATGCAGTTTTGGGCAATATAGGCAAGTCCGGCAAAGGCCCCGCCCTTTACGGTAAAAAAATGGAATGCTCCGGGCCGGTGCAAGAAATTGATCTGGCGGTTGAAGGCATGACCTGTGCATCTTGTGCCTTGCTGCTGGAAATGGTGCTTAAGCGTGACCCTAGGGTCAAACAGGCCAGTGTCAATTTTGGCACTGAGACCTTGACGGTGCATGGGCAATTAAACAAGGACGATGTCTGCGCCCGCATTGAAAGCATGGGCTATAAAGCCTATATCATGGATACCCTTTCGCAGCGCAAGAAAATGATAGAAAAAGAACGCTTGCGTATTAGTGCCGCGCGGCAACGGTTGCTCTGGGCCACGGCACTGAGTGCGCCAGTGCTTGCCGTGGCGATGTCCATGACTAAGTCACGCTCCCTGCAATGGCTGCAGTTATTGTTGGCAACACCGGTGGTGTTCTGGTCGGGCAAACCTTTTTTTGATAAGGCGTTCCGTTTGGCCAAGCATCGTGCCGCCAATATGGACACCTTGATTGCTTTAGGGGTGGGTTCCGCATACCTCTATAGCTTGCCAACCTTTTTTTTGCGTAGAGGACATATTTATTTTGAGGCGGCGGCGGCAATCATCACTTTTGTGCTGTTAGGCCGCTATCTGGAAGAAAAGGCCAAAGGCGAAGCCGGTGAGGCTATCCGTCAATTAGTTGATTTGCAGCCGCAAACAGCCACCTTGCTAAAAAATGACCAAGAATTAGTTGTTGATGTCGATAGCCTGCAAATTGATGATGTGGTGCTGATCCGGCCCGGTGAAAAAATCCCGGCTGATGGTTTGGTCATCTATGGCATTTCTACCGTGGATGAATCGATGGTGACAGGCGAAAGTATGCCAGTGGTAAAAACCATAGGCCAGCCGATTATCGCCGGTTGTGTCAATGGTAATGGCGTACTGCAAGCACGGGTCACGGCGGTGGGCATGGATACGGTGTTGGCAGGCATTGTGCACATGGTCGACCAGGCCCAATCCGCCAAACTGCCCATCCAAAAGCAGGTCGATAAAATTTCTGCGGTTTTTGTGCCAACGGTCATCGCCATTTCTGGCCTGACGTTTGCCGGTTGGCTGTTGGTCGGTGCCCCCGTTGCCTTTGCGTTTGGCAATGCCATTACTGTGTTGTTGATCGCCTGCCCTTGCGCCCTAGGCTTGGCGACACCGGCAGCCATTATGGTGGGTACGGGGCAAGCGGCACAGCAAGGCATTTATATCCGTAATGGCGAAAGCTTGGAAATTGCCGCCAAGCTGAATGTCATTGTGTTTGACAAAACCGGCACGATCACCGAAGGCAAGCCCAAAGTCAGTGATTTTTTAAACATCTCGCCGTTCAGCCAAGACCAGCTGCTGATGCTGGCGGCATCGGCGGAACACAATTCCGAACATTTTCTGGGCAAGGCCATTGTTGATTATGCGCAGGAACAGGCTATCGGTGTGCGGGATTCCCGACATTTTTACAGCAGCACCGGATTGGGCATTAGTGCGGAAATAGACGGCAAAAGCATCCTGTTGGGCAATGCTGATTGGATGGACGGACAGCAAGTGACACTGGTCGGATTACAGGAAGCCGCCGGGCAATTGGCCGGACAAGGCAAAACGCCGGTGTTTATGGCGGTGGACGGCAAAGCCGCCGCCGTGTTCGGCATTGCCGACAAGCCCAAGCCGCAAGCCCATGAGGCCATTGCCCAATTGCACAAGCTGGGCATTGCAACCATTATGGCCACTGGCGACACCGAAGCCACCGCCCGCCATATTGCCGCCCAAGTGGGCATTAACCAAATAGTCGCCAATGCCAAACCGGAACAAAAACTGGCCCTGATTGAGGCGTTAAAAGCGCAAGGCAAACATGTGGGCATGATTGGTGATGGCATTAATGATGCCCCCGCCCTGACCGCCGCCAACGTCGGCTTCGCCATCGGCAATGGCACCGGCATTGCCATTGAGGCCGCCGACTTGACACTGGTGCAAGGCGATATTGCCAAGGTTGCCGATGCCATTGGCTTAAGCAAGGCCACTATAGTCATCATCAAACAAAATTTGTTTTGGGCGTTTGCCTACAACACCATCGCCATTCCTGTAGCGGCAATAGGCCGGCTTAACCCTATGTTGGCCTCTGCCGCTATGGCCTTAAGTTCGGTGTCGGTGGTGGTCAATTCGTTACGGTTAAGCCGCAGATAGGAACTTAATAAAATGGATCATTCCATGATGGGCCACGACATGTCCAGTATGCCTGGCATGGGCAGTGTGGCTATGGCAACGGGTAGTTTTGATTACACCATGGCGTTTATAGCCGGATTTTTAGGCAGCGGCCATTGTTTGGGCATGTGTGGCGCACTGGTTTCCGGTTATTTTATGAATGCCGGTAAAAGCCGCTCGTACCTGCCTTATTTCTTGTACCAAATGAGCAGGATTTCGGTTTATGCTTTGGTTGGTTGTGCGGCGGCGGCTTTGGGTGTGGTGTTGGTGTCCAGCGGTTTGTTCGGCAAAATACAGAGCCTGCTGCAAATGGCCATTGGTTTGGTCGTCATTGTGCTGGCCTTGGGTATAATAGGCATTATCCCTTGGCAAGGTGCCATTAAGCTGTTGCCCATGCCCTGGCTGCGTAAGGGCTATAGCAGTTCGCGCACGAAGGGCCCGCTGCTGGGCAGCGTTTTTGCCGGTTTGTTAAATGGCATGATGCCGTGCCCTTTAACCTTTGCTATGGCGGTTAAAGCCGCGTCAGCCCACAGCATTTATGAGGGCGGCCTGCTGATGCTGGCCTTTGGCACGGGCACCTTGCCCATGATGCTGTTTGTCAGTGTGGCGTTCGGTAAAATCAGCGCCCATGTCCGCGGCCTAATGCTTAAGGCCGCCGCACTCATTATGGTGGCAATGGGTGGCAACACCTTTTATCGCGGCCTGAGTTTTTATGCCGATGCCAATTTCAAGCACCACAACTATTTTTCCATGCTCAAAGAGCAAATC
>Ga0316222_1003383_pt1 | contig 15740 bp, 16 predicted proteins | sample TBH18011metaG_FD_206008 | JGI IMG/M metagenome (GOLD analysis project Ga0316222, IMG submission 206008) | Freshwater microbial communities from Trout Bog Lake, Wisconsin, USA - TBH18011 | ecosystem: Environmental > Aquatic > Freshwater > Lake > Hypolimnion/Profundal zone | place: USA: Wisconsin...
TGCGCAGTGCCCCCGACGTCTTCAATATTCTTTTGGTCGAGGACAATCCCGGCGACGCTCGACTCGCCCAGGAGGCGCTTAAAGAAGGGCGCATGTCCAGCCGCTTGGCCGTGGTGGTCGACGGCGTCGAGGGGATGAGCTACCTGCGGCGCGAGGGCGAATACGCCGCCGCGCCCCGTCCCAACCTGGTGCTGCTCGACCTCAATCTGCCGCGCAAGGACGGCCGCCAGGTGCTGGCCGAAATGAAGGCCGATCCCGACCTGCGCCGGATTCCGGTGGTGGTGCTGACCACCTCGCAGGCCGAGCAAGACATTACCCGCTGCTACGACCTTCACGCCAATTGCTACATCACCAAGCCGGTCGATCTCGACCGCTTCATTTCCGTGGTTCGGTCGATCGAGGAGTATTGGTGTTCGGTCGTGACGATGCCGCCGCGCTGAGGCCCTGAGTAATGGCCGGCGCTGTGGATCCGGGCACCAAAACCGTTCTCATCGTTGAAGACAACCCTGGCGACGCCCGCTTAGTATCTCTTTACTTGCGTGAGGACGGGCAGAATCTCTTTACAGTTATCGCCGCCGGCCAGTTGTCCGAGGCGGTCGCCCAATTGGCTCGTTACCACGTCGACGTGGTGCTGCTCGATCTGTCATTGCCCGATTCCTTCGGCCTCGACACCCTGGCGCGGCTGCGTGCCGCCGCGCCGTTGGTGCCGGTGGTGGTGCTGACCGGCACCAACGACGAGGAACTGGCCCTGGCGGCACTCCGCCAGGGCGCCCAGGATTATTTGGTCAAAGGGGTCGGCGACGGCGACCTGGTGCGGCGCGCCGCTCGCTACGCCATCGAGCGGTCGCGAGTCGACCAGGAACTGCGCCAGAGCGAGGCGCGCTTCCGCGCCGTTTTCGCCAATGCCGGGCTGGGGGTGGTGGTACTCGATGCCGAGATGCGCATCGTCGAGGCCAACCGCGCCTTCACCGCCATGCTCGGCTACGACGAAGCCGAGCTCAAGGCCAAATCCAGCAACGACATCCTCCATCCCGAGGACCTCGCCATCAACCGGGCGCGGTTCGCGGCGATGGCCGAGGGGAGCGGCGACAGCTACCAGCTGCAGACCCGGTTCTTCGCCAAGAACGGCCGCATCATCTGGGTCAAACACACCGTCACCGCGGTGCGGGATGACGACACCGGAACGCTGCGCTTCGCGGTGTCGGTGACCGAGGACGTCACTGAGCGGAAGCGGCTGGAAGACCAGATGCGCTTGGCCGCCACCGTGTTCGAGAACACCGGCGAGGGGCTGTTCATCACCGATTCCGCCCGCAAGATCATCCATGTCAATCGCGCTTTCACCGACATCACCGGCTACGCCGCCGCCGAGGTGCTCGGGCGCAATCCTCGCGTGCTGGCCTCGGGCCGCCACGACGCCGACTTCTATGGCCGCATGTGGGTGGCGCTGGAAGCGAATGGACGCTGGCAGGGTGACATCTGGGATCGCCGTAAATCGGGCGAGATGTTCGTCGGCTGGCAAAACATCGCCGTTGTCCGCAATGCCGACGGAATCGTTACCAATTACGTCGCGGTGCTGAGCGACATCACCTCGCGCAAGGAAGTCGAGGAGCGGCTGTCCTACGCCGCCAACCACGACCCGCTGACCGGCCTGCCCAACCGCAGCCTCTTTCAGGAGCGCCTGTCGCGGGCGCTGGCGCGGGCGCAGCGCAATCACGGCCTGGTCGCGCTGCTGTTCATCGACCTCGATCGCTTCAAGCAGGTCAATGACACCCTCGGCCACCTGATCGGTGACAAGTTGCTGCAGCAGGTGGCCGAGCGCATCTCGGGCGCCATACGCCAAGGCGACACCGTGGCCCGGCTGTCCGGCGACGAGTTCACCGTCATTCTCGAGGAATTGCAGGACCCCCACGATGTCGCCGTGGTCGCCCACAAGATCGTGCGCCTGCTGGCCGATTCGTTCGACCTGTCCGGCAACCTCACCCGCATCAGCTCGTCGATCGGGGTGGCGCTCTATCCGGCCGACGCCGGCGATTCCCAGACCCTGATCAAGCTGGCCGATTCGGCCATGTACCGGGCCAAGCACGGCGGCCGCAACGCCTGCCAGTTCCATTCCGAGGCGGTCAACGCCCAGGCGTTCCAGCGCCTGGTGCTGGAGGAGGCGTTGCGCGGCGCGCTAGAGCGCGACGAATTCCTCCTCCATTACCAGCCGGTGTTCGAGGCGAGTGGCGGACGGCTGGTGGCGGTCGAGGCGCTGTTGCGCTGGCGCCATCCCGAAGTGGGAATGGTGTTGCCGGGGCAATTTCTCGCCCTGGCCGAGGAAACTGGTCTGCTGCCGCCGATCGGCCAGTGGGTGCTGGCCACCGCTTGCCGCCAGGTCAAGACCTGGCAAGACGAGGGCTTCGCCGATCTTGAACTTGGCGTCAACGTCTCGGCCGGCCAGCTGCGCCAGGTCGGCTTCGTCGAGACGGTGGCCGAGGCGCTGGAGGCCAGCGGCCTCGGGCCGGACAAGCTGGCGCTTGAAATCCCTGAAAGCGGCGTGCAAGAGCGCGGCGTCGACACCGGCGACATTCTCGCCCGCTTCGCGGCGCTCGGCATCCGCCTGGCGATCGACGAATTCGGCGCCGGCTATTCGTCCTTCACCTTCCTGCGCCGGCTGCCGGCCAACTCCCTCAAGATCGCCCAATCCTTCGTGCGCGACGCCACCGTCGCCAGCGACGAGGTCGGGATCGTCACCGCCATCGTCGCAGTGGCGCGCGGTCTTCACATGACTGTGGTGGCGCCGGGAGTGGAAACCGAGGAACAATTGCGCCGTCTGGCCGAAGACGGTTGCGACCGGGTACAGGGTTTCCTGTTCGCCCGGCCGATGTCCGCTGAGGCGATGGGCGAATATTTGCGCAGCCGGCAGGTGCCGGCCCCGTTGGCGAAAAGGGAACCGGTATGAAATTGGTGCGCTGGGGCGACAAGGGAAGCGAGCGGCCGGGCATCCTGGGGCCTTCCGGCCATGTCCACGACCTGTCCGGTCACTGTTCGGACGTGACGCCGGAAATGCTGGCGCCGGATCGGCTCGACCGGCTCCGCCGCGTCGACGTCGACACCCTGCCGCTGGCGCCCGCCGGGTCGCGGCTGGGCGTGCCGGTGGCCGGCATCCGCAATCTGATTGCCATCGGCCTCAACTACCGCGACCATACCGCCGAGATCGCCATGAAGCTGCCCACCGAGCCGGTGGTGTTCTCCAAGCACACCGGATCGCTGGCCGGTCCCGACGATCCGCTGTCCTATCCCGACGAGACCGCCAAGCTCGATTGGGAAGTCGAACTGGCGGCGGTGATCGGCCGTCCGGCCTGGCAGGTCGCCGAGGCCGACGCTCTCTCTTATGTCGCCGGCTTCACCACCGCCAACGACATCTCGGCCCGCGATTGGCAGATCGATCGCGGCGGCCAATGGATCAAGGGCAAGTCCGGCCCAGGCTTCTGTCCGCTGGGCCCTTGGCTGGTCACCGCCGACGAAATCGCCGACCCCCAGGCGCTGGCGCTGTGGTGCTCGGTCGACGGCAAGCGGATGCAAGACGGCAATACCGCCGACATGGTGTTCGGCGTCGCCTTCCTGGTCAGCTACCTGTCGCGCTTCATGGCGCTGTTGCCGGGGGACGTCGTGCTCACCGGCACCCCGGCCGGCGTCGGCCTCGGCCGCGGCGAGTTCCTCAAACGCGGCAGCCAGATCGAAGCGGCGGTGGACGGTCTGGGGAGGCAGCGGGTCAAGGTGGTGTGAGCTATACCGTTTACATCATGGCCAGCGTGTCGGGCGTTCTTTACATCGGCGTCACCAACGACATTGCCCGCCGCGTCTGGGAGCATAAATCGGACGCGGTGGAAGGCTTCACTCGCCGTTACAAGTGCCATCGCCTGGTCTGGTACGACGGCTGTCCCGACGTCAGCGGCACTATTGCTAGCGAAAAGAAAATAAAGGGCTGGCGAAGGTCGAAAAAGGAAGCGCTGATCGCCGAGATGAATCCCGCCTGGCGCGATCTGAGCGATGACTTTGGCAAGTAGCCTGCCAGGATGAGATCCCTCCTTCCTTCGGTCGTCGGGATGACATTTTTACTTTTTGTCATCCCGAGTGAAGCGAGGGATCTCCTCTTGGCACGACGTTTCAGAACTCGCACACCCGCCCAGCCCCCGTTTGCACACCGCCCCCCCGACCTAAGAGCAATTGCCACCCGCCGTCCCCACGCCCCAAATTCGCGTCCAGATGATCACCTTGATGGGCGACATGGCGATGATTGGACGGAAGGCGGCTCCTATCCAAGTCGGTGACCGGTTCGTGCGGAACGGCGATCTGTTCGGCAAGACCTGGGAGGTTTCCCGAGTGTGGGAACCGGTGCTCGGTATCCCTCATGTCCGGCTGGTCAGCGTCGAACGCTGGAGCGAGACCCGGATCATTTCGGTGGCGACTTTGGCCGGCCGGGAATTCTACTCGCCCTACGAGGCGCCGCCGCCGGCGTAACCCTCACCCACCCGGCTTGCCCCGCCGCCGGCCGCGCTCGCGCGGGGTGCTGCGGCGGTCGACCGGGGACAGTTTGCGCTGATGGAAGGGCTCCAGGCCGGGGTGGTGGCCGATGGTCAGCACGGTGGCGGTGGGGAATTCGTCGGCCAACAACTGCATCATTTCCTCCTCGGCCTCGGCGGTCAGGGCGTCGGAGGCTTCCTCGATGAAGATCCAGTTGGGCCGGTGCAGCAGCAGGCGGGCGAAGCCGAGCAATTGCTGCTCGCCCAGCGGCAGCAATTGTTCCCAGGTCTCGGCATCGTCGAGCCGTGTCACCAGCCGGCGCAGGCCGACGCGCTCCAGCGCCGTCATGGTCGCGGCATCGGAGAAGGCCTCGGGCGGCGAGGGATAGGCCAAGGCCGCCCGTAACGGCGCGATCGGCAGATAGGGGCGCTCGGGCATAAAGAAGATACTGGCATCTTGGGGCAGCTCGATGCGGCCGGAGCCCCAGGGCCATAGCCCGGCCACCGCCTTGAACAGACGGATTCCGGCCTCGGGATCGCCGGCGATCAGCACCCGTTCGCCCGGCTGGATCTCGGCCGAGAAGCCGGTCACCACCGGGGCGCCGCCGGGCGTCGAGATGGTCAGCCCATCGAAGCGCAGGCTGGCGCGGTCGGATCGGCTCAGTTCGATTTCGCAGCCGACGCAGCGGATAAGGCCGCCCGACAGGTCGTCGAGAGAGTCGGACAGGGCCAGCACGCGGTCGACCGAGGCCCGCCACTCGGCGAAGCGCTGCAGGTTGTCCACCGGCCAGGATAGCGCCGAGGCGCATTGCTGAAAGGCCTGGGCGGTCTGCATCAGGACGCCCAGCGTGATGGCGCCGGCGATGTAGCGCGGCGCGGCGATTAGGATGGGAAAGCCGGTCGACAGGATCGAATAGCCCGAGGTGAACATCAGCAGCCGCGCCAACGCCAGGGTCTGGCGGTTCCACGCCGATTGGGCGCCGGCGAACGCCAACAACAGGCGGCGGCGCTCATCGGCTTCGCCGTGGACCAGGGCGATGGCCTCGGCGTTCTCGCGGCCGCGCACCAGGCCGAAGCGGAAATCGGCCTCGGCAGTCTGGCGCTTGTTGGCGGCGCGGATCAGCGGCCAGCCGACCAGCAGCGCCAGCGAAGTCGCCGCCGCCGAATAGATCAGAGCCACCCACACCATGTGGCCGGGAATGGCGATTTCGGCGTCGCCCAGGCTGAGGCTCAGCGGGCCGGACAGTCGCCACAGGATATTGACGAAGCTGACCAGCAGCAGCAGGGCGTAGAGCACCGAATGGCCAAGCTCGATCGCCACCTCGGTGGTGTTGCGAATGTCCTCGGCGATGCGGCCGTCGGGGTTGTCGTGTTCGCCCGGCATGTGGGTCACCTGGAACTGGTGACCGTCCTCCATCCAATCGCCCAGCATGCGCCGGGTCAGCCGGCGGCGCCAATCCAGCTGGATCGTACGCTTGACCGTCAGGTGGCTGGCGGTGATGACCATGCCAGCCACCAGGATTGCCGCCAGCACCCCGATCTGGACCAGGAACCGGTCGGTGGAATGCTGTTCCAGCGCGTCGAACAGGTCGGCGCTCCAGGTGTTGATGCGGACCTGGAGCAGGATCTGGCAAACCGTCAGCGCCACCAGCAGGGCGAGCAGGCCAGCCGCCTTGCCCTTGCCTTCGATCGGCCAATAGGTCGCGACCATGCGGACGAACTGGCGCAAAAAACGGGGGCGAGGCGAGGGATCCGGCATAACGACCGTGTGGTGGACTATGGCGTCACGATACCCCAACGCGGCGGCTCTACCAAGATTTGGATATCCACTTCCGGGCGGTTTCGGCGGCGGTGGTGGCATGGCCATATCCCGCTCTGGTCAGGTCCAGACAGGCAGGCATATGGGTCGGTTCGATCATCCCTCCAAACCGCTCGCCGGCCGCTGGTCGGCGGTGCTCGACCGACTGGTCGGCTCGTCGGCGGTCGAACATGGCGACGGGCTGTTTCACGCCGTCGCCGAGGACAGCGGCCTGCCGGTGGCGACCAAGCGCGCCGACGGCTGGGTGGAATACGCCAACGAGCCCTACCGCCGGCTGATCGGTGGCGCCGGGGCGGAAGCCCCGTTCGATGAAGCTGCTTTGCTGCCGGCCGAGATGGCCGAGGGGCTGCGTCGGCGCGACCGGGCGGCACTGGCGGATGGCGCCAGCCGCCAAGACGACGAAGCGTTCCCCGACGGCCGTGTCGCTCTACTCACCCGGGTGCCGCTGGGCGAAGACCGGCTGCTGGTTCTTGGCCTCGACATCAGCGAGCGCAGCCGCCAAGAAAAGGGGGTGTTGGAATCGCGGACCCTGTTCCAGGGCATCCTCGACATCGCCAATGACGGGGTGGTGTCGATCGACGAGAACCAGGCGATCATCCTCTACAACCAAGGCGCCGAACGCATCTTCGGCTACTCCGCCGCCGAGATCCTCGGTCGGCCGCTCGACACCCTGATCCCGGCCCGCTTTCACGCGGTTCACCGCGGCCATCTCAAGGCCTTCAGCCGCTCCGAGACGGTGGCGCGGCAGATGGGCGATCGCGGCACCATCTATGGGCGCCGCCGCGACGGCAGCGACTTCCCCTGCGAGGCCTCGATCTCGCACCTCAGCCTGGGGGGGCGGCAGATCTTCACCGCCATCCTGCGCGACATCACCGCCGTCCGCGCCGCCGAGGCGGCGATCCAGCAACTCAACGCCGACCTGAGCAACCGCGCCATCCAGCTGGAGAACGCCAACCGCGAACTCGAGGCGTTTTCCTATTCGGTGTCGCATGATTTGCGCGCGCCGCTGCGTGGCATCGACGGCTTCAGCCAGGTCCTGCTCGAAGATTACGGCGACAAGCTCGACGCCGAGGCCCAGGACTACCTGCGCCGAGTGCGTGCCGCCAGCCAGCAAATGGCCCAGCTGATCGACGACATCCTCGACTTGTCGCGGCTGACCCGGGGCGAGATCCGCCGCCAAAGTGTCGACCTGTCGGCCGAGGCGCGCCAAGTCGCCGCCGACCTTGCCGCCACCGAGCCCGGCCGCCAGGTCATCTTCGTCGTCGCCGACGGTGCATTTGCCCACGCCGATCCCCATCTGACTAAGGTGGTGCTGACCAACCTGTTGGGAAACGCCTGGAAATATACCAGCCGCCACCCCGCCGCCCGCATCGAGTTCGGCGTGGCCGACGAGCCCACGGGCCGGCGGGTGTTCTTCGTCAAGGACGACGGCGCCGGTTTCGACATGGCCTATGTCGACAAGCTGTTCGGCGCTTTCCAGCGCCTGCATGGGGTCAAGGACTTCGCCGGCTCGGGCGTCGGCCTCGCCACCGTTCAGCGCATCGTCCACAAGCACGGCGGCGAGGTATGGGCCCATGCGGCGGTGGAGCGGGGCGCCACCTTCTTTTTCACTCTGCCATGACGGTGAGGAGGCCATGAGCGACGGACCTATCCTGCTGGTCGAAGACAATCCCGACGACGAGGCGCTGACGTTGCGCGCGTTGCGCAAGAACAACATCGGCAACGCGGTGGTGGTCGCCCATGACGGCGCCGAGGCGCTCGACTGGCTGTTCAGCGACCCCGCCCCGAAAACCCTGCCGGCGGTGGTGCTGCTCGACCTCAAGCTGCCCAAGATTGGCGGCATCGAGGTTTTGCGGCGCATCCGCAATTCGCCCCAGACCCGGCTGATTCCGGTGGTGATCCTGACCTCGTCGCGTGAGGAGCGCGACCTGATCGACGGCTACCAGTTGGGCGCCAACAGCTACATCCAAAAGCCGGTGGATTTCGTCCAGTTCACCGAGGCGGTGCGCCAGCTGGGCCTGTATTGGCTGATCATCAATGCCGCGCCGCCGCAATAGGAAGCCCTGACGATGGGACGCCAATGCACGATGACCCGCAAGTGAACCTGCTTCTGGTCGACGACAACGAGGACGATGCCCTGCTGGTCGCCCGCTGGATCCGCAAGGCGGGCCACGCGGTCACCTTCACCCGCGTCGATACCGCAACCGACATGGCGCGGGCGCTGGAAAGCCAAAGTTGGGACGCGGTGATTTCCGACGTCTCGATGCCCAGTTTCAGCGCCCAGGCGGCGCTTGATTTGTACCATCGCTTCGAATGCGACTGCCCCTTCATCGTCGTTTCCGGGGTCATCGGCGAGGAATTGGCGGTTGGGTTGCTCAAAGCCGGCGCCCACGATTTCGTGCTGAAAACCAATCCGGTGCGCCTGGTGCCTGCGTTGGAGCGCGAGCGGCGCGAGGCGGTGTCGCGCCGTGCCCGCCGGGTGGCCGAAGAAGCGCTGGAGGCCAATCGCCAGCGCTATGCCGCCGAGCTCAAAGCCGCCAATGAGCAATTGCGCCAGGCGGTGGCGGCCAAGGTGCGGTTCCTCGCCGCCGCCAGCCACGATCTGCGCCAGCCGCTACAGGCGATGGTTTGCTTCTCGTCGGTGCTGGTCGAAACCTTGTCGGGTCAGCCCGGCGCAGAGGTGGCCCGCCACCTCGACACCGCCATCGGCGACCTCAAGGGCCTGCTCGACGGCATGGTCGACGTCTCGAAGCTCGATGCCGGGCTGGTCCGGGCCGCCCCCGAGGACATCGCGCTGGCCCCGCTGCTCGACCGGCTGGCGGTGGAATACGGGCTGGCCGCTGAGCGCAAAGGCCTGCGCCTGCGCAGCCGCGCCGGTGGGCGGCTGATCGCCCGCAGCGATCCAACTTTGCTACGGCGGATCCTGCGCAACCTGATCGACAACGCGCTGTGCTACACCGAGCGGGGCGGCATCCTGCTGTGCTGCCGCCGCCGCCAAGGCCGCGCGCGCATCGAAGTGTGGGATACCGGCATCGGCATTGCCGCCGACCAGCACCCCCATCTATTCGAGGAATTCTATCAGGTCGGCAATCCCGAGCGCGACCGCGCCAAGGGCCTTGGCCTCGGGCTGTCGATCGTCGAACGCCTGACCCGTCTGCTCGGCCACCAGGTCGAATTCCGCTCGATCCCCGGCCGCGGCTCGATGTTCGCGGTGACATTGCCGCTGGGCACCCGGCCGGTGGTGGCGCCGGCCGGTGGACGACCAGCGGTCGAGCGGGCGCCCTCGGCCGCCAGCGTGCTGGTGATCGAGGATAACGCCCTGGTGGCGGCCTCCTTCGCCCAACTGATCTCCGGCTGGGGCTGCCGGACGCTCACCGCCGCCTCGGCCGAGGCGGCGGTGGCGCAGCTGACCGAGACCGGCATCGTCCCCGCCGCCATCATCGCCGATTGGCGGCTGGGCGTTGGCGAAAGCGGCCTCGACGCGGTTCACCGAGTGCGACGCTGGGCGGCGGCAACCATCCCCGCCGTTATCGTCAGCGGTGACAGCCTCGCCGTCATCGACACCGGCGGCCTGCCGGTGTTGACCAAGCCGGTGCACGGCGACGACCTGCTGCGCGCCTTGGCGGCGGCGATCGGTTCGGCGCAAGGGGGCGGCGACAAGGCGAGCCGCATGCCGGTCGCATGCGGCGCCGTGTCACTCCCTGACTAGGCGGTCTTCTTCGGCGCCGCCTTGCGGGCGGCAGCCGGGGTCTCACCCTCTTCGACGGTGGTCTGGTGGCCAAGGCGGGTCAGCACCGCGAAATTCTGCTGGGCGATTTCCTGCAGGATGGTCTGCTGGGCAGCGAAGAATTCCTGCGGGTCGCGCACCGAAGCCAGCTGCAACAGACCGCGGCTGGTGTTCTCGGCGATTTCACTGGCCGCGGCAATGCCGGCGCGCTGAAAATCGATCAGGCGACCAAAGAAGCCAGTCGGGTCGACGTTGGCTTGATCGAAGAACTTGGTATCGACGAGTGACAACATTATTATTTCCTTGGACTGGGTGGCGTCGGGCCAATCTCGCACGGGTCTTGTTGCGGCGCAATATTTAATACATATTACTTGAGGAGTATAATTGTTGTCGGTGGGTCATAGCTTGACCGCTTGCGCCGCGCCCCCCACCGATGCACTCTGCCTCTCCAAATGGATGGGAGCTTATGCTTTGGATCAAGCGATCGACCGCCGCCTTATCACCGTGGAAAGCCAATTGGCCCATTACGAACGGCTGGCCGAGGAGGTTTCGGACGTGCTGGCGGATCAGGCCAAGGCGATCGAGGCGTTGACCGGCGAGGTCCGCCGCCTGCGGCATCGGCTGGGCGAGATCGAGGGCGGCTGGGGGCCGTCCGCGGCCGACGACAAGCCGCCGCCGCACTATTGACCGTGCCGTGCGACTGGGCCAGATGAAGGGCTCAATTCGGGTGAGGGCGGCGATGGACGACAAGGGCGGGGACGACAAGGGCGGGGACGACGACGGCGACGAAGCTGGGGCCCCACCAGCCGGTGGCAAGAACTACATCCGTCCCCAGGGCTTCCGGCGGCTGCAGGAGGAGTTGCGCCAGCTGATGCGGGTCGAGCGGCCGCGGGTGGTCGAGGTGGTGTCGTGGGCGGCCGGCAACGGCGACCGCTCGGAGAACGGCGATTACATCTATGGCAAGAAGCGTCTGCGCGAAATCGACCGCCGCATTCGCTTCCTGACCAAGCGTCTCGAACATTCCGAGGTGGTCGACCCCGCCCGCCAGACCCGGCGCGACCAGGTGTTCTTCGGGGCCACCGTCACCTACGCCAACCAGGCCGGCGACGAGAAGACGGTGACCATCGTCGGCATCGACGAAGCCGACATGGAACAGGGACTGGTCAGCTGGATCTCGCCGATCGCCCGCGCCCTGCTGAAGGCCGCCGAGGGCGATACCGTGCGACTGCGCACGCCGGCCGGTCCCGAATCGATCGAAGTGGTCGAGATCCGCTACGAAGTCTGACTTCCGCTTGGCGCCAGCCGCGCCGGGGTGCAGGATAAGGCGGGAGCGGGAGAGGGGGCAGTCGAGACGCCAATGGGAGATGTCGTCTTTCTTGAAGTCGCCGCGTCGGGGGGCTCTCCGATCGAGGTCGCCTGGGTGGCCCATGATCTTGGCCATGGCTACGCGACACTGGTGCGTCCGGCCGATGGCTGGACCATCGGCGAAGATGCCCTCTTCAATCGCGCCGACCTGATGGCGGCGGGAAAGTCAGCGGCCGATGTCGCGCGCCGACTGAACAAGGATCTTGCCGGGGCCAAGGTGCTGACCGGCGACCCACGCGCCATCGGCCCCCGCCTGCGCCTCCTTTACGAGGCGGCCCGGACCAAGATCGCCTTCAAGATCGTCCATGCCGACGCCAGCGACGTCGAAAGCTATGTCAGCCAGGCCTGCAAAACCGGAAACGTCAGCTTCGAGGCCCACGAGGAACTGGTCGCCGACATCATCGCCGAGGCCGGCCTCGCTCCCGATCGCGCCCTCGATGTCGTGCTGCGCCACGCGCTGCATCTGTGCGCGGTGCCGGTGCGCCAACTGGCCGAAGCCGGTCAACGCCCGCTCGCCGCCAGGCTGCGCAAAAGCCTGATGGAGCGGGTGGCGGCGCTCAAAGCGGCGTCGCCTTAGCTCGGCCGCAGGCGCGCGACGATGATCCGCGCCACCGCGGCGGTGACCTCGGGTTCGACCGCGCGCACGGCGGCGATGGCGCGGGCGGTGCGCGCCTTGTCGTCCAGGCCGTCCCGAATCGCCTGGGCGATGGCGTCGTGAACCACATGCCGCAGCACGGCGGTTGAGGTGTGGCGCACCACGCGCCGACGGTCACCGGAATTCGGTTGCAACAACCCCTCCTGCCATTGGTCGAGGCTAGCAGAACCTTCGGCCGAGGAACATCGGTTAACGACTCGTTCACTTGTGGTTTTCAAGGGGTGGAGTACCCTGGGCCGATCGATCCGATACAGGTTGCCATGCCCCACAGTTCTCCCGACGCCACCCGCGACAGCCGCCCCTTCCCCCGCGCCGAACGTGATCGGCTGGTGGTGGTGCCGCCCTACCGTCGTCGCCCGTCCACGGATTATTCCGGCGGCGGCGACCCGCCGCTGACTGCCGCCGAGATCGGCCGCAAGGCCCAGGCGTTGCGGGGCTGGCGCCGCCTGCTGGCGCGTTTCGCCGGCCTGCCGGTCGAATAGGCTCTTCCTTATACGGAGGCAATATAGCTCTAACACCAAAGCTTCATTACCCTAACCGAACGGGTAAGGGGGGATGTGGTGGAGGGTGTGGCAATGGGTTCGGTGTGTGGGGGCATCCCATGAAGTGGATGCGGGCCGGCACCGGCGCTCGACTGATGTTGGCGATTTCCAGCCTGTTCGCGGCCTCGGCGCTGGCGACCATGGCGATAACCATTGAAAACGACCGGGTGGGAACCATCCGCGAGGCGGAGCAGAAGAGCGCCATGCTGGCGCAGCTGCTGGAAGAGCACACCCGCCGCGCCTTCGACATCAGCAAGGCTTCGCTGCTCGAACTGGGCGAAGCGGTGATGACCTCGGGTCGGCCGGTGGTCACCCCGGCCGCCGCCAACCGCATGGCGGCATGGGTCCGCGACGTTCCGCAAATCGGTACGTTCTGGCTGATCGATCCCGACGGCCGGGTGCTGTATACCACCCAGCCGGGCGCGGAGCCTGGAATCGACGTCTCCGACCGCGAGTACTTCAGCGCCCTTCGGGACGGCGGCGACCTCCATATCGGCCAACTGACGCAGGGGCGAATCAACCACAACTGGTTCTTTTCGCTCGGCAAGCGGCTGATCGACCGGAACGGCAGGTTCCAGGGCGTCCTTGTCGCCTCGATGCGGACCGACTATTTCACCTCGCTCTATGACCGTCTCGGGCTCGGCGAGTTCGATAACATCACCATCTACCGCGAAGACGGGGCGGTGGTCGCCCGCCGCCTGGCCAATTGGGGCGGCGAGGTACCGCCCAGCGGCGCTGGCCACGCCCTCTTCACCGAATATTTGCCCAAGGCGGCCTCCGGCGTTTTCGAAGGGGTGTCGCCGATCGACCATGTGCGGCGGCTCTGTGCCTATCGCGGGGTCGAGGGCTGGCCGCTGGTGGTGCTGGCCAATACCGACAAAGACCGGGTGTTGGCGCCCTGGCGGCGGCGCGCCTTGAACAGTGTCGGCTATTGCGTCGCGGTGCTGGCCGCGCTTGGTTTCCTGTCGTGGTGGGGCTATCGCCGCATCAGCGGCGAGACGAGCGCCTTGGCCTCGGCCTCGGCGACGGCGACCAGGAACGCCATCCTGCTCAACGAGGTTCACCACCGGGTCAAGAACAACCTGGCGATCATCCAGAGCCTACTGATGCTTGAAGCCAACCTGGTGGCGCCGGAAGCGCGCCAAGGCTACGAGCACAGCATTTCCCGGGTCGAAGCCATGGGGCTGGTGCACCACCTGCTGTATCAGACCCAGGATTTCGAGGGCGTCGACGCCGCCGCCTATCTGTGCCGCCTCTCCGACGGCCTCAAGGCGTCGGGCGCGACCAACGTCGACATCGCCACCGAGGTCGAGGCGGTGGCCATCGACCTCGACACCGCCATCCCGGTGGCGCTGATCGTCAACGAAGTGGTGGTCAACGCCCTCAAGCATGGCTTTCCCAACGGGCGCGCCGGCACCGTGACCATCCGGCTGCGGAGCGGGGACGGCCAATGCACCCTGACCGTCGCGGACGACGGCATCGGCCTGCCCGACGGCGTCGAGCAAGGCCGTCTGCGCGGCCTGGGCTTGATGCTGGTCAGCCAATTGACCAAGCAACTGGGCGGCAACTGGACCATGGAAGGTGGGACTGGCACCCTCTTCACCCTGATCTTCCCCCGCCGAAACTTTTAATCGCGATTCCCCAGATGGGGACTGTGACGCCGACGGTGAAGCGTCACTATCCGTTCACACCTCGTGGGGGACGGACATGATCAACGAGCGCAGGGAATACCCTCGGCAGCCGGGCAGCGGATTGATGGCGCGGATCGGCGACAAGCTGGTCGAGGTCATCGACCTGTCGAACACCGGCATCAAGCTGGCGCGCAGCTTTGCGCCAGCCGACGGCCCGATGGCGTTCACCCTGTTCCGCCGCAACGGTTCCGCCCTGGAAATCAACAAGAGCGTCAAAGTCACCGGCCGAGTGGTGCGCCAGGATGAGGCCACGGTGGCGATCGACTTCTTGGCCAATTCCTACGCCCTGGCCAAACTGGTGGTGTGGCACGCTGGCGGTAAGCTCGGCGTCGCGCCGCACATGGTGAAGTAACTACTTCGCCGCCCTCCCCACCACCGCGCCCACCCGCTGCTGGCCCGGCTGGTCTGGAAGCCTTTGAGCGACAATTTCACGTCAAGGGCATTGAGGACAGGCCGGCCTGGGGGAGTACAAACGACGTCCAACGGCTTCGCCAGTACGGGAAGGTCTTTCTCGCCAAGGGGGGCGAGAACTGACACTCCCTCACTCCACCGCGTCCACCCGATTCCACCACCCGCCGCCCAGCGCCTGAAACAAGGCGGCGGTGTCGGCGAAGCGGTTGGTCTGGGCTTGGGCCAGGGTGACCAGCGCCTGTTGTTCGGTCTGCTGGGCGTTGAGCAGGGCCAGGGTGCTGACCGAGCCGAGTTCCAGCTGGCGGCGGGTGATGGCCAGGCTTTGGCCGGCGGCCCTTTCCGAGGCCACCGCCGCCTTCAGCGCGTTGGCGTCCGCCACCAGGGCATTGAGGGAATCGGCGACGTTCTGGAAGGCGGTGATGACGGTGGCGCGGTACTGCGCCTCGGCCTGCTCGGCCATGGCGCGCGCCGCCCGCTCCTTGTGCATCAGGGTGAAGCCGTCGAACAGCGGCTGGGTCAGACCGCCGGCCAGGTTCCAGAAGCCTAATCCTGGAGTGAAAAGCCCTTGCGCGCCGCCGATTGTGGCGGCGGTGCTGCCGATGCTGGCGGTCAGGCTGATCAGCGGCAGCCGGTTGGCCACCGCCACCCCGATCTGGGCGCTGGCGGCGTGCAGATTGGCCTCGGCTTGGCGCACGTCGGGGCGCTGCGCCACCAGCCGCGCCGGCAGGCTGACGGGAAGGTCGGTGGGTAGCGTCAGGCTGGTCAGCTCGAAGGTCGCTTCCGGCTGCTGCGCCGGCAGGCGGCCGAGCAGGGCGGCCAGGGCGTTGCGGCTTTGGGCCAGCTGCTTGTCGAGCGGCGGCAATTGCTGCTCGGCCTGGGCCAGCGCCGCCTCCTGGGCGACCACGTCGCCCTCGGCGATTTGGCCCAGGGTGAACTGCTTTCTCAGCACCTCGAGCAACTGGGTTTCGATCGCGACCACTTCCCGCAACGCGGCGATCTGGGCGCGAAGGCCGGCCTCGGCCACC
>Ga0316222_1003385_pt1 | contig 15733 bp, 21 predicted proteins | sample TBH18011metaG_FD_206008 | JGI IMG/M metagenome (GOLD analysis project Ga0316222, IMG submission 206008) | Freshwater microbial communities from Trout Bog Lake, Wisconsin, USA - TBH18011 | ecosystem: Environmental > Aquatic > Freshwater > Lake > Hypolimnion/Profundal zone | place: USA: Wisconsin...
AACCACTTCTATTCTGGAGCAAATCAATTTGAAGTTTACGTTAACGGCACACAGACTAACATTCCATTTATATTAGAAGGATCTAGTTCATATAATCCAAGCGGTATCACTGTTTGGAACGCATCTTATACAAGTTTCTATAACATGACATTGAAAATACGTAAAATACAAAACGGTGCTCGTATGTTGGAAGTATATCTAAATGAAGCATACCAAGGCGCTGTGAATATTGGCACTTGGACTCCGGCTGGTAACTACTACGGAGTAGCGGCCTACACAGGCGGCAGCACTGCTCAAATGTGGGTGCGTCAATTGAGAATTGACTGGTAAATTATGTTAATCCAAGGAGGAACAATCAGAGGTGGCACAGTATACGATCTAACTGATCTATACTCATTCTCTATGTTTAACTTTACCTCAAATGTTGTAGGGCAATATGGACCCACTCTAGGCACACTGTATAATACCTACAGCAACACAGGCAATACCTGGTTGACCAATACCAACTTCTTTACAGTACCAGGCTCTTGGCAGGGCTATCAGGTATGGACTGTGCCGCACACTGGTCGCTATCAGATCACAGCCGCAGGTAGTCGCAGTGGTGTGATCACAACCTTTAGTGGCAACACTACCTATGGCAATGCCCATGGACGCGGTGCTGTGATACAGGGCGTGTTTAGTCTACAACGCGGTCAGAAGCTTACTTTAGTAGTAGGACAACCCAGTGCTAATACCACACAACCTAGTACCTTTTCTAGCCCAGGGGGCGGTGGCGGTAGTTTTGTAGCTCTAGGCAATATAGCTCAGGGCTTTGCTAACGTTATACCGTTGGTCATAGCAGGTGGCGGCGGTGCTCCTGGTTCATGGACTAGTAATAGCAGTCTTTTCCCGGGCGGCTATGGCGTGACCACACGTCGTGGTGGCAACAGTGCGGGCTATACCACTGCGACTATTACGTCTAATAGAACAGGTGCTCCTGGCGGTGTAAACGGACAGGGCGGTAACACACACGTCAGCATTGGTGGCACAACCAGCCTCAATGGCTATGACAGTGGTGGCGGTGCTGGTTGGTCAGGTAACGGTATCTTTTGGACTAGCACGATCTGGACGTCTAACACTCAATTGGCTCCAGCTGGGCCTTTTGGTGGCGGTGGTAACAGTTTCCAATTTGGTGCCAATGGCGGTATATACAGCACAAGTTATGCTCCACCTAGTACCAGCTTTGGTGGATTTGGTGGCGGTGGTGGCCCTGGCCCTATTACTGGCGGCGCTGGTGGCGGCTACAGTGGTGGTGGCGGTGCTTACAGTGCTTCATCTACTAACATTGATTCCGGTGGTGGCGGTGGTAGTTACATTGATGCTAATGCCGCATCAGTAGCGACCAGCGATGGATTTTATGATTTAAGCAACACATTTAATGCTGTCAGCATCACCAGCCTAGGATTCTATAACAACACTGCTGGTTATATTAGTATTGTAAAACTATAAATATAAGATAATAGAGAACAAACATGACACAACAAGTAATTAATATTGGTACAGGCCCTAGTTCAGGTGACGGTGATCCGTTACGTGTAGCATTTACTGAAATTAACAGTAATTTTACAGAACTATATGGTATTACTGGAAATTTAACCAATTCAGTTACTAGTGTAGCTGGACGTACTGGTAATGTTACTCTAACAGTTAATGATCTCTTAGGTTTTCGTGGCCTAAACTTAGTTAATCCACCACCAACACACAGCAATAGTTCTGGAGTAATTGGGCAAGTTGCTGTAGATAGTAGCTATATGTATCTATGTACAGCGGCAAATACTTGGGTTCGTAGCTCAATTACAACATCATTTTAATTGACATTTGGCCGCTAGTATGCTAAAATACTAGTATGCTGAATATAATTTCTGACTTTATTAAAGGTATACTACCTGCGAAAAAGAAAACTACTCCTACTGGATGGATTAGTTTTAACGCACCATGCTGTCAGCACAACGGTGAAAGCCCAGACACCCGTGGTCGTGGCGGCCTAACAACTAATCAAGATGGATCAGTAAGCTATCATTGTTTTAACTGTAATTTCAAAGCCAGCTACCAACCAGGTCGTCATTTAACATTTAAGTTTCGTAAGCTATTACGTTGGTTGGGCGCAGACGAAAATGACATCAAACGCCTAGTCATTGAAGCTATTCGTATCCGTGAGCTAGTAAATCCAGAAGAAGTCAAAGCTGAAGAAGAACGTGTAGAGTTTAAGGTCAGAGAACTTCCAGAGGGTGCTGTTAGTTTTCAAGCACTGCTCTCATTTCATTTGCTTGATGATTTACGTAATGTTCCGCCATTACTAAATTCAGCAGTTGATTATGTTAAAGCTCGTAAAATTAACACAGACCTTTATGATTTCTATTGGACAGACAGTCTAGAACATAAGTTAGATCAACGTGTGATAATTCCTATGATCTGGGAAGGCAAGATAATAGGCTACACTAGTCGTGCTTTTGTAGATGGTGTCAGACCGAAATATTTCAGCAACTATGAACCTAACCTGGTATTCAACTTAAATAATCAATTACCGGATGCTAAATTTGTTATTGTATGCGAAGGCCCGTTTGATGCTATGAGTGTAGACGGCGTAGCGGTTATGAGCAATGACTGTAGTGAAACTCAAGCAGACATCATCGATAGTCTAGGCAGAGAAGTTATTGTAGTTCCAGATGCTGATAAAGCTGGAGCTAACCTAGTAAATAGAGCCATAGAGTATGGCTGGTCAGTTAGTTTTCCTGTATGGCAAGAAACCTGTAAAGACGTAAATGAAGCAGTGGTTAAATATGGTAAGCTGTTTGTATTAAAGAGCATCTTAGATGCTAGAGAATCGAGTAAGTTAAAAATTGAATTAATGAGAAAAAGATTACATAATTAAGTATATGAGCAAAGATTATTCACCAGATTTACAAAAACTTTTTATTGAAATGATGCTACAAGACGCACAGAGCTATGTGCGTGTACAGAACATTTACAATCCAGAAAACTTTGATCGTAGCCTACGTGAAGTAGCTAAGTTTATCAAAGAACACACAGATCAGCACAGAGCTATGCCTACTATTGAACAGGTCAAGGCAGTTACTGGCACTGATCTTAAGCACGTGCCAGACTTAAATGAAAACCATTATGAATGGTTTATGAATGAGTTTGAGGGGTTTACTAAACGTCAAGAACTTGAACGTGCTATTCTTAAAGCCGCAGACATGCTGGAAAAGGGTGACTATAATCCTGTAGAAAAACTTATTAAAGATGCTGTACAAATTAGCTTGACCAAAGACATGGGTACAGATTACTTTGCTGATCCTAAACAACGTATTGAAAAGTATTACAACAGTGGTGGACAAGTATCAACAGGTTGGCCACAACTTGACAAACTCCTATATGGTGGATTTAGTCGCGGTGAACTAAACATTTTTGCTGGTGGATCAGGATCAGGCAAATCACTTGTTATGATGAACTTGGCATTGAGTTGGCTACAAGCAGGCCTAAGTGGCGTGTATGTAAGTTTAGAGTTGAGTGAAGAACTTTGCGCACTTAGAACAGATGCTATGCTAACTGGTATGGGCACAAAAGATATTCGCAAAGACATTGATACAACTACAATGAAAGTGCGTCTTGTTAGTAAAAAAGCGGGTAACTATCAAATCAAAGGTTTCCCAGCACAGAGTAATGTTAATGACATTAGAGCATACTTAAAAGAATATCAAGTTCAAACAGGTCGTAAAGTTGACTTTGTTATGGTAGATTATCTAGACTTGGTTATGCCTGTAAGTGCTAAAGTTAGTCCAAATGATTTGTTTGTTAAAGACAAATACGTATCAGAAGAACTACGTAATTTAGCTAAAGAACTAGGTGTGCTATTTGTCACAGCAAGTCAGTTAAATCGTGGTGCGGTTGAAGAAATTGAATTTGACCATAGTCACATCGCAGGTGGTTTGTCAAAGATTAACACAGCAGATAATGTGTTTGGTATCTTTACCAGTCGAGCAATGCGTGAGCGTGGTCGTTATCAAATACAGTGTATGAAGTCACGTAGTTCAACTGGTGTAGGCCAAAAGATTGATCTAGACTATGACATTGACACAATGCGCATCACAGATAGTGGTGCTAGTGACAGCGACACTGGCAGTGGTGTAACAAATATCCTCAGTCAAATTAAAACTAATACCACATTTAAAGAAACAGGTGATAGTGCTAAAGTTACTGCACAAGTAGATAGCAGTAAACTTAAGAATATGCTAGCTGGTTTGAAAAAAGTTGAATAATATCAAAAATAAAAAATATTTTTGTTATGAAATTTACAAGAATATTGCTGTATGGTCAAAAAATGGAACAGTTCGATATACTCCTTGTAGCTATTCGGGTTATGAATTGGCAACAACCGATGAAGTTAATGTAAGCACAGTTTGGAATTCACAGAATCATGTATATTTAAAAAATCTTATTGAACAAGATATGCCTGTTCCAGGATGTGAAAAATGTTACAAAGAAGAGGAACATGGATTAATCAGTAGAAGATTGAATGTAATAGATCTCTATGAAAAATATTTACAAGACAGTGAGTTAGATGGCACTGCTCCTATAAGCCTAGACTACAGTGTTGGAAATCTATGTAATCTTAAATGTGCTATATGTGGTCCAGAAAATAGCACAGCTTGGAATAAAGATTTCATTGAATTATTTCCCGAGAATATTAGTCAGCTTTCAAAATTTGAAAAGTTTAATCAAATTAAACTAACAGATATAGATTATCTAAAAAATTTAAAAAATATACATTTTCATGGTGGCGGTGAGCCACTGTTAGTATCTACTCATATCGAATTAATTGAGGCAATAAAACAAGCCAAGGGGTTAGGTGATGTTCATGTACTTTATAATACCAATGGATCAGTGACAGTACCGCCACAGGTACTGGATTTGTGGAGTGAATGTAAATTAGTTGAATTATATTTTAGTATTGATGATGTAGGAAAAAGATTTGAATATCAACGCACAGGAGTTTCTTGGGATAAATTACAAAAAAATGTAAATTGGTATATAGAGAATATGCCAGTCAATCATATGTTTAAAATTAATTGTACTTGGAGTTTTCTAAATTTATTTTATTTAGACGAACTAGTAGAGTGGCACAACTATAATTTTTCATCAAATCGACTAGGTGATCAAGTTAATCTAATATTTCAAACTGCTAACAATTCGACATTGAATTTTTCAGTCGATGTTATCACATCAAAGATTTACAACGCCCTCAGCAAAAAATTTGCTAGGTACCCACAACTATTAGAATTAATTAATTCTATTCAAATTGATGACAGCATGGATTTTAACAATTTATGGCAGGAAATTAATAAATTGGACCGTATTAGGGAAGAGAAATTTGAAATATTATGTCCTGAGTTTGCCCAATTATTAAAATAACATTTGGATAAATATACTAAATTGGAGTAATAATTGTGCAGAAACGCACCCGTAGCCTTCTTACAGAATTAGACGAATTACTTATACACAAAGATAAGGATAGTCTACTAGAGAGCCGTGCCAGTAATATCATCAATGGCGCTATTAACCTCATCAAATACATTCATGAAAACTACGAAGCAGAAACTGCCGGCGAGTTAGAACGTCGCTTGCTTAATGCTATTAAAGGACAGGATCCTGCTAAATTTACTCGTGGTGTTAGGAAATTAAAGAATGAAGATTAATGAGATCATAGTCGAAGATGACTTCCTTAAAGGTATGGCTAGAAAAGCTAAAAAAGCCGGCCGAGACTTTAGTAACATCGGCGCAAACTTTGGACGTGGTCTAACAGGTAAAAGCAAACGTGCTGGTAGAGATATCAGTGGCAAGTATGAAAAAACTGGAGCCATAGCTAGAGCAGCACATGGTACAGGTAAAGCAACACGAGCAGTAGCTGAACCAGCAGTTGATTTTACTCGCGGAGTTGGTCATGAATTACACCCTAGAGAGTGGGGTCAGTACGCTGGTGATATTGGTAGTGCGATAAGCCAACGTACTGCAAAACCAATAGGATCACTGTTTACTACAGCTAGTAATAAAAAAGAAAAATCTGCTCCGGTAGGATACAAATTTAAAGGTCAAAAATACACCTGGACTAAGACCAACAAAGGATGGGTAAATGATCGTGGTCAACAGGCCAACGATGAACAAGCTGATTTCTTAGATAATTCGTATACGCCTGATGAGCCTAACAGCCCAACTACAAATACAGCAAAGCAACAACCAAAACAGCAAGCAAAGACTGCCCAGCCAAAACAACAAAAGAAACCAAATATAGGTGGAATTGGCCCAGACGATCCGAGATATGCTGATTTAGAAGCTAAAGTAAAAAACGCCAAGCCAACCCCTGGGAAATAGTAGTTGACATTTTGGTTAAATGAGCGTATAATAGCACTTATTGTAACTAAGAAAGGTAACTAACATGCCTAGATGTACAGGATGCTATACAGAGTTAAATCCTGGTGATCCGAATGCGTACTGGAGTGGACCATTTATTTGTCCTACGTGTCGATTACGAGAGACAATTGAAAAACAAGGGGATCGAACAAGACCATATGTTCCGCCACCTGAGCTTCCTGAGGAAGTTAATAACGTACTTATTACGCTAGTATCAATGGTAATAGCTGGACTAGTAACATATTTCGTAGCGTGGCCAGTGTTGAAATTTTGTTTTAGTATTGTAGTTGATATGTTTAAGATATTGTTTTAGGTTAAAGAATGAAATTATTTGAAATTAAAAAACAAACTCCTGATTTTTTACTTGCTGAAAGTAAAAATGTTCACCTCGAACATCTAGAGGATTTGGTTTTTAATAAAGGTTGGGCCGGCGCACAAGAAGCCTTAAACTACATTGACAGTTTACGTCATATGCTAGCAGAAGGCACAGGCACAACTACTAAACTAACAGTTAAATGGGATGGTAGTCCAGCTATTATCTGTGGTGTTGATCCAGAAGATGGTAAGTTTTTTGTAGGTACTAAATCAGTATTCAGCAAAGCAAATCCGAAACGTGTCAAGTCAACTGCTGATGCGCAAGCAATGTATAGTGATCAACCTGAACTAGTTGCTATCCTACAGGCCGCATTTCAATACCTACGAGAATTAGGTATTCGTGGAGTAGTACAGGGTGATCTAATGTTTACCCCGGGTACTGTTACTACAGTCACAGTTAACGAAGAAGATTGTTATGTGTTTACACCAAATACAATTACCTATGCTGTTCCGGTTAAGAGTTATTTAGGTGAACGAGTAAGAAATGCAAAGATTGGTATTATTTTTCACACTAGCTACCAAGGTGATACTATTGACACTATGTCAGCTGAATTCGGTGTAAACGTAACAGCATTTAATCAAACCAAGGATGTATGGTTTGATGATGCTACTTATAAAGACTATACTGGTATTGCTAGTCTAACGCCAAGTGAAAACACAAAATTACAACGTAGCCTAAATGCCGCAGTACAAACAATGGAAAAGATTGGTCAACAACGCTTTGATCTAGTCTTACAAGACAAAGAGTTTGCTCGTATGATCAAACCATTTATCAATAAACAAATCCGCGGCGGCACTCAAGTAGGCAATCCAACGCAGTTCATAAAACAATTCCTTACACACTATCAAGATGAAATGATGAAGGGCATTGAAGACATGAGCGGTGGAGCTACCGGACGTGGCGCACAAAATCGTCTAGCTAAAATCAAAGCACGTGAACAATGGATAGCAGACAACAGCAATAACCTATTAGGCGTACTAGCAGTATATAAACGTCTAATTGAATTAAAACAATCAATTCTACACAAACTACAACAAGTAGAAGGTATTGGTACATTCCAAAAAACCGCAGATGGCTACAAGGTAACTAGTCCCGAGGGATTTGTTGCTATTGGACACGATGGCGGCGCAGTCAAATTAGTAGATAGACTACAGTTTAGCCGCACAAATTTCCTAAACAAATAATTATATACTCGGTTATTTTTTTATAACGAGACTAAATAATAGTATGCGTTCGCGCACACACTTTAGGAGATTTAAAAATGTCATTCACAACAATTACACGTATTAACGGTTTTCCACAACCTACCGATGGTTTAAATGGTAACTTAACGATTACTGGTCGTGCTCTTACGCACTACACAGTTACTTACGCTAACGTAGGTGTTAACCCATACACAGTTGGTTCAAACTTTGACTTATTAGTTAAAGCTATTGAGCAAGTTGGTTCTATCGAACTTTTAGGTGACCCAACTATCGGTTCACCATGGCCAAGTAGCTTCCGTGTTGCTATCTCTGGCGCAGCACCTGCTGCTACAAGTGGCGCATATAGCTTACAAGGTTATTGCAACACAGCAGTTAATGGTTCAGGCGTAGCTGGTACAACTGTAGCTGCATTCACATACTAATATAAATTATTAGTAATTGAATTAAAAAGGCACTTTTTTAAGTGCCTTTTTTGTTGGCTATAAATATTCGCATGAGCTACATTTATGAAGGATTTACATTAGTCGACATTACTCCTACAGGACAGACCAAATATCTTAAAGAACTGGCGTTAGAGAGGAATCAACAACGTAATTGGGAAACTGTTATACAAGCAATTAGCCTACGAACACAACCTAATATCCTAGAAACTAACATTCTAATGGAAGATATTAGTTATTTTAACAACAACTTTGGTATTAACTATCAAGGACAACAAAGAGTATGGTATTTTAAATTTGCTGTAGACTATGATAACATCTTTAATGACGGTGGCGATCGTTATGGACTATTAAAGTTTGATTTCAAGACCACTCCTATTATACTAAATTTAACTGAAACTGTTCAACCAGAACAACCCATATTTTATACCAGTGGTCCTTGGAAAAACATATACTTTAACAGTTTAGTCGAGTAAGTTAAATACATTAGATGCTACAGGCATTCATTAAGGCACATATTAAGGCATAACATCAAGGCATAGTAGACGGCATCGTACTGGAGACGAGCGGTGACCACACCTACAAATATTGAGAAGAAGAGTTTAGAAGCCCACGTTGAAATATGTGCTGTGAGGTACGGCGCTTTGGATACGAAACTAAACAACCTTGAACAACGTATGGATAAGATGGAAATGTATCTTATCAATATTAAAGACAGTCTTGAAACTAAACTAGAAAACCGTAGCACAAATGTTATGGGTTGGACAGTCACTATTCTTGGCGTTATCCTTTCAGCACTCCTTGGTTATCTTGGCCACGAGTTTCTCAAGTAATAAATAAAGTTAACAAAGAGTTGGCTTTATGAAAATTATCGAATTAACAAACAACATTTTATTACCGATCACTAACGAAGAAACTGAATTACTTAATCGTTTCGTTACTGATGATGCTATACCAAAAAGCCACTTGGATGAACGTGAACAACTGTTAGCAAACAATCTTACAACTAAAGATGTGTTATTGCGATTCAATGAAGATGGCAAAATCTACTACAAAAAACGCTGAATTTAACATAGAGAAGATACAACGTTTTACTCAAAACGAATTTAACACCCTCACTAATACCACAACTGAATTTCCATTCTGTTTCCAAGTTGGCGCAGATGTTTTAGTGGGTAAGTATCGTGTGACAAAAATCCATGACAAAACTTGGCGAGTAAGTGTAAAAGATCAACAAATATTTGACTTTTTTACTAGAAAAGACGCCATATTTTATTGTATTGCTCTACATCAGAAGCAGACAAAGCTAGCTAAAGATATACAAGACAATGATAGTCTACTAAATAGATTAGAATTCGATGCTAGTTTATATAGAATACGCTATAAAAAAGCGCAGTCTAAAGGTGACGAATGGGGTGAAGAATATTACAGTACACGTTATTTAGAAGTGCAGCACAAAATTAAAGCCGTAAAAAAAGAAATTGAAAAAAATCTAAACTTGGCTAAATATATTAAAGTCTAAATAGGAAGTTGACCATGAAACTCGCAGAAATGCAAACTAAAACATCTAAGAAATTAAACAAGTTAATGGAAAGCCGTTTTGGTTTTAAAATTAATTTTGATACACTTACGTATGCTAAGGCACATCGTTTAAGTGAAACCATTGCAGCTAATCTAAATAGCATTCGTCGTAGTACAAATGTACATACAGCCGAACGTAACCCACGTTATATGGAATTGCTTACTGTTCAAGAAAGCCTAACTCAATGGCTTGATGAACAACGTAGTCAACTTAACGAAGGCGAAGTAAGCAATGCCGAAGTATTGTTAGCTGCTAAAGATATGGTTGACAGTGTTCAAGACGCAATTGAGAAAGTTGGTAAAATGCAAAATGAACAACTTCCACAATTATTAGACAGCATCCGTGATCAAATTGGTAGTGAACAAGCTGACGGCTTTAAAAACGCAGTAGGTGAAACACTAGCAACTCTAATGTCAAATCTACAACAAGCACGTGAAGGCGTTGACAATGGCGTGCGTATTCTAAGTGGTGAGCAAGTTGATAATCCAATGTCATTGGGTGGTGCTCCTACAGACGACCTTGGTGCTGAACTTCCTCCACCAAGTGACTTTGATCAAGAAGAACCAGAAGGTGACGGCTTTGCAGCTAGTGATGCGGCAGTTGGCGGCACTGAAGAACTTGGCAGAGAACGTCGTTAATCGTGCGTTTATACGAATTTGAACATGGCAAAGGCAACACTCCAGAGAATAATTTATTAACAGCTCTGGAGTTAATCCAACACCGTTACAAAGATCGCGACCAACTACCTAAAATCAACACACAAAGTTTAATTAATATGGTTCTAAACACAGATAGAACCTTTAGTTATGATTCATTAGTTGCTGCTAATGACTCAAACCCAGCAGTAAAAAATCTAATCAAAAGTTTCAATAAAAATTACGTAGAACTTAATCCAATTAGTTCAGGTGACGAAGCTGAAACTGTAAACCCGCCAGAAGGCAATCCTACACAAAACCCAGTAGACGATGTTAACAGCATGGCAACACGTGCTGCTAAAAAACGCGACGCAGATATATTCTAGTATTAAATACTAGATGATCAAGATATTTCCTGTAGTAGAATTCTATATAACTAATGTATGTAATCTCACCTGTCGAGGATGTAATCGGTTTAATGATTTGAACTTTAAAGGCCACCAATATTGGGATGATTATGCAGAAGAGTATGAGAAATGGGCCGAACGTTTAGATTTACCACGTATTACTATCATTGGCGGCGAGCCTACCCTCAATCCAGATTTAGAAAAATGGTGTGCTAATTTACGTAGATTATGGCCTAATGCTGTAATTATGATACAAACAAATGGCACATATTTCAAACCTCAATATAAAAAATTATGGGACAAGTATGCTGTTGGGTTTGGTCTAAGCCTACATAATCCAGAAACAGCAGATGCTTTAAAAGAACAATGGAAATATCTTGCCGGTACATTTGAAGCCTTTACATTTCATCAAAGTACAGTAATTAAACAAGATGACCATTGGATTTTACACAATAGCAATGCCAAGACAGCATTTAATTCCTGTGATATGAAGCATGATCATACTATGTATAATGGTAAATTATATAAATGTCCTGCTATGAGTGGTCTTCCTGATTTTGACAAACAATTTGACCTGCGATTAGACGACAGGCAACGTGAATTATTGTATAGTTACGAACCGTTAACAGCAGATTGTTCCGAGAAAGAATTACAAGATTTTGTTGCTACTAAAGATACGCATATCCCGCAATGCGAATTTTGTCCCCAAGAGTTGACTTGGCATACAGCGTTAGGTGAATATAAACAAATGGATAAACCTATTTTTGAAATTAAAGAAATTAAAGAAGAAGATTTAGATCAAGTACGATTTCCAACTCATTGGTTGACTGACAATAATAAATAGTTTACAATAATAGTTAAACATTGGAGATTTGCTATGGCCTATTCTGAAAAAGTTTTAGAACACTACGAAAACCCACGCAATGTAGGTAGTTTAGATAAAAACTCTCTTAAAGTAGGCACTGGTATGGTAGGTGCGCCTGCCTGCGGTGATGTAATGAAATTACAAATAGAAGTCGATAATGGCATTATCACTGATGCTAAGTTTAAAACTTACGGATGTGGAAGTGCAATTGCTAGTTCGAGCCTCGTCACTGAATGGCTTAAAGGCCGCACGCTTGACCAAGCTCAAGCGATTAAGAACAGCGAGATTGCTGAAGAACTTGCCCTACCGCCGGTAAAGATACACTGTAGTGTATTAGCAGAAGATGCTATTAAATCAGCGATAGAAGACTACAAGAAAAAACAACAATCATGATAGAAATCATTTATAAGTCAATAGCCCAAATCGATAAAAATTTAAAAATAACCATTAACAACATCGAAGTTGATTATACAGTTGATAAAAATAAAATTATTATAACAAACGAAATTTTATTTGGATTAAATTTATTAAAAATAAATTCAGATTTAACAAACGACCAGAGTCTAGAGTTTACTACAGCACTAATTAATGGAACAGATTTAAGACAGGCATTTTATCTATCATTTTCAGAATCCGATAATAAGAAATTTAATAATACGATATTAAATAAAACTGTTTCTAACTGGATCTTACCTTTTGGAAATCCTGTGTCTTGGTGGATTTGTGAATGTAATAGACTAATCGGAAATTCTAATTTCGGTAAGAATTTGTATGAAAATAATATGATATATTATCCAGAATCTATAGTACTGGATTCGGGATATTCTAATCTAAATTGTGAGTTTTTTAAATATAATTTTGGATTTAGTATTCATAATAAAACTGAGTTACTACACCCATTTAATAACAAAACAGTTCCATATATACAATTAACAAATTTTAAATATGATGCTGAAGGCATATTAGATGAATTTATAGCCAACACAGAATCGTTTGACCATAGTCCATATTCCCCAATTCAAAACTCATATACTCGTGACAAGAAGAAGATTTCGGTACCTTGGCAAATTTTAGGTGCTAGGAATGGAGAATCGAGGGAATTTTTAAAAAATTTTCCGCTAATATCAAATCTAGTAAAAAGACTTGAAAACGATAATGTTAAAGTTTTAGTAATATTTTTATCAAAAGTTCATGCTAAATCGACAGTCGACCCACATGCTGATAAAACGCTTATTATTAATGATGTAACTGAGTATAAATCAGGGTGTTGCGAAATATTTTTACCTATAGGATGGGATTCGGATAGTTATTTTAAATTTGATAGAGTGGGGCTAATACCGCATAACAACGGTGCCTATTTATTAAATAATGTTGATATTGTCCACGCTTCAGTAAACAATAGTAACAAGACCAGATACACCATTGGATTTATGTGTGAATTTCCAGAAAACTTTAACAAATACTTATAATGCTAATTAAACGATACAACTATACACCCATCCTACGTGAAAGCGTAGAAGGTAAACGCTTATATGCGACCCCTGGTGGTAACAAAGTTCCTAGTGTTACTACAATCTTAGACAAGACCAAGCCCAGAGAAAAAGTAGAAGCCCTTAACAATTGGCGCAAGTCAGTTGGTGAAAAGAAAGCACAGGAAATTACCACAGAAGCGGCTAATCGTGGTACACGTATGCACAAGTGGCTAGAGGACTATGTAAAAAATAATCGTAAAATGGGCGAGCCCGGTACTAATCCCTACAGCATACAAAGCCATAAAATGGCACAGGAAATTGTCAAGCAAGGCTTAGTTCATGTAGACGAAATGTGGGGTATAGAAGTGCCTTTATACGTCGAAGGACTCTACGCTGGTACTACTGACGCCTGCGGAATTTACAAGTCAAAACCTGCCATTATTGACTATAAACAGACCAATAAACCTAAGAAAACTGAGTGGATTGAAGACTATTTCCTCCAGTTATGTGCCTACGGACTAGCTCACAATGAAACACACGGCACTAATATACAACAGGGTGTTATCCTAATGTGTAGCCAAGCATTTGAATTTCAAACGTGGACTGTAGAAGGTGCGGAGTGGGAAAAGTGGACTAACAAGTGGTTAGAAAGAGTTGAACAGTATTACAAACTCGCATAAATATAAAAATAAGACAAGGTTTGAAAAATGGCTGTTATTCAGATATCTAAGATTCAAGTACGCAGAGGTTTACAAGAAAATTTACCGCAATTAGACAGTGGTGAATTTGGTTGGGCTATCGATACTCAAAGATTGTTTATTGGCAAGGGATCACTTGCTGAGGGTGCTCCTGCTACTGGTGCTACTGAAATATTAACAACATACAGCATTTTAGGATTAAACAACCTTACCAGCAATGTAGCAAACATTATTGCTAACGTAACTGCTTTACAATCAAATGTAGCTGCCTTACAGTCAAACGTATATCCAATGTCTATCACTTTGGCAGATAACCAAACATCTGCCAATACTTTACCAATTAGCATTAACGGACTTGGTGCTACAACAATCGATTATAATCTAATTAGAAGTGGTAATGCCAGAGTAGGTACTATCAAAGTTGCTGGTGTATATAATGGCACTGTGACCTTTGAAGACGACTATAGCGAAACAGCCAACACCGGTATCATGTTTAATTTTGTAGCATCAAGCGGTAATGTGATAATGCAGTACACTAGTTCTATGATTAGTAGTACTGCTACATTTACCTATTACACTAGACAATTTATAGTTTAACAAATGTATACAAATTTTTGGAATCTCAGGGTGAGCGATCGCCTAGCTGAGTGGAAGGACATCCGCCACAAAATAAGCGATATGCCCTTGCCTAGAGCCTTAGAAGAAGTAAATTTGATGTGGAGCACTGCTCCATTTGTTACCTATTATCTAGACCCTAGCGACCCAAATAATTGGCCAGATCCATGGACATTATTGGCCGAAAACTATTGGTGTGAGGTTGCTAAAAGCCTAGGAATCATATACACTATATACTTCAGTAGTCATAAAAATGTTTCTATAGAGTACAATATCTATTATGACCATAATGACAAGACTAGATATAATTTAGTCCAAATTGACAATGGGAAATATATTCTTAATTGCTACCCTTTTGAGATAGTAAATACAGAACACATTGAAACAAAGAATTTACATTTACTGTACAGCTACAGTAAAGATGATTTACAATTAGACCGTTACTAAGAGGCATTCAAGTTGAGCAATATTCAAGTCACTAAGCGCAGTGGAGCAAAAGTACCACTAGATGTTACAAAATGGCAAGCACAGGTTAGCAAAGTATGTGCAGGCATAGCTGATGTAAGTCAGTCAATGATCGAAATCAAAAGCCAGCCGCATTTCTATGATGGCATTAGCACACGAGAGATCGACGAATTAACCTTACGTGCTATTGTGGACCTAATCGACATCGAACAAAATCCAGATGTTGGCCACACTAATTACCAATATGTAGCAGGCAAACAGCGTGTTAGTATGCTACGCAAGGATGTATATGGTGATTATAATGTTCCCCACCTCTACGACATTGTTAAAAAGAACGTAGGTGTAGGTTTATATACTCCAGAACTTCTTACTTGGTATACAGAAGAAGAATGGAATAAGATGAATGACATGCTGGATCATGAAAAGGATGAAACCTATTCATATGCGGCTATTGAACAACTCATTGAAAAATACCTAGTGCGCAATCGTGCTACAAAAGAAATTTACGAAACACCACAAATTCGTT
>Ga0316222_1003387_pt1 | contig 15728 bp, 10 predicted proteins | sample TBH18011metaG_FD_206008 | JGI IMG/M metagenome (GOLD analysis project Ga0316222, IMG submission 206008) | Freshwater microbial communities from Trout Bog Lake, Wisconsin, USA - TBH18011 | ecosystem: Environmental > Aquatic > Freshwater > Lake > Hypolimnion/Profundal zone | place: USA: Wisconsin...
CACCAGCTTTCGCTAAAGCTCCGGCTCGGCGGAACGCCCTTTGGCTTGCCCCAAACGGGAGAAAAGGATATAGCTAACGGCATGAGTTTTCACACTGGGCACGGGGTTTAATGCGATTTGCCGGTTTGGTAAATCCTTCGCGCCCGCGTGACAATTTGCGGCGGAAAATCATTTTTAATTTATGAGCCAACTCACCAATCAAATCGCCGTGGTCACCGGCGCGGGTCGCGGCATCGGCCGCGCCATCGCGTTGAAATTCGCCCAAGCCGGCGCGGATGTCGTCGTGGTCTCGCGCACGCAGGAAAATTCCGAGAAGGTCGCGGCGGAAATCCGCGCGCTGGGAAAAAAGGCGTGGGCACACGCCGTGGATGTGTCCGATGCCGCCGCCGTGAACGCCGCCGCCGAGAAGATTTTGGCCGAAGTCGGCAAGGTGGACATTCTCGTGAACAACGCCGGCGTCACACGCGATGGTTTGCTGATGCGCATGAGCGACGCGGATTGGGATACGGTTTTGAACACGAATCTCAAGGGCGCGTTCCTCGTCACGAAGGCGTTCAGCCGCGCGATGATCAAGGCGCGCAGCGGTCGCATCATCAACATTTCGTCGGTCATCGGCCTCATCGGCAATGCGGGCCAATGCAATTACGCAGCGAGCAAGGCGGGCTTGATCGGCTTCACGCAGTCGTGCGCGAAGGAACTCGCGGGCCGTGGCATCACGGTGAACGCGATTGCGCCCGGCTTTATTCAGACGGACATGACTTCGGAACTGAAAGAGGAAATGAAGGCGGCGTTGCTGAAGCAGATTCCGCTCGGCAGCTTTGGCGAGGCGGACGACATCGCGAGCGCGGCGCTTTATCTCGGCAGCCCGGCGGCGCGCTACGTTACCGGTCAAGTATTGACGGTGGACGGCGGAATGGTGATGTAATTGAATTAAACCGGCCATTTTCATGCGAGCGCGCTGCGGGATTGCGGCGGCGGGTAAAATGGTTAATTTGGAAAAAAATTAGATTCAGGCTTGACGCCAGACGAGATAACCGGCTACCTAGAAGCATATAAATTTATGTCAGACAAACCTATCGAACAACGTGTAAAAGACATCATTGTTGAACAGCTCGGCGTGAAGGCCGACCAAGTCGTGCCGGGCGCGAAGTTCATCGAAGACCTCGGCGCAGATTCGCTCGACACCGTCGAGCTGGTCATGGCGCTGGAAGAGGAATTCGGCATCGAAGTGCCGGATGAACAGGCCGAGAAACTCCAGAGCGTCGGCGACGTGATGAAATACGTCGAGGAGAACGCCAAGTAAGAGAAATTTGCACCGCCGGGGCAGTTTAGGCTCGACACAGCCCGAACTGCCCCGTTTGATTTTGTCATGGCAAACAACTATACCGACCGTCGCGTGGTCGTCACCGGCTTGGGCGTCGTCACGCCGCTCGGCCACGACCTCAATACCTTCTGGCAAAATCTCATCACCGGCCAGTGTGGCATTGATAAGATCACCGCGTTTGACGCCTCGGCCTTTGCCACGCAAATCGCCGGCGAGGTAAAAAACTTTGACCCGGCGCCCGCGTTTCCGTCGCCCAAGGAAATCCGCCGCACCGACCGCTACTCGCAATTCGGCATCTACGCCGCGTGGAGCGCGCTGAAAGATTCCGGCCTCGAACTCGACAAGGAAAACCTCGATGAAATCGGCGTGTTCCTCGGCTCCGGCATCGGCGGCTTGGCGACCACGACCGAGCAGCATAAAACATTGTTGGAACGCGGCCCCGGACGGATGTCGCCGTTCACCATTCCGATGCTCATCTCGAACATGGCATCCGGCCTGGTCTCGATGTATTTCAATTTGCGCGGGCCGAATTTCGCCACCTGCTCCGCGTGTGCGACGGCGAATCACGCCATCGGCGAGGCTTGGCGCACCATCAAGGCCGGCGACGCGCAGGTGATGTTTGCCGGCGGCGCGGAAGCCACGGTCATCCCCATCGGCATCGGCGGATTTTGCGCGATGAAAGCCATGAGCACGCGCAACGATGACCCAAAAACCGCGTCGCGTCCGTTTGATAAAGACCGCGACGGCTTCGTCATGGGCGAAGGCGCGGGCGTGCTGGTGCTCGAAGAATTGGAACACGCCAAGCAGCGCGGCGCGCAGATTTATTGCGAAATTGCCGGCTACGGCAACACCGCCGACGCGCATCACCTCACCGCACCGTCACCCGGCGGCGAAGGCGCGGCGCGCTGCATGAAAATGGCTTTGCGCAACGGCGGCTTGAATCTCACGGACATTTCCTACATCAACGCCCACGGCACTTCCACGCCGCAGGGCGACATCTGCGAAACGCAGGCCATCAAATCGGTTTTTGGCGACCACGCGCGCCAGCTCGTTGTCAGCTCCACCAAGGGCGCGACCGGCCACATGCTCGGTGCCGCCGGCGCGGTGGAAATGACCGCCTGCACGCTGGCCATTAAGCACGGCATCGTGCCGCCGACCATCAACCTGCAAAATCCCGACCCCGAATGTGACCTCGACTATGTGCCGAACACCGCGCGCGAAATGCCGGTGAACGCCATCGTCAACAACTCCTTCGGCTTCGGCGGCCATAACTCAGCCATCGCGGCGAAAAAGTTTGTCGGGTAAAACAAAAGTGCGCCGATGAATTTCCTTTCGCTGATTGAAAATAAACGCGAAGGAAAAATTCTCGCGCCGGAACAGATTCGGGAATTCATCCGCGAATTCACCGCCGGGAAAATCCCCGATTACCAGATGGCCGCGCTGCTCATGGCCATTTATTTTCGCGGACTGAACACTGCCGAAACCACCGCGCTCACGCTCGCCATGCGGGATTCCGGCGACGTGCTGAAATTTCCCAAAGACAAACGCCCGCTCGTGGACAAACATTCCACCGGCGGCATCGGCGACAAGGTTTCGCTGCCGCTCGCGCCGCTGCTCGCGTGCCTCGGCTTCCGCGGCCTCGGCATCACTGGCGGCACGCTCGACAAACTGGATTCCATTCCCGGTTTTCAAACGCTGTTGCCGGTGAAGAAAATTATCGCGCAAGTCCAGCAAGTCGGCTGCGTCATCTGCGGTCAGACGGACAAAATGGTTCCCGCCGATAAAAAGATTTACGCGTTGCGCGACGCCAGCGGCACCGTGCCGAGCATCCAATTAATTACCGCCTCGATTCTTTCCAAGAAGCTCGCCGAAAATTTAGACGCACTCATCCTCGACGTGAAATTCGGCTGCGCCGCGTTCATGCAAACCAAAGCCAACGCGCGCAAGCTCGCCAAGGCGATGGTTGCGCTTGGCAATCAGTGCGGCACGAACACGCGCGCGATTTTGACGGACATGAACAGGCCACTCGGCCGCGCCGCCGGCAACTGGCTGGAAGTCAAAGAATCGGTTGCTTGCCTTGAAAACAAAGGGCCGGATGATTTGCAGGAACTCGTGATTGATTCCGCCGCGCATTTGCTGGTGCAAACGGGCAAAGCAAAATCCCTCGCCGTCGCGCGCAAGCTGGCGGAAGATTGTTTGAACTCCGGCACGCCGCGCGCAAAGTGGGACGAGATGATTATCGCGCAAGGTGCGGACTTGAACGCGTTCAACCAAAAGCTCGCGTTGGATTTTTCTGCAAAAGCGGTCGTCGAAGTGAAGACCGAAAAATCCGGTTTTGTTTCCAAGTGCGACGCGCGCATCATTGGCGAAGTGATTCGCGACCTCGGCGGCGGACGATTGACGAAAGATTCGGCCATCAATTTTGATGTCGGCGTGGATCAAATTGCCAAGCCCGGCGAGCGCATGGAAAAAGCTGGAACACTTTGCCGCGTTCACGCGGCAGATTCAGTTCAGGCGAAGACTGCGATTGCCCGATTGAAAATCGCCTTTGAAATTTCCCCGAAACGACCGGCGAAAACCCCACTCGTCGTGGAAATTATTTTGCGCTAGGCGATTCGCTCCCAAATCGTGATTTCGGGAAACGCCACGCACAGTTCATCCACACGCGGCAGCAGCGTCGCGATGTGCGGCGATTTCAGATGCGCGTCGAGGTGCGCCTGACTCGTCCAATTTTCGTGGAAGAGAAATTTCGTCGGGTCATCGGGCGAAATGTGCAAATCGTAATTGAGGCAGCCCGCTTCCTTGCGCGTCGGCGCTACGAGGCCGATCAAAGCATTTTTCAATTCCGTTTCCTTGCCCGGACGCGCCTGAAACGTGGCGACAACGGTGACGGCTTTTGCGCTCATAAAATAAATCTGTGTTTCATCTGTGAAAATCTGTGGCTAGACAAGTGATTCCAAAATTTTCTCCGCCGCGAGGCGCGGATTTTCCGCAGCGTAAATCGGGCGGCCAACCACCAACCAGCTTGCGCCGGCTTGCATCGCTTCGCGCGGCGTAAGCGTCCGCTTTTGGTCGTCGGCTTTTTCCGCGCCGGTGCGGATGCCAGGCGTGACGAGCTGAATTTCCAGCGGCAGAATTTGCCGCAGCGCCGTGATTTCCAGCGGCGAGCAAACCAGCCCGCGCAAACCGGATTTTACTGCCAGCGCCGCGAGCCGTTCGACTTGGTGGCCGACATTCGGCGGGCAACCAATTTCCGTCAGCGCGTTGCTGTCCATGCTGGTCAGCACGGTCACGCCGAGGACGAGCGGCGCGGGCCGGCCAAGAGATTTCGCTGTGTCCTGTGCGGATTTTTCCGCCGCGCGCATCATCTCGCTGCCGCCGCTGGTGTGAATGGTCAGCATCTGCACGTCGAGTCGTGTGGCGGCGGCGACGGCTTTGGCAACGGTGTTCGGGATGTCGTGAAATTTCAAATCGAGAAAAACCGCCGCGCCGGTCGCGCGAATTTTTTTCACGATGTCCGGGCCAGCGGAAACAAAAAGTTCCTTGCCGATCTTGAACGCGCCGACGGCCGGCGCGACCAGCGCCGCGAGTTTCAAGGCCGCTTCCGCCGACGGCACGTCGAGCGCCACGATTATGGGATTTTTCATTTTTTCAACCACAGATGCGCACAGATAAACACAGATTCTTAAAAAGTGCATCTGCGAATTTTGACTTGGCCGTAAATTTTTCCTAACCTGTGACCATGAAGATTGTTCGCCACACCGACAAAGATTTTTCCGCCAAGCTGCGCGAATTAACCGCCGGGGCCAGCCTGTTTGATGCCGAGATCGAGGCGCGCACCAAGGCGATTCTCCACGAAGTTTTTATTCGCGGCGACGCGGCGGTGCTGGAGTTCACGGAAAAATATGACGGCGCAAAACTCACCACCGAACAGCTCGCGGTGACGCAGGCGGAATTATTCAACGCGTCGCTCGCGGCGGACGAATCGCTGCGCGCCGCCGTCGCGGAGGCGGAGAAAAACATCGCGGATTTTGCCAAAAAATCTTTGCGCCAAGGCTGGTCGTCCAAAAATTCCCACGGCGCGAGCGTGGGTGAAAAATTTGATCCATTCCAGCGCGTCGGCGTTTACATTCCCGGCGGCACCGCGCCGCTGGTTTCCACCGCGCTGATGACCATCACGCTCGCCAAAGTCGCGGGCTGCCAGGAAATCGTCGTGACGACACCGTGCGGCAAGGACGGTTCCATCAATCCGGCAATTTTATTTGCCGCGCGCGCGGCGGGGGCGACGGAAATTTACCGCGTCGGCGGCGCGCAGGCGATTGCGGCGCTGGCTTACGGCACGAAGACGATTCGCCGTGTGCAAAAGATTTTTGGCCCCGGCAACGCCTACGTCAGCATGGCGAAGCGGCTGTTGGTCGGGCGCGTGGCGATTGATTTGCTCGCTGGGCCGAGCGACTTGCTCGTGATTGCCGATAACGCGGCGAATCCAAAATTCGCCGCGTCCGATATGCTCGCGCAGGCCGAACACGGCTCCGGCCACGAGCGCGTCTGGCTCGTGACGACTTCCGCAAAAGTTTTGCGCGCGGTTGAAAAGGAGCTTTCCAAACAGTTGCCCAAACTCTCCCGTCGCGCGCTCATCCAGCGGGTGCTCGACCGCAACGTGTGGCTCATCCAAGTGCCGAGCCTCGTTGATTGCGTGGAGTTGGCGAACCAAATTGCACCGGAGCATTGCGAAGTCATCACGCGTGATGCGCGCAAGGTCAGCGGCGGCATCGTGACGGCGGGCGCGATTTTTCTCGGCAACTGGTCGCCGACGGTGCTGGGCGACTACATCGCCGGGCCAAGCCACGTTTTGCCGACCGACGGCGCGGGCGCGAGCTTCGCCGGCCTGACGGTGGATCAATTCCAGCGCCGCACGAGCGTGGTGGAATACAATCGCGCCGCGCTGAAGAAAGCGCTGAAGGGCGTGAGAAAATTCGCCGCCATCGAAGGTCTCGACGCGCATGGGAAAAGCGCCGAGATGCGGAAATAAATTTCAACTACAAACCGGCGTAATTGTTCGCAGCGCGTCGGCCAGCCCGGAACCGCGCTGCAACTGCGTCGCGATGACGGCGCGCAAGATTCCTTCGGGAGCCAGGATTTGCACGGATTGCCGGGCGCGTGTCAGCCCGGTATAAAACAACTGGCGCGTCAGCACCGGACTGGATTTGTCGGGCAGCACCAGCAGAACGTGGTCGAATTCCGAGCCTTGGCTTTTGTGGATGGTTAGTGCAAAAACGGTTTCGTGTTCTGGTAGCCGTTCGCGCGCCACGCGCCGGATGCCGCCGGCTTCGTCGGGAAAATACACCGGCGAAAAGCCGTCTGCCGGCCAGACTACGCCGGTGTCGCCGTTAAATAATTTCAGCACGTAATTATTGGCCGTCACCATTAATGGCCGGCCGGCGTAACTACCAAAACGGATTTGTTCGGGCGCCATGAATCCAGCTTCCGCCAGGATTTCTTCCGTGAGCCGGTTGATGTTTTCGGTGCCAAACGGCCCTTCGCGCACGGCACAGAGAATGCGGAATTTTCCCAGCGCGGCGAGCGCGGCGGCGGGCGTGGCGGCTTTCAGCACGGCCCCGTAATGCGAAACCACGGCGGCGCGCAACGCGGCTTTGAGTATTTTCGTGGATGGCAACGGCTGCCACGCCAGTGCGGCGGCGGGTTGCTGGAGTAATTTCATCGCGCCGGACGCATCGCCCGCATTCACGGCCCCGCTGATTTCATTGAGCAAAATCCTTTCGCCGGAGCGGTAATTCGTTTGCAGTTGAATTACGGTGTCCGTTAAACCTTCGCTGGCGGAAACATTTTTCCCGGCGAGGATTTCGCCGCTGCCACGCTCGTAGTCGTTGCAAAAACTTTCGCTAAAATTATTTATGGCCGCCGCGCGGCAAAGGTCGCCGAGCACGTTGCCGGCATCTACCGGCGGCAGTTGATTTTGGTCGCCGACCAGCACCAGCCGCGCGTCCGGCTTGAGCGCCGCGAGCAATTTCGCCATCAGCGCGAGGCTCACCATGCTGGCCTCGTCCACCACCAGCACATCCACGGGCAAAGGATTTTCGGCATCGTGGCGGAATTTCTTGGAGTGCGGCAACGTGCCGAGCAGCCGGTGGATTGTGGTCGTCAGGTCTTTCGCTCGCAACCGCGCCTGAACCGTTTCCGAACACGCCAGGCCGGTGATCGCGCGTGCCAACGCCTCTTGCAACCGCGCCGCCGCCTTGCCGGTGGGCGCGGCGAGTTTGACCTGCAAATGTTCGCCGCCGGGCGAGTCGAGCAGCAACGCCAGCAGGCGCGCTACCGTCCACGTTTTGCCGGTGCCGGGGCCGCCGGTGATGACGCAAAATTTTTGGCGCAAGGCCGCGAACGCCGCGACATTCTGCCAATTAATTGCTTTCGCCGGGCCGGGAAATAATCGCGCCAGTCCGGCGGAAACCATTGTAAAATCAAGCGAAAATGGCGGCTGCTGGCTGCGCTTGAGAATTTCGTTCGCGACCGAATGTTCGTATTTCCAATAGCGATGAAGATAAAGCCGGCCGGCGCTATCCAAAATCAATGGCTTATCCTCGCCCGGCTGGCCAACAACGGAAGTAGTGCGCAAAACTTTTTCCCAAGCGTCGCGCGTGGGAAAGTTAAGCGAAGGAACATTGCCGGTTTGCGGTTCGGGAAATTTTTTGCCGGCAACCTCGTCAAGGCAAAGACACGAATGTCCTTCCGCCAACCGCCGGCTGACCAACGCCGCCGCCAGCATGAGTTCGGGACAATCGCCGCCGGAAAATTTTTGCATCAGCGCAGCGAAGTGACGGTCAAGCGGCTGGAAAAAATTACCGGCCAGAACGGCCGCGAACGCTTGCCGGTTCATGATTTCACCTCCGCAAAATTTCCGAGCCGCGCCGCCAGCGCGGCAATTTTCCCCGCCGATGGCCGGTCGTGAAAAATACCCAGTTCCGGTTTTTCCGGCGTGACGCCGCGCAGGAAAATATAGCGGACGCCGCCAAAATATTTTTCGTAATCGTAGCCTACGAGCCGCGCCCGCAGGTATTTGTCCAGCGCGACGGCATAAAGGTGATATTGTAAATCGTAGCCGCGCGCCACGATTTCACATCGCATGGCTGCTTGGCTATAATCTTCCACGCGATGACCAAGGGAATTTGATTTCCAATCCACGATGTAAAAACGCCCATCAAATTCAAAGATGAGATCAATAAAGCCCTTGAGAAAACCTTCGCTGTGCGGCGATTTCGCGGAATGTTTCGTCGAGGCGCTTTTTGGGTCGCGAATCAATTTCACCAACTGCTCCGCGTCCAGCGCGCCTGTGGGGAAATGAAATTCCATTTCACTCAACCGCTGCGCCCGGCTGATGCGTGCGAGCGTGAAGTTGGGATTTTTTGAATCCAGCGGCGTTTGCCGCAGCCGCTCCAGCATTTCCGAAACCGCCACGACGTGCGACGGTTCGGCCAGCCCGAAGGCTTGCAGTTGCTGTTTCACCAGCGCCGTTGTGGTTGCCGCCTCGGAACTTGCAAAATCAAATTGTTCCAGAATCTGGTGCAGGCAATCGCCGGTGCGCGCGCCGGCCGGCAGCGCGAAAATGCCGGTGGCTTCCGGCTCCACCATGTCGGCCGGTTTTGGTTGAACCGCCGCCGCGTCATAATCCGGCAAATCTGGCGCGGCAGCTTCATGTGGCGCGAACGCCTGCTGTGACAATTGTGTGAAGCTGGAAAGAAACCACGCCGGCCTGATTTCGCGGGCGCAGGATTTGGGAGCCAGCTCCGGCGCGGTGGATTTTTCCGGCAGCCATGGGTCGCCCGGTTCCAGCGGCACATCCGCGACCGCGATGGCGGCTGGAGATTTTTCCGCGAGGGCGAGCCAGTGGTTTTTCCAGTCTGCTGGATTGGCGGGCTGCGCCTCCAAAAACGCGACCGGGTCGGAAAGCTGTTCGCGGCGGCCATTCAGTAACCACGCCAGCGCGGTGGATTTGCCGCGTGCATACGGCGCGCTGACCAGATAGCACCGGTGGCGCGCGCGGGTCAGCGCGACGTAGAGCAGCCGCACTTTTTCCGCGAGCAATTCCTTCGTCGCCTGTCGTTCGTGTTTTTCATCCGGTGGCGAATTCAAATCCCACGTCAGTTCGTTGGTGGTCGGGTCATGGAAAAGCACCGCCGTCATAACTTTTTGCCCGCCGCTTTTGATCGGACGCAAGCTCGCGTCCTTGGCAACGAACGGACAAAACACCACCGGATATTCCAAACCTTTCGCGCGGTGGACGGTGACGATTTGCACGGCGTCATCGTCGCTTTCGAGGCGGAGCTGAAACTCCTCGGCGGTGGCCTCGTCGCTGGCGCGGCGTTTTTCGAGCCACTGCACGAGTCGCGCCGGGCCAAGATGCGCCGCGCGACTGGCGGCTTCCAGCAATTCGGCGAGGTGCAGCACGTTCGTAATCCGGCGTTCGGCGTCGGCAAACCGCAGCAGATTTTCCACGACCTTTTCCCGGCGCAACAACTGCGAGAACATGAAATAAAAACCGTCGCGCTCCCAGCTCCCGCGAAATTCAGCGAATTCCTGCAACCGCGTCTGCCACAAAATTTCGCTGCTGGTGAGTTCTTGCAACTGATTTCCGTTCAAGCCGAGGGCGTCGGTTGTTAGCGCACATTTCACGCCGGCTTCGCGGCCGGGATGCAAAATGGCGGCGAGAATCCATTGCAGTTCGCGCGCCTCGTCCGATTCAAACACGCTGTCCATCGCCTTTTCAACACTGGGGATTTGCAAATCGTGCAACGCCTTTTGCACCCAGCCCGCCTGCCGGTGCGATTCCACCAACACCGCGATGTCGCGCGGATTGAGCCGCGATTCGCCGATGCGAACCTCCGCGCGCAACAGCCGCGAAACCTCGGCGGCGACGGCGGCGGGCAACACTTTCTGCGCCGACTTCGCCGACAAAGAACCGTTGGCTGCGCTCCAACTCCAAACTTGAAACGGCGGAGGCCGATTTCCATCCGGCGGAAAAACAATCGGCTGCGCGTCCGCTTGCTGCGCGGCCTGCACCGGCGCGAAGGAAATTTGCTCCTCGACAAATGCAGTGGTTTCGCCCGCGCTTTTAAAAATCGTGTTGACGGCGTTGACCAGCGCGGCTTCCGAACGCCAGTTCGTGTCCAGCGAGTATTTTGCTTTCGCCGTTTCCGCCGCCTGCAAATAAGTGTTCACATCCGCGCCGCGAAAACCGTAGATGGCCTGCTTGGGATCGCCGATGAGATAAAGCCGGTGCGCCGGGCTGGCGGCAAAAATCGCGCGAAAGATTTTCCACTGCAACGGGTCGGTGTCCTGCGATTCGTCAATCAGTGCCACGCGGAATTTTTTGCGGACGGAATTGGCGAGCGCGCTGCCGGACGAACCAGCCAGCGCCGTCGCCAGCCGGCTGATGAGGTCATCGTAAGATTGCTGTTTCGCCTCCTGCTTGCGTTTGGACAAATTCTCGCCCGCCGTATTCAGAAAATCCAGCCGCTGCGCCAGCGCATATTCCGCCGCCAGCGAAACCGGTTTTTCACACGCATCAAACAGTGTTGGCTGCGGCTCCGGCATTTCTTTTTTCTTGCCGATATCTTTGCGGATGGCCGACACGGAGAAAAATTCCAGCGCGTCCCAAATCTCCGTGGACAGCTTGCCGGCGACAAAGCCGTCGTCCAGCTTCACCATCATTTTAGCGATGGCGTCCCTCTTCGCGTGTTCCTTGGTCGCCCACTTTTTTTCCGGGGCAAAATAGTCCAGCAACGTTTCCCGATGCGGCGCGAGCATTGCCCATTCGGTAGCGCATTTTGCGAAGGCCGTTTTCAAATCCGCAACGACTTCTGCCGGCGGACGCGGCGGCGCGGCGGGCAACAGTTTCAATTCGGGATAAGTGAGAAAACGCTTGAGCAGCGCGGCGAAAACGTCCGGCGTGAGTTTTTGGTGCAGCGCAATACTGACCAGCAAGCCACCGCCGGAATAAACTTGGCGGCGAAAATAATCCGCCGCGATCTCGCGGATGAGTCCGCTCTGGTCAGCCACCAATTCGACGTTGAAGAGGCTGCCGCTTTCAAACGCGTTGTCCTGCAAGGTGCGCTGGCAGAAGCCGTGGATGGTGGAAATGGAAATGAGATCAAAAATCTCCAGCGCGTTGCGAAGGGAATTGATGGCCGCCTCGCGGCGGTCGTGCGTGCGGGCGACCAGCGCCAATAATAATTTATCTTCCGTGAATTTTCCTTCCAGCGCCAGCAGTGCCTCCGCGAGCCGGCGGCGGATGCGGTCGCGCAATTCAGCCGTCGCCGCCTCGGTGAAGGTCACGACCAAGATGTCGCTCGCGGGAATCTTTTCCTCGACGAGCAGGCGCAGGAAAATTCCCGCGAGCGCGAAGGTTTTGCCCGTGCCCGCGCTGGCTTCCAGCCGGGTCACGCCCAAATCCAGCGGCGTATTGACCAAATCGAAAGTCATGGCGATTCCTCTTTCGTTTGATGTTCGAGCAGCGGCTCAATAATGTTTTTTGCCAGCGTCTCAAATTCTACGTCCAGCGGATTAGCCGTGTTGCGAAAACACAGATTAAAATATGGATCCTGCGACTCGCCTTTGCCAAAATCGCTGTCCTCGTCGACTTCCCATTCCTGCGCGGCACGCTCGACGGGCGACTTTTTTTCTTTCGGGCTGGCAAAGGCAAAACTGCTGGCCGGGAAAAACGGCAGCGGCTGGGTGAGGCCGATGAAATAAATTTCCAAAAGTTGCTGTAAAATTATTTTGGCGTCGGGAACTTCGTTGAACTTCCAAACTTCATCCTCGGTAATGAGCCAGCTTATTTTTGTTTCCGGCAAGCCCGCGAGTTGCAGCGCAAGATGTTCAATCCATAAACGCAAGTGCAAGGCAGGTTTAATTTTTGACGTGCGGCAATGAACGATTCCAACCCCATGAAATAAGGATAATTCACCTTCCAAGCGGAAATCATCGATTTGCAATTTGACCGGCTGGCGGATTTTTTCCGCCGCGCCAACGCGTTGCCGGAGCGACGCGATGAGCGGCTGGGTTTTCGCGACCAAATCGTTCGCCAGCAAAATTCCCGTTGCGCCGGGTGGCCACTGGCCGCCGCCTTGCCACGCGGCCAAAAGTTTTTCCGGCGATTGTTTGGCTAAAATCGCTTCGACAATTTCCTGTTTGAAATTAAACGCGGCGAGGCCGGCCACGGAAAACGGTTCTTCGTCCGACAACAATTCCGCGTCCTCCGGCAGACGAAATTCCAGCCGCCGTTGCACAAAAAACTTCGCGGGATTTTGGAAAAAACTTTGGAGGTCGTTTAGCAAAACCGTTTTCCCGTCCGCGTCCGGCGCGGCGAGCGGTTGCGTGAGAAAAGGCTGGGTTGAAGCGCGTTTGGCGCGGTCGGCGATGTGCCGGCTGATTTCCGCATCGGCTGCCGAATAGCTGAACAACGGCGAAACATTATGTTTTCCAGCTTGAAAATAGGCTGGATTAAAGCCATGCAGCCGTTGGCGCGTGACGAGCTGTTCGCCGACGAGCGGCGTTGCCTGTGGCTGCAATTTCGCGTCCCAAAGGGTTCCCGCAAGTTGGAACCGCGCGCCGAGATAGTCGAGCAGTTCGCTGACGACGACGGACGGCGGACGCGGGCTGTTGTCGTTGACGGACTGACCAACGTAGCTGATATAAAACCGGTCGCGCGCGGCCAGCAGCATTTCGAGAAAAAGATAGCGGTCGTCGTCGCGGCGCGCGGCGTCGCCGGTTTTGGGGCGCGCGGCCATCAAATCAAAACTCAATGGCGCGGGTCGGCGGGGGAAGCTGCTGTCGTCCAGGCCCAGCACGCAGACCGCGCGGAACGGAATGTTGCGCATCGGGTTGAGGCCGGAGAAAGTCACACGTCCGCGCAGAATCGCCTTGCCAGACGGCGCTTCCGTGAGTTTTGGCAAAACGCGTTCGCGGATGACGGCGAAGGGAATTTTTTCCGCGAAGCCGGAATCGGTTTGTTGCCGGCGCAGGTCGTCGAGAATTTGGCGGATGGCGTTGGCGGCAAATTCTTCTTCGCGTTCGGGCAAAAACAATTCGTCCAGAATTTTATTCAGCGCGTCTGCCCAATTTGTCAGCGTGCGCGGCGCGGCAAGTTCGTCGAGCGTGGTGAAAAATTGTTTTTGAAAATCCAGCCAGCGTCCCAAGAGTTCCGTGACTGTGCCCTCGACGCTTTCGCATGGAAGAAGTTTGTCGAACATGGTGCCGTCATCGGCCATGGCGTAGCCGAGCAGCAGCCGCGCGCGGCCGTATTCCCAAGTGTGTTCGGCAAATGCGGGCAGGCCGAGACTGGCGCGCTGGGCCGCGTCGCGTCCCCAGCGGATGCCAGAGTTTTGAATCCAGTCGCGGATTTGCGGCAGTTCATTTTCCGCCACGGAGAAACGCCGGCGCACGGCGGGCGTTTCAAAAAAATCCCTGACTGCCGTGGCGGTGAGCCGGCTGGCCGCGAGTTGCAGCAGGGCGGCGAAGGCATTGACGAGCTGGCTTTCCTGCCGCGCGCCTTGGTCGGCGAGCGTGAACGGAATCGCGGGCGCACCCGGTTCGGCGTGGTCGAACACGCCTTTGATGAACGGGGCGTAAGCCTCGACGTTCGGCAGCATCACGAGAATGTCCTGTGGCGACAAGGTGGAATCGCTGGCGAACCATTCGAGCAGGTGGTCGCGCAGGACTTGCAGTTCGCGCAGCGGGCTGTGGCAGTTGTGAATTTGAATTGAGCAGTCGTCGCGGCGGATTTCGATTTGGTCGCCGGCCTGACGTTCTTCCAAATTCAAAATGGCGCGCTGGATGTGGGCGAGGAGATTGTTTTGAGTTGGAATTTGGAAGTCTTCAATTTCTTCATTCACCACTTGCAAGTCGGTGACGAGCCGCTGAAATTCCCGCCCGGTCTTGCCCCAGGCCGCCAGCAGCGGATGGCCGCGATCCAGATGCAATTCGCCCGGACTCAATTCGCCTTGGCCGGCGATGGACTGGATGTTTTCATCTTCCAGCGCCGAGGTGATGTCGCCCCAGTATTCCGCGCACGGCGAAAGCCAAAATAAATGCACGGGAAGGTGCCGCGCCAGCGATTGAAACACTTCGAGATAAACCGGCGGCAAACTGGTCGGGCAAAAAATCGTGAGGCGTTCAGGCAACTTGGTTTTGTCGCAGTCGGGTTGCTTGAGTTTGTTAAGCAGCTCAAACAGAAATTTTCCCTGACACGCCAAACCATCGCTCATCGCGGCGCGCCACAACTGCGCTTGCCAATGCGTTTCCTGACCGCGCTGCCACGCGTCAATCCACTCCGGGCGATAGACGCTGTATTGGTCGAAGAGGCCGGCGATGCGTTCGGCGAGCTGAAATTTCCGGCGCGGGTCAGGTGAACTGGCGAGATAATTTTTGATTTCCTTGAACGCCGGCTGGTCGAGCAGCGGCACCAGTTTTTCCATGAGCCGCCAAGTCAACGCATCGGGTTCAATCAAACCAGCGCGGGCTTCGGCAGACAGCAGTTTTTCCATCAGGCTGAAAAAAAAGGCGCGTGGAAACGGCAATGCCAGATTGGCGGCGATGCCATGTTGGCGGGCGAGTGCGAGTGTGAGCCATTGCGCCAGACCTTGCGTTGGCACGATGATTTGTTCCGCCGCGAAAGGCGAGCGCAACGGCGACCGCAGCGTGTCGCGCGCCAGCCGCCGCGTGAAATTTTCCAGCCGGTTGCTTTTATGAAGCGTGAGGCTCACTTGCGGAAAACATTGGGCTTGGCGACGTGCAGCACAACCAATAAATAACAGCGCGAACGGTGGGAAGGGAAGCGGATCTTACCGCGCCTCCATTTTTGCTTTGACCCCCCAAGTGAACCACGCGCAGACGCCGAACAGCAGAAGGTTGAACGCGCCGAGCGTTTGCAACACCACTTCGAGCCGGCCCGGAAAATGATTCAGCATCAACGGCAGCGTGACGCCGTAGGCCACCGCGAGCGCCACCATGAACGGCACCACCATGAACCGCCCGCGCGCCAGCAGGTCGTTCACCATCACGTTCGCCAGCGCCAGCGGCACCATCGCCGCCGCATACCACGGGAGCAACGCCGTCGTGGCCGCGATGTAGCTGGACTTATAGACAATCTTCACCACCATCGGCCCGACCAGCCACAAGCCTAGTCCGCCGCAAATTGCCAGCACCGCCGTGCCGAGGACGACGAGGTTGAATAAATTACTTTTCTCCGATTTCGCCGCCGCGTGGACGATTTTCGGAAACATCACTGACGCCAGCGGCAGCACCAGCCACAGCAACGCCCGCGACAAAGTGCCCGCCGCCACATACGGCGCCATTTCGTCGCCGGTGAAATACGCCTTCGCAAACA
>Ga0316222_1003396_pt1 | contig 15707 bp, 8 predicted proteins | sample TBH18011metaG_FD_206008 | JGI IMG/M metagenome (GOLD analysis project Ga0316222, IMG submission 206008) | Freshwater microbial communities from Trout Bog Lake, Wisconsin, USA - TBH18011 | ecosystem: Environmental > Aquatic > Freshwater > Lake > Hypolimnion/Profundal zone | place: USA: Wisconsin...
AGCCAGCGCCGGTGGTGGAGGGCGATTTGCCGGTCATGCTGCAAATCACCTCCATGAACAGCTCCGGCAGTTCCATGTAGTGAATCGGGTTGTAGCACGCCAGCGAGCGGACGCCCGGTTCGGGTGGATTATTGCGGCGGCCCGGCAGCACGGCGGTGACGGGCGTGGGCAACGGTTGGCCCGGCGGCACGCGGCGGCGCAGGCGCGCGGAAACTTCCGCGAGGTACGTTTCGCACGCGCGGACCAGATCGGGACGCTTCTGAAGATAGCGCGGATTCTTGGTGGGCTTGCCATCCACGAGGCGCGGGCTGGCCGAGCAGACGAAATAATCCGGCGCGCCGGTTTCCGACACCTCGCGCACAAATTGCTGCATCGGCGCGGTGAACTGATAGAAGCCGAGCGCATCCTCGACCATGGCTTTGGCGTCCGCCGGCGTGAGCGGCTGGTAATTGGAGAAGAAATTTTCCGGCTGCACGAAGTCGTTCTCCGTCTGTTGGTCATAGCCGCGATGAATGGCGTCATCCGGCCGCTGAAACAGGCGTTGTTCGCAGTTTTGGGCGAACTTGAGGGACAAATTCTGGTTCGCGCCTTCCGGCAGGTGATCCACTCGGGCGGCGGGCACGACGGCCGAGGCCGTGATGTCGTCCTCCATCTGCACCTTCACCGCCGGATGAAAATCCTTGCGCAGGCCGAAGGTGCGCCACGAGCCATCGGCGTCGAAGCCCATGCGGAGATAGGTGGTGACGAGCTTGCGGTTGTCGCATTTCAACTCGTTGCCGGGCGTGCCGTTGATGATGTCCACGCTGAAATGATCGCGCCAGTTGCCGCCCCACTCCGGCTGGTAAGCCCGTTTCAGGACGAAAACGAGCTCCTTGACGTGTTGCGGCACGCTGGCCAGCCAGGCGTTGTATTCCGGTGTGTAATCATGCTCGTCTGGCGTGAGCAGCTTGATGACTGAGCCCAGCGAGCGCTCCGGTGACAGCACCTTGCGCTGGTCCATGCGGGATTTGTCCGCGAAACGACTCGAGTAATCGCGGTCAATCAAGTCCGCCACGCGGTCAAAATCCGCTTTCAAGTCCGCCACGAACACCGGGCCGGTGAGAATCGCGTCCGTGATAGGCTTGGAAATTTCCGATTTGCCGCCGCCGGAGACGGTGCAGGGCTTGTGGCAGAACGTGCCCTCGGCCACGGTGCCCACCAGCCGCCATTGCCGGCCGTGGCCAGGCGGCTTTTCCATTCTGACCTTGTAGCCGGACGGGCGGACATAGGTCTTTTCCGGCGAAAGCCGGATGCTGTGCTCGCCGGTGGAGTTGGTCCAGCAGATCTTCTGGGCGTGCAGATCAAACCGCGCCGCGGCGGGAACATAGATGATTTGCGGAAATTTCTTGTCCACCGCGTAGCCCTCTGGCTGGATGTCCATGAGGCTGCCGAATAGAGAGCTCATTTCCACAAAGGAATGGGGGGAACGCCGGGCCAGGATGTCGCCATTGAATTCCTCGCCCAGATCATAGCTCTGGAAGACCAGCGCGCCGCCGGCGTGCTCCTCCTCGGCCAGCCCGAAGAGATTCGCGGCAAAGCTCAACTGGGTTTTCACCTCCTTCTTGCAGTAACCGAAATAATTGTCGGCGATGATGGTCACAATGACGCCAGTGGCGTCCCGCGCGGTGAGCTTGAAGGCGTGGCCGCCGTTGTAAAGTTCGTCCTCCGTTTGCCAGCACATGCCGTCCCGGCGCTGACGCTCGGTGGCTTGCGCGAAGGGCGGCAGGCCGGCATCTTTTTTGGTCACCTTGGTTAAATGCGGCGCCAGGATGACGCAACCGGTATGGCCGGTCCAATGTTCGCTGTCGAGCGCCGCGTCGTTTTCCGGCAACAACGGTTCGCCGCCGTTTTCAAAGATGGCCTCGACGAAATCCAAATTGCTGACCAGGCTGCCCGGCACGAAAAAACGCACTTCCATCGTTTTTTGCGCGGTGATTCCGGGAATGGCCGGGCAGACCACCGGCCGCAGCAGCAGCGAGACGAAACACTCCGCTGGCTGCGGCTGCGTGGAAGTGAAGGGCAGTTTGAGCAGCGCGGACGGCGGCGTCAGCGCCAGCGCCAGCATTCGGGCAAAGGTGATTTTTGGCACGCCCAGCTTGTCATCGGGAATCGGCAGGCCGCCCTCGGTTACGTGAAAGATCCCCGCGGTGGTGCGGCGGTCGCTTTTGGGGTTGTGCAGCACGCCTTGCTTGACGCGGTAGGAATTGATGATGTCCGAGGCAAAGTCGTCGCGGTCCACCGGCAGGGAGAGCACGCGGGCGAGGCCGGGCCGGTCCAGCGTGAACGTGCGCGCCGGCAGCTTGGGCGCCGGCACCTCCTGCAAATAATCATAGAGAAACGTCTGGATGCGCTGGTCGGCGGGGCAGAGATGCTGGCCCAGCAGCCGGTCCTTTTCGCGCGACTGCGCGGCCATGGCATCCGTGATTTCGCTAAATTCCCGGTCGCCGGGCAGCGCCACGGGCGGGCACCCGATGAGCGCCAGCTTGACGTTGATATGGGCGATGAGATGGGCCGGAATGCGGGCGGTGTCTATGAGCATATTGTGTCCGTTCATGCGGTTTCGGTTATTTCAGTCCTGGGACTGATTCCTTTCGCTTTAAGGTGCCTGTTGGCGGACAATTCGCAAGATTTTTCCAGTGCGTCTTGTGGTGTCAGGCATCCGTGCCTGGCATGGAGGACGGCATCCCTGCCGCACGGAAGAAACGCGGGGCTTTTTGTGCCGCACGAGAATTTCAGCGTGCCTTAACTGGCGGGAGCTTTCTTCCGCCGGGCTGGGAAGCCCGGCTCCACGGCCGGTAGGGATGCCCGCCGCCACGGGCCAATTTTCCAGCTAGGCGCGGGCGGGCAAAACCGATAAGCTGGATGGCATTGTGACCGGCGAAGAAAAAAAGCACCTGACTACCGGAACTCGCGTTGCACTGCTGACGGTGCTCTACTTTTTGGGCGGATGGTTGGGCAGGGAGACGGCCTTCCATTCCAAGATCTCGCTGGTCTGGCCACCGTCTGGCATTGCGCTGGCGGCCATTCTGTTGTTTGGGTACCGCTTCTGGCCGGGCATTGCGCTGGGCGCGCTGTTATTTTCCTGCATTGACGGCAAGCCGTCCGTGTTTTTTACGCTGGGGACCGCCGTGGGCAACACCATCGGCGCGGTGACCTGCGCATTTCTGCTGGAACGGTTCATCAAGTTCAACAATGCGATGGAGCGCACGCGCGACAGCGCGGGGTTCATTCTGCTGGCGTGCGGCCTGGGGACCACTGTGAACGCACTGTTCAATGTGGTTGGCCTGATCTATGACCACCAACTTGCCGCCGAGGCGATTTTCCCGGGCATGTTGGAATGGTGGGTGCCCAACGCGCTCGCCGCGCTGGTGATCACGCCGGTGATCATCACTTGGGGCGTGGCGTCGTCGGAGCGGATGAACTTTTGGCGCATCGCCGAGGCGGCGGGGTGCGCGGCGGGCCTGGTCGGCGGCGCCTACATTTCTTTCAATACCGATTTTGTCACGGGTCTCCAAGAATATCCGCTGGCCTACCTGCCGTATCCGTTCCTGGCTTGGAGCGCACTGCGGTTCGGCCCGCGCGGTGCGGCCACCGGCACGCTGCTGGTGTCGGGGCTGGCGATTTACCGGCTGCTGCAAGGGAAGGGGCCGTTCGTGATCCTGACCCATGCGGGCAATGAGGCGGATAGTCTGCGGTTGGTTGGCTGCTACATCGGTATCGTGGCCGCTTCCAGCCTGCTGCTGGGCGCCGCCGCCACGGAACGCCGCCGCGCGCTAGCCAATGTGCTGGCCAATGAAAAGCGCCTGCGCATGGTGATGGCCGACCAGACGGATTTGATCTGCCGTTTCAAGCCCGACGGCACGATCACCTTCGCCAATCCGGCTTACTGCGCGTTTCACGGCAAGTCCGAGGCGGAGCTGCTGGGCGCGAATTTTTACAAGCTGCTGTCCAAGGGTGAGGTGTCTGCGGATCCCGCTGTACCGCTGCCGCCGAACCAGCCACAACTGACTTTTGACCGCCGGGTGGAGGCGGCGGACGGCCACGTGGAATGGCAACAATGCAATCTCGGGCGGCTGGAGCGCGGCGGGTTTGAGCGCGAAGAATTTCAGGCCGTCATGCAGGACATCACCGCGCGCAAGCGCGCCGAACTGGCCGCCCAAGAGGCCAAGTTGTCGCTGGAGCAAATGAATTCCCAGCTTCAGGCCGCCGTCACGGAGGCCCGCAAACTGGCCGAGCAGGCCAACCGGGCCAACAACGCCAAGAGCGAATTCCTGGCAAACATGAGCCATGAAATCCGCACCCCCTTGAGCGGCATCCTGGGCATGGTCGAACTGCTCGCGCAAACGCGCCTGGACCCGCGCCAGCGCGAATTCGCGGAGGCCGCGGTGGACAGCGCCAACGCCCTGCTCCACGTCATCAACGACGTGCTCGATTTCTCCAAGATCGAGGCAAGCAAGATGACCGTGGCGCACGAGGATTTTCCCCTGCGCGCCGTGGTGGAATCGGTTTTGGAAAATGCCGCCACGCGGGTCGCCGGCAAAAAAGTCGCGCTGGCCGCCGTCGTGGCCCGGGAAATACCCCACCGGCTCACCGGCGACCCGGCCCGGTTGCGCCAGGTGCTGCTCAATTTGGTGGGCAACGGCGTCAAATTCACCGAGCACGGCGAAGTCGTGGTCCGGGTCCAGCTTCTGTTCCAATCGCCGGCCAAAATCGTCTTGCGCTTTGAAGTCGCCGACACCGGCATTGGCCTGACGCCGGATGAAACCAAGAAATTGTTTCAGCCCTTCGTGCAGGTGGACACCTCGTCGTCGCGGAAATTCGGCGGCACAGGCCTGGGCCTGGCCATCTCGCGGAAGATCATCGAGCTGATGGGGGGCCGGATCGGCGTGCAAAGCACGTTGGGCGCCGGCTCGACCTTTTGGTTTGAACTTCCGTTTGGTGTGCCGCCGCAGCCGGCGATCGAGCGCAGCTTTCCCGGTTTGGTCTTCTTGCAGACCGTGGTGGCCGTGCCGAATCCCAGCCAGCGCCAGTCGCTCGTCGAGCAATTGCAGGGCTGGGGCGTGGTTTGCCGGGCGGTGGCGGAGGCCGGGGAATTGGGCCGCACCCTGCGGCACGATCTCCGCGCCGCCGTCATTCCGCTGGTGATTTGCGACGATGAAATGCTCGCGCAGGGCGGCGAGGAGTTGAAGCGCCTGCTGGCGGACAACCAGGAACGCGTGCAGTGCATTTTGCTGGCCAGCCCAGCCGGATCACTGGGGGCGGATGCCGCCGGTCCGGCAGCTTCCGCCAATGTGCTGCTCAAGCCGGTGCGCGAACAGCCGTTGTTCGACGCGTTGGTGGCCGTGGTGTCCGGCCTGAAGCCGGCGCTGGACCGGCAATTGGCGGCCTTCGCCGGCCAGGCGGAGCAGGCCGCGCCCACACCCGCCGGGCCCAAGCGCACGCCCATTTCTGATTTGCGCATTCTCGTGGCGGAAGATCATCCGTTTAATCGCAAGCTGTGCCAGTTGATGCTCGATAATTTTGGCGCGCGCGCCGAATGGGCGGTCAATGGGCGCGAAGCCGTCGAAAAATTCTCCCCCGGCAACTGCGACGCCATTCTCATGGACTGCAACATGCCGGAACTGGACGGTTTCGGGGCCACCGCAGCCATTCGCAAAATCGAGGCGGAAAAGCAGGTGGCTCGGCGCGTGCGCATTATCGCGCTCACCGCCAACGCGCTGGCGGGGGAGCGCGAACGCTGCCTGGCGGCGGGCATGGACGACTACATCTCCAAGCCGTTCACCACCCAGCAACTGTATGATGCGCTGCTCGCTTCGGCGCCGGCCGGTAAAGGTGGCGGCACCGCTGCCGTCGCCGCCCCAGTGGCCAGCTCGTTCAACCCGGCCATGCTGGAGCAGCTTTGCAGCGACCTCGACCGCGCCTCCGTGGCGGACATGGTGGGTGATTTTCTCAAGGAGTTCCCGGATCGGCTCAAGGAGATTCACCGGCTCCACGACGCGGGCCAGTGGCCGGACCTGGAGCGCGCCGCGCATTCACTGAAGGGTCTGTCCGCGCTCTTCGGCTTCCAGAATCTCTCGGAACGGTTCCTGGCCGTCGAGGACGCGGCCGAGGTTGCCGACGAAGGACGGGTCCGGGAGGCGCTGGCGGTGCTGGACGTGCCGGCGAATGCCGCCGCACAGCAACTCCGCGACTGGTTGAAATCCACCCGCGTCCGGTCCGCGGAATGACCCTGGGCTGGACCGTCAGAATCCGCGCAACCTTTGGCTCGGTTTCCCTCTGTAGTGGGTGTAATGAGTGCTAAACCAACAGCTTGAAATCCGGCCATGTCAATCGCCTCACAATGCCCGGAATGCGGCGCGGCGCTCCCGGAAAATTTCTCGGGCGGCTGTCCCGTTTGCGCTCTGCGCGGGGCGCTGGCACTGTCCGGTGCTTCCGCGGAAGCGGAAGTGGTGATGGCGGAGAAACCCATGGACTGGATTGGCCGTTACAAATTGCTGCAAAAAATAGGCGAAGGTGGCATGGGCACCGTCTGGATGGCCGAGCAGGAGGAACCCATCCGCCGCGGCGTCGCCCTCAAGATCATCAAGCTGGGCATGGACACCAAACAGGTCATCGGCCGCTTCGAAGCCGAACGCCAGGCGCTGGCGCTGATGGATCATCCGAACATTGCCAAGGTGTTGGACGCCGGGGCCACGGAGACCGGCCGGCCGTACTTCGTGATGGAGCTGGTGCGGGGCGTGAAAATCACCGAGTACTGCGACCAGCACCAGCTTGCCACGAGGCAACGGCTGGATTTGTTCATGCAAGTCTGCCAAGCCGTGCAGCACGCCCACCAGAAGGGCATCATTCACCGGGACCTCAAGCCCTCGAACATCCTCGTCACGCACAATGACGGCGTGCCCATGCCCAAAGTGATTGATTTCGGCATCGCCAAGGCCACCGGCGGCCAGATGCTGACTGACAAGACCGTATTCACGGCCTTTGCGCAACTCATTGGCACACCGGCCTATATGAGTCCCGAGCAGACGGGGATGAATACGCTGGACGTGGACACGCGCAGCGACATCTACGCGCTGGGCGTGCTGCTCTATGAACTGCTGACCGGCAATCCACCTTTTGAGACGAAGGCCCTGGTTCAGGCGGGTGTGGACGAGATGCGCCGGGTGATTCGGGAACAGGAGCCGCCCAAGCCGTCAACGCGGTTGAGCACCCTGACCGCCGCGGATCTCCATGAGGCCGCGAAACGCCGGGATGTGGAGCCGCCCAAGCTGGTCAATTTGGTGCGGGGCGACCTGGACTGGATTGTGATGAAGTGCCTGGAGAAAGATCGGACACGGCGATATGCGACGGCGAACGCGCTCGCCGGGGATTTGGAGCATCATTTGCACCATGAACCGGTCAGTGCGGCGGCGCCGGGCGCATGGTATCGGGTCTCGAAATTTGCGCGGCGGCATCGGGCAGGCATTGCGCTGGTGACGATTTTCGTTCATTTACTGGCGACAGGGGTGGTCATCAGTACTTGGCAAGGCGGTTCAACTCAATCCGGCATATGGTCCCGCTTACATTAATCTGGCCGTGATTTATGTCCAGCAGCACCCGCCGGCAATTAACCTTGCCCGGAAGAATTACCAAAAGGCCCTTGCTTGCGGGCAACCCCAAAATCCAGGATTGGAAAAGCTTCTCGGCGACCAGCCTGCGGGCTCCCCCAAATAGAGCGTTGCATCCCAACTATATGCAAGCCACACCCGTTTACGGATTCGCCCGCCATCATCGCCGATGCCGCCGGCATCGCACGCGTTCGTGTAGCGGCGTGGCGCGCGGCTTATCGCGGTCAGATGACCGACGCGGTCCTGGCTGAATTGGATGCGGGCCAAAAGGCGTCGTTATTTAGCCTCATTCCCTCATTCTTTTCGTCGCCCTTCGTCGCCCTTCGTGATTGATTTTCCGGCGCGTTTGCCGGACACTCGCTGATTCTATGGCCGAACCAAAAGAAAATCTACAGATGGAAAAAATCGTGTCGCTGTGTAAACGGCGCGGATTCATTTTTCAGTCGTCCGAAATCTACGGTGGCATCAATGGTTTTTGGGACTACGGCCCGCTCGGGGCGGAACTCAAACGCAACGTCAAGGAACGCTGGTGGAACACCATGATGCGCGAGCGTGAAGATGTGGCCGGCTTGGAGGCCACCATCATCATGTCGCCCGCCATCTGGAAGGCTTCCGGCCACGTGGATACGTTCAGCGACCCGATGTGCGATTGCAAGGTTTGCAAAAAGCGTTTCCGAGCGGACCAACTTTGCGAAGATCAGGGGCTGGCGCTCACCAAGGACGCCACCGGCAAATTCGTCTTGCCGGAGGGAGCCAGATGCGCCCATTGCGGCGCCCCGCAATTAACCGAGCCGCGTCCGTTCAACCTGATGTTCAAGACTTACGTGGGCCCGGTGGAAAGCGAGGATAGCGTCGCTTATCTCCGCCCGGAGACCGCCCAAGCCATTTTTGCACAGTTCAAGAATGTGATGGAAACCTCGCGCCAGCGGGTGCCTTTCGGCATCGGGCAGATTGGCAAGGCGTTTCGCAACGAGGTGACGCCGCGCAATTACACCTTCCGCTCGCGCGAGTTCGAGCAGATGGAACTGGAATTCTTCATCCGGCCCGACGAGGCGATCGAAGCCATCCACGGCGCGGTGACCACCGTGCCCGAAACCGGCCATCCTGGTGAACCGCAGCCCAATTGGGGCTGGCAGGCGTGGCATCAATATTGGGTCGAGGAACGCGTGCGTTTTTACGAGGGCATCGGCCTGGCGCGCGAGACGCTCGGCTTCCATCGCCAGACGCCCGAGGAGCTGGCTCATTATGCCCGCGCCTGCGTGGACATTTTGTTCAAGTTCCCGTTCAGCAAGCGCGACGAACACGGCGAGTTGAAAGGCGAGGAACTCGAAGGCATCGCCGCACGCAGCGATTTCGATTTGTCGCAGCACCAGCGTTTCTCGGGCAAGCCCATGGGCGTGTTCGACGAGGAATTGCGCGCCGCCTGGACCAAGTTGCCCAAGGAAAAACAGGACGACCTGTGGCGTCGCTACTACGAGAACCGGAAGAAGTACCTCACCAAGATGGCCAAGCCGGACGAAACGCCGGAGCAAATCCAAAAGCAGGCCACCGACGACGCTAATGCCCTGGCCAAGGGCAATTATGTTCCGCACGTCATCGAACCCTCCGCGGGCGTGGATCGACTGATCCTCGCGCTCCTCACCAACGCCTATTCGGAAACGACCAAGACCGATGACAAAGGCAAAAGTGAGACGCTTTACCTGATGAAGTTCCATCCGCGCGTCGCGCCCATCAAAGTCGGGATCCTGCCGCTGTTGAAGAACAAGCCGGAACTCGTCAAGAAGGCGCTGGCCGTCCGCGACTTGTTGCGGCCGTGGATGAATGTCTATTACGACGAGAGTGGCTCCATCGGCAAGCGCTACGCGCGCCAGGACGAAGCCGGCACGCCTTTCTGCGTGACGATTGATTTTGAAACGCTCGGCGAGAAGCCGGAATTGCTTGACACCGTGACCCTGCGCTATCGCGATGATGGCCGGCAGGAACGCCTCAAAATATCTGAACTTTTGGACTTTTTACTGTCTAAGGTTCGTTGATGAGTGACGAATCTAAGAACCTGGCCGTATTAGCTCCGGAAGCCAAGCCCAAGCGTGCGCCGACGCTGTATTTTATCGTCGGCGTCAAATTGCTGAAAGGGGCGGGAGCGCTGCTCCTGGCGTTGGGCGCTTTTAGCCTCCGGGACAACAATCTCCCGGAGGATTTTCGCAAGCTGCTCGAGGTCCTCCATATTGACCCGGAAAAAAGATTCTTCCTCGAACTCGCCGATCGGATCGGCGAAATCACGGCAAAGAACCTGGAATGGGTGGTGATACTCTCCGTTGTCTATGGCTTGTTCATGTTGTTGCAAGCCGTGGGCCTGGCTCTGCGCGTAAGCTGGATCGTCTGGCTGGTCATCGCGGAATCAGCTTTTTTCATCCCCATCGAGGTTTTTGAACTGGTGCGGCAGCATGTGCCCAATCCCGAGCATCCGCACTTGCTGAATCCCAAAATTGGCATTGCCATCGTGCTGCTGATAAATGTGGCCATCGTCTGGTATCTGTTCAAAAATCGCGAGCGCATCATCCGGCATCACCATCACCCATGAGTTCCGGGCGGCAAGGATGCCGCCCTCCACGGCAGGCAAGGATGCCTGACGCCACCACGATGCCCCCCCCCGCAAAAAATGTTGCCATTATTTGCTTGCGGCGGCTCCCGGCATTGCTTAAAAAAGGTGCATTGAAAGAATTAGCCAGACGGCAGCTTTGATGTACATAGCCAATCAGCCCCAACCGGTGAGGGTCGCGTGAGTCGCCCTTATTCGTCCAATCGTAATGTCTCCCCCGCCTCGCAGATGCGTGTCAACGGGAAAATCCGCGCCCGTGAGGTGCGGGTCATCGGCCCGGATGGGAAGCAGCTTGGCGTTTACCAACTGAACGACGCGCTGAACCTCGCCCGCCAGCACGGCGTGGACCTGGTCGAGATTTCGCCCAACGCGGTGCCACCGGTCTGCCGCCTGGTGGAGATCGGCAAGTTTCGCTACGAACTCGCCAAGAAGGAAAAGGATTCGCGCAAGCACCAGCACGCCTCCACCGTCAAGGAGGTGCAGTTGAGCCCGCGCATTGATCCGCACGATCTGGGCATCAAAGTGATGCATGCAGTCAATTTCCTCTGCGAGGACATGAAAGTGAAGGTCGCGCTGAAATTTCGCGGCCGCGAAATGGCGCACACCGAGATCGGTTTCGAGGTCATCAACAAATTCATTGCCGAAATCGCGCCGTTCGGCCATCCGGATTTCCAGCCCAAGCTGGTGGGTCGCGCCATCAACCTGATGATCAGCCCTCTGCCGCGCAACAAGCGCGCGAAGAATCCCTACCAGGAGGAAGGCAGCGACAGCGGGGTGGACGCGCCCAGTAACCAGCCCGTGTCCAAGCCCAAGCCGCCTGTGGCTGCGCCCGCGCCTCAGCAACCGGTGCAGGTCGAAAAGGCTGATGCCCCCACGCCCGCCGGCGGTTTCAACAACAATCCTTTTACGGGTTTGGAAGTCAAGTAGGGTGCCTTTGTTCCGCAGGGACTATCCGGTTGGTTTGCCAAGCGGCACAAGGCGATCGAGTTCCAGGCCAATTTAGATTTATTCTAAATCTTGACTTGGCCCCACCCCGCGCTACCTTGTGTTTGCCATGAAGGCGCGCAGCCACCAGCAAGAGGACCAGCATCTGACCGAACAGTTGGGCGCCACCGGGCTGCGCCTGACGCCACAGCGGCAGCAGGTCTATGACGTGCTGCTGCAAAAGCGCGACCACCCGACAGCCGAGGAGGTGTTCATCCGGGCCAAGAAGGCCATGCCGGAGATTTCCCACGCCACGGTCTATAACTGCCTCGACGCGCTCGTCAAAGCGGGCTTGGCGCGGCAGGTGACCGTGGAGCGCGGCGCGACGCGCTTTTGTCCAAACATGAGTGAGCATGGGCATTTTCATTGCAGCGCCTGCGGGACGATTTATGATGTGGCGCTGCCGGGGGCGCTGCCGGGCGTGGTCGTGCCGCTTGGCTTCAAACCGCTGCGCCACGAGGTGATCATCCACGGCCTCTGCGCGGAGTGCGCCAAGAAGATATGCGAACCCGCCCTCGAAAGTGAAAAGCGAGGATGAGCATGAGCCGGAGAAAAATTTAACGAAAGAACATGAGTACCGCGACCGAGACCATCGAGAACCTGGTCAGCCAGGAATACAAATACGGCTTCGTGACCGACGTGGAAACCGATTCGGCCCCGCCCGGCCTGAACGAAGACGTTATCCGCCTGATTTCGGCCAAGAAAAAAGAGCCGCAATGGCTGACCGACTGGCGGCTCAAGGCCTACCGCCACTGGCTCACCATGCCGGAGCCGCACTGGCAGTTCGTGAAGTATCCCCCCATTGATTTTCAGGACATCACGTATTATTCCGCGCCCAAGCGGAAGACCGACGGCCCGAAAAGCCTGGAGGACGTGGACCCGAAGCTGTTGGAGACGTACGAGAAACTTGGCATCCCCTTGCGTGAACGCGAGCGGCTGGCCGGGGTGGCCGTGGACGCGGTGTTTGATTCCGTGAGTGTGGGCACGACCTACCGGGAACAGCTCATGGAAAAGGGGATTATTTTCTGCTCCTTCAGCGAAGCCGTGCAGGACCATCCCGAACTCGTCAAAAAATATCTAGGTTCGGTCGTGCCCTACACGGACAACTATTACGCCGCGCTCAACTCTGCCGTGTTTACCGACGGTTCATTCTGCTACATCCCCAAGGGCGTGCGCTGTCCGATGGAGCTTTCGACTTATTTCCGGATCAACGCCGCCAAGTCCGGCCAGTTCGAGCGCACCTTGATCGTGGCCGACGACGGCGCGCAGGTGAGCTACCTGGAAGGCTGCACCGCGCCCATGCGCGACGAAAACCAGTTGCATGCCGCCGTGGTGGAACTGGTGGCGCTCGACCATGCGGAAATCAAATACAGCACCGTGCAGAACTGGTATCCGGGCGACGCAAACGGCGTGGGCGGCATCTACAACTTCGTGACCAAGCGCGGCATCTGCAAAGGCCGGAACTCGCGCATCACCTGGACCCAGGTGGAGACCGGCTCAGCCATCACTTGGAAATATCCGAGTTGTATTTTGCTGGGCGACAATTCCAAGGGCGAATTCTACTCCGTGGCGGTGGTGAACAACTGCCAGCAGGCCGACACCGGCACCAAGATGATTCACATTGGCAAGAACACCAAGAGCACCATTGTGTCGAAAGGCATTTCCGCCGGGCGCGGCCAGAACAGCTACCGCGGCCTGGTGGAAGTCCGCAAGGGTGCGGAAAATGCCCGCAACTTCTCCCAGTGCGACTCCATGCTCATCGGCGCGAAGTGCGGCGCGCACACTTTCCCCTACATCGAGGTGAAAAACACCACTGCGCGGGTTGAGCACGAGGCCACCACGTCCAAGATCGGCGAGGACCAAATCTTCTATTGCAACCAGCGCGGCCTGGCCACGCAGGACGCCGTGAACATGATCGTCAACGGCTTCTGCAAGGAAGTGTTCAAGGAGCTCCCGATGGAATTCGCCGTGGAAGCCCAAAAGCTGCTCGGCGTGAGCCTCGAAGGCAGCGTGGGATGAGCTTCGGACTGCAGGCCCCATGGGACAGACCTGTCTGAGGGACCGGGACGAACGCCCCAAACAAGCTCACGAGCCCGGCAAGGGCGCTGCCTTCGGTTTTCGTTTGGCGCGATGGCCTGTGAATTGCCAACCGGCGCTACAAGGACGCGCCGCCGCCTTGAACCCGCGCGGTGAGTAGCAAATCTTCGCCCAGCTTGCGCCACCGGATTTCCTGGAGCGGGACCACCTCGCGCAAGCTCTTCGCGCCGGCACCGGCGACGCCTTTGCGCGCGGCTCGTCCGCCGAGGATTTTTGGCGCGTAAACAAAGGCCACGCGTTGCGCCAGACCGCCGAGGATAAAAGAGGCGTTGACCTCGCCGCCGCCTTCCACCAGCAGACTGGTGACGTTTTCACTCCCAAGTCTTTGCAATAACCAGCGCAGGTCAAGCGGCGCGTGCCGCGCGAGGTGCCGCGCGGATTTCGCGGTGGGGGCGACCAGCACGTTGACGCGTTGGGCAAGGGCCATGACCTGCTTCTTGGGCGCGTGTTTGCTGACGACAATGGTGGTCCACGCCGCGAATTCGTCCTTCACGACCCTGGCGGTCAAAGCCGTCCGGGCCATCGAATCCAACACGATGCGGCGGATTGGTCTTGGATGTTGGATGTTCCCCTTCCGCCGCACGGTTAGCGCCGGATCATCCGCCAAAATCGTTTTTATCCCGACCAGAATCGCATCGCTGCCCTGGCGCAGTTTCATTCCGAAGGCGCGGGCTTTTTCGCCGGTGATCCATTTGGATTCGCCACTGGCGGTGGCAATTTTGCCGTCCAGTGTCATCGCCGCTTTCACCGTTACCAACGGAGTGCGGCTCACAATCCAGTGATTGAACGCCTCGTTGAGCCGCGCGCATTCCCCGGCCAACCGCAGGGCGGTATCGCGGATGGCAGCCACCTCGATTCCCACGCGCCGTAAAATTGTAAAACCTTTGCCGGCATGCTTTGGATTTGGGTCGGTTGCGCCTATGATTACACGTTTGATGCCAGCGGCGATGATGGCTTCCGTGCAGGGCGGCGTGCGGCCGCGGGTGCAACAGGGTTCCAGCGTCACATAAAGCGCTGCGCCGCGCGGCGAGTGGCCGCGCTTTTGCGCATCATGAAGCGCCTCAATTTCCGCATGTGGCCCACCGGCCTGGCGGTGCCAGCCGCGTCCGATGACTTTTCCGCCTTTGACCAGCACCGCGCCGACCATCGGGTTGGGCGAAGTCGCGCCGTAACCGCGCCGGGCGAACCGAAGGGCGAGGCGCAGGTATTGGGTGTCGGTCATCATTTCGGATGCCTCAATTTTTTCGGTTCCTGGAGCAACGGAATCTGGCAAAGGCATCCACGCCGCGCATTCTTGACATCACATCCACCCGCAGACGGAAGGCTTTAGGATGTTGGCAGCGAAAATGGAGCGCGTGGCCGCGTCGGAGATATTTCAATTCAAACGGTGGCACCGCGATGGGTTCAGCTTGCAAAGAGGCGAGCGCCCACCGCAACCGCGCGAGGTTCGGGGCATCGGCCCAAACAGCGAAGTCCGTGTCGTGGCTAAATTCGGCCGCGCCGTAGAACACGCACGCCTGTCCGCCCATCAGCAGGGCGGGGACGCGGTGCGCGCGCATCGAAGAAAGGACTTTGTGTATCGGGTTCGGGATCAAGTGAGCCTCCGAGCGCGAGGTAAGCCTGCCAGAGCTTTTCGCTTTCCAGCCAGCGTTGGACAGGCGTGAGCCGATACCATTCGGCCCATTCGCTGCCAACCAGTTGTTCCGGCTGAATCATGTGTAAACCGTACGGTGTTCAATCCAATTCGGCAAGATCCAACTCAAATCCAGGAAGGATGGTCGAGCGGATTTTGCCTTCGCCGGTGGCGCAGGAAGACAATTGGTAGCCGACATTTTGCAATGTGAGCACTTCAATGGAGCGGTTGGCCACATCCGCCAGCCAGAATTCCTTTACTCCTCAAACAACGCCTGCGCGAATTGTTTGGCGTCGAAGGGCTGCAAATCGTCCGGCTGTTCGCCCAGGCCGATGAACTTGATGGGCAGGCCGAGTTCCTTCTGGATGGCCACCACCATGCCGCCTTTGCTGGTGCCATCCAGCTTGGTCACCACGAGGCCAGTGAGCGGCACGGCCTTGTGAAACTCGCGGGCTTGAACGAGGGCGTTCATGCCGGTGGTGGCGTCAAGCACCAGCAACACTTCGTGCGGCGCGCCCGCGAGCTGTTTGCCGATGACGCGATGCAGCTTCTGCAATTCCTGCATGAGGTTGTGCTTGGTGTGCAACCGGCCCGCCGTGTCAATGAACAAGTAATCCGCGTGCCGTGCCTGCGCAGCCGTGACGGCGTCGTGCGCCACGGACGCTGCATCCGCGCCGTATGCGCCGGCGATGACCTCGACCTGGAGGCGCGCGCCCCACACTTTAAGTTGTTCGATGGCCGCCGCGCG
>Ga0316222_1003405_pt1 | contig 15646 bp, 14 predicted proteins | sample TBH18011metaG_FD_206008 | JGI IMG/M metagenome (GOLD analysis project Ga0316222, IMG submission 206008) | Freshwater microbial communities from Trout Bog Lake, Wisconsin, USA - TBH18011 | ecosystem: Environmental > Aquatic > Freshwater > Lake > Hypolimnion/Profundal zone | place: USA: Wisconsin...
TGTAGCGGGTTCGGCGGGCGTGCGAAGCGGTTGCGTGTGTCCGGCGTGGGTGGGCGGTCTGACACCGTAGAATCGCCGCATGTCTTACCTCGTGCTTGCCCGTAAATATCGCCCGCGCAATTTCACCGAAATGGTGGGGCAGGGCCATGTGGTGCAGGCCTTGACCAATGCGCTGATCAGCCAGCGTCTGCACCATGCCTACCTGTTCACGGGAACGCGCGGCGTGGGTAAGACCACGGTGTCGCGCATCCTGGCCAAGTCGCTCAATTGTCAGGGTGCTGACGGGCAGGGTGGTATCACGGCCGAGCCTTGCGGCGTGTGCCAGGCCTGTACCGACATTGATGCCGGGCGTTTTGTGGATTACACCGAGCTGGACGCGGCGTCCAATCGTGGTGTGGACGAAGTGCAGGCCTTGCTTGAGCAGGCGGTCTACAAGCCGGTGCAGGGGCGTTTCAAGGTCTTCATGATTGACGAAGTGCACATGCTCACGAACACGGCGTTCAACGCCATGCTGAAAACGCTGGAAGAGCCGCCGGATTATTTGAAGTTTGTGCTGGCCACCACTGATCCGCAAAAGGTTCCGGTTACGGTGCTGTCGCGTTGCCTGCAATTCAACTTGCGCCCGATGGCACCGCAAACTATTCATGAGCATCTGACGCAGGTGCTGGCCGCCGAGCAAATTCCGTGTGATGCGCCAGCGCTGCGCCTGCTGGCGCATGCAGCACGGGGGTCGATGCGCGACGCTTTGAGTCTGACCGATCAGGCCATTGCATTTGGTTCTGGACAACTCCAGGAGGCCACAGTGCGGCAGATGCTGGGCAGTGTTGACCGGGCCCATGTGTTCGGGTTGCTGGCGGCACTGGCGCAGGGTGACGGCCGGGCTGTGGTGGAAGGCTGCGAAGTGCTGCGTCTGAATGGTCTGAGCGCGGCGTCCACACTGGAAGAAATGGTCACCGTGTTGCAGCGCATGGCGGTCTGGCAGGTGGCTGGCCCGGACTGTGTTGATGCCAGCGATCCGCAGGCTGAGGTCATTGCGGGTTTGGCCAACAGCATGCCTTCCGACGAAACGCAATTGCTCTACAGCATGTGTTTGCATGGACGTGCCGAGCTTGGTCTGGCGCCCGACGAGTATGCGGCGCTGACCATGGTGCTGTTGCGTTTGCTGGCCTTTAAGCCAGAGGCGGAAAAAAAAACGCTAAATAACGCCGCGCCGGTGGCGGTGGCGCGGCCGGTGGTGCCAGCCATACCCGTGGCGCTGGTTGCGGCGTCGGTATCGAAACCGGTAGTGAACCCCGTAGTGGGGCCAGAGGATGTGGCAACCCCGGCACCGGCACCGGTACCGGTACCGGTACCGGGGTTCGTGCCGATGTCTGCGTCTGCCACCATGCTGGCACAACCTGATTCGGCGGTGGTCCGGGTTTCAACCGGCGTTTCGGCCGGTCAGGTGTTGTCTGTGCGCCAAAGCGGTGTCCTGGAGCCGACGGTGCAGTCGGCATCGGGCACCACGGCAGCGGTTGTCGGTTCGGTGGCGGCCCCCTTGTTGGCGGTTCCGGTGCGTCAGCAGCCCGAGTCGCGTGCCGACGTGGCAAGCGCTGCAAGTGCTGCGGTTGCCGCTGTGCTGCAACCGACCGAAGAAGGCGATTTCTGGCATGCGACGGTGCAGCAATTGATTGCGGCGGATGCGATTAACGCCATGGTGCGGGAGTTGGCTCTGCAATCCCAGTTGGTGGCGCGCGATACCGACCAGTGGCTGCTGCGCGTGGAGCGCGCATCGCTGAACCAGCCGGCAACCCGCGATCGCTTGGTGCAGGCTTTGCAGGCGAACGGCTTTGACGTGCGACTGGTGGTTGAAGTCGGGCGTGTCAGCGATTGTCCGGTGCGGCGCAATCAGGCGGCTATGGCCGAAAAACAGTTGGTCGCTGAAAATATTATTTTTGCTGACCAGGGTGTGCAGGCGCTGATGCATGACTTTGGCGCGAAAATTGTGCCTGGTTCGATCAAGCCTTTATAGGCCGATGCGGAATCAGAAGTTGGCAATTTGTAGTTTGTAGTTTTCGTATTTCATTGATTCAATTTACCCACTCAAGGACACCCATGTTCAACAAAGGACAACTCGCCGGTTTGATGAAGCAGGCGCAGGCAATGCAGGACAACATGAAGAAGGCTCAGGATGAGCTGGGCACAGTGGAGGTGACCGGTGAGTCGGGTGCGGGCTTGGTGCAGGTCACCATGACCTGCAAGCACGACGTCAAGCGCGTACGTATCGACCCCAGTCTGCTGGCCGATGACAAAGATATGCTGGAAGATTTGGTGGCTGCCGCGTTTAACGCAGCCGTGCGCCGCGCAGAAGACGTATCAGCCGAAAAAATGGGCAAGATTACGGCGGGTATGCCGGGCTTGCCCGGTGGTTTGAAGTTCCCGTTTTAATGCACGGTCAGCGCCATGTCTGATGCCAATGCGCTGGACGCCCTGATCCAGGCGTTGCGGCGTTTGCCCGGTGTTGGCGTCAAATCGGCGCAGCGCATGGCATTTCATTTGCTGCAGCACGACCGGTCTGGCGCGCAGTTGCTGGCGGGCGCGCTGCGCCAGGCTGCTGAGGAAGTGCGGCATTGTGAGCGCTGCCATACGTTCACCGAGCATGCTGTGTGCGCAACGTGTCTGGACAGTCGACGTGATACGACGCAGTTGTGCGTGCTGGAAACGCCTGCCGACCAATCGGCGATGGAGCGCACCGGGGCTTACCACGGACTGTATTTCGTTTTGATGGGAAAGCTCAGCCCGCTCGACGGTATTGGCCCCAATGAGTTGGGTCTGAAAAAGCTGTTTGACCGTGCCACGGATGGCATTGTGCGCGAGGTGATACTGGCCACCAATTTCACGGCCGAAGGCGAAGCCACGGCCTATGTGATCAGCGAAGGACTCAAGGCGCGTGGCTTACAGCCAACCCGGCTGGCGCGTGGCGTTCCGGTTGGCAGCGAGCTCGAATATGTAGATCTGGGTACTATTGCGCATGCGCTGGTGGACCGGCGTTAGCCACAGGGGGCCGTGCATTATGTACAACGAATTAAAGACGACAAAGGTGGGAAAGCAATGCAATCTGTTCATTTTACGGTGGCGTACTGGTGTGTGCTCGTCGCAGCGTTGCTGCCCTATGTGTGCGCGGCAGTGGCCAAAATTGGCATGACCGGCAAACCTGCGTCGCAGGGGGGCTATGACAATAGCAATCCACGCGCCTGGCTGGCGCAACAGACGGAGTGGCGCGCGCGGGCGAACGCAGCGCAGGCCAATGGCTTTGAGGCCCTGCCGTTTTTTATTGGTGCAGTCGTCATTGCGCATCAACTCGGCGCGCAGCAAGGGCGGCTGGACCTGCTGGCGTTCTTCTTTGTTTTGCTGCGCTGCGTCTATTCGATGACTTACATCGCTGGTGTTTCCACCTTGCGCAGTGCCATTTGGGCGATTGGCTTGCTGATCAACATCAGCATTCTGCTGATTGGTTATCAGTAAAACGACACTGTTTTAGTTTTTTGTGAGTCGTACCGGTGGTCCCGGTCGGCGAACCAGCTTGGTCGTACGTTTCGTGGATGGTCGGGCTGCTACCCTGGCCTTGGTTTGTGGCAGGAACAAGATGACGGTTTGTTTTGGCTTGAAGCTGGCCTTGATGCTCACCTTATTCCAGAGTGCCACATTGGCGGCAGTGACTTTGTAGCGTTGGGCAATCGCCGTGACGGTGGCGCCCCGACCGGCGCGAACCAGCGTGCGGCGCAGAACGATTTCCGGAGCCAGTGACACCTGTCCGTTGTCGGCGACTGCGCTGGTAACGTCCTTTGCGCCGTGCGCCTGACGCGGCACCAGTAGGGCCGAGCCCTGGCGAATCAGCATGTGCAGCGGAATATTATTGATGGAACGGAGTTCGGCTTCCGTCATGCCGACTTTTTTTGCGGCGTCGGCAGCGCGCATGGTGGCAGGAGCGACCCACACCGACCAACTGGCCAGCCGTCCACCGGCGTAGGCTTCCAGATTGCTTTGAAAGATTTCGGCGTTGTCCCACGGCAGCAGAATTTGGGGCGTTCCAGCGGCCATGATGACCGGCTTGTTGACCGAGGGGTTGAGGTCACGGAAGTCGTCCAGTGGCACTTCGGCCAGTTTGGCGGCTAGCGCCACGTCGATGTCGCGGCGAATCGTGACGGTCTGAAAATAAGGGTGGTTTTCGATCAGTGGCAGGCTGGCGTTGAAGCGTTCCGGATCGGACACAATGTTTTTAATGGCCTGTAGCTTGGGCACATACATGCGCGTTTCCATGGGCGCATTGAGTCCTTCGTATGTGGTGTTGAGTCCCATGCGCTGGTTGCGTGTAATGGCTTTGGTTACGTTGCCTTCGCCCCAGTTGTAGGCGGCCAGCGCCAGGTGCCAGTCGCCAAATTGGTTGTATAGGCGCTGCAGGTAGTCAAGTGCGGCACGGGTGGAAGCCAGCACGTCGCGCCGGTCATCCCGGAACACGTTTTGTTTGAGTTCAAAGTCGCGTCCGGTGGCTGGCATGAATTGCCACATGCCCGCCGCTTTTGCACCCGAAACGGCTTGCGGATTGAAGGCGCTTTCGACAAAGGGCAGTAGCGCCAGTTCGGTTGGCATGCCGCGAACTTCCAGCTCTTCGACGATGTGGAACAGGTACTTGTGCGAGCGCTCTGTCATGCGCAGAATGTAGTCTGGACGCGCGCTGTACCACTGTTCCCGGTCGCGTACCAGGTCGTTGTCCAAATTGGGCATGTCGTAGCCCCGGCGGATGCGCTCCCACAGGTCTTGGGGCGGTGTTAGCGGTGTGATGGCGCGTGAGCTTGGCTGGAGGTAGGGGTCGAAGCCAAAGTCGCTGCTGGCCTGCTCCATGGGCGCAGGCTGCGCGCTGCGCGCGGACGTTCCGGTGCGCTGGCCGGGGTGCGCTGCAGTCGCGGCTTCTGACGGGTTCTGCGTCGGGTGGTGCGGATTCACACCGTAGTCGAGTAATTGCTGGTCTTGCGCACTGGGTGCCGGGTAGTTGGCGTGCTGCATCAGATCAGCGCAGCCGGTCAGCCAGAGCGTAAGGGCCAGACCGGCGATTTTGATGGCATTCATCGGTAGTCGTTTTTCCATTGACGCAGACAGGCGAAGGTGCCAGCTTGTTCGGCAAGTGCCGCATTGTGGTGTTGCGCTGCCGCGCGTACAGCTGGGTCGTGGCAGCGCAAAAAAGGATTTATTTGTAACTCCAGACTGAGCCGCGTGGGGAGTGTGGGGCGTCCGCTGTGGCGCAGTTGCTCGCACTGCAATTGGTGGTGCACGATGACCATGTTAGCGGGCTCTACCGTGTGTGCAAACCGCAGATTGCTTAGCGTGTACTCATGGGAACAGCAAATGCGGGTGTTTTCGGGCAGGGTTGCCAGTCGTTGCAGGGAACTGTGCATTTGTTCCGGCGTGCCCTCGAACAACCTGCCACAGCCGGCACTAAACAGTGTGTCTCCGCAAAATACCAGTGGTTCGCCGTCGACGTCGGGGCAGTAATAGGCCAGGTGGTCTGCGGTGTGTCCAGGGACCGCCATGACGGTGAAGTTCAGGTTCAATTCGTTGAATTTGTCATTTTCAGCGCAATGTTGGATCGGTCCCGGTATAGACTGCAGCGTCGGGCCCCGCACTTTTGCGCCGGTGGCCGCGCGCAGGGCGCCAATCCCGTCGGTGTGGTCTGCATGGTGGTGCGTGACTAAAATGGCGGCTAGTTGCAGTCCTTCGTTGCGGAGCGCGGTTAGAACGGGTTCAGCAACGCCCGGGTCCACTACCAGAGCCTGGTGCCCGTCGTGCAGCAGCCAAATGTAGTTGTCAGTCAGTGCGGGCAGCGGTATTAACTTCATGAGCGAGTCGATTATAGGTTTGCACGAATGGTTCCAAACACCGGCAGGTCGCTATCTGCTGGCGTGGGAGCGCGCTCAGATGGATGCGGCGGTGGCCGATATCTTTGGCTATCATGCCTTGCAATTGGGCTTGCCGCAGCTTGACGGGCTGCAATGCAATCGAATGCCCAGCCAGTGGCTGGCCTGTGATGACCCAGATGCGCTGCCAGACGAGGGGCGTCGAGCCGTTGCGTTGTACAGCGATTTTTCCGCACTTCCGTTTCCGGCGAGTAGCCTGGATTTGGTGGTTTTGCCGCATGCACTGGAGTTTTGTGAAGACCCGCATGCCACGCTGCGCGAAGTGGAGCGCGTGCTGGTGCCCGAAGGGCGGGTGGTGATTGCCGGGCTCAATCCGGCGAGTTTGTGGGGTGTGCAGCAACGACGCAGTGCCTTTTTTTTGCGTTTTGGCGTTGGACGGTCGTTTTTGCCTGGTGGCGGCGAGCTGATTGGGTCTTGGCGTCTGCGTGACTGGTTGCGGCTGCTCAGTTTTGAGGTGGAGACCCAGACTTTCGGTTGCTACCGGCCAGCCATGCGCAGTGAGCCCTGGCTGCAACGTTTCGAGTGGATGGACGGTTTGGGCCGGCGGTGGTGGCCCATTTTGGGTGCGAGTTATTTTGTGGTTGCCGTAAAACGTGTGCGCGGTATGCGTGTACTGGGACCGGCCTGGAAGGCTAAGCCGGTGCGAGCCAGGAAGTCGGTGTCAGTGGCGCATTTCAGCACTGACCCTTGTCAGGAAAAGGAACAGGACTAATGCCGGTGGTTATTTATACGGACGGAGCTTGCAAGGGCAACCCGGGCCCAGGTGGTTGGGGTGTGCTGCTGCGCGCGCACGATGGCAACGAAAGGGAACTGTGTGGCGGTGAGCTTGGAACCACCAACAACCGCATGGAGATGATGGCCGTTATTCAGGCGCTGAAGGCGCTGAAGCGACCGTGCGAGGTGCAACTGCATCTGGACAGCCAGTATGTGCTCAAAGGGGTGACCGAATGGCTGGCGGGCTGGAAGGCGAGGGGCTGGAAAACGGCGTCGCGTGAACCGGTCAAGAACGTGGATCTGTGGCAGCAACTGGACGCGCTGGTGTCGTTGGCCGGTCACCAGATTGCGTGGCAATGGGTCAAGGGCCATGCGGGTGATCCCGGTAATGAACGGGCCGATGCGCTGGCCAATCGCGGTGTCGAGATGGCGCTGGCGCAGCGACGCTAGAAGCGCACGAGACCAGGCAAGAGGCTTTGCAGCCAGCCTTGCGTTGTCACATGACGCCGTCAAACAGCATGACGTCGACCAGCTCACCGGCGGCTACCGTGCCTTGGGCGTGGTGCAGCACGATCAGGCCGTTGGCTTCGACCATGGAACGCAGTACGCCCGAACCTTGCTGACCGGTGGTGCGGACCTGCAGCGCTCCTTCGGGCGTGCGTTCCACGATGGCACGCTGGTATTCGGTGCGTCCTGGCTTTTTACGCAGTGTTTCGGTGGCGTGCGCCTGCAGCAGTGGGGGGGCGGACGTAGTGCATCCCATCATGCGCAGCAACGCGGGTCGTACAAAGGCGAGGAATGTCACCATGACGGCGACTGGATTGCCAGGCAGGCCGAACAGCACGGTGTTGCCCATGCGGCCAACTGCCATGGGGCGTCCGGGGCGCATGGCAATTTTCCAGAACGCCATGCTGTTCGCTCCGCCAGCGAGCTTGCGCATCACGGCTTTGGTGTGGTCGGCTTCGCCGACGCTGACGCCTCCGCTGGTGATGATGGCGTCGGCCTGGCTGGCGGCCAGTACAAACGCGGCTTCCAGCGCCTGCGGGTCGTCTGGCACCAGGCCCAGGTCAATGGCGTGTACGCCCAGGCGCGTGAGCAGTCCGAACAAGGTGTAGCGGTTGCTGTCGTAGACGCAGCCTTCGCGTGGCGCTTTGCCCAATTCCAGAATTTCGTTGCCGGTGGAAAAGAACGCTACCCGCAACGGTTGTTGTACTGTGACTGTGGTCAGACCCAGGCTGGCGAGTAGTCCGAGTGCGGCGGGTCCAATCCGGGTGCCTGCAGCCAGCGCGCGCTGTCCTTGCTGCAGGTCTTCGCCGCACAGGCGTCGGTTCTCACCCGGCTGCAGGAGGTGGGTTTCCAACGTGACGCGTTCGCCCTCGACCGTGACCAGTTCCTGTGGCACCACGGTGTCGAGACCATCGGGCATGACGGCTCCGGTCATGATCCGCACACATGACCCCACTGCCAGCGGGCCACGCCAGGCTGTACCGGCCATGGCGGTTCCAACCACATGCAACGTCAGGCGGTCGGCGGTGGCGAGCAGCGCACCGTCAAACGCGTAGCCGTCCATGGCGGAGTTGTCGTGCGCCGGCACGCTGATGGGGGACAGTACGTCGGTGGACAGTACGCGCCCGAGCGCGTCCTTGAGCGTGACCTGCTGCGTCGCATGGATGGGTTGCACCAGACGCATGAGGAATTCGGTGGCGGTGGCGGCGCGCAGTGCTTGGGGGTCATAGCCGTTCAGACTGGCTGCGATGTCATTCAAATTCGGATTCACAGAGGGCATGGTGGTTTCGGATTCGGCGTGGCTTGTATTGCTTGCGTGGACTGTGCATTTTGTAGGGCCAGCAGTTCCTGCAGCGTGTTGGCATTGGCGAACGCGGGGAGCGCGTCACCGGGCGTATTGAATGCGACTACCGCCAACGGATGGCGCGCGCACCAGGTGTCAATTTTTCGCTCGCCACGTGCTAAATAGGCGGCCAGATCGGGGGCCAGTCGGCTGCGTATAAGGCAAAAGACGGGTTGTCTACGCAATACAGTCGTGCCGTCGGGCGCAGATTCCGGGGCACTGACCATGGCGATGTCGGCAGTGTTGTTCTGCAAGGCGGTGCTCAGGCGTTCCAGTAGATCGAGTGGCAGTAGCGGTGAGTCGCAGGGAACGGTTAACAGATAGGGGAAGCGTTCGGCGCAGTGCGCCAGCGCGGTCAGCATGCCGGCCAGGGGGCCAGCAAAGTCGGGGAGCGTGTCGCTCCAGACCGGCACCTGGTACTGCGCGTAGGTTTCGAGGTTGCGGTTCGCGTTGATGGCGATCAGGCCGGGCGAAGCGGGCCACTGGCGACGCAGGCGGTCGAGGGCGACGCTCACCAGGGGTTGGCCTGCGAATGGCTGCAGGCCTTTGTCGATGCCGCCCATTCGCAGTGCGCGTCCACCGGCCAGTATGACGGCGCAGACCTGGTCGGCACGGACGGGTTCAGTCAGCATGGGTCAGCCACCGATGTAACTCATTTCGATGCGTTTTTGCGCCGTGCTGTCGCGTGTTTCCTGGGCCGCAGGTGCTTGCCCACGCAGCGCCGAGTAGCGGTCTTGCCGTCGCTGCCAAATGGCGCGCAGGGCAACCGAGAGTGCGCGCTCGTTGTCTGCGGCAGGGTTGCCCGAGCGCACGATCTGGCGCAGGTCGTAGCCCTGGTTGGCGAACAGGCACAAGTAGAGTTGCCCTTCGGTGGACAGTCGCGCGCGGTTACATTCGGCGCAGAACGCCTGACTGACGCTGCTGATAAAGCCGATTTCTCCGGCTAGCGTGTCGTGCTGTCCCTCTGCGTTGGCATAGCCCCAGCGCTGCGCGGTTTCGCCAGCGCTCTGGGCTGGCAGTGCGATAAGGGGCAACGCCGCGCGCAGTCGCTCCAGTAAGTGGGCGGATGGCACCACGTCGTTCATGCGCCAGCCATTGGAGTGGCCAACATCCATGAATTCGATAAAACGCACCGTGATGCCACTGCCTTTGAAGTGGCGTGCCATGGGCAGCACCTGATCTTCGTTGACGCCACGTTTGATCACCATATTGACCTTGATGGGGCCCAAACCAGCCCGTTGTGCGGCGTCAATGCCTGCGAGTACGTCCCTGACCGGAAAGTCAACGTCGTTCATGGCACGAAACACGGTGTCGTCGAGACCGTCGAGCGAAACGGTCAGGCGTTGCAGGCCAGCCGCCTTGAGTGCCTGTGCCTTGCGTGTGAGCAGGCTGCCGTTGGTTGTCAGGGTCAGATCCATCGGAAGGTTTTGCGGCGTGCGCAGGCGTGCCAACTGTTCGATCAGAACTTCCAGGTTTTTGCGCAGCAGCGGTTCGCCACCGGTGAGGCGGATTTTTTGCACGCCATGCGCCACAAACTGGCGTGTGATGGCCGTGATTTCTTCGAAGGTCAGCAAAGCCGAATGCGGAAGGTACGGATGGTCCGTCTGGAATACCGCTTTGGGCATGCAGTAGCTACAGCGGAAGTTGCATCGGTCCGTGACACTGATGCGCAGATCGCGCAGTGGGCGGCCCAGGCTGTCGGTGAGTAATCCCGTGGCTGCCGCGTTGGCATCGGCCAGCGCTGCGGGCGTAGGCAGTGAACTGCGGGCTGCCGAGTGCAGCATGACGGTGTGGTGGAGGGTGCGTTCAGCCATGCGCTATTGTCGGTGCTTGCCGATGCCGGGGTCTACAACAGTGGCTATGGCGATGGCAATAACGTTGCGTAGGGCGCACACGGGAAGGCGTGCGAACCGGCGCTAATTTTGGGTGCCGGAGCGGTAGCCGACACGGGTCGCCGCCACGACGGCCTGGGTGCGGTTTTGCACCTCGAAGTGGCGCAAAATGGCCGTCACGTGCGATTTGACGGTTTCTTCTGCGAGGAATAGTTGCTCGGCAATGTCGCGGTTCGACATGCCGTCGAGCAGGCATTTGAGAACCAGTTGCTGGCGCTGCGTGAGCTGCGAGCGCGCGGTGGTGGCTTCGGCCGTGGTTACACGCGACTGGCTGAGCTGCGGCGGAATGTAAACGTCGCCGTTGAGCACAGTGCGTACCGCGTTCAGCAGTTCATCGCTGAGGCTGGATTTGGTGACGAAGCCGAAGGCGCCAGACTGCATGACCTGCCGCATGATGCCAATATTGGCCGAGCCTGAGAGCAGAATGACGGGCAGTTCCGGATGGTGCTCGGCCAGAACGCCCAGCGCATCCAGGCCGTTTTGGTCGGGCAGGTGGTAGTCCAGCAAAACCAGATTGAGGTCTGTATGTTCACGCGCCAGTACATAGGCTTGCGCGCAGTTGCCGGCTTGCAATACCTCCACCTGCTCGTCCAGTCCCTTCAGTACCTGGCGTAGCCCTTCGCGTACCAGGGCATGATCATCGACAACAAGAATTTTCACGGGTAACTTTGCAGTCTTCACTCGATTACATACAGACTGACCACGGTGCCAGATGTGGCAACCAAGATGGGTGTATGCGTACGGTGAAAGACATAACTTGTACAAATGCGTATCTTACAAGTGGATGGGTGCAACCTGACTGACAGGCAAGAACAAAAAAAACCCGCCGAAGCGGGTTTTTTTTCCTATTGTGGTTTGTGAGAAGGTCGAAATCAGCCCCCGTGGATCTTCATCATCAGCGGCACGATCAGCAGTGCCACGATGTTAATGATCTTGATCAGCGGGTTGATAGCCGGGCCTGCCGTGTCTTTGTAGGGGTCGCCCACGGTATCACCGGTCACGGCTGCCTTGTGGGTTTCTGAGCCCTTGCCACCGAAATTGCCATCTTCAATGTATTTCTTGGCGTTGTCCCAGGCGCCGCCGCCCGTGCACATGGAAATAGCAACGAACAGGCCAGTGACAATGGTTCCCATCAGCAGGCCGCCCAGTGCGGCTGGTCCGAGTACCAGTCCGACCACAATCGGAGCCACCACCGGCAGCAGACTGGGGATCATCATTTCCTTGATGGCAGCGCTGGTCAGCATGTCCACAGCGGTGTCATATTCTGGCTTGCCGCTGCCGTCCATGATGCCCTTGATGGTGGCAAACTGGCGACGCACTTCCACCACCACGGCGCCTGCGGCGCGACCCACGGCTTCCATTGCCATGGCGCCAAACAGGTAGGGAATCAGTCCGCCAATGAAGAGCCCGATGATGACTTTCGGGTTGCTCAGGTCAAACGTGATGACCTGTCCGTAAGATTCCAGCTTGTGCGTGTAATCGGCAAACAGAACCAGCGCAGCCAGACCGGCCGAGCCAATGGCGTAACCCTTGGTCACGGCCTTGGTGGTGTTGCCCACGGCATCGAGTGGATCGGTGATGTCGCGCACGCTGGCGGGCAGTTCTGCCATTTCGGCAATGCCGCCGGCGTTGTCGGTAATGGGGCCGTAGGCGTCCAGTGCCACCACAATGCCAGCCATGCTCAGCATGGACGTTGCCGCAATGGCAATGCCATACAGGCCAGCCTGGGCAAATGCCACGTAAATAGCAGCGCAGACGAGCAGCACAGGCCAGGCGGTGGAACGCATGGAAACACCCAGACCAGCAATGATGTTGGTGCCATGGCCGGTGGTCGATGCCTGGGCAATGTGGCGCACCGGAGCGTATTGCGTGCCGGTGTAGTACTCGGTGACCCAGACCAGAGCACCCGTCAGGATCAGGCCGACTGCGCAGGCGGTAAACAGGGCGTCGGCGCCAACTACGCGGCCATCAGCGAGTGTGAGGGCGACCGGGAACATGGTTTGGGTGACGAAGTAGAACGCCACCAGTGACAGGATGCCGGCTACGGCCAGACCCTTGTACAGCGCAGGCATCACATTCTTCATACCCGGCGAAGCCTTGACGAAGAAGCAACCAATAATGGATGCCACGATGGACACCGCACCCAAGGCCAGCGGATACACGACGGCACCTGAACCAGCGCTGCCGAGCAGCAGGGCACCCAGCACCATGGTGGCGATCAGGGTCACAGCGTAGGTTTCGAACAAGTCGGCGGCCATGCCAGCACAGTCGCCCACGTTGTCGCCCACGTTGTCGGCAATCACGGCCGGGTTGCGTGGGTCATCTTCCGGAATGCCGGCTTCCACCTTGCCAACCAGGTCCGCGCCAACGTCAGCGCCTTTGGTGAAAATGCCGCCGCCCAGACGGGCAAAAATGGAGATCAGCGACGAGCCGAATGCAAAGCCGACCAACGGATTGAGTGTCGCGGCCGTGACCGCGCCCGCCGGAGCCAGATACCAGTAGAAACCGGTAACGCCGAGCAGGCCCAGCCCGACTACCAGCATGCCGGTAATGGCGCCGCCACGAAAGGCGACGTCCAGTGCTGGCCCAATGCCGCGTGTGGCGGCCTGTGCTGTTCGCACATTCGCGCGGACAGACACATTCATGCCAATAAAGCCGCACGCGCCGGAAAGCACCGCACCGACGACAAAACCAACGGCACTAAGTCCGTCCAGGAAAATGGCGATCAGGATGGCCAGCACCACGCCGACCACGGCAATAGTGCGGTATTGCCGCGACAGATAAGCCGCTGCACCGGTTTGAATAGCCGCTGCAATCTCCTGCATGCGCGCATTGCCTGCGTCTTGGGACAGGATCCAGCTGCGTGCCCAAAAGCCGTAAGCTACCGCTATGAATCCACACACGAGCGCCAGAATAAGCGCCGAGTTACCAGTCATATGTCTTTCTCCTATTGTTGTTTCGCAAAAAGGGGGGCAACGTCAGCGCTGCCCCGCTGCGTTGCTTCCTCGTTACTCTGTGCAGTCACCTGCGACAGGAGAAGATTGGCCAACCGGCGCACTGTAGCCTGAAATATGGCAATATGGTCCGCGCGCGTTCGGCTGTTTTTCTAAAAGCAGGGTTTATCCGAGGTTGGGTTGACCTTGCGCAAACCGCGTTAAACCGCGCCACGAATTGCTGTGAGTAGCTGCGCAGCGTCACGCATTAGTCATGGGGAAGTCATGCAACACGTCTAGCACCCGGCTTTGCGCGAATGCTGGGTTGGTTGCCTGCGCCTGCTGCCGCGCCCCTGATCATGGAAGACAGTTGTAAGCGAACTTTGGCAAAATCGCTGCAATTTCAGTAAGTGTCGATTGTTTTTTTATTTTGGAGAGATCTGACTCATGTCATTAGACAACGTAACCCCCGGTAAAAAGGTCCCGGATGAATTCAACGTAGTCATCGAAATTCCGATGAATGCGGATCCGGTCAAGTATGAAGTGGACAAAGCATCGGGCGCTATTTTTGTTGACCGTTTCATGAGCACGGCCATGCATTACCCCACCAACTACGGCTATGTGCCGAAGACGATTTCCGGCGACGGTGATCCGGTGGATGTGCTGGTGATCACCCCGGTTCCGCTGATTCCGGGCGTGGTGGTGACTTGCCGCGCCATTGGCATTTTGAAGATGGAAGACGAAGCCGGTATGGACGGCAAGGTGCTGGCCGTTCCCACCAACAAAATTCTGTCGCTCTACAGTCGCTGGCAAAAGCCGGAAGACCTGCAGCCACTGCGTCTGAAGACCATTGCCCACTTCTTTGAGCACTACAAGGATTTGGAAGAAGGCAAGTGGGTCAAGGTGCTGGGCTGGGAAGGTCCGGAAGCCGCACGACAGGAAATCCTGGAAGGTGTTGCCAACTACGCCAAGTTGCAAGCCTGACCGTTACGACGGTCACGGTTGGCAGGGGATGCCGCAGGCTATACGGGCTTGGCATCCCCGGCGGTGGACAGGCGGCTGCTGCGGTGCAGGTGATTTCCGGTGGTCCATCAGTGCTCTGGTAGATTTTGAATAGCACGTTGGCTGTGCTTCGGGCGCAACGCGTGTATGATGAAATGCCGTCCGGGATAGAGCTGGATCAAAGCTGTCAAGGAGCATTGCGTGGACGCGTCTCAATCTTCATCCGACCATTCTTCTCAGTATCTGACCTTGCGTCTGGGCAAGGAAGAATATGCGCTCGACATCTTGCGGGTGCAGGAAATTCGTTCCTATGAAGAGACTACCCGCATGGTCAATTCACCGGCGTTCGTCAAGGGCGTTGTCAACCTGCGCGGTGTCATTGTTCCGATTGCAGATCTCCGACTGAAACTGGGCTTGCCCAACGTCGAATACAACGATTTCACGGTGGTTATCATTTTGAATATCCATGATTCGGTGGTGGGCGCCGTGGTGGATTCGGTGGCCGATGTGGTGACGCTGCGCAACGATGCTATCAAGCCTGCGCCGCAATTCGAGGCCGCCATCGACGCCCGATTCATCCGCGGTTTGGTGGAAGTTAACGACCGAACCCTGATTGTGATGAATGTAGAAGCCCTGCTGAGCAACGCCGAATTGGGCATTGTTGCCTGAGTTTTTTATGCGAAACTGGTCCGGCTTAGCCCCGCAATGCGTGGGCCTGCTGGAGGGGCGCCCTGCTACGGCTCTAACCCGTTTCGAAACGGGTTGCGTTGTGCCAATGCATGTGCATAGTTGTCGATGCCGAGTCGTTCCTGTTCTAAAAAGTGTGCTACCGCGTTGGCAAAGGCTGGGTGCGCAATCCAATGGGCGCTTGTAGTCTGGACTGGCATCAGGGCGCGTGCCATTTTGTGCTCGCCTTGTGCGCCCCCTTCGAATACCGAATAGCCGTGTTCAATGCACCAATTTAACGGTTGGTAGTAGCACGCTTCAAAATGCAGACAATCGACCCGCTCCAGCGCGCCCCAGTAGCGGCCATAGGCCACTTTTTCGGCTGACGGCGCGGTTGTGGTGTGTGCCATCGGCTGACTGAGTGCTACCAGGCTGCTGGCAATGGGCACGCCGTCCCGCTCTGCGATGAATAGTAGCCAGTGTGCCGGCATGTCGTGTGCCAAGCGCCGGAAAAAATCGGGCGTCAGGTAGGGCGCGTTGCCATGTTCCAGATACGTGCGTTCGTAGCAGCGGTAGAAAAAGGCCCAATCGCTGGCGGTAATATCGTGCCCGGTGCTGTGGCGGAACACCACGCCCGCT
>Ga0316222_1003417_pt1 | contig 15611 bp, 15 predicted proteins | sample TBH18011metaG_FD_206008 | JGI IMG/M metagenome (GOLD analysis project Ga0316222, IMG submission 206008) | Freshwater microbial communities from Trout Bog Lake, Wisconsin, USA - TBH18011 | ecosystem: Environmental > Aquatic > Freshwater > Lake > Hypolimnion/Profundal zone | place: USA: Wisconsin...
TTCAGCGTATCGAATAGCATCATGATAAGCCGATCCTTTTCTTCGGGGCTCATCTGATCTAATTCTGTCTGGGCGGGGCGTCTCAATTCCATGCGGCTAGTTTAACGCTTTTTTAGGGGGCTGAGTATTACGGCATTGGTAATACGATATCCATGCGTGGTCAGTAAAGCAACCATGACGGCTTCGGTGCTGCCTAGCCCGCCAGGCAGAAATGACAAGGCTCCGACGATGACAGCAACAGAATAAATACTAATGGCGGTAGCTGCATCCATCGATACGCCGGCAACCATGTGGCTAATCACTAACAAGCCAACACCTTTGCTACCCCAAGCGACAAACCCAAGTAAGAATCCGCTGATCAAAACGCTAGGGCTAAGCAAGACTTTAGCAGACAACAGGGCGCGAATGATTGTTTGCGCCAAGGTATGCAAAAATTTTGGTAACCAGATTGCATCTTGCATCCAGGCTGATAATCGAGTTAGTGGTGCTAGGACAAGCGAAGTTATTATCAACGCAATAACGATAACGGTACCCCAGATGAGACCATGATAACTAGTCTCTGTGATGGCAAAACAGGCAAGCACCAGTATGGCAAGCAAATCCATCAAACGCTCGATAAAAAAAGCGGCCGCAGTTTTTGAAAGTGGGATGCCTTCCTTTTGCAAATATCGGCCTCTGATCATCTCACCTACTTTGCCAGGTGACAGAGTAAAAGCGAATCCGGCGATATAAGTCAAAGCAGAAAAACGAAATGGAATAGCGTGGCCTAATCTGGAAAGATAAAAAGACCATCTGACAACGCGCAAAAGATAGTTAAACAGTGAAAGCGCACCGGCTAACAGAACCCAATCCCAGGCGACGAGGATTGGGGTGAATTTAATTTGGGCGATATCCGCTCGAAACATCACCAGACACCAACCTAAAAAAATGAGTGTGGCTAAATAGTAGATAATTCCTTTTGACTTCATTATTGGCTGCTGATGTTCAAATAGCTGCCAACTATACCAGATGGCTGTTAATTGCCAAAATCCTGTTGCGCACGGTAACTTTTGGATGCTTTTAAACACAGTGTATTTTTTTAATTAACATCTAAAAAATGGTGATACACTAACAATCAAGTTGCGCTCTAAGCGGCTTATTAATGGTTAGGCTAGTGTCGGTTCACTATGACAGGCAGTAGACTATTCCGTTTTTATTTTAACATTAACTCTATGTAGGCACATGCAAATGAAAATCTCTATGTTTAGTGTTATCCCCATTGGAAAACTGATACTCAGTGGATTGGTGGTATCGTCATCGCTATTAGGCGTTTCTAGCGCTACGTATGCCAATACTTATTATGTTGACAGCAGCGCCAAAGGCAACGACACTTACAATGGCACAAGCGCTACACCAGCAAGCGGTAATAATGGCCCTTGGCATACGTTGGGGCGTCTAGCAACACAGGCTCTCTCTGGCGGGGATACAGTGATTTTGGCTTGCAGCAGCAAATGGACAGAAACCCTTATCATCAATGGCTATGGGAGTGCTGGAAGCCCTATCACTGTGACCAGTAACAATTGCGGCACTATGCTTCCAACCATTGATGGATCAATACCTATACCGGCCGCAAATTTTAGCCAGATAGTCAATAGCCAGATAGACAATAGCCAGCCTATATACGCAGCCAAAGTGAACTCCCCAGTGTTGCAAGTAGCCGTGAACGGCGATGTGACGCATATGAATATCGCGCACTTTCCAGATTTCGCCTCTAATAAAAACAGCTTTTTTCTAAAGACAACAGGGGATGCGGGTTCCGCGTATAACCTGAGCATCGATAAATCCCAGGCGATCACTATCAATAACACGCAAGTGCCAATAGTCAGTCTATTGGATAATAATACCGGAGTGATCGTTGCTGCAACTAATTGGTCCAATTTGCGTGGGCAAGTCAATAGCCTATCCAGTGATCTTTCGAATGGCAACATCGCGGTCCAAAACTACATCGTGCGAACCGATGGAGTATATGATACTAATTACCTCATTGCGCCGCTGTGCACGTCTAATCCGTGCCCACAGCCTAACCGATTCAATAAAGATACCCCTTATTTTCTCACCGGTAATTTATGGATGCTTAATACAGGGCCTGGGCAGTGGTTATACCAAAACGGCAATCTGTATGTGCGGCTGCCGAATGATGTTGCACCAAATGATAGTGCGTCAAACCTCAATAGTATTTCCGCCACGACTCTGGAGACGGGAATTAATCTCAACAACAATAAGTATGTTAGTGTCTCCAATCTGGCTGTGACTAATGTGTACACCGGCGTGCTGATGCAAAGCAGCAGTAATGTCAGTTTTTCCAATTGTAGCGTTTCAAATACGGTGGCAGCTGGTATTGATGCTTCCTCTTCGACAGGTGCTAATATTACAAATATGAAATTTTTAAACATTGGCGGAACAGGCGTAGGGGTTGGAAATGCTCCTAACGGGCAGGCCGGAACTGGAACGACGATCACCAATTCCAATTTCCAAAATGTGGGCGTGTTAATGGCAGGACAAACCATTCTAAGCCTGCCGCAGCCGCAGGCAAACGCCATTTATGTCGGGTCGCAATCTGTAGTTTTGAATAATAGCATCACAAATACCAACTATGCAGGCATTTTTTTTACCGGGGATCCACTAACCAGGATTGAAAACAATACAATTGAGGACACTTGTAGAGGATTTAGCGATTGTGGCGCTGTTTATTCCGGCGGTAGTGCGCTGGGGGGAGGCGTAATCAGTGGCAATTTAGTCCGAAATGTTCATGGCAACGTTGATGGTTTTCCAGTAGGAAGTACAACCGTAACGGCCGGCATTTATATAGACGATTTAGGTTACAATTTTAATATTTCCAATAATACCGTCATTAACGCGGATTACGGTATTCAGTTACACCGTGCCAATAATAATGTGGTAACTAATAACCAGTTGTATGGAAACCGTAGCTCACAAATGAATCTGGTGGGTGGCGTAGCGGTTTCAACTACAGATGCGGGTGTAAATACAAACCTGATGGCAGGCGCGGACCCGATGTTTAACAATACCATAGAACAAAACGTATTCGCGCCTTCAGCTAAAGGTGTTAGCGCTGTTTCAATGACTGATCCGCTAACAAATACCTCTAACTTCGCTACATTTAGTAGTAATACCTACGTGGATATTCTGCAACCGAATTACAGTTTGTTTGTTGATAATGGGGTAAACTATACGCCAGCGGACATTATAAACACACCGAACGCTACTCTGCTCGACGTTCCGAGTGGGTTAGCAAGTGTTTTAGGGAATGTTACCTCTATTCACAAGACCGGAGGTAATCTGCTGGCACCCGGTCAGTGCGCTCTAACCGGAAACAGCTTTAGTACTAGTACAAACTGGTTCACTTGGGAAATCGGCTCTTCTACATATAACTGCCAACAAATCATTTCCAATCCGACAGCTAGTGGTACGCCGCAACAATACATGCAGGTTGCTGTACCAGCGGATGGGGGAAGCACGGTTTTGTACTCACCCGCGTTCCAGATCACTCAAGGGCAATGGTACCGAATGAGTGTAGACGTGCAGGCGTCCCAGGCTAACTTTCTGCCACAATTTGTTGTTTTTAATACAAACTTGTATGATCCGAGTAATCCCCCGGTTTCACCGGATTGGAGTCTTTTCTCTACTACAGTCGGAACAAGCTGGCAACGTATTACGGTTCTGTTTCAGGCGGAGGCAACCGGCCCGTCCACATTGCACGGGCGTGCAGTTTGGAACAGCGCATATTTGACTCTGGCTAACGTAGAAGTCGTTCCGATCGAATCCATGGATTTACCGCGAGTAGATGCTTTGGTGAATATCAGTGTTGGCGCGAGTAGCAGAGCGTGTCCGGTATCAGATGCCACGCTGTGTGGTGAATACCTGATAGCATCACCAGCTGCTGCGAGTTTACCAGCTATCACTTTTCCGCTAACGCTAAATCCTAAAAGCACAAGCGTGATTTTAACTAAGCTTTACAACGATAGCGATAATGACAGCATTGCCGATATTGACGACAACTGCCCGAAGACGCCTTACGGTATAACCGTGGATAGCTCTGGCTGTTCGTTTGTGCAAAACAGCAACTGAGATTAATTGACTCGTTTTACTCATAGCTTTAACAAATCCGACACGGACGCCCTTTGGCGCTCGTGTTGGATTTGCAAGGGTGTCGTTGAATAAATCGGCTTTTTGGGGCTCAGCTGATTTATTGAGCTGGCCATGCAACGCTACAAACATATTTTCGGCAACACCCCCAAAACGCGAGAACTACCACAACAAAAATTTCATGCGGCTGCGGCCAATAGAATGACCGTTCTAGGCATGCCTGTGTCTGTTAAAATTTATTCGATTCAAAAAGCGGGGAGTTATGTTCTTTTTTCGATTTATTCAACAACGCCAATTTTATGCTTTACCGGTAGCAATAAAATTAAATTTTTGAGAGACTAAGCGGTTATAGTTTGCGAATTTTGGTCGTGGGCTGTGGTAGCCAAGGCCGATTTTAAGGCAAAATACCAGATTGTTGGCTAACAGCGCCAAAAAACGATCAGTCTACTGCCCAAAAAGGTTTCCTATCTGTTAACACCAAGAGATCAGTGTGTTCCTCAAATTTTTTTCATTTGCACTTATTGGTACGCTAGGCACCTTTGCGCATTATCTGGTTCTTTATGTGCTGGTAGAATCGCAAGGCTTTGATCCGGTGACTGCTTCCGCTTGCGGCGCGGTAGCTGGCTTGCTGGTTAATTACGTTTTAAATTTCAAATGGACATTTAATTCCAGCCAGTCTCATGTGCAGGCTTTTCCTAAGTTTGCCTTGATTGCCGTTTGCGGTATGGGGTTTAACTGGCTGCTGATGAAGTTTCTAACGGAACGATTTTATTATCTTTATGCTCAGGTTTTAACCACTTTGCTGGTTTTGATCTGGAATTTTTTCGCTAATGCTTTATGGACTTTTAAAATGGATAAGACGGCTAACTCGTCCCCCAATCATCTAGTCGGGTTTATAAAAAAGCCGTTTTGTGGTTTAGGATTAATCTTGACGATAGTCGCGATTCGAGTGGCCACGCTGGGCTTTTATCCTTTATATGATCCATCAGAAGCCAGATATGCGGAAATGGCGCGCAAAATGTTGGAAACGGGTAATTGGGTAACGCCGATGATAGATTATGGCGTACCCTTTTGGGGCAAGCCGCCATTGACCATCTGGTTATCGGCTATGAGTCTGGGTGTAGCCGGCATCAATGAATTTGCGGTCAGATTGCCGTCGTTGTTACTGGGTGTTGGGATAAGTTGGGTACTGTTTTATGTGGCTAAAATCCAGCGCGGCCAGGATTATGCCGTTTCTGCGGTGTTGATACTTTGCAGTACCGTGCTGTTTTTTGTGATGTCTGGTTCAGTAGCGATGGATCAGTGCATGAGCCTTGGGGTGACGCTTGCCTTGGCAGCTTTCTGGCTGGCCTTGCGACGGGAAGAGCGGTATTGGGGCTATGTCTTTTTTATTGGCTTAAGCATAGGCTTGATGGCGAAAGGGCCAATTACGCTGGTGTTATCAGGCGTTTGCATTTTTCTTTGGACACTGATCACCAGACGTTGGCTGGATATATGGCGGAATATACCCTGGATCAGCGGTTCCATCTTGATGCTTTGTCTTTGTGTGCCTTGGTATCTGTGGGCAGAACAGCGTACCCCGGGGTTTTTAGAGTATTTTTTTATCGGCGAGCATTGGAAGCGTTTTACCGAAAGCGGCTGGAAAGGTGATTTGTACGGCGTGGGCCGTGCCCACCCGCGCGGGATGATTTGGGTGTATTGGTTGGCGGCTGGTTTTCCCTGGGTTTTGGTGTTTTTGAAAAAAACCTCTGTTGCATTGCTGAGTAAGCAGCGGGTAGCGCGTTGGTGGGGAGTGGATGATTGGCAGCTATATTGCTTGCTGTGGATGTTATCGCCGCTGTTGTTTTTTTCATTTTCGGCTAATGTCATCTGGACATATGTTCTGCCGGGGTTGCCGGGCTTGGCTTTGCTGGTTGCCGGGCAATTGGGGCAGTCAAGAAAATATCGAGCGGCTTTGGGTTTATCGGTGCCGGTGTTATTTTTAGCAGTGGTGGTGGTCTATCAATTCCCTGGAATGGATTTTTACAGGTCGCAAAAACGCTTGGTCGATAGTTATTTGCAACAGGCTGCTTCTGATGAGCGTTTAGTTTATCTAAATGATAAAACCTATTCCATTCAGTTTTATCTGCAAGGCAAAGCCGTGGAATTGTCGGATACCCATATGCTTGAAAATCGCCTTGCCGAATCAGGACATGATTTTTATGTGATTCGTAAACCGGTGTTTACAGAGTTATCTGAAGTATTGAAAGCACAACTTGAGCCGGTGAATAGTTATGGCGAATATATCTTATTTCACGCAATTGTCGGCAAGCTATGATCTCTGTGCGTCAGCCGATTCATTTGATTGTTAACGCCGATGATTATGGTTATTTTCCTTGTGTTAGCCGTGGTATTTTGGCTGCGGCCGAAGCAGGTAAGCTGACGGCTACCGGTGTTTTAGCAAATAGCCCTGACTTAAAGCGGCAGCTGCAATGGCTTGATGGCGTTAAAAACCTGGATGTTGGTGTACATTTAAACTTAAGTTATCGTCAGCCGTTAACCGGCCGTATGGCAGAAAAACTTTCGGTCTGGAATGCTGAGTTTCCAAATGCTTATCGGATGAGTCTGCTGCTGTTGCAAGGGAAAATTACCCTAGCTGATGTACGTACTGAATGGCGAGCGCAAATCGAAGCATGTGATGGCAGAAAGCTGACGTTTTTAAACTCCCATGAGCACATTCACATGCTACCTGTGTTGTTTCCTTTATTTATGGAGTTGGCTCAAGAATATCAGATTCCACATATTCGCCTGACCAGGCCAGAATGGTTATTTCCCTTGGGCGTAGCGGGATTGATGCGCAATACGATAATACAAGCTATGCTGATGATTAATCAAAGCCGATTTAAAATGCGGTCGCCGGTTTTATTGGGGCTTGGCCAAAGTGGTAAACTGAACCTTGATTATTTAGCACAAGTGTTTTCCAGGCTTGAGCCGGGAAAAAGCTATGAGCTGATGTGTCATCCGGGTTACTTTGATTCGCGAGATATTTTGGATCAGAAACTGATCGCCTACCATGATTGGGAAGGCGAATTAGCCTTATTACATAGCCCAAAACTGCAAGACTTATACCAAAAATTTGGTATTTGTTTGGGTCATTATCAGCACTAAATTATTTTTATTATGCATGTAGAAACTAATGACGGCGGTTTGATCAGTGTGATTGTGCCTGCCTATAATGAAAGCTTAGGCATAGAAAATGCCTTAAAGGAAATTTCCGCCGTATTGCTGGAGTGTCAATCCTCTTGGGAAATTATTGTGGTTGATGATGGCAGCAGCGATAGCATGTTTGAGAAAGTTAGGCAGATTGCACTATCAGAATCTAGAATCAAGGCTATTTCCTTAAGTCGTAATTTTGGCAAAGAAGCCGCCATGCTGGCTGGGTTGGAACATGCCGCAGGCGATGCCGTCATTACCCTGGATGCCGATCTACAGCATCCGCCGAGATTAATTCCCGAGTTGTTGGCAAAATGGCGGCAAGGCATCCAGATTGTTCATGCGGTTAAAAGAACGCGCAATAAGGAGTCATTCGGAAAAAAAGCGACAGCTTATTGCATTAATAGAATGATTTCAGGTTTGGGCGGGATCAATATAAACAACTCTTCTGATTTTAAGTTATTGGATCGAGAGATTGTCGATATCATCGTTTATCAGCTACCGGAACGAGAGCGGTTTTTTCGCGGCTTGACGAGTTGGCTGGGTTTTTCTGAAGACTATGTTTATTTCGATGTGGATGAGCGTCAGGATGGTGAAAGCAAATGGTCTTTTTGGTCGCTGCTGGAGTTATCGATCACCGCGTTAACGTCTTTTACCTCTTTACCGTTAAGAATTGTGACATTCCTGGGGGTAGCGACCTTAATTTTGGGTTTTTTTATCGCCAGCGATGCATTGCTGTCTTTGATGCGGGGGCAGGCGGTATCAGGTTTTGCCACCACCATCATTACGCTGCTGATGATAGGCAGTTTTATCATGATCAGCTTAGGCATTATTGGTGAATATATCGCGAAAATCTATGAGGAAGTTAAGGCGAGACCTCATTATTTAGTGAAGGCAAGCATTGGGGTCGGCAAAAAACCTAAATAAAATCAGGTTATTCCTTGGTGATGGCTGGCGGGTGAATGGCTAATAATTGCGGGTTAATGATTCAGCTATTGTAAAATGCAGCGCTTTATTGATTGTGGAAGGTGGATGTTTTGATAGGTTGGCTATTATTGTTTGCCGCCGGCTGTGCTGAAATTATTTTTGCGTTGAGTCTTAAATATAATGAAGGCTTCAGCAAATTATGGCCCAGTGTGGCGACCGGTGTTTTTGGAATCACCAGTTTTTATTTGCTAATGCTGGCAATCAAAACTTTGCCGCTGGGTACTGCCTATGCAGTATGGACAGGGATGGGTGCCGTTGGTGTAGCGATTATCGGTATCGTTTTATTCAAGGAATCGGCGGACTGGTTCAGGTTAATATCCATTTTGCTGATTGTTATCGGCATTGTCGGCTTAAAGTTGACTTACGTCGAGTAATGTTGCATTTGCTGGTTTTGCCTGAGTTGCTGCGGCAACAGATCGAGCGTATCGCGCCGGGTGATGATGTGGTGTTGCAACAAGGTGCGGTATGGTCTGCGTGGCTGGGCCATGCTAATAACGCCCAATTATCGGCGTTGTTACATCAGGATTCTCAAGTTTATGTATTAAGTGAATTTTTGCTGGTGAACGGTATCGAACATTCCCAGGTTATGAGTGGTGTCAATATCATTAACTATTCCGGCTTGGTCGATTTAACCATTAAAAATCCGGTGATTCATACGTGGTGTTAATGGTGGACGGGATGGCGTTGGAAACCAGTGACGATGGTTTTTTGCGTGAGGCCGCACAATGGAATGAGCAGATAGCAATAGAGTTGGCCAAAATCGAAGCGATTGAATTAACCGAGGCGCATTGGGAAATTCTGCTGTTTATTCGCCGCTATTATCAATCATTTAAACACTTACCCAATGCCCGTATGTTTGTTGCCGCTATTCGCAAAGAATTTGGAGAAGATAAGGGTAATAGCCGTTATCTGCAAAAGCTGTTTCCGCCAGGGCCGTTAAAATACGCCTGTAAAATTGCTGGTTTACCTAAGCCGCCCACCTGTTTGTAATTCGTGTTTCGAGAAAAATGAGATGACTAATCCCCGTGTTGGATTTATTAGCCTAGGATGTCCCAAGGCGCTGGTTGATAGTGAGCAGATTCTGACTCGCTTGCGCTCAGAAGGTTACCATATAGCGCCGAACTATAAAGATTCGGATTTGGTGATAGTCAATACCTGTGGGTTTATTGATGCGGCAGTAGAAGAGTCGCTGGATAGTATAGGTGAAGCCTTGGCCGAAAACGGCAAGGTGATCGTTACCGGCTGTCTTGGCGCCAGACAGGACGAAATTTTGGCGCGTCATCCACAGGTGTTAAAAATCACTGGCGCTCATGCGACGGAAGAAGTGGTTTCAGCTGTGCATGAATACTTGCCGCCGGCTCACAATCCATTTATCGATTTATTGCCGCCGCAGTGTGTCAAATTAACGCCGCAACACTATGCGTATCTAAAAATTTCGGAAGGTTGCAATCATCGTTGCACATTTTGCATTATTCCATCTATGCGTGGTGACTTGCAGAGTCGACCGGTCAATAGCGTGTTGCAGGAAGCTGAAAATCTGGTTAATGCCGGTGTCAAGGAATTGCTGATTGTTTCGCAAGACACCAGTGCCTATGGGGTGGATTTAAATTATCAATCTTACCCTTGGCGTGGGCGGGCGGTAAAAACCCAATTCTTTGATCTGGCCCAGGCCTTGGGTGAATTGGGGGTTTGGGTGCGGATGCATTATGTTTATCCTTATCCGCATGTTGATGATGTGCTGCCGTTGATGGCGGCAGGCAAGATTCTGCCGTATCTGGATATTCCATTTCAACACGCAAATAGTCGGATTCTCAAGTTAATGAAACGTCCGGCTGCGGCCGAAAACAATTTGGAACGAATACAGGCATGGCGGAAAATTTGTCCAAACTTGACCATCCGTAGCACTTTTATCGTTGGCTTTCCCGGTGAAACCGAGCAAGAGTTTGAAGAGTTACTGCAATTTTTGACAGCGGCGCAGATGGATAGAGTAGGCTGTTTCGCCTATTCACCGGTGAAAGGTGCTACGGCTAATCAATTGCCTGATGCTGTGCCGGAAGCTGTTAAACAGGAACGCTTAGAGCGCTTCATGGAACATCAGTCGGCTATCAGCGCGGCGCGCTTACAACGTCGGGTTGGTGGTATTGAAACGGTGCTGGTTGACGAAGTGGTGGAAGAAGGCGCAGTGGCGCGTAGTAAAAGCGATGCGCCGGACATTGATGGGCAGGTATTTATTGATGGCGCTACGCATTTAAATGTGGGTGATTTCGTCACAGTGGAAATTGAAGAAGCCGATGAATATGATGTGTGGGGGCGGTTGGTTTAGTTAAGCTAGGTTAGATATTTATTGGTGGTCAGCACATAAAATGGCAATAGATAGGAGATGAAAAAATGACTGATTGTTTATTTTGTAAAATGGCATCTGGTCAGATCAAGCCTGATGTGGTTTTTGAAGATGATAGATTATTGGCGTTTCGGGATATTCACCCGCAAGCGCCGTTGCATGTGTTGGTTATTCCAAAGCGGCATATCGCTAATCTGAATGAATTGGATGACGCCGCGCTAGGTGGACATTTGCTGCAAACTGCCGCTACCATTGCCGAGCAGTTTGGTTATTCGGCAAGTGGTTACCGCTCAGTGTTAAACACCAATAATGACGGTGGGCAGACCGTTCATCATTTACACCTGCATTTGTTGGCTGGCCGGCAGATGTCTTGGCCGCCTGGTTAAAATTATTTGTAACTATTCAGCGTAGATGGGAGATCATCAAAAAAGGTAGGATGTGCCAACCAACGGCGGCGCATCAGGTAAAGCCCAAGCAAACGGCAAGGTGGTCTAACAGCTTAAATTAATGCCGGCAAAGCGGCACGAATCAAAACATGTGCTTTGCTGAAACGGCTTTGAATAGGTACAATTATTTTAACTTGTTATTTAAGCTGCTGAGATAAAATCTTGACTATTTTACTTGGTATATTCATAATCAATAACCCTTTCAGTTGTTTATAGAGTTTTATATGGCAGACCCCATTGTATTTACCGATAGCGCCGCGCAAAAAGTCGCGGGATTGATCCAGGAAGAAGGTAACGATAACCTTAAGCTGAGAGTCTACATTAGCGGAGGCGGATGTTCGGGTTTTCAGTACGGATTTACCTTTGATGAAGAAGTTAATGACGATGATACCCAGATTGAGAACGGTGGTGTTACCGTGTTGATCGATTCGATGAGTATTCAATATTTGAGCGGGGCTCAGATTGATTACAAAGAAGATTTGTCGGGAGCTCAGTTTGTGATTCGCAATCCGAATGCCACCACCACTTGCGGATGCGGCTCGTCTTTTTCAGCGTAGGAATCCGGTTTTTCCCGGATAAATTCCACCTAAGATTACATTGGTCTTGGCGCCGGTAACCGCGCATAAATTGCCGGACAAATTATTGATGGTTTGCCTGGCTAGCCAGGCAAAAGCACAAGCTTCTACATGATCGGGATCTATTCCCGCAACGGCGGTCGATATAACAGAGGTATTCAGGTTCTGTTGCAGTAGATGCATTAATAGCCGGTTGTGGACCCCGCCGCCGCAAACGAGTGTTTGAGTGACTGTTGGGGCATATTGGCGGATGGCGTCTGCTATGCTGTCGGCAGTCAGTCGGCAGAGTGTGGCTTGAATATTTTCAGGATTGAGCGAGGGGATGTCCTGCAGTTTTTGGTGCAGCCAGGCTAAAGAAAAATATTCTTTACCCGTGCTTTTGGGGGGTGGCAGTTGAAAATAGACGTCGTTTTTTAATGCCGTCAGCAATGCGGCATCGGCTTGTCCGCTGGCTGCCCAGTCGCCATTGTGATCATAGGCTAACTCATTAAATTGCCGGTACCACAAATCCAGCAAAATATTACCGGGGCCGGTATCAAAACCCATTACTTTGTCGCTATTCAGTACCGTGATATTGGCGATGCCGCCAATATTCAGTATCACTCTGTGGTGTGCTTTATCGGCAAAAACAGCTTGATGAAATGCCGGAACGAGTGGCGCGCCTTGACCGCCAACGGCAATATCGCGGCGGCGAAAGTCGGCGACAGTGGTGATGCCGGTGATTTGCGCAATACGATTTGGGTCGCCGATTTGCAGTGAAAAGCCGTAATTTGTATCGGGGGCATGGTAAACAGTTTGGCCATGACTGCCGATAGCTCGAATTTCGCAGGCCGGTACATTTGCTTTTTCAAGTAGAGCGAGGGCGGTTGTGCCGAAAAGTTCGCCGAGCCGGCTATCTAGATGGCCGTAGTCTTTAAGCTGAATGGCTTGCTCGGCTTGGCTAATGCTATGAATTTGTTCCCTAAACTCAGCTGAATAGGGTTGGTAATGGAAGCCTAGCAGGCGGGTTTTCCCGCCGGTAAAATCAACCAGCCCGGCATCAATACCGTCTAGACTGGTTCCTGACATTAAACCTAGGTAAAGCTCGGACACTTGCTTAGTTTTGAGCAACTTGGCTAGTGACTTTAGCTTGTCTCAGTTGCGCCATCAGTGGTTGGGTCTGTTGATTAAACTTAGCCATCAGGGCTTTATCCATTGGAATAGAGCGCGGTAATTTGGCCGTAACCGGGTTGACATGCTGACCGTCTATCCTGAATTCATAATGCAGATGAGGCCCGGTGGCCAGTCCGGTTTGCCCAACATAACCGATAACTTCACCTTGTTTAAGCAAGCTGCCGAGTTTTTGGCCGGATTTAAACCCGGATAAGTGGGCATATAGGGTCGAGTATTTTTGCCCATGTTGAATTTCGACCACATTGCCGTATCCGTTTTTTTGGCCACGGAAGATGATTTTGCCGTCACTGGTTGTTTTGACGGGAGTGCCGACCGGCGCGGAATAATCGACACCTTTATGGGCGCGGATAGTATTTAATATGGGGTGTAAACGATGCAGGTCAAATTGCGAGCTGATTTTGGCAAAATCCATAGGGGTTTGCAAAAAGGCTTTGCGTAAACCATTGCCATCAGGGGTGTAATAGCCAGTGTTACCTTGGTTATCTTCAAAGCGTACTGCAGTATATGTTTTGCCTTGATTAACAAATTCGGCGGCGAGAATTTCGCCGGTATCGAATTCCTTGCCGTCTACGAATAATTTTTCATAAATGACAGTGAATTGGTCATCATCTTTTAGATTGAGAGCAAAATCGATATCCCAGGCGAAAATATCCGCCATTTTCAGGATCAATTTTTCAGGTAGTCCGGCTTTCTTGCCGTCTTCGAACAGTGATGATTTGATAACACCTTTGGCACTGGTGGCTTGATAGTCGACATGCTTGCTAAGCAGTTTTACATCAAAATCATTGTCATGCCGGGTGGCAATTAAGGTCTCAAATGGATTTTTACTGTAAGTGAGCTCTTCCAATTCGCCTGAAGGGCTAATAGTAGCAATGACATCTTGGCCGGGCGCGACATTGGCAAACATTTTACCCGTTGCGTTGGCGTGAACGATTTTATGTAAATCTTCCGGGTTTAAGTCCATTTCTGAAAAAATGCTGGAAAGATTTTCACCGGACTTTACCGTGTGTTCAACCACAACCTCAGAGATTTCCACCGAGGGAACCTGTGGCATGGGTTCAATGTAGTTGGTGTAGCGATTGATTTTTGATGAAATCAATCTGTCTTGTTCCAGTTTTGTCGGTGCTTCGAAAGGTTTATGGGGGATAAGTCCGTAACTTGCACCGGCGGCTACTACGGTACAGGCACCTAACAGCACCGATTTGAGTATTCTGTTTTCCACAGCAATCACGCTTTTATTGTTTCTCAGTGGTCGATTGTAGGCAATTTTGTTGTAGAAGGCTAATAAAAGCTTATTTATATCCTGAAAAATTGCGCCATAACATATAATGTCGGCAAAAATTTAAGTTTTTAGGAGACGAAATTGTTACAAGAAATCTTGGCGCAACTGCGTTACGGCGCTGACGAAATTTTGCTTGAAGCCGAATTGATCAAAAAGTTGGAAGAAAATAGACCGCTTATTGTTAAAGCCGGATTTGATCCTACTGCCCCTGATTTGCATTTAGGGCATACCGTACTGATCAATAAGCTAAAGCACTTTCAGGATGCAGGGCATAAGGTTCAGTTTTTGATTGGCGATTTTACGGCGATGATCGGCGATCCTACTGGAAAAAACGTTACCCGCAAGCCGTTAAGCCCGGAAGCTGTGCTGGAAAACGCCAAGACCTATCAAGAACAGGTGTTTAAGATACTTGACCCTGACAAAACCGAAGTTAAATTTAACTCGACCTGGATGGGAGCCATGAGCAGTGCTGAGATGATTCAGCTTGCTGCCAAGCATACGGTTGCCAGAATGCTGGAAAGAGATGATTTTAGTAAACGGTACAAAGGGGGGCAGCCTATCGCGATCCATGAATTTTTGTATCCGCTTATTCAAGGCTACGATTCAGTAGTCATGAAGGCCGATATTGAACTAGGAGGCACAGATCAGAAATTCAATTTATTGATGGGGCGGCATTTGCAGGAAGCGAATGGGCAAAAACCACAAGTGGTTTTGATGATGCCTATTCTGGAGGGCTTGGATGGCGTACAGAAAATGTCCAAATCGCTTAACAACTATATAGGGATTGCTGATGCGCCCGATGATATGTTCGGTAAGATCATGTCAATCTCGGATGAATTGATGTGGCGATATTACCAGCTTTTGAGTTTTAGGCCGGTGACGGAAATAGAGCGATGGCGGCAGGCATGTCTGAATGGGGAAAATCCCAGAAACTTTAAGGTCAGCCTTGGTCAGGAAATTGTCGCCCGTTTTCATGGTGAGCAGGCAGCAGCGGCAGCGCTGGAAAGCTTTGAGGCCAGATTCCAGCGTGGCGCATTGCCGGATGACATGGAGGAAATCAAGATTACCGTTGCTGCCGACGGCCTTGCCATTGCTAATGTATTAAAAGCTGCAGGCTTGGTGGAAAGTACCTCCGAGGCTATTAGAATGATTAAGCAAGGTGCAGTGAAAATTGATGGTGAAAAACTGGAAGATGTTAAGGCCGTGATTGCAGCGGCAAGCCGGCATGTCTATCAGGTGGGAAAAAGAAAATTCGCCAGAATTGAATTAGTGCTTGACTAAGATTATTTGAAATGTATAATGGGCGGCTCATCAGGGTTGACCGGTAAGCAGTTTGGGTTGATTCTGGAGTTAGATGAGGTTTGCAGTTTTTGATGAAGGCTGTCAGAGCTTGGCTTCGGGAGTGGGTTTTTGGTGATGTTTAACTGAAAACGAACTGAACGAAAAAAAAGATTTGACAGAAAATTAAA
>Ga0316222_1003420_pt1 | contig 15602 bp, 21 predicted proteins | sample TBH18011metaG_FD_206008 | JGI IMG/M metagenome (GOLD analysis project Ga0316222, IMG submission 206008) | Freshwater microbial communities from Trout Bog Lake, Wisconsin, USA - TBH18011 | ecosystem: Environmental > Aquatic > Freshwater > Lake > Hypolimnion/Profundal zone | place: USA: Wisconsin...
GCTGGTGGACGGGGTGCCGATTGAGGTGGCGTCGGAATTGGCGGGGCATGCCAGTATCGCGACGACTTCGATTTATTCGACGCAGGAGTTGGCGCGCAAGATTCGGGCGGTGCAGGGGATGAAGCGGCGAACCGTGGCATGAGCAGCACATCGCAAAATGCCATAAATACGGTGAGACAGACAGAAAAAATCGAGACAATGGTTGTAACCATGATCGAAACCCTTTTAACTCAACCCGAGGGGAAGACGCTGGAGTTCAAGCGTGACCTCTCATCGCCAAAACCTTTGCTGAAAACCTTGGTGGCCTTTGCCAATACGGCGGGCGGGAGACTGATCGTTGGCGTGGCGGATGATCACCAGGTCCTTGGTGTATCCCCTGCTCTGGATGAAGAGGAACGCCTGTGCAGCCTGATTGCGGATGGCATAGTACCGCGCCTGGTGCCCAATGTGGAAATGATCACGGTGGAAGGCAAGACACTGCTGATGGTGGACGTGTTTGTCAGCGGGTCGCGCCCGCACTGGCTCAAAGCCGAAGGTCCGCAGCGTGGTGTCTATGTGCGACTGGGTTCTTCCAGTCGGCAGGCCGACCAGGCACTGATTGACGAACTGCGCCGCACGGCAGAGGGGGTCGTGTTTGATGAGCTGCCTATGCCAGAACTTGGCTTGGACGATTTGGATCTGGTGTCGGCCAAGAGGCTGTTTGGGGGAATCAGCGCACTGGATGACCACGCACTGCGTACGCTCAGGCTGATGACGAAGTATCAGGGTAGGTTGGTGCCTACCAAGGGTGCAGTGCTGCTGTTTGGCAAGGAGCGCACGCAGCACTTTTCCGATGCATGGGTGCAATGTGGTCGCTTTGTCGGTACGGACAAGGCAGCCATCTTTGACCACATCGACATTCATGAGCCTTTGCCGCATGCAGTGGACAGCGTCATGCTGTTTCTCAAAAAGCATGCCATGCGGGGAGCCGATTTTTCAGAGGTTCGGCGCAAGGACGTTTGGAGTATTCCTCTTACCCTTTTGCGCGAGGCGGTGATCAATGCACTGGTGCACACGGACTACTCGCAGCGCGGAGCTCCGATTCGCATTGCATTTTTTGACGACCGCATAGAAATTGAAAATCCCGGCATTTTGCTGCCTGGCATGACGGTGGAAGATATGCGACTGGGTGTCTCCAAGATTCGCAACCATGTGATCGCCCGTGTCTTTCGAGAGCTGAACCTGATAGAGCAGTGGGGCAGTGGCGTGCGGCGCATCTATTCAGAAGCACTGGCGCTAGGACTGCCGGAGCCGCAGTTCCTGGAGGTGGGAATGCGTTTGCGGGTGGTGGTGCGCTTTGCAGAATTGGTCGCAGTAAATCAAGTAACCGAACAAGTAACCGAACAGGTAACCGAACAGGTAACCGAACAGGTAACCGAACAGGTAGAGCGGCTTCTAACTTGCCTGCAAGACGGCCCATTGAGCGTGCGCGAAGCCCTGGAGCGATTGCAGCTGAAGCATCGCCCCACGTTCTTGTCCAGCTATCTGCAACCCGCATTGGTATCCGGCCTGGTTGAAATGACGCAACCGGATTCACCCAGCAGTCCGACCCAAAAGTATCGCTTGGCCAAACGCAGATCAGCATCCTGAAGAATTGGTGTATTCAATCTTCTCAACAAGTATCAAGCGGACGGGGTGCCGATAGTGGTGGCGCAGGAATTGGCGGGGCATGCCAGTATCGCGACGACTTCGATTTATTCGACGCAGGAGTTGGCGCGCAAGATTCGGGCGGTGCAGGAGATGAGGCGGCGGGGGTGTTTTCCAAATCCTGCCTGAGATGCTTTGTGGCCGATGCGATGGTCTGAACCACAACAAGGTGTCCATTGGGCCTTCTACAATCCATCACAACTTCCCCGCATTGAATGTGAAAGCTGGGGTTACGAAAGAACGAGGGCCCTGGCATAAATGGTGACTGTACCAATGGACGAGCACCATGATGTGGTTGCCGAACACCACCGATTCGCAGGGGTGACTGTGGGCGCTGAGGTCTGGCTGTTTGAGCACTTGAAGGCATTTGCCATGCGGGTGCCGCTTGAACTGTCACCTGGGAAATCCACTGATATCGATATCGTCGTGCTGTTTAGCAACCACTGTTTTACCCGCGGTCTGAATCCTGGCGAGGTTGTTGATGACGAACTCATCGTCATGGATGGAAGTGAAAAGCGGGTGCTGGACAAAGAACGGTACGCGCTGTCGCGTCAGTACCTGCCCGGCCTGATTTTGGAGCTGCCAACCCGGCACATATTGGTCGCGGACCCATCCCGGCCAAATTACGTGACTTTTGAATTGCCCCCAGCAACGCCTGGTGCAGATCCTGTGCGCTATGCAGTTTTTTTTGAAGTGAAGAAAGACAGCGTACGCCGCAAGCGCATGTTGCTTCGCGTGCAGAGCGCCTACATCGTGGACAAGCCCAGCAAGCGTTTGCTGAAAGCAGACAAGATGAGATTCCAGGTCATCTTAAAGCGCGCGTACGGCTAGAAGGAAAGTCAGAAAGACAAACGGCCACCTAGGGTGGCCGCTGCATGCAAGTCTCTCTACCCTTGCGGGATTCCCACTCCAGGTGGGACCGGTTGCCCGGCGGCGCTCTCTTTTGCACTTGCTCAGAGGAGTCTTTCAGGGGGGAATTCTAGCACATGCTAACCATTTTTGGTTAATTCTGTGAACGTGAAGGGGTCACTGGTGAATCGAAGATGCCATTTTAGTTGGACCGCGAGCTGTATCACAGGGACTTGGCGCTGAATTGCTACGCCGTGGCTATATGATGTCGCCGGTCCCGCCTGGTGAAAGTGGCCGCGATTGCACCGGCGAGGGTTTCAGCATCCAGGGTTTCACGGTCCAATAAGACCGCCAAATCAAGATAGTCCTTTAACCGGCTGTTTGTCATGCCCAGCAGGGCGATGGCATGTAATTTTTCTGCGATGACAGTGTATACAGGATAGGTGCGCAACCTTGGCGCTGGTAGATCAGTGATCAACGTGGGGTATGTCGCGTCGATTGGGCCCGGCGGCACTGCGTCACCGAATCCAATGTCGATTTGTGTTTTACACCGTGCTTTGGCGATCTCGCCGGTAATCAGAACACGGGTGCCCGCATATCCCGCGTCCTTGCGGATTTCCTCAGCAGTGACCGATGCCGGATCGAAAGTTATGCCATCGTTCACTTCGACCCCGGCAATATCACGGAAAATCTTGGCGACGGAGTCCAAGTCACTGGCCCCGAAACCCAACAGATCAGCGTCGCGCGTCGCACGGTGAGGCATGTCGTACCAGAGCGTGAATAGCAATGCGCCCTTGAGCAAGAAGCGATCGGCGTGGTCGGATTGACCCAGGCGGTAGAGAATGCGCTCCAGGGCAAAGCGGATCAGAACCTGATTGAAATCAACCCCTTGTGCTTTCGCAATATTCAGCAGGCGTGCACGGACGGACGCGGCAAGGTCGGTGTTCATTCGATGGCCTCCAGGTAAGGGCGCATTACGTTGGCGACGCGACCGATCTTGGCGTAATGCCAAAGGTCATCGGCGGAGGCTTTCTTTTTCGCCCGTACTTCTTTCAGTGCTTCCAGTGCCACGTCCAGACCTATCTTGTTGCGATGTTTGAAACAGTCGGCCACGGTTTTTGCAACGCTGTAGACCCGCAGCTTGACTTGATCGCGCTCGACCTCCTCGATGCCAGCCGAATAGGCTTCTCCAGCAAACTGAATCATCTTGACGGGTGGGTAAGTGATTTTTGGGACGTGACTGCCGCGCGGCATTGCAATCCAGATCTGGCGCGGCAACTGGGTCGTCAGTTCGTGAAACTGGAGGGCTGAGAGCAGGCAGAACACGGCCTGAGGCACTTTCGTTGCAACGGTCGCCAGACTTTCATGTTCGGACCCCAGGTTGTTTGGCAGACGGTAGAGACCGCGAGCAACTTTTTCCAGCAGTCCCGCAGCGGTCATGCGCGTCAGAACAACGCGTGGCGCCCCAACTGTCGCCAGATCACTCGGGCGCAGCATTCCTTTCTGGGAGACCAGGTCAAGAACGCGTTGGGTGTGAGTGCTGGGTCGCATGGTGCCCAGTATGTTCCAATTATTCGTCGATTGCAAGTAAGTGACGAATAATAGAAATTATTATGGGGGGAATAGGGGGTGCAAGAAGTTTCGTGTCTTGAAGCCATTCGTGATCCACAGCATCCGGAACACCAGACTACGCTGGGTTACTGCGGTGGGAAATTCGACTCCTATGCGTTTGATCCGATGCAAGCGCAGGAGCGGCTCGACGGCATCCGTACCTGATTGCCACCGCCGTCAAGTACGGTATTCGCCGAGCTATTACCTTGCGGTGGTGAGAATGAACATTGCTTTCGTTGCGACGGAACGGGAAAGGAGTGTCGGAATTTCTGTGTGTGAGGCGGAATGGCTCGCCCGCAGAATCGGGTGAGCGGATTTCACCTTAATGGACTTTGCCGGTGAAGCAGTCTTCGTACAGGATCGCAAACTGATTCATCGCCTCTTTCCAGTCGCGGCTTGCTCGGCTCCAGTCGACCGTGATATTGCGCAGTGCCAGCCAGATGAGTTTGGTTACCGCCTCGTCGCTGGAGAAGTGACCGCGCGTTTTGATTATCTTGCGTACGCTCGACGGGAACGCAAAGAACGGCATGACCTTGTCCCGGGCGCATCTGGATGCCGCTGGCACGACTGAAATGATTCAAGGCTCACGTGGTGAGCCAGTTGAAGTGCATAGTGGATCGGAAGGAGGAAAACAGGATGCTGCGTAACAACAGTAAATTTGTTTACACCGGATCGCAACTGTGCGAAGCCGCCAACGCCACGATTACGCTTCACCGGGCGCTGTTTGCCAATCCGCAGGCACGCAAGTGCCGTCACTTTTAGGACTGGCTGTATTTCTTTTTGAAAGACCCGGCCGTGATCGAAGCTAAAACTCAGGGAGAAGAACATGTCCAAGAAAATTGAAACCATTGATGTGGATGCCACCGTGATCGACCGGGTGGATGAGACGACGCTGTTCGAGCAGGTGACCACCTGGCTGGAGCAGCAGGAGTGGAAATACGACGACTCGGGCAAGCCGGACTTTTTGTCGTTCAGCCTGAGTATCAAGGACGCGTCGGTACGCGTGTGCTGCTGGATTCATGACGCACCGGACTGGAAGCGCCTTTCGGCCACAGCGATTTATTACACGCGTGTTCCCGCACACCGGCGCGCCGAGGTTGCCTTGGCGCTGGCGCGCATTAACTATGCGACGGTGGTGGGCTGCTTTGAGATGGATGTGAATGACGGCGAAGTGCGTACGCGCTGCTGGCACGAATCGGAACTGCCCGTGACCGACGAAATGGTGGACCGTGTCATCCGGCGCAGCGTGGATCTGGCCGACCAGTACCTGGCGCCGCTGCTAGCGATCGCGTTTGGCAATGCGCCGGCTGACCAGGTGCTGGAGATGGGCAAGCGTGCCGAGCAGGCCACGCTGCAATAGGGAGTACGCCATGACGGCACAGATTCCGGAACAGATATGGATCGACGGCGAACGGTGCGCCATGTGCAGCGAGCCGCTGGATGACTATTTCCGATTGAGTGGCGAAAAGCCCCCGTTCAGGTCGGATAGCACGGCCTTGTGGCGCGGCTACGAAGGGACCTGGGAACTGCTGGGGGAGCGGCTGTACCTGGTGGCGCTGCGTGGCACGTTTGAGAACGGCACGCCGGCCATACTGGAGGCTTTCTTTCCGGATTTCCCGGATCGCGTTTTTGCCCACTGGTATTCGGGCCAGGTGCGAATTCCCCGCGGCAAACTGCTGCGCTACGTGCATGGCGGCTATGCCAGCACCTATGAGGAAGACTGGCTGATTCGCTTTGAACATGGCGTGGTGGTCGAACGCAGCGTGCGCCGCAACGGCCAGGCAGCCGCCACCGACGCGGCCGACGGCCTGGCGACTCGGCCATGAATGGCTACCTTGGCGGCTACCTGCTGACCGGAGCAGGGGTGCTGGTCTGCGTCGCCTACTGGCGAAGCAATGATGCGGATTGGACGTTTTCCCGCCAGGATGTGTTGCGGGCCAACCCCGGCAAGAACCGGCTCTGGCTGATTTTCTTGTCGGAGCTGCTGCTGCCCTTGCTGGTGTCGCTTTGCATCGTGGTGGCGTGGCCGCTGGCCATTGGAATGTTGGTGGAAGACTACCTGGTGAATCGCCGCCGCCGGAAATTTGAAAACTATCCGGAGTTCCGCGTTGCGCCCGGGGACCTGCTGCGCATGTGTACTGTCGCTGAAGTGGAGCGCACTGAGCTGGTTCGTGACCCGATGCACGCCGCTCCAACACTGCCGTTTGGGCATTTGAATGCTGCGTGGAACGTGTTTCTGGACCGGAAGGCCAGTGGTGATGTGCTGTGGTCATTTCGGTCCCGCTGGGTGAACCGGTGGGGGAAGACAGAGTTGCACGTGGGCTACGTATGGGTCAGCGGCAAGGTGACGAAGAGCCATTTCTTGACGCAGGTGCCGCAGACATTGGATGACAAATTGCTCGACAGCAATATTTAATATTGATTAATTTGTAATGGCTGCCAATGTGAATTCTGCGTTGGTGTTGTTTAAATATTTCAAATTATTCGGAGGATGCTTTGGCTCGTACTGCCCCACCAATACCATCGACATTCAAGGTAGGACGTAAGCTTTACTTTGTACATCATGTTGCCGTTAGATATGGTGGCAGATATGGATGGCACTCGCCTGCAATTAATACCATCACTGTGGCACATACACTGCGGGGATTGGCGTTGCCAGTTAAAGAGCAAACCGACACGTTCTGGCACGAAGTGACCCATGCAATTTTGTATGATATGAAACACCCACAAGCTGGCGATGAGCAGTTTGTAGCCGGGTTTGCCAAGCGGTTGAACCAGGTTATATGGTCGGCTGAGTTTTAAATTAATGTATACTAATATTATGGCTGGATTGAAGTCAAAGCGATGCCGCTTGAAATGGTTGCGTTCATGGGAAAAGGGGTCCCCTCGTTTTCAGTGCAATAACTGGCGGTACGCAAACCCAGCACCGGCGCGGGGGTGGCCTGGGTAGATCGTTGATTTGATTGGTTTTCCTGTTCACCTCCAAACCCCTGATTTCGTGGCGTCAAACCGTGATCGGTTTCATCCATCGGTGCCAGTTATCGCTGTGGTCCGAGAAGGCAGGATTTGATCGGCATAACGATCAACCGGGAAGCGAAACACACCCCGCAAGTTGATGCCTTCCAGCCTAGTTGGTGCGATTTTCCCGATCAGTTCCGGCGGAATTACCTGGCGGCGGTTTGACCAACGATCCAGGACGGCCTGCATTTGTGAGGTATTCCATGCCATCACGGTGTTGGCCAGCAGACTCAAGGCGTCGGCCACAGCCTGCATTTCGTCGGCACGTTTGGCCTGCGCCGGGCTGATCCGGCCGGTGTAAATTGCGCGTTTGAGGGCGTTGACTGCCTCACCCCGGTTGAGCACCCGGCGCAATTCGTTGCGAAATGGGTCTTTGACAAAGTAGTCAGCCAGAAATGCAGTGCGCAGCAACCGCCCAAGTTGCACGTCTGCGTCATAGATCGGATCACCTTGGGCAGCAGAACCAAATCGTGCCAGGGCTGCCACCGCACTGGCGTGCCCACTCATTACAGAAGCTGCCAAGTGAACCAGACTGTCCCAATGCTTTTTAATCAGTTCGGTATCGACGTTGGCCTCACAGACCGCTTTGATCTCTTCTGGAACCTTGGTGCCGCGTGGCACGAACAGGTGGCGTTGCTTCAATTCTTTTAGCCGCGGGCACAGATCAAAACCAAGCAGACGGGCCAGCGCCATCGCGAAGTCGGTGTACCCGTGGGTGTCCACCGCCAGTTGGCTGGTCTCCAGCTTCTCTTGACGGATCACTCCTTCGATGGCCACGCCCGCTTGTCGTTCATTGAGCACGAAAGGCTGCGCATGGAAGATTCCCCAGCGGTCGCGCACATGGGAATAAATACCGATGGAAGGCGTGTTGCGCCGAGGATCAAGCCGGGCCTGCCACACCCGTTTGGTGGTCTCCATGCTCATCATGTCGGAAGACGCCAAATCGGATCGACCCCAAGTGTTGGCGATCGGGTGACGTTGCATGAACTCAAGCACAGCCTGGCAGGCCTGACTCAAGCGACGTTCATCCCGCGCCCAGCGCATGGCCTGACGAATACTGGTCGCAGACAGCTGAGGAATCATGCGCGCGCACTCGACGGCTGTCAGACTGGTGCCGTGCGCCATGATGCCGGCATAGACCATGAGAAGTTCGTCCGAAGAGCGCGGTTCGCGCCCGAGCATGATCCAGCTGAAGCGGACCTGGGCATCGACGGCCAGAATCACTTCCGGCAATTGCACCTCCCCAATGCGGTGATCCAAGGCGGTACGCAGCTTGGCCCTCGTGTTGCCTCACATAATATTGTTACCGGATGCCTCACGAGTCGTGTTACTGGGGGTTGTTAGCGGCTGTCTAAATCCGCATAAATCTGGTGTCATCTTGATAGCCACAGACCTTCCCAAGTGTGGAGTTGGCATGATGGCATGTGCGATCGCCGGCAACATCTCAGGTGAGGCAACAAATGCGTCTGGTAACACTTCTAGTGAAGCAATGCGGGGGGTCCGTATCACCTTGTGAAAATCAAGCAGGGGTCAGTTCAAGCCTGATGCGACGCCCAAGGGCCGCCGCTGCACCTGCCAAAGTGGTCAGAGTCAAACTCGTATCGTTTTCATCAAGCAAACGGTTGAGGGACGCGCGGCTGGTTCGCATCTTCTTGGCCATCGCCGTCCTGGGTCAAAATTGAATCGGCAGATGGGGCAGAATTCAATCGACGCGAACACCCGATTACTTGACGCATGTCACTCCAAGTTGATTTGTATACCATGCGGACCCACCGACTCCGGTGGAAAGATCAACAACATACGGGTAATTGATGGCTTGCAATGTTGATGTCCAAGTGTTCACCAAATCCCAACCTTGGTTATTCATTAAACCAGATGTGTAAAGATCAGTTAATTCAGTTTGAGTTGGAAGTCGCCAGCCTGTTGAACCCAAAACGGTACCAGAACACAGAGTAGTAGCGTCAGGCTGAGATGAGAATGTTGAAGACACGACAGGTGACCAAGTTAACCCACCTTGTGTCACCGTAGCTGCAACTCTAAAACTTACAGTACTTGTTGTATTGGCTACTACGTTATTTGCGTCTTGAACAGAGAAAACAATATTTGCAGTTGGGTAGATAGCGGTAGGTGTGCCTGTGATAACACCGCTGCTTGCGTTGAGATTTAAGCCAGTTGGTAAAGCGCCAGATGTCACACTGTAAGTGTAGGGTTGGGTGCCATTGCTGGGGGTTAGTGGGGAAAATCCCGTCATGGCGTAACCGACAGTCAAAACTTGAGGAGTGGTTGTAGCAGAAGCAGTTAAGGGGGGCGTAGGCGCTCCCCCGCCACCGCAGGCTGTTAGCGTTGATGTAGAAATAAACGTTAACAAAAGCACAAGTGTGTGAGATTTGAAAAAATTAACCATAAATACCCTTGAAAAATATACTTGCAATGTGCAAAACTATGCGATTCAATGAATGAGCTCAACACAAGCCACAGATTGTCAGGTCGAAGTCATACTTGCGCAACAGGTATTTTGAGCCATCCCGGCACTGCCAACTATCCCCAAAGAACTCATTGACCAGTTTGTCAGTGGCCCCATGAGCGCCGAGGCGGTGAATGCCGCCTCCATGGCGTTTAAGAAGGCCCTGATTGAACGCGCCTTAGGCGCCGAACTCACCCATCACCTGGGTTATGCGCCGGGTGCAGATAAGCCTGAAGCCGTCAACAATCAGCGCAATGGCGCCACCGGCAAGACCGTCCTGACCGACGACGGCCCGCTGCGCATTGACGTGCCACGCGACCGTGCCGGCAGTTTCGAGCCGCTGCTTACCAGCCCGGCGTGTTCACGGTAGAGCGCCACGTGCGCGGCAAATGGACGTGCCTGAACTCCAAAAATGGGTGAAAATGGGTGTAGTATTGGTTGTATGCTGCGCACAGAGACACTGCTGATCACTCCTGAGATCTTGAGTCTGATCGCTCGGATCGATGAGTTCAAGGGCGCTTGGCGCGCACTGGGCACCCTTGCACCAGACCGACTTTTGGCCTTACGGCGCGTCGCCACCATCGAAAGCATTGGCTCCTCCACCCGCATCGAAGGCAGCAAGCTCTCGGACCGTGAGGTCGAAAAGCTGCTTTCTAACCTTGAGATCAAGTCGTTCGAGACGCGCGACGAGCAGGAAGTCGCTGGCTACGCCGAACTGATGGATCTGGTGTTCAGTTCGTGGCAAGACATTCCTTTCAACGAAAACCACATCAAACAGTTGCATCAGACCCTGCTACGCCATAGCGAAAAGGATTCGCGACACAGGGGTCAGTACAAAACCAATTCCAACAGCGTGGCGGCCTTCGATGAAAGCGGCAACCAGATCGGTATCGTGTTCGAAACTGCCAGTCCGTTTGACACTCCGCGTCTGATGGCGGAATTGGTGGCGTGGGTCACCCAAGAGCGCAACAAGGCGCAATTGCACCCTCTGCTGATCATTTCGGTCTTTGTGGTGGTCTTTCTGGAAATTCACCCGTTCCAGGATGGTAACGGACGCCTCAGTCGCGTGCTGACCACGTTGCTGCTGATCCAGGCGGGTTACGCCTACGTGCCCTACAGCTCATTGGAAAGCGTGATCGAGATCAACAAGGAAACCTATTACCTGGCACTTCGCCAAACGCAAGGAACAATTCGGACGGAAACACCCAACTGGCAACCCTGGCTCGTGTTCTTCCTGCGGTCGCTAGCCGAGCAGGTTCGCCGATTGGAGAAAAAGGTCGAGCGAGAAAAGATCGTACTTGCAAATATGCCGGAACTATCACTGCAGATCGTAGAGTTCGCTCGTGAGCATGGACGCATCACGATGGCTGATGCCATTAAGCTGACCGGATCAAGCAGAAATACGCTGAAACAGCATTTCCGCAATTTAGTAGAGCGCAGCCATTTAGCTCAGCGTGGAAGTGGGCGCGGAGCATGGTATGAATTGCGATAAGGACGGTCCGCCTACTGCACATGCGGTAAGCTAGCATTGACGTTTCTGTGGACAGTGCCGGCGAGTCGACGTAGAGCAATAATTGCAGGCAATTCGAAACCATGCCGAATGAGCGCATCAATGGCCGCGGTGACGTAGAAGAAAATGAATCTGCAACTTCTGTGCCGATAATTCTGACAATCGGCAACTCGAGATGAGGCGCACGGGCGGCTAACCCGCATGCAGCTTGGGTTTGCGTGATATGCGTAATGAATGTGCCACTGCAGCAAAGTCAAACTTGCCGCCGGTGATGTACTCAGCCGAAGAAGGTTCGGGTAATTGCCGTGCGGCCTTGTTGGGGCATGCGGCACCAGCTGGAACTCCTCACCGCCGGTTCGGCGGACCCAGAAATCGATGATCGGATCGATCTTGCCCAGACCCATGCGGGTGGGTCGTTCGCATAACGAGATCACCTCAGGATCTGCCCCGAGGCCGATCCAGACAGCAAAAGTTGCATGTTCGAAGAACTGAAGTCGGCGGCCAAGTTTCGGGCTAAATCCCTCAATCAGCCGTGCGCCGCGTGGGCGAGGCATGTTGATTGGAATGCAGAACCTGGGCGAAAGATCCTTCATGGATCAACACCTTCGACAGGTCTGCGCCATGTAGAGCTGCGAAGTGACAGATTTATTTGCCGCTAATGCGAAGTGTCACATTTATTGTTATTTTTGTGTCGATGATTCTGACAATCAAAAGGGCGGCACACCAGCGAAACGGTGCTCAAATGGCGGTGTCACATTTATTGTGCTCTACGCCGGATGGCCGCGACTCGGCACGTGGCGCGGGGCGTCGCCCGCGAGCCCAACGGCGGAACGCCGGGACGCCCCACTATTGGGTTTTGCTAAATAGACGGTTAAAACCATAGTGGTGAACCAGTACCGAGGCGGGATGGGTGTTCATGGTGTCCGAAATAAACCCACAAATTTCGGACGGCCTCTTGTCATTTGTCCGAAAAATGTATATAAATAATGGACAGGAGGAGTAATGTCCGCACTCAAATTCCACATCTCAGCCCTGATCGAAGCGGCCGAACCCGGACAAGTTTGGGTACCGACTGACTTTGCGCAGTTGGGCAGTCGTGATGCCGTTGACAAAACTCTGCAGCGCATGGTGCAGGCGGGAGAGTTGCGTCGCATCGACAGGGGCCTCTATGACAGGCCCTCGCTCAACAACCTGACCAAGCGTCCTACTACCCCGGACTATCGCGCTGTAACCGAGGCCATTGCGCGCCGGGATCACCTGCGCCTGCTGATAGATGGCATGACTGCCGCCAATGACCTCGGCCTGACTGATGCGGTACCCGCTCGCGTCACCATCCATACCGATACCCGCCGCCGAGCAATTCAACTCGACAAGCTCACCATTGAGTTCAAGCAAACGGCACCCAGTCGCCTCTACTGGGCAGGGCGGCCAGCCATGCGCATCGTACAGGCGCTGCACTGGTTAAAAGACACGCTGACCTCCGAACGTTCTCTTATTCTGAACAAGCTGACCAAAGTGCTGGCCGACCCTATTCACGGCGCTGCGCTCCGCCAGGATCTGCTTGAAGGTTTCAACGTGTTGCCGGCGTGGATGCAAAGTTTGCTCCGTGAACTCCCCGGATGTGACCCGCAGACTGCGTCGACCGCAACACATCAATCACCCAGTAGTGAAAAGCCTCCGTCTGCGCGACGCCGCTCGGTCAAAAATGTGGAGGCCCCTTGAATCCAGCATTCCATTCCGTTATCACCGCCAGCGATGCCGAGCGGCGAGACTTGTTTCTTGGCGCCTCAGCTCGCCTTGGTACAGCGGTTCAAAACATCGAGAAGGATTTCTGGGTCTGTTGGACACTGGACGCGTTGTTTAACGGTCTGAAAACTGGTGGCCCTCGCTTGCTGTTCAAGGGTGGCACTTCGCTCTCCAAGGCCTTTGGTCTCATTGCCCGCTTTTCCGAAGACATTGACATCACAGTGTTTCGTGATGACTTGGGGCAGAGTGCCGAGATTGCCGACCTGGATGCATTGAGCGGCAAGAAGCGCCGTGCACGTCTCGATGCTATCCGCGATGCATGCCAGGCTTACATTGCAGGGCCATTACGCGCGCTCGCAAATCCCATGCGCTCGTGCAGGCTTTGACATCTGCCAAATGGATTGCGAAGCGCATTGTTGAATAGGGTGCTTTCAACTGTGCTGCGCCGCGCCAAGGTTTGCAGTTCTGTCCCGTGCACCGGACAGGTACGCAGGCCCTCGAACGAATACAAGACCGAATGAAAACCTTCATCAAGGCAAGCGGGGCAAACGGCAAAGTCACCGAAATACTCACGCACTTGGCGTTGAAACTGCCCAACGTGGCAGCAACGAAACGCTTGGGCTGGCTCCCTCAGTACCCTGATAAAGCGAGTCAGACGCACCGGAATTTGCGCGTCTACTCTGGCGTACTCGTTGAGTGACTGTTGGGGATGGGTGTAAACAAGTGGCGCCTTGCGACCGTTGCCCGTGCGAATCAAAAAGTCCTGAGCGAAGGCGGCGCGCGTGGGCTGGTTCAGCATGAGAAAGCGCTGAACGGTGATCCACAGGGAAGAGTAGGGCGGTGTTGACCCGGGGTACCAGATGACGCGTGAGTGTTTACCGTGGCGCCCGAGATCGTCCTGAACTTTGACTTTCATAGGTGTGGCCCGTCACGAAGTTTTGACGGTGCGTTTTCGTTGAATCCCCGCCGAGATCAGCCGCATGTGATCAGTGAACTGCGTCTGCGCCAGGGCATCGATCCAGCGGGCTTCAGAAGTCGCAGCCTCCCATTTATTGCCACGTGCAACATCGATCAGGATTTCTTCAATGGCACGGGCAATGTGCTGCATGGCTGCGCATGGGAGCACCCGTTTAGTTGGCTGCTTTACGCATCGGCGGCAAAGACGCCGTCGATTTCGACTTGCCTTGCGGCACGATCACCTTGGTGGAAGCGGCAACCAAGGCCGGCGAAGCGGAGATGTCCTCGTTGGGCGACGGCGGAACCGAAGTGGCGCTCGTGAGTCGCGCCTTGGCCGCCACGACTTCAGCATCACTCGATCGAAACTGCGCGTGTCGTACTTCTTGCAAACATGCATTCAAATTATTACAATGAATGCATCGAATGCAATTTATAGAGGTGATGCTATGGCAATGCTGACAGTACGCAATCTGCCCGAGGAGGTGCACCGCGCTTTGCGGGTGCAGGCGGCTCTGCATGGGCACAGCACCGAGGCCGAAGTGCGCGAGATTCTGGCGATCGCGGTCAAACCAGAGACGCGAGTTCGCCTGGGTGAAGCGCTCTCAGCACTGGGCCGCAAGGTCGGCCTGACAAACGAGGATTTCGAAGTCTTCCAGCAAGCGAGAGACAAGACGCCGGCCGAGCCGCTGAGGTTTGAATGATCGTTCTCGATACCAACGTCGTTTCCGAGGCGATGAAGCCCGAGCCGGACTCGGCTGTGCGGGCTTGGCTGAACGATCAAGCAGCCGAAACGTTGTATCTGTCCAGCGTGACGTTGGCCGAGTTGCTGTTTGGTATCAGGGCTCTCCCAGTCGGCAAGCGCAAGGATATGTTGGCTCAGACCCTTGATGGCCTGATGGGACTGTTCAGGGATCGGGTGCTTCCATTCGACATTGATGCTGCACGGCACTATGCTGAACTGGCGGTGACGGCCAGAGTCGCCGGACGAGGATTTCCAACACCAGACGGCTACATCGCCGCAATCGCGGCCTCGCGGGGGTTTATCGTGGCGTCACGCGATACGGATCCCTATGAAGCCGCTAACGTTACGGTCATTAATCCCTGGGAAGCGTAACGAAGTCCGGCAAAAGATGAGCATGAATGAATTCCGGCGGCTGGCCGCGAAGATCGATCAGCACATGCAACGGCTTGTTGCAGAGGGCGTAAACGATGCCCCCGCCATCATCAATCGTATGATGGGATATGTGCCCGATTTGCACAAGATTTGGGTCGGAACATCCGACGATCTGCTCATGGCGTTGTCGGACGAATTTTCGGGGTTTTACCGATCGCCAGGACGTCAAAAAGATCGCTGCTTTGGGCCTCAATCACCTTTTGCATCTCTGCCAAAGGCGCTTTCCCAAAGCCCTTGTCAGCCAGGCCTTCCAATAATTTGCGGCGGGTATGCTCAAGCGCGATGGCAAGATCGGCGCAATCATCCGCAACTACTCCACGCGGGGCAAATAGCCGAAAAGCTAAATCAACTGCGGCAAAGTGCTTGCAAGGTAGTCATAGACTGCGCGGATACGCCGGTTGGTGCGGATTTCGCGGTGCACGGCCAGCCACATGGGCAGCGGCGGAATCTTGAGTTGCCCGGAAAGAACGTGAACTACTTCCGGCTGATCGCGCCGCATGTAATCCGCAACAAAGCCAATGCCGTAGCCTGCCTGCAGAGCAGCCCACTGCACGATGAAGTCATCACTACGCAGCGCAAAAATCTCG
>Ga0316222_1003421_pt1 | contig 15602 bp, 19 predicted proteins | sample TBH18011metaG_FD_206008 | JGI IMG/M metagenome (GOLD analysis project Ga0316222, IMG submission 206008) | Freshwater microbial communities from Trout Bog Lake, Wisconsin, USA - TBH18011 | ecosystem: Environmental > Aquatic > Freshwater > Lake > Hypolimnion/Profundal zone | place: USA: Wisconsin...
AAACTGCCGGCGAAGGCGAACATGGCAAGCAGCTCGATGACGATGTGGAGTTCGCGGGCGGCGGCACCGCAAATGATGACGATGGTCTCGCCCTCGAACAGCGTCCAGAGCATGATCAGCGGATACGTCAGGTAATGGTATTCCGCGATGATCTTAAGGACGAACTCTTCCAACGGCGACCATCCCAGCGTTACAAATGGGAAACAAGCGTCCCTACATACCCGTATGTCCTGGCCCGCCGTCAACGGCGAAATGCGGTGTTACCAAAGCGTCATCCGCGTTGCCGTGGCCGCAGCTGAGTAACATGCCCCATCTTACGGCCGGCGCGGGCTTCTGCCTTGCCGTAAAGGTGGAGTTTGGCACCTGGGTCGGCCAGTATGGCGAGCCAGGACTCGACGTCGTCTCCGATCAGATTCTTCATTTCCGCGTCGGAATGGCGATCAGGGCTGCCGAGCGGCAGGCCGCAGACGGCGCGGATGAACTGCTCGAATTGGTCGGTGATACAGGCATCGATGGTCCAATGCCCTGAATTGTGTGGCCTGGGTGCCATCTCATTGGCCAGCAGTCGGCCGTCGCGGGTGACGAACAGTTCCACTGCCAGCAGGCCGACCAGACCCAAGGTCTCGGCGCAGTGGGTGGCGATGGACAGGGCTTCGTCGATCAAAGCGGGGGCGATCGGCGCCGGAATGGTGGTGGTGTCGAGAATGTGGTGGGTATGGACGTTCCAAGCCGGATCGAAGACGGCGGAGATTCCGTCAAGGCCGCGGGCAACGATCACCGAGACCTCGCCGGCGAAATCGATAAAGCCCTCCAGCACGCAGATACACTCTTCGCCACCGGCCGTGCCGGCCATCTCGGACCAGGCGGCGCTCAGCTCGGTGCCTTCGACGATCTTGATCTGGCCTTTGCCGTCATAGCCCAGCCGGGCGGTCTTCAACACCGCCGGCCGTCCAAGCTCGGCAACCGCCGCCGCAAGGTCTGCGGCGCTGGCGACGCGGCGCCAGGGGGCGGTGGCGATGCCATTCTCGTTGAAAAAGCGCTTTTCGTGGGTGCGGTCCTGGGCCACGTCGAGCACCCGCCAGCCGGGGCGTACCGGCACCCGGTCGGACAGCAGCTTGACGCTGGCGGCGGGAATGTTCTCGAATTCGAAAGTGACCACATCGACCGACGCAGCGAAAGCTTCCAGGGCGGTGCGGTCGGTATATTCGGCCACCGTCGCTGCCGCCGCCACCTGGGCCGCCGGGCTGTCCGGCTCGGGGCAGAAGATGTGGACGCGATAGCCAAGACGCGCCGCTGCCAGCGCCGCCATGCGGCCCAATTGGCCGCCACCGATAATGCCGATGGTGCTGCCCGGCGGCAGTGGCTGGTCCCTGGTCACGGCACGATCAAGTGGGGGGTCTCGGCATCGACGGGCGCCAGGGCGACGCCGTCGGTTTGGCGGGCCCGCCAAGCATCCAGGCGCACGGCCACTTGGTCATCGAGCAGGGCGATCACGGCGGCGGCCAGCAATCCAGCGTTGACCGCGCCGGCCTTGCCGATGGCCAGGGTGCCGACCGGAATACCGGCAGGCATCTGGACGATGGAATAAAGCGAGTCGATACCTTTGAGGGTGCGGCTCTCCACCGGCACGCCGAAGACCGGCAGGGGCGTCATGGCGGCGGTCATGCCCGGCAGATGGGCGGCGCCGCCGGCTCCGGCGATCACCACCTTGAGGCCGCGGGCCTTGGCGGTGTCGGCGTATTCGACCAGGCGCTTGGGCGTGCGGTGGGCCGAGACCACTCGGGTCTCATAGGGAATGCCAAGCTCGGCCAGCACCAGCGCCCCGTGGCGCATGGTTTCCCAGTCCGATTGACTGCCCATGATAATCCCGACCAGCGGCCGGCCCGAAGCGGACGTGTCCATCTTGGCTGTTTCCATGTCGTCGCGCGCTCCCGAAGGGGGGCCGAGGAAAGCGCGGATTATAGGAATCGCGCCGCCGGGCGCAAGAGCGGTGTTTGCCCCGGTGGGGACTTTGGCCGCGAAGCGTGCTATTCTACCGATACCGGCGGCTGAAACCGGGGGGTGTGATGAGCGACGATTACCGCGCCGAGCGGGTGCTTGGCGTGCCCAAGGCGACGGAGTTTCCGCAGCAGCATGGGTCACCCCAGCGGCGCGGCTACCAAGCCTATGCCGCCAAGCATCCTGAACCGCCGCTGCAGCATTCCATCCACGATGTCGCCTTGTTGCTGGGGCTGGACGCCGAGACGCTGAGTCCGGCGGTGGTGTCGGCTGTGATGCAGCTCCTCGCCGAGATTGATCGCCAGCGCGGCCTAGCCGAGCAGAACGAAAGGCGCCGAGCCTTTCTCGAACAGGTTGCCGACCGTCATTCGGTGGTGCCCTGTTTGACCCGCCGGGCCTTTCTGCGCGAACTCGACGGGGTGCTCCAAAGCGGCGAAGAGGCCGGCACCGTTGCCGTGCTGCATATTGGCGGTATCGAGCGAATCTGCCAGATCCAAGGCATGGCGGCGGGCGAGGGCGCCCTGCGTCATGCCGCGGCCGCTATTATCGGTGCCACTCGGGCCAGCGATCTGGTGGGATGCTTGGTTGGTAGCGATTTCGGCGTGCTGCTGCTTGGTACCAACGCTCTGGCCGCCGACGACAAGCTCGAAGAGATTTGTCGCCGCATCAACGGCCCATCCTACACCTGGGCCGGCCAACCGATGCCACTTGCCTGCTTGTTCGGTTTGGCGACGCCCAGCCAAGGCGACACCGCCGAAGCGGTGGTGGCCGCCGCCGATCGGGCGCGGTGTGGGGTAGCCCCCGTCCCTTAGGCTATAATGTCGGGTATGAGCTGGTTTTCCAGTCGGGCGATGTCGTCCTTCAGCGCCAGCTTGCGCTTCTTCAATCGCTGCAGGCGCAATTGATCCACCACCGGGTCGGTGACCATACGGGCGATGACGTCATCAAGATCCCGATGTTCCGTTCTGAGCTCGGTCAGACGGCGGCGAAATTCGTCCAGATTATCGTCGATCATGGTGACATTTGCGCAAACCTGCGGCGATTGGCTTGACAGTAGCAGAAGCCGGGGCGAAACGGTATGCCTTAGCGCGAATGTGGCGGAGGAAGTCTGATGGCTGAGAAGCGAATTGGCATTTTGACCAGCGGCGGCGATTGTGCCGGCTTGAATGCTGCATTGCGGGCGGTGGTTAATCGCGCCATTCGCGGCTATGGCTGGCAGGTGTTTGGCATCCGCGACGGCAGCCTGGGCCTGATGAATCGCCCCCTCAACGTCTGCGAATTTGACCTCGGACTGGTTACCGGCGACATGCTGCGGATGGGCGGGACCATTCTCGGCACGGTCAACAAGGGCGACCCCTTCGCCTATCCGATGCCCGATGGCACCTTGAAGGATCGTTCCGGCGATTTCGTCGAGGGCTTCAAGGAATTGGGCCTGGACGCTCTGATCGTCATCGGCGGCGACGGCTCGATGCGAATCCTCAGCAAGCTGTGCAAGATCGGCGGCGTGCCGATGGTCGGCATTCCCAAGACCATCGACAACGACGTCGCCCACACCGATTATTCGATCGGCTACGTCACTGCCCAATATGTCGCCTGCGAGGCTCTGGACCGCTTGGCGCCAACGGCGGCCAGCCACCATCGGGTGATGATCCTGGAATTGATGGGCCGCGACGTCGGCCATTTGGCGCTGTCTTCGGGCATCGCCGGTGGCGCCGACGTGATCTTGATCCCCGAGATCCGCTATTCCCTGGGCGGCATCGTTGCCCGTGTCGATGAGGTCCGCGCCGAGGGCCGCAACCACGCTCTGGTGGTGGTGGCCGAAGGTTGCCACACCGAAACCGGCGAGCCGCTGACCCAGCTTCATTCCGGCGGCGAGGCTCGCTATGGCGGCATCGGCCAATATCTGGCCCAGCGCCTCTCGGAGGTGATCGAGGCGGAAACCCGGGTGACCGTGTTGGGTCACGTTCAGCGCGGCGGTACGCCGTCGATGCGCGATCGCTTGGTCGCCTCGGCCTTTGGCGTCCATGCCGTCGATCTGATCGCCAAGGGCCGCACCGACCGGGTGGTGGCCTGGCAGCACGGCTCGGTGGTGGATGTGCCGCTGTCCGAGGTGGCCGGGGTCACCCGCGCGGTCGATCCCTTTGGCACCCTGGCCGAAACGGCGCGGGGCCTGGGTATTTACATCGGCGATCAGGCGATGGGCTGACCTACTGGCTGTTCGGCGTTTCAATAGGCGCGCAATTGTGGCGGCCGGATAGCACACAATCCTGGAGGCGGGCCAGGCTGGCCAGTTTGTTGGCGAGGAACCAGCCGCCCACCACCAGGGTCGCGATCAGCACCAGAACCCACAGCGGCGAGAGGCGGGACGGCTCTTCGTCCTCCTCTTCGTCTTCGTCCTCCGGCTCCGCGTGGGGCGGCTTGGGAAAAGGAATGGTGTCGCTCATGCCGGCTCGCCCCAGCGGGGCGAGGTCCCGGCATCCAGCCCAAACAGGTCGAGCATTCGCCCGACGGTGTGAGCGACCATCTCGTCCAGCGAGTTGGGGCGGGCATAGAAGGCCGGAACCGGCGGCGCGATCACCGCTCCCATCTCCGACAATTGCAGCATGGTGCGCAGGTGGCCGCTGTGCAGCGGCGTTTCGCGGACCATCAACACCAAGCGGCGGCGCTCCTTCAAGGTGACGTCGGCGGCGCGGGTCAACAGCGTGGTGGTGGCGCCGATGGCGATCTCGCTCATGCTGCGGATCGAGCAGGGCGCCACGATCATCCCCAGCGTGCGGAACGAGCCCGAGGCGGGGGCGGCGCCGATATCATCGACGCTGTACCAGCGCGAGGCCAAAGCGCGCACTTGGTCGGGACTCAGCGCGCTTTCGTGAGCCAGGGTGAGTTCGGCGGCGCGGCTCAGGACCAGATGGGACTCGATGCCGAGGCGCCCCAAAGCGCGCAGGACCTCAATCCCATAGGCGACGCCCGAGGCGCCACTGATTCCCACGACCAAGCGGGGGGGCGGCGATGTCATGGCCGGTGTTCCTCTCTGGGCATAAACCTCTCCAACATGGGCCGAAAGTGACCGGCTACAAGGGTGATTTTCCCTGCTGACAACCTTGTCGATAGGGGCTTACACTGATGCTACACGACCCCGCAGAGGAGGATAGTAATGTCCCTTCAGGACCGGATCGAGTCTTTGAAAGCCAAACACGCCGCTCTGGAAAACGCCATCGAGGATGAGTCCCGACGGCCATCCCCCAACAGCGCCGCTATCGGTAGCATGAAACGCCAAAAACTGGTCATCAAGGACGAGCTGGCCAGTCACGGCATCCCCGCCAAACATTAGCAGAGGGTTTCCTGCGGGAAACGATCTGTTCCGATTCCAGGTGATTGTTGCGGGCTTGGGCGGGGATTACGGTGGGTCAGTTTTGTCCCACCGGAGAATCCGCCCATGACCACACCGATTATTGCCCAGAAGGCCCCCTACGCGGTCGATGTTACCGCTGGCGAAACCTATTATTGGTGCGCCTGTGGCCAGTCCAAAGGGCAGCCGTTCTGCGACGGCGCTCATAAGGGCAGCGGGTTGGCGCCGGTGCCGTTTACCGCGAAAGAAACCGGCAAGGCCTATTTCTGCGGCTGCAAGGCCAGCGGTAACGGCCCGCTCTGTGACGGGACTCATTCCAAGCTCTAAGTCGAACCACCCCCTTGGCGCCGCGCTGGCACTAGGGTAAAAGCTCGCCATGATCCTGACCCCCATCAGCCATGGCGAGCTGCAACCGCTGCTCGACGGCTTCGACCAAGCCCTGGCGGCGCATCCCTTGGCGCGCACCGTGTTTCACCGCGTCACTGCGCTGATTCCCGACGGCGACCTGATGACGCTATCGACCGATGCCGATCATCATGCCCAGGCGCTGGAACTGTGCCGGGAGTTCGGCTTCGGTCTGGCCGAGGTCGATCCCAAGCTCTATTACACCTGGGACGGCAAGGCGGTGGCCACGGGGATGGAACCCAGCGTCATCATCCACGAGGTCGGGCATTACCAATGCGCGGCGCCGTCGCGGCGGGCGGTGCTGGATTTCGGCCTCGGCGCCGGCCCCGAGACCGGGTGCAAGGCCGAGGCGGATGCGGTGCAGACGGTGTTCGGCGCCGATGGTCACTTCGAGGAAGGGCTGTCCTCGCTGCTGGGCATCCTGTGGGAGGCCGAATTGGGCCAGCCGGCGGTGCTGGCTTTCCTTGAGCAGAACTGGCTGGAGGGCGGCGTGTCGCCCCACAACATCAAGCATTTCCTCAAGGTGGTCGGCCTGTTGGCCGAGTGGGGCCTGATCGATGGCGACGGCCGCCCGACCCGTGCCTTGCGCACCCTCGAAGACCCGGAATTCTACGCCCTGTGGCGCAATCTGTGACGCCGCTGGCGATCGGCATCGGCCATCCCTTTCGCCGCGATGACGGCATCGGTGCGGCGGTGGCCGAGGCTCTGACTGTCACCGATATCGATGTTCTCATCCATCACGGTGAAGGCACCGATCTGATGGCCCGCTGGGCGGGCCGCGATCTGGTGGTGGCGATCGATGCCACCGCCTCGAGCGCGCCCACCGGCACCATCCGGACCTGGGATGCGGTGGCGGCGCCGTTGCCGGCCGGGCTGCTGCCCAAGGGCAGCCACCTTTTCGGTCTGGCCGAGGCGATCGAACTGGCTCGCCTGCTCGGCACTCTGCCCGCCGTGCTGATGGTGGTCGGCATCGAGGGCGCCGACTTCAGCCCCGGCCAGGGCTTCAGCCCCGAGGTGGCCGCCGCTCTGCCCCAAGCGATCGTCGTCGTCGAACGGCTTCTGGCAATACACCCTATCTGAAAAAGACCCCGGCAACCGCCACTGCTTGGCCCAACCCCGATTCCAAGCCGGTTGCCAGGTTCTTGACGTCCATTCCGGCTGGCATCGCCGCGCCGCCGGCGATGGCGACGGCGCCGATGATCGCCAGGACCAGCACGATCTTGAAGGCCAAATTGGCGAGGAAGCGGGCCAGCCACAGAATGACCACGGCGCCGGCCAGCAGGGCATAGGGATTGCCGGTCAGATGGCCGATATCGATCATGGTGTCTGGTCCTCACGGTGCCCGGCCAGCTTGAAGTAGGACACTTTGTGGTGCAAGTCCTCGGCCTGCGCCGCCAGATCGTTGGAGGTCGCTGCGACCCGCTCGGACCCGGTCGCGTTCGATCGGGTGATGCGGTCAAGGCGCCCCAGTGACTTGCCGATTTCGCCGGCCTCGGTGTTCAGTCCATGGCAGGCGGCGGAAATCTCAGCCACCAGGGTCGAGGTTCGCTCGATTCCCGGCATCAGCCCCGCCAGCATTCGGCGACCGACGCGCACCCGCTCCAGGGTGTTGTCCGACATGCCGCCCATTTCCTCGGCTACTGCCCTGCTGCGCTCGGCCAGCTTGCGCACTTCGGTCGCCACCACTCCGAAGCCGCGTCCGGCCTCACCGGCCCTGGCGGCTTCGACGGCGGCGTTGAGGGCCAGCAAATCGATCTGGCGGGCGATGTCACCGACCACGCCGATTTTCTTGGCGATGGTTTGCATGGCCTCCAGCGCGCTTTCCACCACCCCGCCACCGGCGTCCGCATCCTTGGCCATGATGCGCGCGATGGCCTCGCAATCGGTGGCGCTGGTCGCCGCCTTGGCGATGCCTTCAGCCATGACGTGGATCGATTCCGAGGTCTGGTCGAACGCCACCGCCTGCTCGGCGGCACCCTCGCTGAGGGCGCGGGCCACGGCCGACATGTCCGAGGCGCCCGACAGCACCGCCTCGACCGCCGTCAAGGTCTCGCCCACGATGAAGGACAATTGGCCGACCATGGACTGCAGCGAGCCGCCCAGAATGTCGTGCTGGGACAGGCGGGGAATGGTGACCGACAGGTCGCCGGCGGCGATGTCGCCGGCCGCCTGGGCGATGGCGGTGACGTTGTCGGCCAGATGGCGCAGCGCCGCCGCCATTGCGCCGATTTCGTCGGCTCGCTCGTCGCTGAGGATTTCAACGGCGGCCTGGCCTTCGGCCAGATGTCCTGCCGCCACGGTCAGGCCCGCCATCGGCCGGATGACGCGCGCGCGGAACAGCAGTCCGGCGGCCACCACCAAGGCCAGGAACCCCAGCGATACCGAGGCGTAAAGAATGAGATTGGCACGTGCTTGGTCTCGCGCCGCATTCACCGTGCCAAGCATGTCGGCCAGCACCGCGTCTCGCACATCGAGAATGCCTTGCATGGCGGGCACGTAACGGTCGGTAAACTCGACGGTGTTGACGCTGTAGTGGCCGTCCGCCCGACCGGCGATCAGCACCCCGTCGATCATGGCACCGCCCCGGCGGAAATAGGCCTCGTTCATGAGGGTGATTGCCGCTGTCACCTTGTCGCTGGGGGCCTTGTCCGCCTGAATCCGCAACAGCGCCAGCAGGCCAGCCATGCGGCCCTGGATCGTCTCGATTGCCGATGCCTCGGCTTGCGATAGCGGCGTGCCGGTGGTCAGCGGACGAGCGAATTTGCTGCCCAATTGGCCGGCCAGTTCCCGCAGCTCGGCGGCGAGGCGGGCGGCGGTGGCTTGGTTGGTCAGCACCGGATTAACCGCAACCACCACCATTTCCACCCGGTTCAAGACCGGGGTAAACCGCGTCACCAGCGCGATCATCCGGGACACCAGATCGGAAATGTCCGAGGCGGCGCGGTCGGCCTTGGCCAGCCCGCCAACCCGGTCGATATCGCCGCGAACCTGGGCGAGCGTGGCTTGGATATCTCGCAGCACCGTCAACTCGGCGGCATAACCTTTGCCTTCGGAGCCGGCCAGGGCGGCGGCGGCGGCGGCCAGGGCTTGGTCGGTCAGGCGGCGCGCATTGGCCAGTTTGCCGATGCGCTCGGGGTCGTTGGGTTCGTTGGCGCCCAGCAATTGGTTGGTCGGGCCACGTTCCTTCGACAGCATCTCGGCGGCCTTCAGCACCAGAGAAAAGCTGGCGGCGGCCTCAAGTCCGCTGACGCCGTCGCGATAGGCCCGCCACTGGCTGAACACCACATTGGCGGCGAATAGGCCGGTAACGGCCAGCATCACCGACAACAGCAGCAGGAAGGAACGCCCGATCGTCATCGCCCACCCCCCGGAAACCGTTTGGGTGACGAGCCCAAGCGGAGCGGTAGTGAACCATGGTTGATTTTGCCTGACCAGATGCGATGACGCAAAGATGGTCCCTGCGCACAGGATTTCTTTAGGCCTTGCCCTTGGTGGGCGGATTGCCCAACGCCTCGGTCCAGAATTTACGGAGCGCGGCGGCATCGCCCCGGAACAGATTGCGGTCGCAGCGATCGATGCCAGACACCTGGCGCGCCCGCCGCCCGCGTGGGCCGCCATCATCGGCATCGCCGGCATATTGCCAGAAATGCCAGCCCTTGCCGCGCCAGGCGCTTGGTACTTGCGGCGTCGAGCGATAATCGGCCAGCCACAGTGGACAGGCGGCCAGGATTGAATGCTCGGTGATGCGGCCGCCCAGCCGATGTTGGGTGCGGCCCATGGGCTTGCCCTCGGCCCAGGCGGCGGTGGTGTAGATCAGGGGGTGGCGGCCGGTGGTGGCGACTACCGCGTGTACGAAGTCCTCGGCCTGACGCAATTTCATGGTGTTGGAGGGATTCGGCTCATTGAATTCGAGGTCCAGCGCCAGCAGCGTGGTCGGTCCCGGTCTCGCCACCTCGAGAAACAGCCTCGCCTGTTCGGCCCCGGAATATTGGTGGGTGCCGAAATGATAGGCGCCCCACAGTAAGCCGGCGGCCTCGGCCGCCTGGCGGCGTTTGGCATAGAGCGGATCGCGCCAATCGCCGCCTTCGCTGGCCTTGTGGATCACGCCATGGATGTTGCTCCGCGCGCGCGCCAGGGCGAAATCGCTGACATTGGTCGAGTGGCTGATATCGATCACCGCGTCGAGCTGGCTGCCAGGGGCAGCCCCCGACTTATGCGACTTCGTGGCGGCCTCCGCCGATCTATGCGACTTCGTGGCGGCCTCCGCCGCCGTGGCCGCCAGACCGAGAAGACCGGCCAGCATCGTCCTGCGAGTCCACATCACCCTATCCTTGGTTCGCATTCCAAACTCAGCCTACCATAACTGGGTGGCGGCCGGTACCCACCATGACCGGCTTGGCCCAATCCTGTGCGCGGGGACGAAGGTCGGTGCCCACATCCTGAAGTATGGGGGTGGAGCCGCCAAGGGCGCACGATTCAACGGCATCCGCAAAATAGATAAAATTTTACGTAAATCATAACAATGAAAAGCTTCAATGCTTTCTCAAATGGTAATAATATATTTACCAAGACAGGGGATCGGGCCCGTCTGTTGGCAAGGATATCCGGCCATGTTTGTCTTTAGCCACTACAGCGACAACATTCCGTATTCGCCGCCGCGTGTGGCCAGGATCGAATTGGTGCCGTGGGACGATGCCTACTCGGTCGATAACCCGCTGATCGATTCCGAGCATCGGGAAATCGTGCGTCTCCTCAATCTGCTCTACGAGGATTGGCGTAGTGGCGCTAGCCGCTTCGACATCTTGGCGCTTCACGATGAATTGATGGCCAATTTCGAACTCCACTTCGCCAATGAGGAGGAGATGCTGGTGCGCTACGGTTGCCCCCGTCTGGGCGAGCATGTCGTCGAGCACATCAAGCTGACCGCCGAATTGCGCGATATCGGCCAGTCGTTGTTCAGTTGCGACCAGGACGAGGGCGAAGCGCACTTGCGGGCCTTTCTCCGCATGATGCTCGACGAGCACGTCCGCACCTTCGATCGCGATCTGATGACGGTGCAACCGCACTAGCTTTTGATCGGGGGTGGGGCGCTTTTTTGCAGGTTGTCCCGGTTCGGTCGGTGACGTTATGGTGACGCCCACGGCGTGGCGTCGGTTGGGGCGCTCCTGGGAGGGTTTCATGGGTCTCGGTCGGGCAATGCCCTATCTCGGTACCGGCGTTCGAGAGATCGATGCCAGCCATGAGGGCCTCGAATTCCTGCTGGGGCACATCTTCGAGCCAGGCATCGAGTGTCTCCGTCGCGGTGGTCACTGCGATCAGTCCCGTTGTCGCAAGCTGTCGGCGCTGCTGGCCTTTGTCGGGCGTGGCTTCGCCGACGAGGCTGATTTGATGGAGCGGGGTGGTTATCCCCATCGAGACGCCCATTGCCACGAGCACCGCAAGTTGGAAACCGAATTGAAGGCGCTCCTGGCCGCCCGCGTCTGCGGTGAACGCGACCGCGTGATGGTGCGCCAGTTGGTCGATCACTGGGCGGTCAGCCACATTCAATCCAGCGATCTGCCACTTGGCCGCTGGGCGGTCACCCGCCGGGTGGTGCCTCCAGTCGTCTAGGGAAAGTTTTGGCCATGGCGCAGCGCGGATGGGTGTCGGCATGGGGCCTGACGATCGCCCTGGCCGTGTCGCCGATCACCGGCGTCTGGGCCGACGAGCGCGTCGTCGTTCCTGCCGCCCAATATCCCTGGAGCGCGGTGGGGCGGGTCAATTCCGGCCATGGCTGGTGCAGTGGTGTGTTGCTGGGGCCGAAGCTGGTCGCCACCGCCGCCCATTGCCTGTGGAGCCATGCCACCAGGCGTCCAATGCTGCCGGCGGCGCTACGCTTCGTTGCCGGCTGGGATCGCGGCGATTTCCTTGATGCCTCGGTGGTGGTGGCCTATCAGGTGGCGCCGCAATGGACCTTCGCGGCGATGGAGCATTACGATTCCGTCGCCGCCTCCCATGACTGGGCGCTGTTGGAGCTGGAAAAGCCGGTGGGCGATCAGGTCGGCTGGGTGGCCCTGGGCGACGGCCAGGACGCGGGCATGCGGGTTTCGGCGATCGGCTATGGCGAGGACCGCAAGCACGTTCCCACCGCCGACATTGGCTGCCACTTGCGGCGGCAATTGCCGGAAGGCGTCTGGCTGCACGATTGCGCCGCCGTCCACGGCGATTCCGGTGGCCCGGTGCTGGTGTGGCGCGACGACGGCCCGGTGCTGGTGGCCGTCCACGTCGCCTCGCTGGACGGCCTCGGCGGCGCCGTGGGTGTCACCGATTTTCACGCCGCCGCGATGGCCAAGGGGGCCTCCAAGACCAGCCGCGTCGGGCCGATGGCGGTGCCGGCCGATCCCGAGATGGTGGCGCGGCTCAAGGGGCCGTGAGGGGGGGGCGGCATCGCGTATGTCGGCGGAAATTAGTATTGTGTCCCCAGATTTGCCAGATTTGCCAGATTTCTGCGCTACAGTATCATCCATGACTTCGCCTCCAACCTACTGGAAATTGCAGAATTCAACATTTCCGTGACCATCGTACCGCTTCTTTATTACAATAAAGGTAAGCGTGGCGACTGCCTCGGAGTTATATTTATGATAGGAAGAAATATAATAAACGTCACTGACGCGGATAACGGAGGTTCTTCCGTATTCAATGGAAAGCGCGGATCCGAGCGTTAGCGGCCCCGCCTCCGCAACTTCTTGAAACTCTTTCATCCGGCACTCGTTTTCGTCAAGGTAGGAGAACAGAGAGCGCCCAGGAGAGCGCTCGGGAAATCGGGGGACACGATACGAATTGCAGCGCGCCGCTTCCCTAGCCCCAACCACGCTCTCCGCCTGCAGATTTTCCCGACCACCGCCGTCCGCCCGATCCGCCGATACCATCTGCCACCTTCCCCCTCCGTCCGACTATCGCGCAACGACGGCGCGCAGCATGCTACCTTCTCGCGTTGACAATGCAACTTCCAAGACGTGCGAGCCTCAAGCCGCCCGCCGCCAATGCGTCGGCGAATTGCCCGTCCCGCCGATCGGAGTTTTGCCGCCGCCGCCGCCCTCCAGCACGGTGAGGCCGGCATTGGGGTCCAGCGTCACGCTTTGCCCGGCATTGACCGCCTCGATTGCGCTGCCGTCGGCGGATTCGACCACCGTGCCGGAATTGGTGACGATCACCTGGGTGCCGGTGTTGGTCGAGTAGTTGAGCATCACGTCGGCCATGTTGCCAGTGCTGCCATTGGCATAGGTAAAGGTCGCCGCTTGCAGGATGACGTTGCCGTTGTTGTAGGCATCGGGGCTATTGATGCCATTGAGATTGAGGGCGACGATGCCCAGTTGGTCGAGGCTCTTGACCTCGCCCGCCTGGCACAATCCGTCGCCATTGGCGTCGATCCACACGCCAAGCTGCGACCAGATCGGGTCGGCGGCGGTGATGGTGCTGTCCCCATTGGCGTCGAAGGCCGAGAGCGCCGCGAAGCCGCTGGAGACATTGGGCAGCAGCTTGTCCGAGACCATCTGCGAGCGGTCGGTGATGGTGCCATCGGCGGGGATCACCACCAAGAAGCCCTCGCCTTGGGTGGTCCAGCCGGTTTGCTCGGTCTGGCCGGTGACGCCCATGTCGAAATTGGCCGTCGAGGTGAGCTTGTTGGTGGTCTCGACCGCGCCGCCATTGAGGTTGAGGATCACCGGGTCGCCGAAGCCGTACTTGCCCAGGCCGAAATCCTGGTCGTAACGGTCGTCGATATCCGCGTCGTTACCGGATGCCGCATCGGCCAACAGGGCGGGATCGGCCCCGCTGGCCGAGTTCTCGGCGGCGGCGATGGCGTAGACCTTGGCGGTTTCGCGGGTGAAGGGGGCGGCGTTCACGGCATTGGCATCCCAGTCATAGGCCACGCCGGTTCCGGTATAGGGGCCGCCGGCGGAATCGTAGAGACCAGGATCGCCGAGGAACGCGGCTGGCGCGGCAAAAGAGGGGGCGCGTGAAGGATTCCTCGTCGCTCCGCTCAGTCGGAATGACAGGGATCTTGATGCATTTCTTTGTGCCTCCCATCCGGCAACGCACCAGATATGTAATCTACCATAGCGGGCAATCAGCCCTTACACCAGATACAGCACGAAATCGCTAAGGAACGGGGCGTTGCGGCGGCGGTCGCCGTCCGAGCGGCCGAAATTGTTCAACAGGCGGCGCAGGAAATCGGCGTCGCACAGCGGGAAGGCGTAATGGGCCTTGATCGCCAGCATCTCGCCCACATAATCGGGCAGGCGGGAGACCCATTTCATGATGCCGTCGCGCAACGCACCTTCGCGCAATTGGTCCTGGCGGGCGGTGGGGTTGAATTCCTGCTGATAAAGCTGGGAAATTTCGCGCCAGCATTTGTCGATGGCGTCGATCTCGAAGCGGATGATGTCTTGCAGGAAGGGCAGGTGTTCTTCCTCGGGCGGGCGGTAATTGTAGCGGGTGGCGTCCTCGCGGAACATCGGCCAGGGATTGTCGGCGGGCTTCGGCCTGACCGGCTTGCCGCCCACCTTCAGGGTCCGCATCACGTTCCAGCGCACGTCCCAATTATGCAGAATGGGGTTGTTGACCTCGCCCGCCTGCATGATTTCAATCAGCTTGTCGCTGCCGGCCTCGGCCCAATTGTAGCTGGTGCTGAGAGTCTGGACGTGGCGCGACGAGCGCATACTCGGCAGCACGAAGCGGCGTAGCACCTCTTCGTAGATTTCACGGAATTCGGGGGCCAGCATGAACGGCATGCGGATGCCGCGCGACGGCCCGGTGACTTCGAACAGCTCGATCACTCGCCGCGTGTAGGCGCAGATGGAATCGTCGAACAGGGTGTCGAAATCGGTGAAGGGCTTTTCCTCGGCCGCGCCTTCTTCGGCCAGCAGATTGAGCGAGGCGCGCGGTGGCGCTGCCGATCCCAGTCGGTCGCGGTCGCGCTGGGCCAATTGGGCGGCGAACAGGGGCGGCGGTTCCTTGATCGGAGGTCGGGGCCGGATCGTGGGCTTCGCTTGCGGCACCGCCAACAGGCGTTTGGCCAACAGGGACTCGAAGCTGGCCTGGGCTGCCTCGGCTTCCTCGTTGATCGGACCGTCGCCAAGCTGCGCCGCCACTTCGGTCAGCACCGCCAGATCTTCATCGCGACAGCCGTCATCGGGCGGCAGCAGCGGTAGGAAGTTTTTCTTGCGGGCCTGGGCCAGCTTGGCGCGGCTCAGGTCTCCCAGCACCTTGCCCAGAACGACGTTGAAGATGACGTTGAGCTGGCGCTCGCTGGCCCAGCGCCGGCTTTCCGGGTCCCGTAGGGTCAGCCGTCGCACCACCAGGATTTGTGGCACGCTGAGGGACCGGGTCGCGGCGATCAGCTCCGAGACCTTGGCTTCAAAACTCTTGGTTTCGCTGGATGCCGCCATGCCCTCGTGCCCATCCGTTGGTGTAACGGCGATAGCCTAGTCTACCCCTTGCGCGGCGACAATCTCGCCGTGATGGGCACAGGCGGATTCGGCCAGGGCGACGAAGGATTCGGTGATGGCTTCGGGTTGAGTCAGGGTGGCCTGGTCCTCGCCGGGGAAGGCTTGGGCACGCATGCGGGTGGCGACGATGCCGGGATCGATCAGGTTGACCTTGACCCGCGTGATTTGAGCGATTTCCGCCGCCCAGCTGCGCACCAACGCTTCCAGCGCCGCCTTGCTGGCGGCGTAGGCGCCCCAATAGGGAAACACTCCCTTGGTGATTCCCGAGGTCACGAAGATGGCCCGACCGGATTCGGACAGGCGCAACAGCGGATCGAAGGCGCGGATCAGCCGGTAATTGGCGGTGACATTGACGTCGAAAG
>Ga0316222_1003423_pt1 | contig 15600 bp, 20 predicted proteins | sample TBH18011metaG_FD_206008 | JGI IMG/M metagenome (GOLD analysis project Ga0316222, IMG submission 206008) | Freshwater microbial communities from Trout Bog Lake, Wisconsin, USA - TBH18011 | ecosystem: Environmental > Aquatic > Freshwater > Lake > Hypolimnion/Profundal zone | place: USA: Wisconsin...
GTCGAGGTCATCGCCCCACCGCCGGACTGGAGCGTCGTTGGGATAGAGAAGCAGTGAGATCGTCATCTCCGACCGGGGAGCAAAGATCATCATCTCCCGGACCTCCTCGTCGCCCAGCCAGACACCTCGGGGATGGACGGCAGCAGCATCGATGTCCGAATACTGGTCCGGCTGCGAGGCCAGCGATTTCTCCGGCAACGCCACCACCTGCTGCCGGGCACGGTAGAAGACCCCCGATTTGATCAGCGGATCGCTCGACCGTGCCCAATCGATGAAGCCGTCCCGGCCGATGACGATCATCGCCCGCCTGTCGGTGATGTCGAGCCATTTGAGGGTGGCGGCGGTGATGGACACCTCGTAACGGCCCGACAGGTGGCGCATCAGGTCCATGGTGATGTCCTGACCGCGGATCTGGGCACGGAAATCGTCGAGTGGCATCAGCAGGAATGAGGCGAAGGTGTTGGCCTCGGCCTCGATGCGCCCGCCCGCCGAGCGCCAGTCGAGCATGGCGCGGCTGCTGCATTGGAGGCCGGCCGGCGACAGGTGGCGGTGCAGCAGGTAATGCCCCAACTCGTGCGCCAGTGTGAAATTGATCCGTCCCTTCGACGTGATGGCGTTGTTGTAGACGATTCCCCATTCGCCGTCGCCTTGGGGGCTGGGCATCAGCATGCCATCGAATTTCGCCGACAGGTCCAGCCCCTTGACCATGGTGATCGGAGCATCGGGAAAAACCTGTCGTGAGAATTCGGTGGCGAGCGGAGCGACCTTGATCGGAAACTGGTCCAGGCCATGCGCCGCATGGAACAGCGTTACCAGCTTGGACAGGTGGATCGCCCAGCCCTCGGGGGTCGTCGGCAGTTTCACTTCTTTTTTCCCCAGACATCGATCATCTGCTCGATTTTCTTCTGGTCCTCGGCGTGGAGCTTGCTGAATTTGCGGAAAAACGCTTCCTTCAAGACCTCTTCATTGGGGGTTGCGGATTCGTCCAGCAAATAGTCGGTGGTCACCGATAGGGCCTGGGCTATCCGGGTTAATTTTTCAGCCGATGGCTTCCGGGTGTCCCGATTCTCCAGTTCCCACAGGTAGCTTTTGCTGGACTCGGTAATTTCGGCCAGCTTGTCCAGGGAATAGCCCTTCTCCTGGCGGTGCCGCCTGATCTTGTCGCCCAGCGACGTGGTCATTTCCCCTCCCGTCCTCCTTTCCGTCAGGCCCTGCCGACGGCGTTCGATGTATGGCGAACAGCAACGTGCTTGACAAGAGAATTGCGGGCGTGTTCGATATATATCGAACGAGCGCGTATCGCCCGTGCTGGGGATCGCGCTCGCAATGTTTTCGCCACGGAGGCCGTCATGCCGGTGCTCGCCCGCCTGTTTCGCAATACCCCTGGTGTCTGCCTGAAGGACTATTTCGCCGCCAAAACCATCGTGCTCTCCGAGCCGGTCCAGTGGAACGGCAACAACGCGGCGATTCTTCGCCCGCTGCTGCGGGCCGTCAATGCGCTCACCGACAGGGAACGCGAAATCATTCGGGCCGACGCCGAGCGGGTAGACCGCATGGCCAGCGAGGTGGGACAGGCGGCGATCATGGCGGTGGCTGCGCCGGTCCAGCAGCAGACGTTGCGCACCATCGAGACCCGGCACGCCCGCGCGCTGTGGCTGTTCCTCAATGACTCCGCCCGCTTCGAGCGCGCCGAGGATGCGGCGTTCTTCGACAATGCCCGCCTGAGCCGGACCTGGGACGGGTTCACGGCGCCGGCCGGCCTCGGCGTCCAGCGTGATCCGGCCCACATCCAGGCTCTGGCCGAAGAGGTTCAGACCCTGTTCGACGAGGGCTCGAAGGTCAAGGTCGAAGTGTTCGACCGCACCCGGCCCGACGCTGACAATCATCCCCACCAGCTGATCCAGGTGACGGTGTTCCGCGAGGGCCTGCCCGACTGCCCGCTGGTGTTCCAGGGTGACGAACTGGAGCGGCTGATCTACCGGCCGGTCCACGAACTGGCCTTCACCTACGAGCCGGCTTCCGGCGTCATCGAGGTGGTGGCCAAGCAGCGGATGAAGCGGGGCGATCTGGCCAAGGTGTTCGCCCGCGCCCTGCTGGGCCACAACATCGAAGGGGGCCGCATCCCGCTGCGCCACTACGACCTGTCGGTGTTCATGGACGAGCGGGAGTTCGCCACCGATCCCGACGACGGCATCGTCGATGTCCGCCCCCGCCTGGTCAAGTTCGAGCCGTTCGACGGCCGCACCTTCGTCACCATCGAGGCGCGCACCGAGGAGGAGACGGTCCACGCCGCCGCCCGCCGCATGTTCGGCGAACGCGATCCCTTCGTCGCCGGCGGCGCCCGCATCCGCGAGGTGGTGCTAGCCGTCACCTTCCGGCCCGACGCCACCAATCCCCGCGGCAAGACCATTTCCATCAAGCTGCGCCACCCCAATGGCTGCGACCTCAAGGACAAGACCGAGAAGGAGCGCAAGATCGGCGAGAAATACCTGCGCCGCTGGGAGATTCTGACCGAGCATACCCTTGTCTGACCTGTCGGTGCGGGCGTTCCGGTTCCTGCTTGGCCTGGCCGAGTCGGAACCGCCCCGGGCAACCGCCGAAATCGTCGCCGAAGAAATCGGCGGCGAGCAGGCGGCAGCCGTCGCCCAGGGCCTCCTGGTTCCTGGGGGCAATCGGGACGGGGTGGCGGCTGGGCCAGGGGATGGGGCGCTGCGGCCGATTCTTGCTTTCGACGGCGCCTCCGGCACGGTGACCTGCTTCCATCCCGATGCCGGCTTCGTCGCCGTGCCGGCCGAGGCATTGCGGACCTGGCGCTTGGACACCGCCAGGCTGGCGGAATTCGTCGGCCGCATGCTCGGCCTGCCGGCCAGTTTCCGGCCGACGCCGTTGGTCGATGGCCTGCTGTGGGATCTGGGGATGCCGCGGCTCGGCCGCGCCGGCATGCCTGTCCTGTTCGCCCGCCGGCTTGGCGACGAGACGGCGCGCGGTCGCATCCACTACGAACTCGATCTGCACCTCGGGAAGAAGCCGTCGCTGCTGCTGACCTCGGGTCGGCGGGTCGCCGCCGACCTCGTGCTGCCGGCGGTGTCCGCCGTGGTGCCGGTGGCAGAGACGCTGAATCGCACCACCGCTGTTGCGTGCATCGATCTGCCGCGTCTCGCCGCGTTGGTCGGGCAACGGCAGGCTGCCGCTCCATCCCGCCCAGACCTGCCAGTGGACTGCGAAGCGGACGGCCACTGGCTCAAGATCAATGGCACGACCTACACGTTCCGAGGCATCCAGGCCCAGATCATCCGCCGGCTCTATGAGGCATGGGCTGTCGGCCAAGAATGGGTACGGGTTCAGGACGTCCTGGAAGACGTGCAGAGCGGCGCCGACAAGATCGCGGAGGCGTTCAAGGGCAAGAAGGGATGGAAAGACGTGATCGAGGTCAGGGATGGAAACTGTCGGCTACGGGTATCATCCGTGGAGCGGTGACAGGATATCCCGTTGAACAGCGGCTACGGCCGATTGATGATGCCCTCGATGAGTGCCAGTTGTTCCATGATCCAGGTGAAGGCCGGAGCGTCGCCCAGGATCATCCCCTGCATCGCGTCATAGTCCTTCTCGATCTCGGTGCGCAATTCATCCTGGGGCACAATGCGCAGTGTTCCGGGCACTGCTTCCTCGAACTTCTTCCATGCCTGCCGGAAAGCGATCAGGTTGTGCTCGCGAACGGTGGTGGCGAGGGGCTGGTCAGCGAGTGCGGCCTTTCCGATTTCACTGTGGCCGATCATCGCCACGTCGTAGTAGTGGCGGGACATGCGGTCCCGATCCGACGGCAGGCGCCGCTCATCGCGGAAGCCGCAATGCGCGCCGTGGAGGATAAGCAGCTTCTCCCATAATGTTCTTTCCGGGGCGATGGTGGTGATCGCAGGCACCTCGAACTGCCAGCGGGGAAGTTCGTCGGCGATGAAGGGGCTGACGCTTCTGGCAGCATGAGGATCGAGGGCCGACCGGGCACCGGCTTCGATCTTCACGCGCGGCGCCACGTAGCTGGGATCGGCGTCCTGGAAGGTGCTCGAATATTCGATGAGCAGCGTCTGGCCGTCTTTGTCGGCGGCATCGACGACGACCGAGCAGACGGCACCGATCGTGGGAAGCACGGAAACGAGCGCCTGACAAAGATTATCCTGGATGTAGCGGGCACACGCGGCTCGCAGTTCGTCGAACAGGGCCTCGCGTTTCTTGCGGGACAGATCGGTCTGCAGATTGCCGGGATCGCGTTCTCCCGCGAAACCGAGGTCGCCCCGGAAGACGACGATGTCGATGTCTTCCGAAAACCGGCGGATCAGGCCGAATCCCTTCGACAGGGAGGTCCCGCCCTTGAAGAGGAGCTTGGGGTGTCCGGCCGGCAGCCCGTGGTAGAGAATGTCCAGCACCAGACAGACCCAGAAATCCTTCTCGACGTAGGAGGGAATGGTGCCGATGCGCATCGCCGCTGCCGTGAAGACGTCGGCCTGCTCGTTCCGCGACAGGCGGAGGAAACGCTGGAAGGTCGGATTCACGCGGCGCTGCCCGTCCGGTCGACGACCTTGTTGACGATGGACACAGCCCAGTCGGGAAGCGCCGGCATCCCCTTTACGAGGTCGCGCTTTACCGCATCCGGCAGGTGCTTCCGCAGGATGGTGACGGTCTGCGGATCATCGACGGCGCGCGGACCCAGCCAGTGCAGCGCCTGGACTACCGGTGCAGCCGGCCGCCCGGCCCAGTTCATGATGGTGGGCCGGGCATGGCGAAGCCGGATGGTCCAGCCATCGACCTTGACCGTCCGCGAAGCGCCGTCAGTCACATAGTCGGCCTTGGCCGGGACAGCATTGGTCAGGCCGAGGCGGTTCGCGGCGACCAGACCATCCGGCATAACCCGGATGTTGTCGCGCCGCGCCACCGCCGCGATGGCGGCATCGAGACTGGGCGGAGCCGGCCGGTCCATAACTTGGCTGATGCGCGGCAGGTCGTAGAGGCCTCGGCCCACGCGGCGGAGCTGGCCGGTCTTGACCAGACGCGACAACGCCTGGTCGACCGCCACACGGCTGCCGAGATCCAGAAAATCCTTGGCCGTGCAGACCCATTTCCCCCGTCCATGGGCTCGCGCTCGCCGTATCATTTTGTCAGCAATTCCAGTCATCTGACGGCACTCTCAGCCTTCGTTTCTGTCAGAAATATAGGCTACCTACCTGACAAAATCAATTCCTCCCTGATTTCCTCCCGTTCTCCTCCCCGGTTCCTCCCGGCGAGGCTGCCATCGTCTCCGCAGGTTTTCGACCGAAACCGAAGGAGAACCAGATGGCAGTCAGACACCTCAACCAGATCGAGCTGGCGGCTCGCTGGAACATTTCTCACCGCACCCTTGAGCGGTGGCGGTGGAAGGGCGAAGGCCCGCAATTCCTCAAAATGGGCGGCCGGGTGGTGTACCGGCTGGAAGATGTCGAGGCGTTCGAGGCGGCGCAGATGCGCGACAGCACGACGGCCCAGGCTGGTGCGCGTTGACTGCCGCCGCCGCCCCTTGCGCTCCGGTCCTTGATGAATGCGCCTTTCTCGCCTGGATCAACCGCGCCGCCCCCGGTGAGCGCATCGCCTATCACGAAGGCCATCTCGCCTGTGATCGCACCCAGGTTTCATCGTCCCTGCCTCCGATGGTGCGGGCCGAACTGAACCGTGTCGCCGGGCTGGCCATGACGCTGGCCGATGCCGGGCACCTGCTGCTGGCGCAGCGCCGCATCGCCGAGAATCGTGTGGCGTATCTCGCCATCATGGCGAAGGGAGGCCGGGCATGACCATCCCCAACCGCATCACCCTCGACGATATCGCCACCATGGAGATCAGTGCCATTGCCGCCCTGCCGGCGGCGGAACTGGCGTTGCTGGTTGACGAGGCCCGCGACGCGCTGGAACGGGCCAAGCGCCTTAAGGACTGGGTCGAGGGCGCCATCGACATCAAGTACGGCGCCCGCGCCGCCGGTGTCCGTCACTCCACCGGCAAGGATACCGGCACGGTCCGCTTCGACGACGGCGGGACCACCGTGGTGGCCGACCTGCCCAAGAAGGTCCAGTGGGACCAAGCCAAGTTGGCGGCCATCGTCGCCGAGATCCGTTCGGCTGGCGAAGACCCCGACGAATACCTCACCACCGAATTCAAAGTTTCAGAACGAGCCTACGGCGCTTGGCCGTCCTCGATCCGATCCGCCTTCGAACCGGCGCGCACCGTCACCACGGGCAAGCCGACCTACCAGTTCATCCGCACCGAGGAGAAATAGCCATGAGCACCGCGAACACACTCGAATCCCTGCGCCAGCGCCACTACGCGATGGAGGTGCTGCCCGACACCATCTGCGTGCCGGCCCTCGGCGGGCGGGCCGAGGAGGAGGTCAAGCCGGTGATGGACGCCACCGTCGATGACGTGGCCTTCGCCATCCTGTCGGTCGAGGCCGAGTACTACGCCATCGGCGAGCGCGTCTCTGCGCTGCGCAAGCTCTACGCCCTGGCCCGCCAGAACGGGGCCCTCGGCGCCGACATCGCCGCTGCCGTCATCCCCGTCGCCAAGGGAGGCAAGTGATGGCGATCTCACTCGCATCGCTCCGGCGTGCCACCACCGTGGCGCCGCCCCGCATCCTGATCCACGGCGTGGCCGGGGTGGGTAAGACCACCTTCGCGGCTGGCGCCCCCGACCCGGTGTTCATCCTCACCGAGGACGGCCTCGGCACGCTGGACGCGCCCCATTTCCCGCTGGCCCGCAACTTCGACGAGGTGATGGAGGCGCTGGCCGCGCTCTATTCCGAGAAGCACACCTTCCGCACCGTGGTGATCGACAGCATCGACTGGCTGGAGCCGCTGATCTGGGCGCGGGCATGCAAGGACAATGGCTGGAAGTCCATTGAGGACGCCGGCTACGGCAAGGGCTATGTCGCCGCGCTCGACCTGTGGCGGCAGTACATCGACGGCCTCAACGCGCTGCGCGACGACAAGGGCCTGACGGTGATCCAGATCGCCCACACCGACATCAAGCGCTTCGACAGCCCCGAGCACGAGCCCTACGACCGCTACATCATCAAGCTGCACGCCCGCGCCGCCGCCCTCATGCAGGAGCATTCCGACGCGGTGCTGTTCGCGAACTACCGCATCAGCACGGTCAAAAGCGATGTCGGCTTCAACAAGAAGGTGACCCGGGCGCTCGGGTCCGGCGAACGGGTCCTCTACACCGCCGAGCGCCCCGCCTTCCTGGCCAAGAACCGCTACGGCCTGCCCGACGTGCTGCCGCTGTCGTGGGACGCCTTCACCCAATCCATGCCCCAGACCCAACCCGCCTGATCAGAAAGGAACCATCATGGCCAATCTCGGCAATTTCGACGCCTCGACCGTCGATCCCACCAAACCCATCGACCTGCTGCCTCCCGGCAAGTACGTGGTGCAGATCGTCGCCAGCGAAATGCGCGTCACCAAGGACGGCATGGGGCAGTACCTGTGGCTGGAACTGGACGTTCTGGAAGGCGACTTCACCGGCCGCAAGCTGTTCGACCGCCTCAACCTCGTCAACAACAACCCGCAGACGGTCGATTTCGCCCAGCGCACGCTGTCGGCCATCTGCCACGCCACCGGCCGGATGCAGGTGCAGGACAGCGAGGAACTGCATCTGATCCCCATGCTGGCCGACGTGAAGGTGCAGCCGCCCAAGAACGGCTACGGCGAGAGCAATTCCGTCCGCTACGTCGCACTCGATCAGGGTGCTCCGTCACCTGCTCCGGCGCAGCGGCCTGCCCAGCCGGCGGCGCGTCCCGCACCGCAGACCGCACAGCCCCGCCCCGCCGCCGCTCCGGCCACCGCGCCGTGGCGCCGCAATGCCTGACCGCCATCGGTGCCGCCGCCGAAATTGGGCGGCGGCATCGCCCGGACCATCGGAACCACGCCCATGACTGATTCCATCATGACCACCCGAGAGGCATGTCAGCAGCGGCTGATTGGTCTGCGTGACGAGATCGCCGCATTGAAAGCCGAAATCGCCACCGCCGACATGGCTCGCCAAGCCCGGCGCGAGCGTGTCGATCCGGCCCGCTTCGCCCAGGCCAAGGCCGAGCTTCGCCGTAAGCAGGCCGAGGCGGCGGAAATCGTCACACTGATGGGCCACCTGCCGGGCCGCAAGGACGTGCTCAAGGACACCCTGATCGAGGTGCTGCGCGAAAGCTACGACGAGGCCGGCTGGGACAAGGTCATGGACGAAGCCCATCGTCGCCTGGCCATGCGGGGGGCTGCGTGATGGCTGCTCTGCCGCCCCGTCCGACGCCCACAGTCGAGGCCATCTACGCAGCCTTCGAGGCCAATGCCGAGGACGGCTTCCGCCTCCATCTCGGCGCATCGCTGATCGGTAAGGAGTGTCTGCGCGCGCTGTGGTTCGACTTTCGCTGGACCACGCGAGCCGGTTTTCCCGGCCGCATCCTGCGGCTGTTCGAGACCGGGCAGTTGGAGGAATCCCGCATCGTCCGTGATCTGCGCCGCACCGGCGCCACCGTGCTGGATGTCGATCCCGAATCCGGGCGCCAGTGGCGGGTCGAGGCCCATGGCGGGCATTTCGGCGGCTCGCTGGACGGGGTGGCGCTCGGCCTGCTGGAGGCGCCCAAGACCTGGCATGTGCTGGAGTTCAAGACCCACTCGGCCAAGTCCTTTGCCGAACTGAAACGCCAAGGCGTGCGCGAGTCCAAGCCGCGCCACTTCGCCCAGATGCAGGTGTACCTGCACCTGACCAGCATGACGCGGGCCATGTACGTGGCGGTGTGCAAGGACACCGACGAGATTCATGTCGAGCGACTGGTGGTAGAGCCGGCGGTGGGCGAGGCGCTGCTGGCCAAGGCCGGCCGCGTCATCCATGCCGCCCGCCCGTCGGAGCGCTTGTCTGCGGACCCTGCGTGGTGGCAATGCCGGCTGTGCGAGCACCATCCCCTCTGCCACGACGGTGCGGCGGCCGAGCGTAATTGCCGCACCTGCATTCATTCCACCGCCATCGACGGCGGCTGGCACTGCACCCGTTGGAACCGGATGCTGACGTCGGCCGACCAGCGGCGCGGCTGCGACCATCACCTCTATATCCCCGATCTGGTGCCGGGCGAGGCGGTCGATTCCGGTGACGACCACGTCGTCTACCACATGAATACCGGCGCCACCTGGATCGACGGGAGGGCGCCATGCTGACGCTCCGTCCCTATCAGCATGCGGCCATCACCGCCATCTACGACTATTTCGGCCGCAAGGCCGGTCACCCCGTCGTGGTGATCCCCACCGCGGGCGGCAAGAGTCTGGTGATGGCCAGCTTCATCAAGTGCGTGCTGGAGCAATGGCCGGACCAGCGCATCCTGGTGGTCACCCATGTCCAGGAGTTGATCGCCCAGAATTACGCCGAGTTGGTCGGCCTGTGGCCGGACGCTCCCGCCGGCATCTATTCCGCCGGCCTGGGCAAACGCGATCTCGGCGCCCGAATCCTGTTCGCCGGCATCCAGTCGATCCACAAACGGGCCTACGACGTCCAACAATGCGATCTGGTGCTGATCGACGAGGCCCATCTGATCCCCTGCGCGTCCGACACCATGTACCGGCGCTTCCTCGATACCCTGGCCAGAATCAACCCGCATCTGAAGGTGATCGGCTTCACCGCCACCCCCTATCGCCTCGACAGCGGCATGCTGCACGAGGGCGACGGAGCCCTGTTCACCGACATCGCCTACGAGGTCTCGGTGCGCGACCTGATCGATGCCGGCTTTCTCTGCCCGCTGGTCAGCAAGGCGGCGGCCACCCGCCTCGATGTCACTGGGGTCGGCAGCCGGGGTGGCGAGTTCATTCCCAGCCAGTTGCAGGCGGCGGTGGACAAGGAATCGATCACCCGCGCCGCCATCGATGAAGTGGTGGCCTATGGCCAGGATCGCCGCTCGTGGCTAGCTTTCTGCTCGGGCGTCGATCACGCCCAGCACGTCGCCCAGGAAATCCGCGACCGGGGATTTTCGTGCGCCACCATCTTCGGCGACACCCCCAAGGCCGAGCGCGAACGCATCCTCGCCACTTTCAAGCGGGGCGAGATCCGGGCGCTGGCCTCCATGGGCGTGCTGACCACCGGCTTCAATGCCCCCGCCGTCGACCTGATCGCCATGCTGCGCCCAACCAAATCGACGGGACTCTACGTGCAGATGGCCGGGCGCGGCACCCGGCTGGCTCAGGGCAAGGCCAACTGCCTGGTGCTGGACTTCGCCGGCAACGTCGCCCTCCACGGTCCCATCGACGCGGTCAATCCGACTGCTCCTGGCAAAGGGGACGGTGAGCCGCCGACCAAGATCTGCCCCAACTGCGACAGCATCATCGCCATCGCGGCCATGGAATGTCCGGATTGCGGCCATGTCTTGCCGCCGCCGAAGGTCAAGATCGAAGCCACCGCCAGCACGCTGGAGGTGCTGTCCACCGGCCAGCCGCAATGGGTGACGGTCTCGGACGTCTCCTACGATCTGCACGAGAAGCCGGGCAAACCACCCAGCATGCTGGTCAGCTATCGCTGCGGCATGGTCCGCCATCGCGAGTGGGTGTGCATTGAGCACGACGGCTATGCCCGCCAGAAGGCGGTGCAGTGGTGGCAGCGGCGCGCCCCAGGCCGACCGATCCCGGCCACCGTCGAGCAGGCGCTGCTCCAGGCCGATCACCTGAAAGTGCCGGTCGAAATCGCCGTGCGCCCGAGCGGGCGGTTCACTGAAATCGTCGGAGCCCGCCTGCCATGATCGATCCCACTCCCAACGAAATCGCCGCCATGGAATTTGGCGGGCGCATGGGTGGCGAATACCTTGACCGCCTTGGCAAGACCGATCTGGCGGCGCTGACGTGTGAGCAATGGTCCATCTTCATCGAAGTCATTGTCACCGGCTACGGCGACCATCTGCGCGATCTCGCCGGCCGTGACCGCCAACGGATCGACGACCTGGCCGGTGAGGTGCCATTCTGATGGCGATCACCCTCGATTTCATGGCCCGGTTCGGCGCGAAGCTGGTCGATAACGGCTATCCGGTGATCCCCATCTGGCCGGGCACCAAGAAGCCCGGCCGCTTCCTGTGCGGCGCCTGGGCGGATTATCCGGCGTGGACGCGCCATTGCGAGCGCCCGACCACCGTGATCGAGACCGAGACCTGGGCGGCGTGGCCGGACGCCGCCATCGGTCTGGCCTGCGGCACCCTGGTCGGCATCGACATCGACGTGCTTGACCACGACATGGCTCATCGGTTGGAACGGCTCGCTCGCGACATGCTGGGCGACACGCCATTGCTGCGCATCGGCCGCGCGCCGAAGCGGCTGCTGGTGTACCGGGCGGACGTGCCGTTCTCCGGTCCGAAGCGGGCGCCGCTGGAGATCCTGGCCCAGGGGCGGCAGTTCGTCGCCTTCGCTATTCATCCCGATACCGGCCGGCCATACGAGTGGCCCGAGGACTCGCCACTGACCGTAACCCTCGACGATCTGCCGGTGGTCACCGAGGAGTCCGTCCGCGCCTGGCTTGATGCCGCGGTGGCCCTGCTGCCGGCGGAACTGCGCCCGGCCACGCTGGTGTCGCAGACCAATGCGCCGTCTTCGACCAGCCCGCAACGCGGCACCTTGGCGGCGGTGCGATCGGCGCTCGCCCACATCCCCAACGCCGATCTCGACTACGATTCGTGGGTGCGGATCGGTATGGCGCTGAAAGGTGCCATCGGCGAGGATGGCGCGACCCTGTTCACCGCCTGGTCGGCTTTATCGGCCAAGGACGTGGCAGCCGCCACCGCCAAGGCCTGGGCCAGCTTCCGGCCCACCACCATCGGCGCCGGCACCCTCTATCATCTTGCCATGGAACGCGGCTGGCGGCCCGATCCCGCCGTGGTGCTCGACGGCACCGTGCCGCAGGACGAGGTGCATCCCGCCGCCTCATTGCTGGCCAAGCTGGAGGCAACGCCCGCCGAGTCCCCTCAGCCGGTGCCGCCATTCGATCTCGATATTCCCGGCGGCGTGCTGGGCGACATGGTCGGCTACATGCTGGCCACCGCCCGGCGCCCCCAGCCCGAACTCTCCCTCGGCGCCAGCCTGTGCGCCATCGGCGCGCTGATGGGCCGCAAGTATCGCACCGAAAGCAATCTCCGCAGCAACCTCTATGTCATCGCCCTGGCCGACAGCGGATCGGGCAAAAACCACAGCCGCGAGATCATCAACGAGCTGTTCTACGAGGCCGGTCTCGCCCAGTACCTGGGCGGCAACAAGATCGCCTCCGGCGCCGGGCTGCTGACGGCGCTGCATCGCCAGCCCTCCCTGCTGCTGCAGATCGACGAATTCGGCATGTTCCTGGAGGGGATCGCCGACCGCAGGCGCAGCCCCCGCCATCTCACCGAAATCCTCGACAACATGACCGAGTTGTACACCTCGGCGGGCGGTGTCTTCCTGGGCGCGGAATACGCCAACCGCGACGGCAAGAACGAGCGGCGCGACATCAATCAGCCCTGTCTCTGCGTTTATGGCACCACTGCTCCAACGCGGTTCTGGAATGCCCTGCAATCGGCCAACGTCGTCGACGGCTCGCTGGCTCGCTTCATCGTCATCGCCAGCGGCAACCAATACCCCGACGAGAACGAAGCAGCCGGCATCCGCACCGCGCCGCCGGCCCTGCTGGAGCGGCTCAAGCTGATCGCTCAGGGTGGTGGCCATGCGCCAGCCGGAAATCTTGCCGGGCTGACGGCCGATCCGGTGACGGCGGTCGTCCCCATGACCGTGCCCATGACCGCCGAGGCCAAAGCCGCCTTCCGGGAATTGTCCCGCCACATCACCGAGCGCCTGCGCGAAGCCTGCGGCACTCCCTTCACTCCGGTCCTGGCCCGTATCGGCGAGAACGCCGCCAAGGTGGCGCTGATCCGGGCCGTGTCTTCCGATCCGGTGGCGCCGGTGATCCGGGGCGAGGATGCTGATTGGGCCATCCGTTTCGTCGGCTCTTGCGCCGATCGCGCCATGGCCGAAATCGACCGGCATATCGCCGATAACGATACGGAGCGTAACCACAAACGCCTGCTGGAGATCGTCCGGTCCGCCGGTGCCGTCGGCCTCACCAAGAGCGACTTGATCCGCCGCAGCCAGTTTCTCGACCGGCGCCAGCGGGATGAGGTGATCGCCGTGCTGGTGGAAGCGGGAATGATCGAGCCGGTCATGAAGCCGACCGCCACCAAGCCGGCCATGACGTTCCGCTCGACCGGGAGGGGGACATGGTGATGGGGCAATCCCTCAACGGCCTGAAATCTCCCCAAGCCCGTTCGGACATCTCAATCCATTGTTTTGACGGGAGTAAAGACGAAACCCTCAAATTCTTCAATCTTTCCCCCAGAGCACCCTCACGCGGGGGTGTGACGGGGGGAGTCTCCCCTTGTCACATCTCTTATGTAGTATTGAATGTATTGAATTATTTAGAATTATATATAAGAGATCAAGGGGTTAGCCTGTCTCGGGCACCCTTGGGGAATTCCCCCGATCTTGAACAATCCGTCCCCCATCCCGGTGGCCGGAGGGCCTCGCCCCGTTTCACCCCTCTTTTTCCCACGATGGTCCCGAGCGACAGCGCCACCTTCGGCCCGGCCGCGCTGCCGCCCCTCCACGTTCATTCCTGGAGGACGACATGACAGCTTTGCTCAAACCCATGCCGGGCCGCTCCGCCGACGGTAGCAGTTCCCTGCTGGCGCTCGATCTCGGCACCACCACCGGCTGGGCCATGAAATTCGACGGCGGCACCATCGTCAGCGGCACCATGGCCTTCCGCCCCGGCCGCTACGAGGGCGGCGGCATGCGTTACCTGCGTTTCCGCTCCTGGCTCGACCATCTGCGGGATGGCGGCAAGGGCATCGGTACGGTCTATTTCGAGGAAGTCCGCCGCCACGCGGGAACCGACGCCGCCCACATCTATGGCGGCTTCCTCGCCCATCTCACCGCCTGGTGCGAATTGCTGCACATCCCCTATCAGGGTGTGCCGGTCGGTACCATCAAGCGGCACGCCACCGGCAAGGGCAATGCCGGCAAGGACGTGGTGATCGCCGCCATGCGAGCGCGCGGCTTCAATCCCGAGGACGACAACGAAGCCGATGCCCTCGCCATCCTGCTGTGGGCCATCGACACCGACGGAGGTGTGCGATGAAGTGGCATCCCCCCGGTTTCGGCGGCACTCGCCGCGACCCCGAGCAGGTCAAACGCGATGGTTGGCAGGAACGCGGTGTCCTGGTCATCGCCGAGGACGACCAGCGCCTCACTTGGCCAGAGCGCGAGTTGGTCCGCCAACTTGGCCAGAAGCTGTACGGCTCCCGTCCGGATGGGGAGTCGTCCCATGGCTGACATCAAGTGGACGCCGTCGCTCGTCGAAGCGTATCTGGCCGAGGCCGCCGATGTGTTGTCACGGCTGCCCGACACCCGCGTGCAGGGCTACGTCAACACCTGGCCGCCGATGGTGCGGGAATTCTGGGAGTCCTACGGCATGCACGACGTGGTGCTGCGCCGGCCACCACCCTCGGCCGCCGCCATTGATCGCATGGACGAGGCGCTGCAGTGGCTGGTCTGGCTCGATCCGGCCGATGTCCGGATCGTCTGGCTGCGGGCCTCCGGCAAACGATGGAAGGAGGTGTGCTGGACGGCGGGATTGGCCCGTGCCGCCGCCCACCAGCACTGGCTTTTCGCCCTCTGTGTCATCGCCTGGAAGCTCAATGGGCAAAGTCCTCCGCGCAATATGTCGAAGCGGGACCTGATCGCGAAAACCAAGGCGACGAAGAAATGAGGGGCCGGGCGAAAAGTGTCTGGCAGACACTTTTCGAACAGACAGATTCACGGAATCCGGAGTAGTTTTTGACCATGCTGGCGAGAGACGCGGGCGGCACGGATCACCCCCCGGATCGGCCGCCCACAGTCCCGTCAACGCCGGAATCCTCCCGTCACCATGCTGATTGCTCTCCCCGAGCCGGTTCCGCCGGCCGTCGGCGCGATGTCATGCGCTCATGGGCTGGTCTACGGCTCGGTGTGCAGCGGCATTGAAGCCGCCACGGTAGCGTGGGAGCCGCTGGGTTGGCGCCCCGCCTTCTTCGCCGAGATCGAACCATTCCCCAGCGCGGTGCTGGCCCACCACCACCCCGCGATCCCCAACCTGGGCGACATGACCACCATCGACGGTCGGGCATGGCGGGGCCGGATCGACGTGCTGGTGGGCGGCACTCCCTGCCAGGCGTTTTCGGTAGCCGGTCTGCGCCGGTCGCTCGACGACGAGCGCGGCAACCTCGCCCTTCGTTTCGTGGAACTTGCCGATGCCTGTCAGCCGCGATGGATCGTCTGGGAGAATGTCCCCGGCGTGCTGTCCACTCGCGACAACGCCTTTGGATGCTTTCTGGGCGGACTGGCCGGCGAGGATGGTCCGCTGGAACCGCCAGGGGGGAAATGGGCGGACGCTGGTGTTGTGCTTGGACCCGCGCGAGCAGTCGCGTGGCGGGTGCTCGACGCCCAATATTTCGGCCTGGCCCAACGCCGCCGCCGTGTGTTCGTTGTGGCGGGTGCTGGAGATTGGGCA
>Ga0316222_1003425_pt1 | contig 15592 bp, 7 predicted proteins | sample TBH18011metaG_FD_206008 | JGI IMG/M metagenome (GOLD analysis project Ga0316222, IMG submission 206008) | Freshwater microbial communities from Trout Bog Lake, Wisconsin, USA - TBH18011 | ecosystem: Environmental > Aquatic > Freshwater > Lake > Hypolimnion/Profundal zone | place: USA: Wisconsin...
TGAGGTTAACGTCCTGCCAGTGCTTTGATGGATCGAAAAACGGTGCTTTATAGCACCATCAAACGTACATCTGGGTGGGGGATTTTGAAGTGGCCATTACTGGGGGATTTTGACCGGCCAACGGGGCAATGAGCCATTCATCTCATTCAGGCAAACAAGTCCCGGTTATCTGTTTTTTCCAGCCAAGAACGCATGGATTCCTTGGTGCAAAAAAAGGCTTGATGATATACACTTTGAATTCCTTCAAGTAACTCAGACCGGAGTAACCCGTGCCAATACCATCAATAGGCATACTGATACCCCGTTAATCAATTTTGTGAATCACCTCTTGAACAGCTAGTGGGTTACGCTGTTTGGCAACATAAAAAACATATGTAGTCCGATTAGTGTATAAGTCTGAACATAAGGTTGGTATTAGGCACATCTACCGTATGGCGCGACTCGTCTCCAGGACATATAACGTGTAGAACGAAGGAAAATCATGCCAGAAAATCACCTTAACCCTTCAATTCTTACCCCCATAGCTGGCACTTCTCATCGCATCGCGGGGAGCAACTTGAAGACGAAAGTAGTCGCTGCGTCTGCAGGAGTCTTTCTGCTGGTTGTACTAGGGGTTGCAGTAACATTCTGGTCATTCAACCAGATGCAAGAAACCTCCGAGGCACGTAAGAATACCTACTATCTAATAAACAGTGCAGATGCTTTGTTGTCTAAACTGAAAGATGCAGAGACGGGTCAGCGCGGATATTTGCTGACCGGTAACGAATCCTTCCTGCAACCCTACTTGGTTGTGCGCGATAGTATAAATAGTGATTTGGTAAATTTAAGTCAACTTACCACGATCAGCACTGCTCACCAATATCTGGATGTGCTATCCCCATTAGTCGAAGCCAAATTGGTGGAACTGGCTCAGGTCATTGAAATGCGTCGCAAGCATGACATAACTGCTGCTCTGGCTATTGTAAGCGGAGGTCAAGGCAAGCACTTGATGGATGCAATTCGTGACAAGGTACAAAGCTTTGTCAAGCTAGAAGAAGATGCGCTGGCTTTGCATGAGGCAGAGTACCAATCGAACATGCGTCTTCTGTTTACCCTGATCGTGTGCGCCAGCCTGGTTTCGCTGCTGATTGCACTTTCCTTCGCCTATTTTATCTACCGACAAACCCAGCAACGGCTCATGAATCTGGCTCATGCGCAAACACTGCAATTGCTTGAGAATCAGCAGGAGTCTAATAAACAACTGCATCAAATCAACATCACCTTGCAGGAGAGCGAAGAAAAACTCACTGTTACGCTCCAATCCATTGGCGATGCAGTTATTGCCACGGATGATCAGGCTCGTGTGACACTGCTGAATCCCGTTGCCGAACGTCTCACCGGTTGGACACATGCATTGGCAGTCGGCCATCCAATAGATGAGATTTTTCACATTATCAACAAGGAAACCCGTCAATTAACAACTATCCCTGTGTTAGAAGCGCTGGCGCATGGCACGATTCAGGGGCTGGCCAATCATACTGTACTGATTGCACGCGACGGTAGCGAGTGCGATATCGCCGACAGTTGCGCCCCGATTCGCGACAGTGATGGTCAGGTGATTGGTGCTGTGCTGGTGTTCCGCGATGTCTCCGGAGAATATGCTTTACAGCATTCCTTGAGCCAGCAACGGGAGGAGCTGGAGATGCAGAACGAGGAGTTACGCGTGGTGCAGGAGTCTCTGAGCATTTCACAGGCTCGCTATTTTGATCTCTATGACCTTGCACCCGTTGGCTATCTCACTGTCAGTGAACCAGGGGTGATCTTGGAAGCCAATCTTACTTCCGCAACTTTGCTTGGTACAGAGTTTATCAAGGGCACAAAGCTTGGCGTGCCAAAACAGCTTTTTTCCCGCTTCATTTTCCATGTTGATCAAGACATCTATTACTTGTGCCTGAAACAGCTCATTGCTACCGGCAAACCGCAGGGCTGCGAATTGCGGATGGTAAAAAACGATGGGACGCAAGTATGGATGCAATTGTCTATCGCCACCACACTGGAAAATAATGCGCCCGAGCTCCGTATTGTGATGGTGGACATTCACAAACGCAAACAGGCAGAAGAGGCGCTGCTTAAGGCTGGGGCGCTGCAAAGCGCGATTTTTAATAGCGCTAATTTCTCCAGTATTGCGACGGATGCAAAGGGCGTGATTCAGATTTTCAACGTTGGCGCTGAACATATGCTGGGTTACGCGGCTGCCGACGTGATGAACAAGATCACCCCGGCAGACATTTCCGACCCTCAGGAAGTCATTGAGCGTGCAAAATCATTGAGCACCGAACTTGACACCCTGATCGCACCGGGGTTCGAGGCCTTGGTGTTCAAGGCATCTCGTGGCATCGAAGATATTTATGAGCTGACCTACATCCGCAAGGACGGCAGCCGTTTTCCGGCAGTGGTGTCGGTCACCGCCTTGCGCGACGCTCAAGATATCATTATCGGTTACCTGTTGATCGGTACGGACAACACAGCTCGCAAGCATGCGGAAGATGCACTGCTTAAAGCAGGTGCTTTGCAGAAAGCGATTTTCGACAGCGCCAATTTTTCTAGTATTGCGACCGATGCGAATGGGGTGATTCAGATTTTTAATGTTGGTGCTGAACGCATGCTGGGTTACACGGCTGCTGAAGTAATGAACAAAATCACGCCAGCCGAAATTTCCGACCCGGAGGAATTGGTCGTGCGCGCGGAAGCACTAACCTCAGAACTGGGTACCACGATTGCACAGGGCTTCGAGGCTCTGGTGTTCAAGGCCTCGCGTGGCATCGAGGACATCTACGAACTAACTTATATTCGCAAGGACGGTAGCCGTTTCCCTGCAGTGGTGTCGGTCACAGCCTTGCGCGATGCCCAAAATTCAATTATTGGTTACCTGCTGATTGGCACCGACAATACTGCACGGAAACAGATCGAAGAAGAACAAAAGAAGCTTGACCAGCGTTTGCGCGACCAGCAGTTTTACACGCGCTCGCTTATTGAGTCGAATATCGATGCGCTTATGACCACCGATCCGTCTGGAATTATTTCAGACGTTAATAAGCAGATGGAATTTATCACCGGTTGCACACGAGATGAATTGATCGGCGCTCCGTTCAAGAGATGCTTTACAGATCCAGTACGAGCCGAGGCTGGCATCAAGCTGGTGTTGAAAGAAAAAAAGGTCACCAACTACGAACTCACCATTCGCTCCATGGATGGGAAAGATACGGTGGTGTCATTCAACGCTGCCACCTTCTACGATCGGGAAAGAAGGCTGCAAGGCGTTTTCGCTGCCGCTCGTGATGTTACCGAACGCAAACGTATGGATCAGGAGCTGGAGAACGCCAAGGTTGTTGCGGAAAAGGCCAGTCTTGCGAAATCGGTCTTTCTTTCCAGCATGAGCCATGAACTGCGTACCCCGCTTAACGCGATACTCGGCTTTGCCCAGTTACTGGAGAAAGGACCACCTCAACCATCTGACACACAGCTTATTAAACTGCATCAGGTTATCAAAGCGGGATGGTATCTGCTGGAGCTGATTAATGAAATTCTCGATCTTGCGGTAATCGAGTCCGGCATGCTTGCACTATCGCAAGAAGCGGTGTCTCTGGCCGAAGTCATGCACGAATGCCGGAGCATGATTGAAGCGCAGGCGAAAAAAAGAGGTATCCATATAGACTTTCTCCCTTTCGACAATACCTGGTATGTCTTTGCAGATAGAACCCGCATGAAACAGGCGTTGATCAACCTGCTTACCAATGCGGTTAAATACAATCGTGAACAGGGAACGGTCGAGGTGAAATGTACCTGTACAGCAAGATGTATTCGCATTAGCATCAAAGATAGCGGCGAAGGATTATCACCTGAAAAACTGCTGCAGTTATTCCAGCCGTTTAATCGTCTCGGACAAGAGAGTGGTTCTGAGGAAGGCACTGGTATCGGCTTGGTAGTAACCAAGCAAGTGATCGAACTGATGGGCGGAACCATCAGTGTGAATAGCACTGTTGGTGTTGGAAGTGAATTCCTGATCGAATTAAAACGCGATGTTGTACCTCAACTTGCGTTGGAAAATGATTTATCGGCAAAATTTGTGTCGCAACTCCTTGTAAATGTGGAGATTCGTACCTTGCTCTATGTGGAAGATAACCCAGCCAATCTGATGCTAGTCGAGCAAATAATTGAGGGGGTCACGCAAATACGCATGCTAAGCGCGATTAATGGCGATATCGGCATAGAGCTTGCGCGTGCACATTTACCGGATGTTATCTTGATGGATATCAATCTACCCGGAATGAGCGGGTTAGAAGCTCTGGCAATATTAAGCAATGACCCAGCGACGGCACACATTCCAGTCGTTGCACTCAGCGCCAATGCCATGCCACGCGATATTGAGAAGGGACTGGAGGTTGGATTCTTCCGCTATCTCACCAAACCAATCAAGATTAATGAATTTATGCAGGCGTTGAATGATGCCTGCGTCCCGAAAGCAGAAAATCATCATCGTTTGTAAACGATTTTAATAGATATTAAAAATTGTTTAATAGATGTATATTATATAACTAACTGATTTATAAAATTAACTACATTTATATAATATTTCCAAATATCCCCGCATTATCCCGTATTGTGTAATATATTTTTATTGTAGAATACGATTTCAATCTAGTGCAGTTTATTCAAAATCTGACCCGTGCTCTTTGTTTTTGATGTTGCGCTACTTATAGAAGTTTTGGCACAAAGTTAATATTGCTTAGATGGCGAGAAGAATATGTCTCAAACTCAAGGTGGTGTAATATTTCACAATATAGCAATATTTACTGTTCAGTGAATATTGCTATATTGTGAAATATTCGACAAAATACCAATACTCATTGTTCAGAGAAGAAATATGTCAAGCGCGCCAAACGTCAATATTGCAGAACGCAGCCTGATAAAACTCTTGGTGGAAACATTACTGGGGTTACCAGATGTTCTTGCCGAGTTGGATATGCCAAAGTTTGACACGCATTCCGGCAACAGGTTTGACAATCAGATTAACCTGCAGATAGGCAGTAAATCATATTCTTTAATTATCGAAGCCAAGAAAACCGTTTTTCCGAGAGATGCGCATCAGGCTCTCTGGCAACTCAGGGAGCCAGGCCGTAGCCAGCACACCGGGCAAACTGAGGCCGAGATGATACCGCTTCTTGTCGCCGAATCCATCTCTCCTGGAGCCAAAGATCTGCTTCGGGAAGAACGGGTTGGATATTTTGACAGTGGAGGAAGTCTGTTTCTGCCGGCTCACGGCACCTATATATTTATAGATAAACCAGCACCCAAATCCATAACCAATGCCATTCGCTCTCTGTTTTCTGGACGTCGGGTTCAAGTGCTACACGCAATGCTGGCTCACCATCAAGAATGGTTAAGCATTAAAAAGCTTGCTGAGTTGGCAATGGTATCGCCAGCAACAACTTCACAGGTAATGACGGAACTCGAACGCTTCGAATGGATTACGTCTCGAGGACAAGGCCCCAAAAAGGAGCGGCAACTGAGTGAGCCGGCAAAATTGCTTGACTCTTGGGTAGGGCAGGTAGCAAAAATACCCACACCGAAATCTCGCCGCTTCTATGTTCCTGTGATGAAGACAGAAGATTTGGTCGAGCTAGTTGCTAAAACCTTTGATGATCATGAGGTCGAATATGCGATTAGCTACGAAGCTGCTGCTCAGCGTTACACACCATTTCTTTCAAGTGTTTCACAGGTACGTTGCCGATCATTAGTCAGTCATGCCAGTGAATCTGTCATCAGCGCACTTGGTGCGAGAATTGTTAACGAAGGTGCAAATCTCCAGATTACAGAAGCCGAATCCTTGGGTGATTTCCTTTTTCGTGAACGAATTGCTGGCATATGGCTGGACAGCCCGATCCAGGTTTATATCGATCTTCTGCGTGGTGAAGGCCGCGCAAAGGACATGGCCGAACATCTACGCAAGGAAAGAATAGGCTTTTAATGTCAAAACCCACAACTTTTCAAGGCTACAGCAACCAGTACACGGCAGATTCAGAACGTGTCCTTGTAACACTACTGCGAGGACTCGGTCCGTGGAAGGAGTCTGTCTATTTGATCGGCGGCTTAACGCCAAGATATCTGGTAAAAGCACGCCCTCCGGAAGTTCCTGCACACGCAGGAACCATGGATGTAGATATAGTGATTGATTTACAAATTCTGGCTGATACCAATGCTTACCATACGCTGGAAGAGAACCTCAAGAAAATGGGCTTTGAGCGGGCCGAAAATGCCCAGAAACAGAAACTTTCCTGGCGATGGGAAACACGTACCGAACACGGTGCGCTGATGATTCTCGAATTACTGGCCGATGCACCTGACATAGCGGGCGGCAAGATTCAACCGTTGCCGACCAAGGGCACGATCTCGGCACTCAATATTCCGCATTCATCTATCGTTTTTGATCTCTATCAAGTAACGGAGATACAAGCCGAACTATTAGGTGAGAACGGGATCGCTACAGAACTTGTCAAACATGCCAACCTCGTGAGTTTTACCTGTTTGAAATCATTCGCATTTGAGCAAAGAAATGAGCGCAAGGACGCGCATGACCTTATATATTGTATTGAGCATGCGCATGAGAATATAGATGTTGTCGCTGAAGCTTTCAGCAAAGAGTTAAAGGGCAAGCATGGGAAAGTGATTCAGGAATCTCTAGAAATTCTGAGAAATAGATTCGCCCATGACGACAAGACTGAGGGGTACCGAAAGGATGGACCCGTTTCGGTTGCAAAGTTCGAGTACGGAGAAGGCAACGAACCAGAACAGAGGGAAGCCAGAATATTGAGGCAAAGACAAGCCAGCAATTTGATTGATCAACTCTTGAGCCGAATCAACAAGATCAAGGAGTAGCATGTGGATTTGCCAAATTATCAAAAAATACCTGCTCGCTCTGCATAAGGCTGATCCATGCAACAAAAGTTATATTTACTCTATTGATCTATAACCAGCACCCTGCAGAACTGGTCTCATGCTAACAATGAACCAATCTCTTTATGATACGAGTGATTTGGCAGGCTCTGTCATTCGCCATCACTCAATTCGGTACTGTCGAGTTCACGGCTAGAAAATGAGGTAGCCATTGGTTTCTTCAAACTTCCAAAACCAAGCCATGGACAATAGTATCGATACAGAACCGTTGTACAAACTTCTAGAGAAAATTCACGCGCCTCAACATAGCGTTGGACTTTTAAATGTCGTAGGACTTTCGTATGCGATAAAAGAGCTGCTGGATGCAACCAAGGCAGTCTTAAGACTCGCCCCTTCATCTGCCGAACTTTTAAATCTGATTTCGGTTCTTGAATTTGGTCTAAAACTTGAGTTGCCAGATCATGGTTCTGATTTGGATAGTAATCCTATGCGCCAACACTACAAGGAATACCCTTTGTATTCCTTGTTTACTCAGGGTAAAAAATGGGGCGAGGGCGAAGAAGATACAGCCAAATTCCACATGGTTATGGGTCTTTTGCTTGCTGCGATTTGGGTATCTGAGCCCCCTTGGAATCCACTTGAAAATGGTTATGCTGAATTTGTAACCGAACTTCGAATCATCAGAAATAAAAATAGATGGCACATGCTTAAAAGCATAAATCCTGCCACAGAGTCAATTCAATCTCTAATTGATTCATTATCAAGCTCTTCCCAAAGTAGTGAATTCATTTTCAAGATTCGGCAGTTGGCAATCAAAGTGGGTAATACCCTGGGAAATAACGAATTTCATCAACTTGAATCAAAGAGAAGGAAGACCGAACATAGTCGGGAAAATTATGGAGCAGTGTCACAACCGAATCCTAAACTATCCGATGACAAGCAACCAGAGCAAAGGCAGCCAAAACGGCGTGAACCTGATCTTGGGGAAAACGATGAATGGAGAGTCGGAAAGCAAAAGCGCACGCGCCCAGTTGTGACACAGCGACCGCCAGCACTTCTTGCTGGAGAGATCGTTCTACGGAAACCAGCAACGCACCAACGCGGGATTGATAATGCCGAGACGGGTGTTACAGCATCAATAGTTATAGCTCCTTCAACAATCAATGTTGGGGAGCTACCAGCTCTTCCTTTGCAACAATTTCAGGTCTTGGATGCGAGATTTGCAACTGAATTCGACAACCAGTTTTTGCCATACTCATGGGAAGTACTAAATGAGCTTGAAGTCAGGTCAATAGTCGTCGCTATCAAAACAATACTTAAAAACAAAGCTGAAACCACAGGCGCAAAAATAGGGGCTCTGGTTGCCGGGTTGTCCGTCGTGACTTCAAGAACTCCGGAAGAGTTGGCTGCATTCAGATTTTTTCCGTCCCGGACCTCATCCCCATTGGCTGGACCGGCAATTCTTATGGGTAATGCGTGCTGGTATTCGTCATTTCCCCCGCTGGAAAGATTTGAACCCAATAACAGGCAGGCTCATTGGCTGAAAGCCGTTGGGGATGGATGCTATTTGCCATTGCCGACCGAGATTCTGTCTGCACTTTCCGAGCTATCAATTAATGGGGAAACGCTTAGTGAAGCGCTAGGCTGTTCGGCAGAGGAACTAAATGCCCTGACCGAAGACTTCTGCAGAGATATCCGCAGGGACGCCAAATCACGAGCCAACGTTTCATGGCTGCGCAGTATCATGTTTTTCAGACTATTAGCGTTATCCGGTGACGATGTTGGAAGTGTCGCCACGCTTGGCAACACTGAGCATGCTCCGAACGTTGGTCTCTATTATGCCACTTTCAAACAACAAAATTGGCGTGTCATATATAGTGATGCAATCTCGGCACTTGCCTTATCACCATCAGTTGTAGATGTATCGAACTCTTTGCCATTCGGATCACGCCAATATCCGGATGAAACAAAATTAAGCGAGTGGATTACAGAATTCTCTCATTTGGCCTTATCCCGATGTAAAAATGTGAAATCAACGTATGAAATCATTGATGCTCATAACCATTTAGCAGGCTACACCTTCCTAATGTTACTGGCCAGCACGGGCCACCGACCCGCAGAGATCTTCACATTCAGCATGCAGTCCATCGACCTCAATAACGGATGGATAATTATTTCGGACAAGATAACCAGTGCTTCCACTCGGGTCCGTCTGGTTCCGCTGCCAACACTTGTTGTAAAACAACTCAACAACTACATAGCCCACCTTCGTAACTTGGTTAAAAGAATCCAGATAGAACATCCGGAGCTTGCCAATGCAATCAGCCAGCTCGTTGAAGCGCCAAGTCATCCGCGAATTCCGTTCCTTTTTTGGCTGGATGAAGATTTGTGTACCTCAGCTATCGATATTCCGACCATCAAGAAAAAGTTTAATTGGCCATTTGAGGGAAATGTTTTCCGGCATTGTCTCGCAACAGGGTTGCGCGACCAGGGCGCACTGGCCGAATACATAGCAATATTGCTTGGGCATGTTGGAGTCGGACAATTTGGCTTTGGTAAGTTTTCAGCACTCAGTCCTGCGCTCTGGAAAAAGAATATCAGTGCTGCGCTAAATTCCCTGCTTGAATCGCAGGGCTGGATAAACGTTGGCGGAATAACGCACCCCAGATGGTTATCGACAGTTTATAAACCAAAAAAGTGTGACTTGGAAAAAATACCAAGGTTGGATTGCTTCAGAAAAGTCAGGGACCATATTGGAGAATCCAAATCAGACCGACAAACTGTTCGAGCCGCATTTAAGGCAGCAAAAGAGGCCACGGCTTCGGATAGCAACAAGGTAGAATTCCTGACCGAATTCCGAAATGAAATTATTAAGCGAAGTATCGATACACCTGACCGACTAGCAAAACGTCTAAATATTCATGTTCGGTTTATAAGATTGCATCGCCATGCACTGAATCCAAACTCGATTCCCGGATGGGCAGCGGATATGCATAGCGAGGACAACCCGCTTGAACCAGAATCCCTGATGATGGCCGATTGCGCCGCACATTACAGAACCGCAATCCCGGTCGTTTCGCAGAAGTTCATGACGATGAGCATCTCTGAGCGCATCGCTCTTATTTTGATTTCATCCGTATTATTTGGAGGATTGCTTCGAAAAAGTTTAGTTGAGAAAATTCCAGCGCTATTGGATCGGGGAGTTCGCTGGTATGAACCATTTTTGTGGATTGATTTTGATGATCCTCAATCCGGTGGGTGTCAGCGTTGGTTTTTCGACCCAATAACGGCACTACTCGTCGCCCAATTCATTAAATCAGAACCCGGACAGATCGCGCATGGCAACCATTTGCGCCATGCCATTTGTAAGCTGCTGAATAAAATCGGTCCAACTCAACAGCAATACAATTTCAAGATCAATTCGCTGGACGATCTTATCATAATCTCAAAATCCTACTTCGCACTTCATTTGCCCGGATTGATGAGGGCATATGCATTTGGCGATGTCCGATCAGCTTCTCTAACTGAAGGGGGGTGGCTAAGGTTATTGTCTGGTCGTCCACTTGTGGGGCAAAGTAAGGAGCAAACGATTGAGCATGGCAGCATGCAGCCTCTTCGTCATACGAGCCAGGACGTAAAATCTGCTCGATCAGATGTTAAAGAGATTTTTGATGCGATACGTGACGCATTTCCTGCATCAAATATCGGCGCAACAAACCTGAAGGGGACTAGGAGAAATCCACTGACCCGGTTATCAACAAGCCTTGAACAAATCGCTTTATCGAAGCAAGGTATGCCCTCTATTGTTCTTGCTATTTTGAGCTGGACTAATCACCTTGCCACAGAGGGTAGCGTTGTTGTCCGCAATCCGGCTATTGGGACAATTTATAGCTATGTAACTGACATATCGAAACCTCTGATAGAGTTTTGCTCAGAAGTTGACTTCGTCGAACTGACTGAGGCGGAACTTACCGATGTGTACCAGCGCGTAATAAACTGCGGCAGCAAAAACACGCGTGCGTCGCGGGCGAAATCGCTACGATGGTTTCATGAATTCTGTGAAGAAGAATTTGATATTCCAGAACTTGATTGGGGTGATGTAGCACCCGGACTGACAAACGACAAATCAAACGTCTCGGCCAATCTGGTTACTTTTTCGGAATATGGCATTGCAAAATCGTTGATTAAAAATCACCCGCATCTCAATCTACGTGACAGACAACTGAATGAAGTGGCGCTGATATTGATTTACAGGTGTGGTTTGCGATTGGGCGAGCTGATGCGACTCACGGTGAGCGATCTGATTCTCCAGGAAAAAAGTGTTCTGCTGGTGCGCAACGGAATATATGGCAAGACAAAATCACGTGCGGGTATAAGGCAGGTTCCTTGGTTGGGCAGGCTCGACGAATATGAAAAAACGTTAGTTGAGGGCTGGGTTAATCATCGAAAGAGTATTGCGAATGGAGATCCATGGGCTGCCATCTTTGGTATTGCAGAGGAATCCAGAACGTTGGAAGTTCGGCTGCGACTGTCACGCATATTAGTTGAAGTACTCCGCTTTGTGACTGGCGATCCAACTGTAAAAATCCATCATCTCCGTCATGGTGCCGGAACAAGCGCACTCTCGATTGCATTGTCTATTGGATGCTCAGGTAAGGTCGCGGATAGTACTTTCGGATGGTTTAATTATAAGAGTGATGCAATGCAAAATATTGCGTCTGAATTTTGTGAATTCCATCTTGGGCTGTCTGCTCAGACAAGAAGGATCATCTACGCGATTTCGCAGGTGCTTGGGCATTCTTCGCCTCGAACGACGAGCTGGCACTATGGTCACTTATTGGACTTCAGCTTGTACGAGCATGTCACCAGTCTCATTTCGTTAAAAAATATTGAAGTGGCGCAATTGTCCGGCATGACTCAGAACGCGATCGGGGTAGCACTGTTTAAAAATCTCAGAAAAGCGCCAGCGTCTTTGGCACTAAGTTGGCTCTTAAAAAATACTCAAGGGTTGGAACCGAGCACAAAATTGGCAGATCAGCCAGTGGCTATGGATACTGTGCTATCTCAAGCTCCCATTCACCCACTTTCTTCGCTGAAACTGGCACATGTTATTTTGACGGACCTTTCTTCTGGATTTCCTGTAGCCAAGATTGCAGGCCGGTATGTTCGCGATGAAATCGAAATTCAAGCGATTCAATCTGCGGCGATTAAAATTGAAAAAAGGACTGGATATTGCAAACTGAGTTTAGTTAAACCGGTAAAAGAAAATGTAGATAACTTTCTAGCAAACGAGCAGAAAAGTAAGATGAAAAAATTGATTACTGGACATGCCATAGGTTTGATAAAAACATTTCAAAATGCTCTTGAGAATCCAAAATTCGAAAGAATAATGAAAGAGGGATTAGATGTATGGCTTGACCGCTACCAGCGCGCTCATTCTGGATTGCGAATACCCTACAAGGAAGAGCTGAAGATATTTATTGAGCTTCTTGAGCTACTTGGCTTTCACAAGAAACAAATTGTACTTGTGGGATCAATAGCTGACAATTATAGCAAGGTTCAAGGTGATAGTAGATTCGAAATATCCGACGAAAATTTTATTCTTCGCTCAGAAAATTATCGATCAATAAGGCGCACGCCTACAGAAACTACTTATGCGCCAGCCTTGTTCGTTTCAATTAATTCGAATATGTTAAAAGACAGCGCACGCTCCTCGCAAGGAGGGGCTTCAATTCCGATGCAAAAGTTACACCATCTTTTATTTTTGTCCTCAGTGATTCAAAAATTCAGAAATGAACTTGAGGGCCAAAAAATATTGTGATCGACTGAACTGGAAAAAAAGTTACAACAATATTTCTTTTGATGAGCCAATTGAAACAATTTCAATCAAGCGTCCTTTTCTAACTTTCTTGTCGGGCCTTAGTATATTTTTTAAGGGTAAAAATTTAACTGATACCAGACTGTTTTTAGCAAGAGCGCGTAGAAACTCCATTTTGTCTGGCGGTTCAATTACCTGAAGAGTCAGTGACCCCGTTAAATTGTGGAGGTTGTACAAAGTTATTCTTTGATGGCCATTGTCAAAATGGCTGATCTCACCGGTGACTTCTCTCAAGTCTTCCTTGTCCAAAAAATACAATTCTTTTTGTTTGATTTTTTTAAATACAAAAACTTCCTTGCCGGCTTCATAAAAGTCAATAATTATCTCTAAGCTGTGAGAAATCGAAAGAAATTTTTGTATGGCTTCATACTCAATGTATTTAGATTTTTTGGATTGATGAGTATTGGTTGGATTCGGAATAGGCTGAAAATTATCTCGAAAATCAACGAACCGATGCTTTAATTCTTCACGAATTTTCTCCAATTTATTTTCAAATGTAGACAGGTTACGATTATAATCATCGACTAAAACATCAATCATGATTCCTGATTCTACGAACCTGTTGCTTGTCGAAAATTTTTTTAGTAAGCCTGAATGCTTCAAAAGTTTTTTAAGTTGCAGTGATTTCTTGTAAATAATTTCCATATCTTGCAACAGCACCGTGCAATCTCTTGCACCACTCCAGTGAAAGCCTATCCCACTAATCAGCACGGAAATAACTTTATCTGCTGTCTTTAAATATTCATCCATTTTCAATTATCCCTCAAAATAAATGCAATAAAGCCGAAGAGTTAAACAAATTAATTTGTGAATTGATGTCTTGCAAATATTTGCATTGACTAATTCTAATGCATACAAATAAATTTGTAATTAACTGAATAATAAGAATATAGTGTTGTTTACGGATTTTTTGTTCAACTGGTATACATTTATGTATACCAGTAGTTTCGAAAGATGTTGCACTTAAAAACGGCTTTCAGTATGCGGCTGCTTGGTTTGTGTCTGATGCGAGTCCCTGCGCGACGCGCCGCCAATCTTATGGAGTTCACTCAATCTCAAATTAATAGAGGATGGGGGAAATTGGATACATGGTTGCACAGATCAACCACAAACAGCATTCGAAATGACGTTGAAAAACGAGCCGGTATAGCGATAGTAGACCTTCCAATCCTAAGCTGGGATGGACTTACACTAGAACGAGACGAAGGGAAACTGCGCAACCAACTCGAAGATGTCCTATCACGAGTACGGTTCAGGTTAGTTAAGAACTCTTAGCTGAAACTGGCGCTCTCCCCATTAGGCCCCCCCTTGCAATGGCAAGCCCAATGGCTCCTGGTTACATTTTAGTTCAATGCCGCCGTCACCACATTCGGCGCGCATTTGATTACGTTCAGAAACACCAGCGGAGCACCTTGTGGTGTACGATCCCCACGCTCCCAGTGGCGTAATGTTGCAACAGAAAAGCCAAAACGGGCGGGGAGCTGTTCTTGCGTCATGCCCATATCTTATAAATGCTATCGCGTATTAGGTATCAATCGCCACAGTAACAAAACTTCTGAACTGGCTGAAGGAAGGGCGACTTTTAGAAATCAGTGCAACAACAATAGTTGACGCGCTTTTAAGTTGTTCCGCGCGCCTCAAACTTCATACCCTGTACTTTTACATATGGCTCAATGTGTTGAAAGGTCAGCTCCGCTATCTCAACGTTCGGATAGAGCTGATGCAGCAACATCATCACCGGTCCCCACTCGGGAAAATCCGTACGCACGAAGTAAACACGCTTGAGTACCTGGCTCATGATCGGCAAGGGGCCGGCGCGAGGAGTGACAAACCGGACTTCGTGTTCGTGCGACCAGTCGCTGTGCTTAATTGACACTGTGCGGCATATGTTCAGCATCTGAAAGCGAAAGCTGAAGAATTCAGACCGAGTCTCTTCAAGGATTCGGTCCATCGACCAATCAGGATGCAACTCAGCTTCCTCACGGATCAAGGTGTCAAAGATTTCGGCGCGGTTGTGCACGCGTACTGCCGATGAATAAAGCACGCCGACTGGAGCAATCTGGTAGCGTCCCAATACGGAGTCGGTCCATTCCAGCTCGAAGCAGAAGCCCTTTGAGTTTTCGCAGTAGTAGGCCCACATGGGTTGGTTGTCTGGCCTGCTCGCCGTCGAATAGATACCGACTCGCTGAGTCGCTTCTAAGAAGATTTCATTATCGCGTGCGTTTTTCGCTTCAAATGACGCAAGCTCTCCCTCCGGCACTTCGTATCCGCCAGCACAACAGCGCTGCTCAGCCACACTACTGATCGACCGATCCATGCGCTCGATGTAATCAGCCGCACTCGAATGATCGAACTTGGCTTCGAGACAGTCGTTGAACTCGGATGGTTTTGCGAAATAAGCCAAACCGTCAGACAGGCAACGTAACGCGGCAGGCCCTGAGCGGTATTTGAAGCTGACCCTCCTCGGCTGCGCGGCTTGCTTATTATCTTGAGACTGATTCGGTTTCATGTCCATACTCTCTCATATGCGTCTTCCTCAATTGGATCACCCCCTGCATGGGGTGTCAAACCCGATTCGCCGACAAAAGTAGCATTAACCGTAGATCCTAAATCTGCACGGCCAGTCTCTGACTTGATGCGAGGAGCCTCTGTGCAAGTGTAACGTCTGTCACTGTTTAAGAAAGAGTCGAAACCAGCAACCCGAGTTCTTTTTCCGAGCTTGAAGAAACAATACCGTAAATTTAGCGCGACAACCTTGGCGTAAGGAAGGCCGGTGTTCCT
>Ga0316222_1003430_pt1 | contig 15576 bp, 15 predicted proteins | sample TBH18011metaG_FD_206008 | JGI IMG/M metagenome (GOLD analysis project Ga0316222, IMG submission 206008) | Freshwater microbial communities from Trout Bog Lake, Wisconsin, USA - TBH18011 | ecosystem: Environmental > Aquatic > Freshwater > Lake > Hypolimnion/Profundal zone | place: USA: Wisconsin...
GACAAGCTGGATGTTTTGTTCGCAGGCTTCATCCTGTTTGCCCTCATCGTCGAAGCATTGCGTTAGTGTTAACACTCCCTAGGGCACCAGTTACACGGCCACCGGCATGGCCTTGCAGGTCAACTTCCAGCCGTCCGCCATTCTGGGCATCGGGCTGGCGCTTGCGGCGTCCATGGCCAGAAAGGTTGGCCCGCCCGGCATACCGGAGAATTTTCCCGGCGAACCGACCGCCAGCGAGGGCGAAGCGCGGCTCCGCTGGCGGCGTCCCCAGCGCCGCTGTTCCTTTGAACTGGCCTGGGACACCCGGCCGTTGGCTGCCGCCGAGCTGGTCCTGCGCGCCAGCACCGGCCGGCAAAGCCGGCTCGTCACGGGTCTGGAGAGCGGCGGAAAATACTGGTTCTACCTCCGCGCCATCAACGCCCACGGCGAAAGCGCTTGGAGCCAGCCGGTGATTGTCCGGGTGAAGTGAGTTTTGGCCACAGATGCTCACAGATCCGTGGCAGGAGGTGTTCCATTGTGTCGTCATAACTGCATCGTGAACCGGCATCTGGGATACGCCAAGCAGCCCCAGAACTGGTTGCCTTCATTCGAGCCCTTGGTGGCCGTCCGCAAAACCATTTCGCATTCGCACTTCGGGCAGAACTTGCGTGTCGAGCAGCAAATCGAGCACTTCGGAATCGGACTTGGCATCCGTTGATTCCAGCAGTTCCACCAAGCCGGCCGCGTTCACGATTTCAAGGCCATGTTTTTCCGCCAATTGTTTGGCGTCGCCGGTATACCTCCGGAGCGTGATGAAGATGCCCTTCTGGATGCCAGCGTCGGTCAGCGCGCCGAAGAACTCCCGCACGGCTTTCACGCCGACATTCCATGTTTTCCATTGCTTGCACTGCACCGCCACCGTCTCGCCGGCCCTCTCGATGACGAGATCAATGCCGCCATCCGGATTTGCCCCGCCCCGCCGCGTCAACGCTCACAGTCATTACCATCATGTTGCCCGATGAAGATTGACGGCAACTGTCAGTGAAAGTGTCAGTTAAAGCACCGAAAAGTTAGCTAAAATAGTGACGAGTTAGGGCGAATTTGCATTGTAATATCAATGGTTTTCGCTAGTTTATTGAAATCTGATTTAGATATACAGACTGTGGGCATCTGTGGCTAAAGCTCACACGTCCTTGCGCGGGAAGAGCGGGGCGGGTTCGCCAATCGTGTGGCCGGCCACCAAACCGCCCCAGGTCGCGTCGGCCAGTTTGTCCGGCGTGCCGGTCAGATTGAGCTGCGCGTAAATCTTGGCCGAGGTGCCGGGCAGAAAGGGATTTAGCAGCACCGCCAGCACGCGGCAGGATTCGGCCAGGTTGTAGAGCACCTCGTCCAGTCGCGCCGCCTGCGCCGGGTCTTTGGCGAGCTTGAAGGGCGCGGTCTCGTCCACGTATTTGTTGGCGCGGTTGACGAGTCCCCAGATGCTTTGCAGCGCGGCCTGGAGCTGGCCCTGTTTGAGCAGGGCGCGGGTTTCATCCGCCGCCTTGGCCGCGTCGGCGGCAAGTTCATTGGAGCGCGCGGGCACGACGCCGTGGCGGTAGCGCTTGAGCATGGAGAGCGAGCGGTTGACGAGGTTGCCCAGGCCGTTGGCAAGTTCCGCCTGATAGCGTGAGCGGAAGCCGGCGTCCGTCCAGTTGCCGTCCGGGCCGATGTCGAGTTCGCGCAAAACGTAGAAGCGGAAGGCGTCCAGCCCCCATTCGTTGATGACGGCGATGGGGTCAACGACGTTGCCGGTGCTCTTGCTGATCTTCGCGCCGTCCTTCTGCCACCAGCCGTGGACGAGAATCTGCTTGGGCAGCGCCAGCCCCATCGCCTTGAGCATGATCGGCCAATAGACGGCGTGGAACTTCACAATGTCCTTGCCGATGACGTGGATGTCGGCCGGCCACAAGGAGAGTGATGAGTTATGAGTGATGAGTGATGAGTGCGGTAGGACGGTTTCGTCGCCGTGGGCGGCGGCGACGGAGGTGTAGTTCACCAGCGCGTCGAACCAAACATAAGTGACAAACTCCGGGTCGAAGGGCAGGGGAATGCCCCAGTTCAGCCGCGCGAGCGGACGCGAGATGCAGAGGTCTTCCAGCGTGTTGTTCTTGAGGAAGCCCAGCACCTCGTTGCGGCGGTAGGACGGCGCGATGAAGTCGGGATTCGCCTCGATGTAATCAATCAGCCATTGCTGCTGCGCGCCGAGCTTGAAATAGTAATTGTCCTCCTTCAGCTCCGCCACGTCGCCGTAGCTGGCGTCGAACTTGCCGTCGGGCAGGCGGTCTTTCTCGGTGAGAAACGTCTCCTCCTTCGCGGAATAAAAACCGGTGTAGGTGGCCTTGTAGAAATGGCCGGCGGCGTGGAGCTTGGCGAGCGTCGCCTGCACGAATTCCTTGTGGCGCGGCTGCGTGGTGCGGATGAAATCGTCGTTGGTCAGCTCCAGCTTCTTGGCGAAGGCCTGCCAGTCGGCGGCGAGCGCGTCGCAGTATTCCTGGAGGTTCTTCTTCTCCGCCTGAGCGGCCTGCTGGACTTTCTGGCCGTGCTCGTCGAGGCCGGTCAGGAAGAAGACCTCCTGGCCGAGGCTGCGCCGGGCGCGCGCGATGACGTCGGCGATGATCTTCTCGTAGGCGTGGCCGAGATGCGGCTGGCCGTTGACATAATCAATCGCCGTGGTGATGTAAAACCGTTTGCTCATTATTGAACGGACAGTCTGGCGGACAAACGGCACAAAGGCAATCTCGCTTGCGGCGGAAAGGCCGCGTGTTATCATGCCGGCTGGCTGTCGCGGAAAACCAGCCACGAACAAACACCGCATGAACCCAGAACTTTCGAGCTTCGCCGCGCGCCTGCGCGGGCTGATTGCCAATCGGCAATCGGCAATCGGCAATCCGCAATTCTCAGAACTCGCGCTGGAACTCTTCGCCCTCCAGTTCCAACACAACCCCGCCTACCGCAAAATCTGCGAGGCGCGCAAGCTGACGCCGGCGACCGTCACGCAGTGGACGCAGATTCCCGCCATGCCCACCGCCGCCTTCAAGGAACTGGAACTGACCAGCCTCGCGCCGGACGAGCGCACCGCCGTCTTCCATTCCAGCGGCACGACGGAGCAAAAGCCCAGCCGGCATTTTCATTCGGCGGAGTCGCTGGCGGTCTATGAGGCGTCATTGATTGCCTGGTTTCTTGAAAATGTCCCGCCTGATTTACGATTTACGATTTACGATTTACGACTAATTAGCCTCACACCGCCGCCAACTTTGGTGCCGCATTCCTCGTTGGTTCATATGTTTGAGACCGTGCGTTTGGAATACGCTATGCCGACTTCGATGTTTGCCGGACAGCTTAAGGAAGATCATTCGTGGACGTTGGATTTTGTTGCAATTTTTTATCGCTTAAAGGCGGCTATCGATTCATGGCAACCGGTGACAATGCTTGGCACCGCCTTTTCCTTTGTGCATCTGGTTGACTATTTGGCCGCGAAAGATCTTATCTTCAATTTGCCAGCAGGCTCGTTGATCATGGAAACCGGCGGCTACAAGAACCGTTCGCGCACGCTGCCGAAAGACGAGTTGCACGCGCTCATCACCGAACGCCTCGGCGTGCCGCGCGAAAACATCGTCTGCGAATACGGCATGAGCGAATTGAGTTCCCAAGCCTACGACTCCGAAATCTATCCTCCAGCTTCTGTCCTCCATCCTCGCGTTTTCCGCTTCCCGCCGTGGGCGCGCGTTCAGATTATCTCGCCGGAGACCGGACGCGAAGTTGCGGAAGGCGAGACCGGGCTTATCCGCGTTTTTGACCTGGCGAATGTATTTTCCGTAGCCGCCATCCAGACGGAAGATTTGGGCGTCCGCCGCCGCGACGGCTTCGAATTGGTTGGCCGCGCGCAACTGGCCGAGCCGCGCGGCTGTTCCCTGATGATCGCATGAACCTGCCAGACTATTATTTCGCCGACCTGCCGCCGGAAGCGACCTTGTCGCCCACGTTGATCGCGGCGGCGTGCGACACGCTGAAGTGGAACCGTGAGAAATATCTGCTGTCGCGCACGACGGATGAACTCATAAAAATTCTCTGCGAAGTCGCGGCCGAATGGCTCGAGCCGGAGAATCATTTTCGCAAGCTCGCGCTGGAGCGGGGGTCGGTGGAAACGGGTTTTTCCAGGCCGGTTTTGGAAATGGGCCTGGACGGGTTCTTCCGCCAGTTCACGCCGGAAAACTTTCAGGCGCTGCTGGCGCAAGAGTTGGGTGAGGCGGGACGCCTAGATGGGTTTTCCGCCGGCGCGCTGGCGCGCGGTCCGGAATTTCTTGTTCACATTGCGGCGGGGAACATTCCGAATCCGGCGCTGATGAGCCTCACGCTCGGCCTGCTCACGCGCTCGGCGCAGTTTATGAAGTGCGCGAGCGGCGCGTCGCTGCTGCCGCGTTTGTTCGCCCATTCGCTTTATCACGCCGACCACAAATTGGGCGCGTGCCTGGAAATTGCGGAATGGCGCGGCGGTCATCGTGAGTTGGAAGACGGGCTGTTTGCCCACGCCGATTGCCTGACCGCGACGGGCAGCGACGAGACGCTCGCGGCGATTCGCGCACAGTTGCCGGCGAAGGTGCGTCTTCTCGGTTACGGCCAGCGCGTGAGTTTTGGCTTTGTCGCGCGCGAGCTGTTGCGCGACGAAACGGTGGCGGAAACGGTGGCGCACGCGGCGGACGACGTGGTTGCGTGGGATCAAAACGGCTGTCTCTCGCCGCACGTCATCTACGTCGAGGAGCGCGGCGCGGTGGAGTCGGACAAATTTGCGCAGTTGCTCGCCGTCGAGTTAGCGAAACGAGAAGCCAGCGAGCCGCGCGGAAAAATTTCCTTGGAAGCAGCTGCGGCGATCGCGTCACGCCGCGCGATTTACGAAACCATTGTCGCGCACCGCGCCGACGCGAAAATCTGGGCGAGCCCGGATTCGACCGCGTGGACGGTGGTGTTTGAGCATGACGTGAATTTCCGGTTTTCGCCTTTGCATCGTTTCATCTATGTGAAGCCGGTGCCAGACGCGGCGGCGGTAATGCCGGGCGTGGACGAGATACATGGAAAAGTCTCGGCCGTGGGCATCGCTGCGCCCCCGGAGAAGATGCGGCAGCTGGCGCTGCGGTTTGCGCGCTGGGGTGCGACGCGGATTTGCCCGCTAGGCCAGATGCAAAATCCGCTGCTGACCTGGCGTCACGACGGCCGCCCGGCACTCGGCGATTTGATCACCTGGACAGATTTTGAATTATGAAAATGGAATTGCGAAAAACATTTCAATTTGAAGCGGCACATTTGCTGCCGCTGCTGCCAAAGAACCACAAGTGTCGCCGGCTGCATGGCCACAGCTTCAGCGTGGAGATCGTCGTGGCGGGCGAGTGCGACCCAAAGCTTGGCTGGCTGATGGACTACGCGGAAATTTCCGCCGCGTTCAAACCCATCTGGGAGAAGCTTGACCACTATTATCTCAACGAAATTCCCGGCTTGGAGAATCCCACGAGCGAGGTGGTCGCCGCGTGGATTTGGAAAAAGTTGAAGCCGAAACTGCCGCTGCTCACGGAGGTTGTCGTGGCGGAAACCTGCACGGCGCGGGCGGTCTATCGCGGCGAATGACTTTGGCCTGCGAGTTTGCTTGCGCCCCAATCGCAAATCGTAAATCGTAAATCATAAATGATCTTGGGCACTGGCATTGACCTCATTGAAGTGGCGCGCATCGCGGCGTCGTTCGCGAAGTTTGGCGATCGCTTCGTCAACCGCGTGCTGTTGCCGGACGAGATTGCCTATTGTTTATCACACAGGAATTCCGCGCCGTTTCTTGCGGTGCGGTTCGCGGCGAAGGAGGCGGTGTCCAAGGCGTTCGGCACAGGCATCGGCGCGCAACTCGGCTGGCAGGACATCGAGATCCGCCGCAAGGATTCGGGCGAGCCGTTCTTGGTGCTGCACGGCAAGGGCGCGGAACTTTTTGCGGCGCGCGGCGCGCGGCAACTGCACATCAGCCTGACGCACACGGAAAACTACGCGGCGGCCACGGCGATTTTGGAAGGCTGAGCGGTGGCCAAAACCGCAGCCTGTTAGCGCCGGGGGCGCTTCGGTTTTTCGCCAAACACCTGGTCAATGACCTTCCTAAATTTGCTGTTGTCAATGGGCTTGAGTGTCACTGGCTCGGCGATTTCCTCCTCGATATCCAGCACCAGACGCTTTGAATGCTCCAGCCGGGTCTGGAGTTTTTTGATCAGGACTTCGAGTTCCCCGACTTCCTGGCGCAAGGTGGCGGCAATTTCAGCTTTGTTCATGATACGATGTCGGGCTACGTCACGCTTTGGCCACCAACTGCCGCAGCACATACGGCAAAATGCCGCCGTGCTGGTAGTAATCAATTTCGATGGGCGTATCAATGCGGCAGCGGACAGCGACATTTTCCACCGCGCCGTCCTTGCGCGTGATCTTAAGCTTGAGGTCCTGCTGCGGTTTGATGTGCGCGTCGAGGCCGATGATGTCGTAGGTCTCGGTGCCGTCGAGCTTGAGGCTTTGCGCGGTGGTGCCGTCCTTGAATTGCAGCGGCAGCACACCCATGCCGACGAGATTGCTCCTGTGGATGCGCTCGAAGCTCTGCGCCACGACGGCTTTGACGCCAAGCAGATTCGTTCCCTTGGCCGCCCAGTCGCGTGAACTGCCGGTGCCATATTCCTGTCCGGCCAGCACGACCAACGGCGTGCCGCGCTTCTGGTATTCCATCGAAGCGTCGTAGATGGAAACTTTTTTGCCTTCCGGCTGGAGCAACGTGTCGCCGCCTTCCTGGCCGGCGAGCATCAGATTTTTGATGCGGACATTGGCGAACGTGCCGCGCGTCATTACGCGGTCGTTGCCGCGCCGCGAACCGTAGCTGTTGAAATCCTCCGCCGTCACGCCGTTCTCGATGAGATATTTTCCCGCGGGCGAGGATTTCTTGATCGCGCCGGCAGGCGAAATATGATCGGTCGTCACGCTGTCGCCGAAAATCGCGAGCGCGCGGGCGCCGGTGATCGGCGCGATGCTGCCGGGCTGCAACGAAAAGTTCGTGAAGAACGGCGGCTCCTGGATGTAGGTTGATTTGCGGTCCCATTCATACACATTGCCGGTGCTGGACGGGATTTCATTCCACTTCGGATTCTGCGCGGCGAAGTCTTTGTAGAGCCGCTGAAAAATTTCCGGCTGCAGGGCGGCCTGCATCAAATCGCGGACTTCCTTCAGGCTCGGCCAGATGTCGCGGAGGTGAACCGGCTTGCCATCCTTGCCGGTGCCGAGCGCGTCGTTGGCGAGGTCAATATCCACACGGCCGGCGAGCGCGAACGCGACCACGAGCGGCGGTGACATGAGGAAGTTCGCCTTGATGTTCTGGTGGACGCGCGCCTCGAAATTGCGGTTGCCGGAAAGCACCGAGGCGGCGATCAAATTGTTCTTAACGACCGCGTCCTCGATGGCCGGATGCAGTGGACCGGAGTTGCCGATGCAGGTGGTGCAGCCGTAGCCGACGAGGTTAAAGCCGAGCTTGTCGAGGAACGGCTGCAGACCGGTCTTGTCCAGGTAATCGCTGACCACGCGGGAGCCGGGCGCGAGCGACGCCTTGACGGTGGAGTTGACCGCGAGCCCTTTTTCCACGGCCTTCTTCGCGAGCAACCCGGCGGCCAGCATCACCGACGGATTAGAGGTGTTGGTGCAACTGGTGATGGCGGCGATGAGCACGGAACCGTTGCGCACATTGCCGTCCAGCCGCGCGGCCTTCGCGTGCAACGGATCGGGCGTGGGATGCTCGATGGCCATCTCGCGCTCGCTCGGCGGCAATTCGCTGTTGGGAACCCGCTGCTGGCTGCCGCCGCCGGGATGGATCTCGCCGCCTGCCGAGACATGCACCGTGCGCGACAGTTCTTCGGCCTTCATGCCAAAACCATTTTCGGTGACGGGCTTGCTGAACGCGGTGATGAATTCGTTTTTCAGCTTCGGCAATTCGATGCGGTCCTGCGGACGTTTCGGTCCGGCGACGCTGGGCAGCACCGAGCTAAGATCGAGTTCGATTTCCTGCGAGTAAACAATTTCGCCTTTTTTCGGAATGCCCCACAAGCCTTGCGCCTTATAATAATTTTCGTAGGTCTTGACCGCCTCGTCGCTCCGGCCGGTGGCGCGGAGATAATTCACGCACTCCGCGTCGATCGGGAAGAAGCCCATCGTCGCGCCATATTCGGGCGCCATGTTCGCGATGGTCGCGCGGTCCACCAACGGCAACGCCGCCGCGCCGGGGCCGAAAAATTCCACGAACTTGCCGACGACTTTCGCCTTGCGCAAAATCTGCGTGACGGTCAGCGCCACGTCCGTGGCGGTGACGCCTTCGCGGATCGCACCGGTGAGATGCACGCCCACGACGTCCGGCGTGAGGAAATAAACCGGCTGGCCCAACATGCCCGCTTCCGCTTCGATGCCGCCGACGCCCCAGCCGACGATGCCGAGGCCGTTAATCATGGTCGTATGCGAGTCCGTGCCGACGAGCGTGTCGGGATAATAAACTTCGCCGGCATTCAAAACACCCTTGGCGAGATATTCCAAATTCACCTGATGCACGATGCCGATGCCTGGCGGCACGACCTTGAACGTGTCGAACGCCTGCATTCCCCATTTCAAAAACTGATAGCGCTCGCGGTTGCGTGTGAATTCCAAATCCAGGTTCTTCGTCAGCGAATCCGCGCCGCCGGCAAAATCCACCTGCACGGAATGGTCCACCACCAAATCCACCGGCACGAGCGGCTCAATGATTTTTGGATTTTTGTTCAGCTTCGCGACGGCGGTGCGCATCGCCGCCAAATCCACGAGCAGCGGCACGCCTGTAAAATCCTGCAGCACGATGCGCGCGACCACGAACGGGATTTCCGCCGTGCGCGTTTCGGTCGCCTGCCAGTTGGCGAGTTCCTTGATGTTGGCTTCGTGGACTTTCTTGCCATCGCAATTGCGCAGCACCGATTCCAGCACGAGGCGGATGGAAATGGGCAGTTTGGAGACTGGGCCGACGCCGGCTTTTTCCAGCGCGGGCAGCGAATAAAATTTCCCCAGCCGGCCGTTGCCGAGTTCAAAGGTCTGCAATGTTCCGAAAAGATTATGTGAGGTGCTCATTTATTTCCTTAAAAACAACCGGGTAAAAATGAACATTGGGCGCATCGCTGTCAAGCGAAGCGCGGGGCAATCTGCCGGTGGTCAGTTGGCGGCAATCCCGGTGTGGAGCAGTTCGGCGATGCGTTTTTCCAGCCGGTTCAGGTCGAGCGGCTTGGTGAAGAAATCCTCGGCGTTCATGGCCGCGCTGCGCTTGGTCACGTCGCTGGACAGCGCGCTCATGAAGATGATGGGGATTTTTTTGGTGCCCGGCTGGCGGCGTAAAATTTCGCAGACCGACAGGCCGTCGAGATCGGGCAGCAAAATATCCAGCAGAATTAAATCCGGCTTGCCTTCGCGCGCCTGGCTCAGGGCGTGGACGCCGTCGGCCGCCACCAGAAATTCGCAGCCCAGATTGGCGAGGCGGAATTTCACCAACTCGATGAAATCACCCTCGTCGTCTACAATCAATATACGCGGCACCATGCTGCCAAAATAGCTTACCCTGCGCCAAACGCAAAGACGGCCGGGTTAAATCCACGTTACGAATTGGCGACGAAAGCCGCTTCCACCGAAGGCCAAATCCGTTTTTGAGACCTTCTCCAGATTATGTCCGCGTTGTGCTTTGGTGGTTTCATCGCGTATGCTGCGCCTGTGATTCAACCTGTTCATGAGATTGCGGCGGAAGTCATCCGCCAGACCGGCAAGGACAAGCCGGCGGACGCCGCGTTGCGCGAGGTGCTCAAGTCACTTCGCGACCTCGCGCCGTTCGATGCCACGGAAGTCGCCAAGACGGTTTTCATTTATTACCGCTGGCACGTCTGGCTGCGCGAGGAGCGCGGCGTGGAAGCCAAGATGCGGCTGGCGCTGCGACTGAACCAGCGGTTTCAAAGCGACGAATCGAGCGTGCCGTTTGCGGAACTGCGCGCCAAGGCCGTCCCGGCGTGGACGGCGGAGCAAATGGTGGTGACTGACGAATGGCTCTGTTCATTGCAGCGCGAACCAAAACTGTGGTTGCGCGCTAAGCGCGGAACGGCGGCGGCGCTGGCGGAAAAATTATTGGGTGCGGAGGTCAGCCCGCTGTTGCCGGAAGCTTTGCTGTATCGCGGCGAGGAGGATTTGTTCAAGACGCCGGAGTTTCACGCGGGCGAATTTGAGATCCAGGACATCGCGTCGCAGGTTGTCGGCCTGCTGTGCGCGCCGTCGCCGGGCGAGACGTGGTGGGACACCTGCGCGGGCGAAGGCGGCAAAACGTTGCACCTGTCCGACCTGATGCAGAACAAAGGACTGCTCTGGGCGAGCGACCGCGCGGAATGGCGACTGCAAAAACTCAAGCGGCGCACCGGTCGCGCGAAGGTGTTCAATTATCGTTCCGTGTTCTGGGATGGTGGCAAAAAGCTGCCGACGAAAACCAAATTTGACGGCGTGCTGGTGGACGCGCCGTGCAGCGGCATCGGCACCTGGCAACGCAATCCGCAGGCGCGTTGGACGACCGGCGAAAACGACGTGCGCGAGCTGTCCGCCATCCAGAAAAACCTGCTTGCCAATGTTGCGCCGAGCGTGAAGCCGGGCGGCAAACTGATTTTCTCCGTCTGCACCTTGACGCGCGCCGAGACGACGGAAGTGGCGGATGATTTCAATTCAAAGTTTGCGGCGGAATTCGAGCCGCTGGTATTTCCGGAGATAAAATTAAATCAGCGGACAGTTTCCGGCGCGTCGTCATTGACGCTCTGGCCGCAGGATTTGGACGGCAACGGCATGTTCATCGCCGGCTGGCGGCGGAAGAAAGTTTAGCGCGCCGTTTCCAGAATTTTTCCGAGAATGTGGCGGATGTCCTCGTTGTGCTGCTGCGAGGCCATGCCGAAGGCCTGGATGATGTCCAGCAGCAGAACGGAATTTTCGCGGGTGAAATCATAATAAACCGTCTCCTTGGATTTGGCGTTGCCAGCTTTGCGCGGTGTGCCGTCCATCGTCAGCACTTCGTCCATCGGCAGGCAGACATAGACCATCGCCTGAAAGCCGACGGCGCGTTGCTTCTGTTTGAGCTGGATTTGCACCCAGCCGTGCGGTGTGGATTTGGTGAACTGCGGCAGGCGCTGGATGGCGCTTTGAAATCCGTCCGCCACCGCGTTGGTGGAAACTTCCACCTGCACGGCCTGGTTTTCTTCAAACTCGTTGGACGGAATTTTCTTCAGCGAATCAATTTCATGAAGCAGGTCGTTCGTCGAAAGAATCCCCAGCTGCACCGCTTCAAAAACAATCTTGGCCAGCTCGTGACCATATTTCGTCTCGCCATTTCGGATGAATTTGATTGCGGGAACGACGGTCGGGCTGTTCGTGTTGGGGATGTCGTAGCCGATCTGCCATTCGAGATAATGTTTTTTGACGAGCGCGGTTTTCATCGGCGCGACGGGCAGGCCGAAACCGTCGGAAGATTTTTCCTTCACGCGCACCTTGCCGGTCACGTCGGTGAGCGGCAGGCGGACGCGCACGGCGGCGCCGTTCGTTTCGACCAGCACCAGCTTGTAATCGGCGCCGGCGGCGAACGCCTGGCTGGCGAGGGCAATCAGGCCGGCGAACAGGAGAAAATATTTTTTCATGGCGCGGGATTCACGGCGGGAATTATTAAGCCGGAGCTGCCGGCGGCGCAAGCCTCCCAAAAAAGCCGGAAAATAATGTTGCTAGAAATAATTGGTTTGATATATTCCGCGCTCCGTTTCTCCAGAAGCTGAAACGGTGATTTTTACCGCGAATTTTTAACGCAAATGCCGACAATCAACCAACTGGTCCGCAAGGGCCGCACTAAAGTTAAGTATAAGTCCAAGTCGCCCGCCTTGGAAAACTCCCCGTTTCGCCGCGGTGTGTGCATTCAAGTGATGACGCGCACGCCGAAGAAGCCGAACTCTGCGATGCGCAAAGTGGCCAAGGTTCGTTTGACGAACGGCTACGAGATCATCGCCTACATCCCGGACGAGGGCCACAATTTGCAGGAACACAGCATCGTGCTCGTGCGCGGCGGCCGTGTGAAGGATTTGCCCGGCGTGCGCTATCACATCGTGCGCGGGACGCTCGACGCCGCCGGCGTGGAGAAGCGCCGCGTCAGCCGTTCCAAATACGGCGTGAAGAAACCCAAGGCCGCGAAGCCCGCCGCCAAATAACGATTTTTAACGTTTTAACCATTTAACGAACCTATGTCCCGCAGACACACAGCAACCAGACGGCCCATGGCCAAGGACGGCAAATACCAGAACACGCTGGTCAGCCGCCTCGTGAACACCGTGATGTTCTCCGGCAAGAAGAGCACGGCGCAACGCATCGTCTATGGTGCGTTCGAGACCATTTCGGCCAAGAATCCGGACAGCAGCCCGATTGAAATTTTGCAGCGCGCGGTGGACAACGCCAAGCCGCGCATCGAAACGAAGGCCCGCCGCGTCGGCGGCGCGACGTATCAGGTGCCGCTGGAAATTCCCGCCGAGCGTCAGAATGCGCTCGCCCTGCGCTGGATCGTGGACTTCGCGGACGCCAAGAAGGGCGTGCCGATGAAGGCTGCGCTCGCCACGGAAATCATGGAGGCTTTCGCCGGTCAGGGGAACGCCATCCGCAAACGTGACGAGGTCCATAAGATGGCGCAGGCCAACAAAGCCTTCGCGCATTTCCGTTTCTAGGAAGTTTTTTCAACACGCCCCGACGGAAATCGTCCGGGGCGTTTTTTGTTCCCCGACCAGTTTGTGATATAATTAAGTTTTGAAACCATGAGCACTATGAGCGCTGAAGTCAAATCCCCCAATTCGCCCAACCGTGAATACACGCTGGAGCGCACCCGCAACATCGGCATCGCCGCGCACATTGACGCGGGCAAGACGACGACGACCGAGCGTATTTTGTTTTACACGGGACTGATTCACAAGATCGGCGACGTGGATGACGGCAATACCGTGACCGACTGGATGGAGCAGGAAAAGGAACGCGGCATCACGATCACGTCCGCCGCCGTCACCTGTTTCTGGACGCAGAAATGCGCCAAGGCCGGCGAAGACCAGGTTTACAAGGCGTTCAACAATATTCCGCACCGCATCAACATCATTGACACGCCCGGCCACGTGGATTTCACCGCCGAAGTGGAGCGCTCCATGCGCGTGCTCGACGGCGCGGTCGCCGTGTTCTGCGGTGTTGCCGGCGTGCAGCCGCAGTCCGAAACCGTCTGGCGCCAGGCCACGAAGTATAATGTCCCGCGCATCGCGTTCGTCAACAAGATGGATCGCATGGGCGCGAGTTTTGAAAATGCGCTCAACGACATGCGCACGAAGCTCAAGGCGTATGCGTTCCCGATTTTCATCCCGCTCGGTCAGGGTCCGACCGAAGCCGAAGGCAAGCCGGTCATCGGCGGTTTTGAAGGCGTCATCGACGTCGTCAACCAGAAGACCATTTACTGGGGGCCGGGCGAGGCCAACGAAGGTCTCAATTACGAGATCAAGGAAATCGCCGCGGAAGACAAAGACCGCGCCGCCGCCGCGCTCGTGGAATTGATTGATGCCGTCTCCAACAAGGACGACGAAATCGCCGGTCTGGTGCTGGAAGAAAAGCCGATCAAGGCGCCGGTGCTCAAGGCGGCCATTCGCCGTTTGACCTGCAAGATTGAACTCGTCCCCGTCCTCTGCGGTTCGGCGTTCAAGAAGAAAGCCGTGCAGGTTTTGGTGGACGCCGTGGTGGATTATCTGCCCAGCCCGATTGACATTCCCGGCGCTACCGGCCACGAACTCGGCACGGAAGTCGTCGTCAATGTGCCGACGAACGATCACGAAAAATTCTGCTCGCTCGCGTTCAAGCTCTGGACCGATCCCTACGCCGGCAAGCTGGTGTTCTTCCGCGTCTATTCCGGCCATCTGAAGAAGGGCGACACCATCTACAATCCGCGCACGCGCAAACGCGAGCGCGTCTCCCGCCTCATGGTCATCCAGGGCAGCGAGCGCAAGGACATCAACGAGGTCTATGCCGGCGACATCGCCGCGCTCGTCGGTCTGCGCAACATCACCACCGGTGACACGCTGTGCAATGAGGATTACGACGTGACGCTCGAACCGCCGACGTTCCCCGAGCCCGTCATCTCGATGGCCGTGGAACCGAAGACCAAGCAGGACCGCGACAAGTTGTCCGAAGGTCTCCAGCGCCTCGCCGAAGAAGATCCGACGTTCCGCTGTTTCACCAACGAAGAAACCGGCCAGCTCATCATCGCCGGCATGGGCGAGCTCCATTTGGAAATCATCGTGGACCGCCTCAAGCGCGAATTCAAAGTGGAAGCCAACACCGGCGCGCCGCAGATTGCGTATCGCGAGACCATCACCAAGAACGCCGAGGGCGAAGGCAAGTTCATCCGCCAGTCCGGCGGCAAGGGCCAATACGGCCACGCCTGCATCAAGGTTTACCCGAATGAAAAGGGCAAGGGCGTCGAGGTCGTGGACGAAATCGTCGGCGGCGCGATCCCCAAGGAATTCATCCCGAAGGTCATTGACGGCATCGAAGAAGCCATCAAGGGCGGCGTGTATTGCGGCTACCAGGTCATTGACATCAAGGTCGAGGTCGTGGACGGCAGCTTCCACGAAGTGGACTCGAACGAACTCGCGTTCCGCATGGCGGGCATCTTCGCGTTGAAAGACGCCTTCAAGAAGGCCGGCCCCATCCTGCTCGAACCGCTGATGAAGGTGGAATGCACCACGCCCGACGAGTATCAGGGCGATTTGCTGGGCGACATCAACCGCCGGCGCGGGACGATTGTCAGCATCGAGGCGAAGAACGGCCAGACCGTCCTCAACGCGCAGGTTCCGCTCGCGGAAATGTTCGGCTACGCCACGGCCATCCGCTCGCTGTCCAAGGGCCGCGCGAGCTACTCCATGGAGCCGCTGACGTTCGCGCAAGTGCCGAACAGCGTGTTGACCACGATTCTGGACGCCGCCGCGAAGAAACCCGCCGCGCGCACCTAGGCCGCCGGAAAGAATTCAAAGGCCGGACGATTCATTTCGTCCGGCCTTTTTTGTTTTAATTTGTTGGTGCCCCTGCCGCAGGCAGTCAGGTGGCCATGTGGTTCACCGGCTCGCTTCATTTGCTGCGCTGGTTGTCCTATTTTCAGACAGCGCCGCCTCATTTATCGGTAGATAAACCATATTTCCACATGGCGACCTCATTTTGATTGAAGTAAAAGCCGTTTTGATTTCAATCAAAGTGGTTTCGATTGAAATCAAAACGGTTTCGATTGAAATCAAAACGGTTTCGATTGGAATCAAAACGGTTTCGATTGGAATCAAAACGGTTTCGATTGGAATCAAAACGGTTTCGATTGGAATCAAAACGGTTTCGATTGAAATCAAAACGGTTTCGATTGAAATCAAAACGGTTTCGATTGAAATCAAAACGGTTTCGATTGAAATCAAAACGGTTTCGATTGAA
>Ga0316222_1003434_pt1 | contig 15561 bp, 7 predicted proteins | sample TBH18011metaG_FD_206008 | JGI IMG/M metagenome (GOLD analysis project Ga0316222, IMG submission 206008) | Freshwater microbial communities from Trout Bog Lake, Wisconsin, USA - TBH18011 | ecosystem: Environmental > Aquatic > Freshwater > Lake > Hypolimnion/Profundal zone | place: USA: Wisconsin...
AGTTCGCCCGGCCCGTGGTCACTCCACAATTTTTTCTCGAACAGTTTGGTGTTGTTGCTGATGACCTGATTGGCGCAAGTCAGAATGCGCTGGGACGAGCGGTAATTCTGTTCCAGTTTAATCACTCTCAACGTGGGATGATCGTTTTGCAGATTCTGCAAATTTGCGGTACTCGCCCCGCGCCAGGCATAAATTGCCTGATCATCATCACCCACCGCAGTCAGCGCAGCCCGGCTACCTGCCAGCAAGCGCGTCATCTGATATTGGCAATCATTGGTATCCTGATATTCATCGATCAGCAGATAGCGGAAGCGTTCCTGCCAGCGTTGCAAGGCTTCCGGGAAATTGTGGAACAACTCGACCGGCAAACGGATCAAGTCATCAAAGTCCATCGCCTGATAAGCGCGCAGCGTTTCCTGGTAGCGGGCATACAGCAAGGCATTACGCTGCTCGGGCTCACTTTCGACCAGAGTCAACGCTTGTTCCGGTGAAATGAACGAAGACTTCCAGTTGGACATCACGCTTTGCGCGATGCGGATATCCTGTTTGTCCGGAACCCCCAGCAATTCGCTGATAATTTTGGCGGTATCCGCACTATCAAAAATTGAAAACTGCTTTTTATAACCCAGCAGCCCGGCTTCTTCCCGAAGAATTTGCATACCCAACGAGTGAAAGGTACTGATGGTCAGACCTTTACTATCGCGCCCGTGAAGCAGCTTGCCTACCCGCTCGCGCATTTCGTTGGCGGCTTTGTTGGTAAAGGTAATGGCAGCAATATTACGCGGTGAATAGCCGCACTTCTCAATCAAATAGGCCAGCTTGTGGGTAATCACCCCGGTCTTGCCGCTTCCCGCTCCGGCCAGCACCAGCAAGGGGCCATCCAGATACTTCACAGCCTCGCGCTGTACGGCATTGAGTTTATTCAACATTTATGGAGATACCGGAGACCTGAATTCAAACCGAAGTGTATTCACAGCCCAATTAATCCAATTGCCAGTCGTATCGGCAACCTTTTGTAAGATTGGATTAATGGTCTCTGAGAAGAAATATTTAATGAGTCATTATAAATGAGTTTATTCAACTCCTCCCAATCTCTAGTAGTGGTGTAACCAAGGAAAATCGGAACCAGCTTTGTCGGTGAAGCTTGGAAACGTGTGAGTTTGACGCATCCTTTGTACTATTCGATTTTGGTGGCCCGAATGAATACTTGAACTCAAATTGTCAGTTTAAGGATTAATATAATCACATTACTATTTGTTTTAAAAGTATTTATAAATAAATTAGCAACTATTCAGTATATTTCCAAAGCCCCAATGCAGTACAAATGTACTGCATAAAATTGGGACCTTAGTCTGATCAAATCGGGAGATTACAACTATAGATTTTCACCGGCCAGAGGAATAATGTGTGCAGTGAAGAATATTAAAACAAAGACCCGCAGAAATGGTCTTGGCGTCACCCCAAATTTTTGTGATGCAACATGAGAAAGTGCTAAAACTAACTAGGATCTGAAAATAGATCGACAGTTGCGAGTTATCGAGTGGTTAAATTTTATCAAGGGAGCAAAGACATCGTGAAGAAAACTCAACGTAATTCATTCAAGCTTAATCCAATAGCCGCATCGATCGTCCTCGCGATGGCCTCGCAATTCGTGCCAACTGCGGTTCAGGCAGGTGCAGGCTGGGGTCTGACCACTAAAGTAACGAATCCGGCACAATCAGTGCCAGTACCCGCTTTTTATGCCAATAGCCCGTCAGGCTCGGTTCTTCAGCTAGATGCAATCGGCAATCCAGTGACCCAGACTGTCACTGATCCGGTATCTGGCGCGACCACGGTCCTTCCAGTAAAAGTTGATTCCGGAAAAGCACTGCGTAAATTCGTTGACTCACTGCCTGGCATCCCAGGTGTGACTTCTTTCGGAGCCAACGGCCTCGGCCAATATATTCCTGTTGCTGTTCCAGAAAAATGGGTGGATACCAATGGCAACGCAACCAAAGATGATTACTACGAAATCGCTGCGGTAGAATTCTCCGAACAAATGCACAGTGACTTGCCCAAGGCAACTCACTTGCGCGGCTATGTGCAACTGTCTACTGCTACTAATCCTGGCGCTCAAATTGCATTGACCTATCCCAACGGCACTCCTATTACGGATGTCAACAAAATTAGTGCAACTAATCCCACCGGGCAAGTTTATGCTTACGCCGCCCCTCACCACCTCGGCCCATTCATCAATGCCACCAGCGGCACCGCCGTTCGCGTTAAATTCACCAACTACCTGCCAGCTGGCACCGGCGGCCAATTGTTCCTACCAGTCGATACCACCATTACAGGTGCAGGTCCCAGTGCAAAAGTTGATGCCAGTGGCAATCCGATTATGTACACACAAAACCGTGCCGAGATCCATCTGGTTGGCGGACAGGCTCCTTGGGTCAGTGCAGGCTCTCCACACCAATGGGTTGCACCAGCCGGTGAAACTACAGCCTATGCAAATGGCTTAGGTAAAGGTGCAAGCAATAAAGATGTGCCTGACATGAATTCTTCAGGTAATGGTTCGACCACCCTGTATTTCCCGAATGCGCAAAGTGCGCGCTTCATGTTTTATCAAGACCGTACTTCCGGTCTGACACGTTTGAACAACTATGCCGGTTTGGCAGCTGCCTACATGGTGACAGACGCAACAGAAGCAGGTTTGATTTCCAGTGGCGCAATTCCAGCAGATCAAATTCCGCTGATCATCGAAGACAAAACATTCGTTCCTGCCAACGTGGCTCAACAAGATGCAAAATGGGATACTAATCACTGGGGACAACCCGGAGATTTGTGGTTCCCTCACGTCTATGAGCCTAATCAGGATCCAACAGCAGTTAACGGATTAAATTCAGTTGGTCGTTGGGACTTTGGCCCCTGGTTCTGGCCGATCTTCACCACTACGGCACCATTGCCAACGGGCATTTATGGCGATGCCAGTTTTGTACCCGAGTCCTATGAAGATACTCCGCTCGTTAACGGAACTGCCTACCCAACTGTCACCATCGATCCAAAGGCCTATCGCCTGCGTATCTTGAATGCAAGTAACGACCGTTTCTTGAACTTGGGCTTGTATAAAGCAAAACCTGATTACGCACTTGATGCCAGCGGAAATCCAATTCTTACGCAGCCAACGGCACCACAGCTGGACAGAAACGGCAACCAAATGTTTGATGCCTCCGGTAATCCTATGATTTTCTCAGGCACCGAAGTCAACATGGTTCCAGCGGTGGCGGATGTGACGGGTGCGCCGTTGGCACCACCTGTTGGTGCGGCCACGACAGCCGGTGCAATCTCTTCGGCCGGATATCCGCTTTATGATCCGGCATGCTTGTGTCAATATCCAGGCTTCCAGCAATTGTTGAACTATGCATTTTCCGGTCCAACCCGTGCTTGGCCCGTCGATAACCGCGTCGGCGGTGCTCCTGATCCGCTTACAGTAGGTCCTGACTTCATCGCAATTGGTAACGATGGTGGCTTCCTGCCCAATCCGGTGGACATTCCTTCACAACCTGTTACTTATGAATCAAACCGTCGTAGCGTTACTGTGACTAACGTGTATGGTTATGGTTTGCTGGTTGGTCCTTCCGAGCGTACCGACGTGTTGGTTGACTTTTCTGCGTACGCAGGTCAAACCCTTATTTTGTACAACGATGCACCTACCCCATTCCCGTTTGACGACCAACGTTGGGATTATTTCTCCGGCGACCCAGATTCGACTAGCACTGGTGGTACTTATCAGACCCAGCCTGGCTATGGTCCGAACACACGTACTATCATGCAGATCAAGGTGACGACCAACACCCCAACTACGGGCGGTCCTTTGAATCCAACCTTATTGGCAACTGCTTTACCTGCTGCGTACAAAGCATCGCAACCAGCGCCAATCGTGCCAGAGTCAGCCTATAACAACGCCTTTGGTACAGGCGATTCAGATAGCTATGCGCACGTTGCAACAGGTTCGCTTGCACAGCCTACCTTTGACTTTACGCAAAACGGTACCAACATGAGTGTGGCTAGTATTAACCTGATTTCTTCAGGTGGCCAAGTGGTCACTGGTACAACCAATATCGTGGGCAATGCAATTCCTGGCTCAGGTTCGGGCTATGATCCTTTGAACCCTCCGACGGTTAACTTTGTGAATGGCGCTTGCCTGCCGTCAACCGGGACTTCTGCGGCAGCAACAGCAATTGTCAATCCTGCTTCTCAACAAGTGACTGGCATTACTATTACAGCAGCAGGCGCTGGTTATACCTGTGCGCCTCAAATCACTTTCACCAGCGCGGTGGGGGTAGGTGCACAAGCGTCACCGATCATGACATCTGGCACCTCATCCATTTTGGCTCAAACCAAGACAGAACAAGAGTTGTTTGATGCCTTGGGTCGTTACAACTCCACCGGTGGGGTAGAGTTGCCTTTGACAACAGATCAGACACAAACCACCATCCCGTTGAACTACACTGATTCCCCAACTGACTTCATCAAAGAAGGTGAAGTACAAATCTGGAAACTGGTGGACAACGGTTTCTGGTCCAACTCGATGCACTTCGACATGGTCGATGTACAGCTGATCAACCGCGTGGGCTGGGACGGTACCGTGAAGGCGCCGGCCAACAATGAAGTGGGCTGGAAAGACACACTCAGACTGAATCCGCTGGAAGACGTGGTAATTGCAATGCGCGCCAAGACACCTAACGTGCCCTTCGGCCAACCTGCAAGCATCCGCGCTCAGGATCCGTCATTGGCAATAGGCGCAACGAACCGTTTGAACCAATTGGCGTTTACTGCTGATCCTAACGTGTTGGCTCCGGTTCCCAGTGCAACCAGCCCTTCAGGCTATGATCTGGTTGCGACAGGTGCAGGTAGTGGTGCGGCCTTGCTGACCACAGCAGTGAATACAGATATTGTCGTGAACAACGCGACAGGTGTATTGCCGGCAAATAATACGCTTGCCGCAGGCAATCTGGGCTACGACAACGAATTCATCTGGGGTACTGCACTGTTGGGTCACTCTGAAGATGACTACCAACGCCCGGTTGTGTTCCACCCATCAGTAACTGCTCCGGCTGCACCTACCGGTCTGGCAGGCACAGGCGGCAAATTGACATGGGTAGATGCTACACCGGCTGCCACTTCACTGGGTAACCAGGCGAATGAAGTAGGCTTCACAGTGTCGAAAGCACCAATCACCGGCAATGTAGTGGGTGCATACACAGCAATTGCAACACTCCCTGCCAATACAACAGCCTATACTGATCCGGCAGCTTCGGGAGCTAGTGTTTATGAAGTGGCAGCGTTTAACAATGCTGGTTCAGCGACTTCAACTCCCTGGGTAGAAATTTCAGCTCCCGCAGTACCCACTTGGGCTGCCACGACGCCTGTTGTAATCAATACGAACGGCACCGTTAAGCTGACCTGGAACAAAGTAACCGGCGCAACCAACTATGTGATTAGCTCGAATGGTACTGCTGTTGCTACAGTAGCGGCGGCAGGCGGTGGTGGTACGACTCAAAATACCACAATCACCTTGCCGCTTGGGGTGAATTACACCAACATTACCGTGTCTTCACAGCTCGTGTTTACCGGTGTAACTCCAAATGTGACAGCGACTTCGGCGCCTTCAGCCGCAATCTCTGCCAATCTCTCGGCCCCGGCTGCGCCAGTTGCTCCAACAGTATTAGCTGTATCGAACTACACAGCTCAAGGAACAACTGCAAGATTGACATGGGTTGACTCTACGACTGCAGGTGTAACAGGCTATATCGTTCAACAGTCACTAAACGGTGGTGCAACTTGGACGCAAGTAGGTAATACTCTTGCTGCCAACGCAACAACAACCAATGTAACTGTCGCCAACGGTTATTCTTACCTGTACCAAGTGTTTGCACAGTCTTACTTGTACGCAGCAACCAACTTCACTAATTCTGCTGCTTCTAACCAAGCCAGCTTGCTGACCACTCCAGCCCTGCCAGCGGCAGTAACTAATGTGGCAGCAGCCGCAGCCTCGACCACGTCGATTAATGTTTCCTGGACAGCTTCGGCTACTACCGGCGTAACCTACGTTGTTCAGCGCAAGACAGGAGGCGGCAACTTTGCGACAATCACTGCCACTACCTCCGTTGTCGGAACAACTGTATCGTTTACTGATACCGGCTTGACGGCAGGCAGTACTTATCAGTATCAAGTGCAGGCAGTGGCTACGAATACCGCAGGCTCGACCAGCTCGGCATTCGTTGCATCGACTAGCGTGTCGTTGGCAGCACCCAGAGTTCCGACCTTCGCTGCAAGTACTGCTGTTTCAACAACCGGGTTTACAGCAAACTGGAATGCTCCTACCGGAACACCGGCAGCAGCTAGCTATCTAGTCTCTGTTAATGGTGCTGCAGCCGTATCGCAAACTACGACATCGATTGTTGTTGCGGGTCTGACAGCGGGTTCGACCAACACGGTCACGGTTGCAGCTTGCAGCACCGGTGGCGTGCTCTGCTCGACAGCAGCCAGCTTGACACAGGCAACGTTGCCAGCAGCGCCTGCAGCTCCAACAGCGTCTGCCCTTGCTGCAACTACGCTGACATTGACTTGGACTCCAGTAACAGGTGCAACAAGTTACACAGTACAACGTGCAACCAATGCGGCATTTACGACTGGTGTGGCTAATTCTACCGGTACTATAACGATTGGTACCTCAACGGTGACTCAAGCGGTGACTGGCTTGACTGGAAACAGCACTTACTACTTCCGTGTAACTGCGGTGGATGCGGCTGGTTCATCAGTTGCCGGTACTATAAGTGCTTCAGTGTTGACTGCTCCGGCTGTTCCAACAGGTGTAACAGCTGCTAACGGTACGGCAGGTGGCGCGATCACGGGTGGATTAAACTTCACTGTGGTAACTGGCTTGACTTACAAACTCAACTCGACTGGCATTGCAGGTGGAAGCGCCGCTGTAACCACATCAGGTCAGCAAGTCACATTTGCTACAGGCGGTAATAACCAAGTAACACTAACAGCGACTAATGCAAGCGGTAGTGCAACCAGTGCTGCAGTCACTGTTAATGCAAGGTAAGAGCAGGTTTGGCTGCCCACGCGGAGTCAAATGCGTGGGCAGCCAATCCAAACTTAGACACCAAACAGAATTTAGGAATTTTACAAGTAGTCCAAGAAATTTAGAAGTAACTGAGCCGTCGAGCGGTTTAATTTATTAGGGAGTTAAAGACATGAAGAAAGTCAAACGCAGTTCTTTTAAGCTCAATCCAATTGCAGCATCGATCGTGCTCGCGATGGCAACACAATTCACGGCCAATGTGGCCTATGGTAACGCCGGTTTCGGTACCAATACCGACATCTCAGGTAAGACAATTCCCGTAGCGACGTATTACGCGAACAGCCCTCAAGGCTGGCAACCCGGGTTGGGCACAGATAATCTGCCGATTATCAATTCAGGACAATTCAAGAATACTGGAGCAGCATTCACGAATTTAAGCGGAGTATTAGTTGCAAGTGGTGCAGTAATTCCAGCTACTGGACTGCCAATTACCGCTGCAGAAGCTTTTGCTGCAAACGGCAATTCAACCAGTGGCACAGTCGTACCTATGATCAATACCGGTCATGCGTTGCGTAAATTCGTTGATCCTCTTACAGGTGCCTACTTTGGTATAGATGGTCTACCAACAGCAGGGATATCGATGGGTATTCCAATCGGTATTACCGATAAGTGGGTCGATGCGAATGGTGCTGCAGTTAACGGCAATACAGACGACTTCTATGAAATTGCGTGCGTAGAATATGTAGAACAAATGCATAGCGATTTGGCCAAGCCAACCCGCCTGCGCGGTTATGTACAGATTGAAACGCCAAATATCCTGAACAACAGCGTAAAAGATATTACCGGCGTGGTGGGCAGTGAGCACATCCCTGGCACCTACCCAGACGGCACCCCGATCTACAAGTGGAAGAAAGATCCTGTAACGGGTAAATGGGCACAATCGACTGAGCAAGTGTACTTCGTGCACGCGCCTCACTACCTCGGCCCAACATTGTTGGCCTCGCACAGCAAGCCAATCCGTATCCTGTTCCATAACTACCTGCCTTACCGCGATATCAACGGTAATTCAGTGGGTTCAGACAGAAACCTGGGTGGCGATTTAACTATACCGGTGGATGAATCATTGGCGGGTGGCGGTCCAGTTGTAGATGGAAACGGCAACCCAGTGTTGGATACCAACAAGAACTCGCCTAACTATGGCAAACCCGTTAAATTCCCGCAAAACCGTATCTCGGTTCACTGGCACGGTGGTGATACACCCTGGACCAATGACGGTACACCACACGAGTGGTTTGCACCGGCAGGTGATGCAGCTTATACCTACCAGGATGCAACCCACCCGAACGGCTTGGGCGTAGGTGATGCCTTCAATAATGTACCTGACATGGTCAATCCAGGCCCAGGATCACAAACCCTGTACTTCCCGAACAACCTGAGCGGCCGTTTGATGATGTACCACGACCATGCGTCCGGTACGACAAGAACGAACGCCTACTATGGTGAAGCAGCGGGTTACCTGGTTTACGACAATACTGAATTAACACTGGCTGCTAATGCACTCGGTACCACATTGAGTGCAGCTGCAGTACCCACAATCGGTCCACTAGCTGGTTCCGCAATCAAACTGCCAACTGGCTTACTGGACTCAGTGGGTATTCCGCTGGTCATTCAAGACAAACAGTTCGTGCCTAAGAACATGGGTACGGCAGCCAATGCGAATGCAGGCGCACTAACCACCAACGGTCAATTCCAATCGCAAGATGCGAAGTGGGATTTGGCACACTGGGGTCAAGAAGGCGACTTGTTCTTCCCGCACGTGTATGAAACCAACCAAGATCCGAACTCAATCGACGGTACTAACCCGGTGGGTCGTTGGGACTGGGGTCCTTGGTTCTGGCCAGTATTCCCATCGCAATTTTCGCTGCCTTCCGGTGAATATGGTGCTGTAACCACAACACCTGAAGCTTTCGTTGATACACCAGTGGTAAATGGTCAAGCGTACCCAACCATGACGGTGGATCCTAAGACTTATCGCTTCCGTATTCTGGCAATCGGTAATGACCGTACCTGGAACTTTGGTTTGTATGAAGCCGTAGACGCCTCAGGCAATATTTGCGATACGAATGTTAATGGAATAACGCTTGGCGGTGCACTGGTAGCCAACGCAGCTGCGCCTGGTGAAACAAGCGCACCGGCAAATTGTACCGAAGTCAGAATGGTACCTGCGAATGCGTCGACATTGTCGGCTCTAGCAACTGCAACCCCGTTAACAGCCGGTGGCGAGAGTGTAGCCTCTATCATTAACTTGGCAGATCCTAAAGGATGGCCAACCGATGGTCGCGCAGGTGGTGTGCCTGACCCGACAACTGCCGGTCCTGACATTGTTCAGATCGGTAACGAAGGTGGTTTGTTGCCAGGCGTTGCCGTTTGGCCAGCACATCCGGTCAGCTATGATCAGAACGTACGCAGCATGACCGTGTTCAACGTATTGGGTCACCAGTTGTTCATGGGTGGTGCTGAGCGTGCGGACGTGCTCATCGACTTCAGCAAATATGCCGGCAAGACGATCCTGCTGTACAACGATGCACCGGCTCCTAGCCCAGGCTTCGACCCACGTATCGATTACTTCACAGGTGATGGAGACCAAACCATTGGCGGCGGTGCTTATAACACCTTGCCAGGCTATGGTCCGAACACCCGCACTGTTATGCAGTTCAAGGTGAATGCAACGAACACCTCTGGTGTGGGCGGTGCGTTGAATGTGGCAGCACTGCAGGCCGCATTGCCACCTGCTTATGCAGCAACTCAACCGAAACCAAACGTTCCTGAAACGGCATACAACATTGCGTTCCCGGGAACTGCAACAACGGATACCTTTGCACGTATCTTTACCGGTTCGAACTCGCAACCTAACTTTGCGTGGAACGACCCCTCCTACTTTGGCGTAGGTGTTTGGGATGCCACACTGAATCAAGTGACACCGGGTAGCGGCGTTAAAGTGACCGCAGGTGGTTCCGGCTATACCAATCCGGTTGTGACTTGGAATGGAACACTTGTATCAGGTAGAGGCGGCGTTGCAGGTACACCTCCAACAACGACTGTAACACTGGGTACAGGCGGTACGATCACCGGCATCACAGTGACCAACCTTGGCACCGGCTTCACAGCAGCACCAACGGTTACCATTACGGATCAACCTAAAGCAGGTGTAACTGCCGGTACAGGCGCATTGGCAACGGTAACGACAACCAGTAACCACAGCATTCACGTGATCAACAAGGCAATTCAGGAATTGTTTGATCCGGTGTATGGCCGTATGAATGCGACCCTGGCGGTTGAGTTGCCGTTCTCCAGTGCAACGGTGGCGACCACGATTCCGTTGGCCTACATTGACGCACCGATTGATGATCCTACAAACGTGAATGCCAATATGGACGGCATTGCCGACGGCGAAATGCAGATCTGGAAGATTACCCACAACGGTGTGGACTCACACCCTGTGCACATCCACTTGATCAATGCGCAGGTGATCAACCGTGTTGACTGGGCGGGTGTGGTAAAACCAACTGAAGCCAATGAATTGGGTTGGAAAGAAACGATCCGCATGAACCCGTTGGAAGACGTATGGCTGGCAGTTAAAGCATCGCGTCCGGTGGTTCCGTTCGGTTTGCCAAGAAGCCAACGCGTCTTGGATCCTTCACAAGCCATTGGTTCACAATTGGGCTTCACACAGATCGACCAATTGACGGGTAATGCACCAATCTGTCAGGCAATGCTGCCAGGCGGAATCCCGAACCCATTCTACGTGAACGGAAGCATCAGTTGCCCAACGGATACACTGCCTTCCGGATTGCCAGCGGGAACCATTACGGGAACAACTGTGACGGCGTACTCAAACCAGTTGACGGACTTTGACAATGAATATGTATGGCACTGCCATATCTTGGGTCACGAAGAGTTTGACTTCATGCGTCCATTCATATTCCACCCAACGGTCAACGTACCTGATGCACCGGGAGCGGTTACTGTAAATGGCTCAACGGTCACTTGGACAGACCCGACACCGTTTGGTGGTCAGGATTCCAATGGTGTACCAACAGCCGGCTTGGATGCGAACGGCAATATGGTTAGCAGCCCGAAGAACGAAGTTGGGTTCAAGGTGCAGGAGACTACGTATATTACAGTTCAAACTCAAGCCCCCAAGAACGTACACGTCGCAGGTACGGCGTGCCCGTCTTCGCGACAAGTACAATCGTACCAAACTACTACGGTAGTTACACCTAACACCACAGTCTTGGGAACTGTTCCTGCTAATACAATCACTTGGACAGATACTTCCGTTCCTTCCAAGCTGGTTCCTGCACTTCCAAATACACTGCAAGGTACTCCAGTTTTTAATCCGAATACATGTGTTACTGTCACAACATCGAAGGCGATAACACCTGAAGTGGTTGCGTTTAACTCTGCGGGTAACTCGGTACCCGGTGCAGTAGTTGTGGTTAATAATTTTAATACCGGAGCAAGTTTTGGTTCAGCAACTAACTCTGGCGCAGTAGCAGGTGCAACAGCGGCAAATAACGCAGCAACAGCAGCAGCGGCAGCAGCTACTACTGCGGCAAATAACGCAGCAGCGGCAGCAACGGCAGCAGCAACTACTGCGGCAACAACGGCAGCAGCGAATACTGCAGCTAATGCGGCAGTGGCAGCACTGAAAGCAGGAACACCGGTAGCGTTTGCAGTAAGTACTGACACAATCGGTGTACTAGGTGCGATCTCACTAACATGGTTTAACAATCCATCGAATGTGGTGGCAGCAACTGGCTTTACCAATGTGACGAACTACACACTGTCATGGTCTGGTAAAACTTCAGGATCGGCAACCGTTGCTGCAGTTGCAACAGGTGCGACAGTGACTGGTTTGATTTCAGGCGGAAGCTATAACTTCAACCTCGTAGCCAATGCAACAGCTGGAAACTCGGCTGCTGCAACCATAACCGGAGCAACAGCACCGTAATAAAGAAAACTGCCAGTGCCGGGAAGTTTCCGACACTCTCCTCCTCTCCCATTCTTGGGAGAGGTTGGGAGAAAGCAGCGTAGCAGGAAGCACCATTCAAGTTCAGCAGTTCTCCCCGAATTAACACTCCCCAAAAAACCAACTCACGCACAGTGAGTTTTTCTCCGTGAAAATGCAGGTTGTCAATTTCGCCGCATGAGGAAATATTTCATCTCCTTGGTATAGTGGTTAATGAAGCGGTGCAACTTGAAGTGAATGGCAAGTTGAATTCAATTCAGTAGCGCGCAACGCCAGTGGCGACAATGGATGTTGCCAGATGATTTATTCAATCCGAAATGCTACTATGCGTGCATTCAATTTGATTTCAAGAGTGACATCATGGCGACTATGAGTATTCGTGGACTCGATGATAAGGCACTGACTCGTCTTAAGAGTCAGGCAGAACAGGAAGGGTGCAGCCTCAATAGTCTGGTTTTGCGCCTGTTGCAGGACACCGACTCCCCGGTTCAGTCGAACTTATTAAAAAAGTTTGATGATCTCAATTCATTGGCAGGAACTTGGAGTGCGAAAGAAGCACAAGCCTTTGAGCGCAACACCGCCGCTTTTGCCGAGGTTGATGCGGCTCTGTGGAAGTAAGCAATGAGACCCATCGCACTGGATACCAACGCTTACACAGCTTTCAAGCGCGGCGATGAGCAAATAGTCTCCGTGCTGCAACACGCACCCATCATCATCGTATGCGTTACCGTGTTGGGCGAACTACTGGGTGGCTTCGCTGCGAGCCAGCGGGAAAGTAATAATCGTAGCGAGTTGACGCAATTTCTCAATACCCCTCGCGTGAAGGTCGTTTCCAGCACGACTGCCACAGCGGACCTTTATGCGCTGGTTTATGCCGCACTTCGCCGCAAAGGCCAGCCTATTCCGACCAATGACCTGTGGATTGCGGCCAGCAGCCTTGAACACGGTGCTGCGCTGTTAACACTCGATGCTCATTTTAAAAACATTGACGGACTGAGTGCTGGTACTCATCTTGATGATTTTATTCCGTGATACAGAAGACCCAAGTCTTGTGGCAAGTTTCTATTAGAGCTGATAATTGATGTTTCCATAATAGATGACAGTTTACCCCCTCCCTGCCCTCCCCCGATGGGAGAGGGTTCTGTCCCCTCTCCCGGTTGCCCGGCCAAAAGCTGTTCGGATTCTGGGGGAGGGTTAGGGAGGGGGAGCTTTGCAACAGTGTAATAACCTTTGGAAAGCTCAAGAATTCAACTGAAGGGTAAAATTAAACATCAGCGGCTCAGCCAGCGTCTAGCTTTTTCCCTGTTTGAGAATCTGTGGTTGCAAGCTCAATCCTGCGGAATTTGCCCAAACCCTCAGTGCTGCGTATTCCACGGGTTGATCACAGCCAAACCAACTGCTTCAAATGGGCTGATGTCCCGTGTTGCAAAAATCAATCCTTTAGTCATGGCCGTAGCAGCAATGTAGCCGTCTGCGGGCGCAATAGCCTTCCCCTCGGACCGTGCACGAGCTCGAAGTATCGCATAAGCTTCGGAGGCTGCGGTATCAAAAGGCAGAATGCGACCGACAAACAAAAGCAAAATGCGTTGCTCAAGGCTAGTGTGTAGTGTTTCTCTTCGTTTGCCGGACGGCAGCGCCGCAATGCCGAAGCGTAACTCGGTCAGGCTGATCGTTGACAGATAAAGTGTTTCGATAATTTGCGCGTCTATCCAAGCCAACACGCCAACATCACCGGTTAGTTTCAATGGCTCAAAAAGTACGTTGGTATCGAAAAGAGTAATTCAAAGCTCATCGGCTCAACGGTTGAGGTGTCACGCTCGATTTCAAGATCAAAGCCCCCTGCCTGCCGGCCGATTTCAGCCAACAATGAGCCCAGCTTGATGCGGCCTTCTGGTCGTGCGACGCTCTCAAGAATCGCTCGAACTTCGGCTTCGGTGCTTCGACCAGCCATCGCTGCGCGCACACGCAAAGCACGGTGCGTCTCCTCGGGTAAATTACGGACAGTAATTGATGACTTTGATTATCCATTCGAAGTATTGATTTCAATGATAGCATCATAACAACAATGAAATCATTGCGAAACTTGGGGTAAAACACGTGTTTTAAGACAGGCTTCAATAAACGTCAAAAACAATACTAGCCAATGTTTTCAAGAGAAGTGTACTGGAAAACAAAAGAGCCACAAAGGGACGATGTCCTTTTGTGGCTCGATAGTTGTATTAGCTTAAACTGAATTCTTGCGACGAACCATGAAACCCATCAAACCCAAGCCGGCCATCATCATGCCGTAGGTTTCGGGCTCAGGTACGGCGGCAATTGGTGTTATTGCAGAAATTTTCAACGTTCCCGCACAAGAGGAAGTTCCACAAGTTTCATTTATTCCCGAGAAAGTTCCCAAGGTAAATGTGGGATTAGATTCGCCTCCAGTGTAAAGTTGCGATGTCGTATCAAAGTTAATTATTGATTGATTCGGAGTACTATCGCTAAATCCCCCACCAAAATTGCCATTATAAAAAACGGCTTGACTGGTAGGGAATGGTGAAAGAGATGCTGATGGCAACACATTAACAGAAAAATCATAGCCAAGAGTGGAGGAAACCAATGAATTCACTGGAACAGACTCTAACACCCATGAATATGAACCACCGGCAGAAGTAAATGTGAACTGATCCAATGGTGCTACTGGCGCTGCCACTGCCTGAGAGCTTGCTACAAGAGCTAGAATAGATATTGCGGTTGCTAACTTAAACATAGAACCTCCTGAACGTATCGAAAATAATAAAAAACTTGAGTGCTCTTAAATATGAATTCTGTAGTTTGCAGTCTACTCTCTAGCACCATTCTTGCAATAGTCCATTCGGACTAATCCGCTCACATTTGTCAGCAAAAACAGCAAACATTACTTGAGTAAAGCTACTGTATTGATGGGTCGCGGGTACATTCATATCCTAGTCCTCTGCGTAGTGCGAATCCATAGTTCAAAGCAACAATTATACATAGGAGCAACCTCCCGATTTTTGCCGGACTTTGGCAGTACATTTGTACCGGCCTGTTTTTTACATAAGACTTAATGGTAATAGCCTGGTTAATTAATTTTGGGTATTTCATTTGAATTTACAGTGAAATATTGGTGATACCACGGCACATTTACAGTAAAATACTTGACAAGATGTGTGCAAAACTTAATCATTACGAAAGCATGTCTTTTATCAGCCGTACCCAGCATCTTGCCCGAGTCGGAAAACTTTCTAGGAAACTATTGTTATGAAGAAAATTGAATGGATTATTGTGTGCAGCCTTATATTTGCAACGGGCCAGGCCCGCTCCGAAGACTCCACCGTTCTCAAGACCGACAAAGATAGATTAAGCTACAGCATGGGGGTCAGTATCGGTAAAAACTTCAAAAAAGAGAAAACAGACGTTGATTTCGACTTGATGATGAAAGGTTTGAAAAGCG
>Ga0316222_1003436_pt1 | contig 15549 bp, 14 predicted proteins | sample TBH18011metaG_FD_206008 | JGI IMG/M metagenome (GOLD analysis project Ga0316222, IMG submission 206008) | Freshwater microbial communities from Trout Bog Lake, Wisconsin, USA - TBH18011 | ecosystem: Environmental > Aquatic > Freshwater > Lake > Hypolimnion/Profundal zone | place: USA: Wisconsin...
TGATCGTGGCAGACCAACATCTTTCCGGTGTAGAGCGTATCCTGGCTCCTGACGCAATTGTGGTGAGCAAGACAGACACCAAGGGACGAATTACCTATGCCAACCTGACCTTTCTCGAAATCGCAGGCTATACCGAGAAGGAGGTTCTAGGGCGTCCGCATAACATCGTTCGGCATCCGGACATGCCTCGGACGGTCTTCAAGCTGCTGTGGGATACGATTGAGCAGCGGCAGGAGATCTTCGCCTACGTGATTAACCGCGCCAAGAACGGTGATCATTATTGGGTGTTTGCCCATGTTACCCCGACCTTCGACGCGGCGGGCACCATTACCAGTTTCCATTCCAGCCGCCGCTGTCCTCAGCGTAAAGCCGTCGAAACGGTCAAATCGGTCTATCGGGAGTTACGCGATGAAGAGGCCAGGCACGCGAGTCCCAAAGATGCCGTGGCTGCGGGTATCGCGTTATTAACTAATAAATTTATCGGAGCAGGTGGCAGCTATGAAGACCTCGTCTTCTCTCTTTAGGTCGTTCGTCGTTGGGACTCTGTCCGCTCTCGGTTCACTGGCCCTGACCGTCTCGGCCCTGACATCGGATGATGGCCGGACGGCGTTGTGGGCGACCGGAATCGGTGTCCTGACCGTGGCCGCGGCGATCTGGAACCGACAATGTTCCAGAAGTATCCAAAAAGTCGCACTAGCCCTGAACGGGTTGGCGGATGGCGACCTTAACGGTCGAATTATCGGCCTCGCCGACAACGGCGAGATCCGCAATCTCATGAATGCCTTCAATCTGGCGGTCGACAAGGTCGAAGCCTTCTCCCGCGAGGTTCGCGGCACCCTGGATGCCGCCTCGCACAGTCGGTTCAAGCGGACGATCCGCCCTGAGGGCATGACCGGCGATTACCTCGGCTACGCCGAAGCTATCAATGTTGCCTGTCACCGTCTGGAATTGGCGGAGGAAGGCATTGGCGCGATGGTCGAGCGTATCGACAAGCAGGTTGCCGACACCCTCGAAAGCGTCTCCCACCTGACCGAGGATCTGGTGCAAAGTGCCCATGCCATGTCAGGCATGACGAGCGAGGTGACCAAGGACACCGATGTCGCGTCCGATTCCGCCAACGATGCTTCCGGTTCGGCCCAGACGGTGGCGGCTGCCGCGGAGGAACTTCACGCGTCCATCGCCGAGATCTCCAGCCAAGTCGGCCGCTCGACCGGCGCCGCCCGTGATGCGGTGACCCGCATGACCGAGGCCCGTATGGTCGTGGACCGCCTGGGAAGTGCCGCGGAAGAGATCGGTGCGGTACTGGAACTGATCCGCGATATCGCGGCGCAAACCAATCTGCTGGCCTTGAATGCGACCATTGAGGCCGCCCGCGCCGGTGAGGCGGGCAAGGGTTTTGCCGTGGTGGCCAATGAAGTCAAGCATCTCGCCAGCCAGACCGCCAGGGCCACCGAAGAAATTACCGGGAAGGTCGGGACCATCCAGGCGGTCACCCGCGATACCGTAAGCATGATCGATGAGGTTTCCTCGGCCATCCTTGGCATGGAGGAGGTTTCCGCCGGCATTTCCGCCGCAGTCGACGAGCAGACGGCGGCCACCAGTGAAATCGCCCGTACGGTGAACCTCACCGCCGAACAGGCCGATGAGGTCAAGCGACGGATGGCGTCCGTCAAGGCCAGCGTCCTGAGCGCCGATAAGGCGGCCTTTGCCGTCAATGAAAGCTCGATCCGCATGGACGAATCACTCAATGGCATGCGTAAGCTGCTGATCAAGGCGGTTCGGACCTCTTCCGAATTCGCCAATCGCCGCAAGGGGCCGCGCCGGGCGACGATGATCGAGGCCGAGATCCGCCAGGGCGGGGTAAGCGCCAAGGTCATGATTCACGACCTGTCCGAGGGCGGCGCCATGGTGACATCCGCATCGGGGGCGTCTTTCACCCGTGGGGCGCATGTATCCTTTGTCATTCCGGCCGAGCAGTTGGAACTCAGGGCGGAAATTTCCGCAGCCACCGAGGCCTTCTACCATCTGCACTTCAGTGACAGCTCCCTGCCGACCGAACGGGTGGATGCGCTGTCGAAAGCCAGCGTCGGGCGATTGCTGGATACGACGAAAGAAGATCACCGCCAATTCGTGCAGCGCATTGCCGATGCGGTGGAGGGCAAGGCTTCCCTGCAAGTCGCCGAACTCAGCACCCACCACACCTGCCGGTTGGGCCGCTGGTATGACAATGTCACCGATGACAGGATGATGGCACTTTCCGCTTTCAAGCGCCTGCTCGACCGGCACCGCCCGGTTCACGCCAAGGGCCGCGATATCTTGGTCGCGCTGGGCGACGGTCGCCTCGACGAGGCCCGGCGTTTGCTGGGGGAATTGGGAGGGTTGTCCCAGGCCGTCATCGCCACCCTTGAAGACCTGAAGCGCGAGTATATCGGATAGATCTCTATGCGATCGCCCTCCGCTGATTGTTTGCTAGGTAAACAATCTTGTTGCCAAAGTTGTTGACCTGGTAAACAATGCTCTCGATCCAGTTCGAGAGGGTTGTCATGTCGGCGAGCGAGGCCAAGGTGATTGATGAGGACCAGCCCCATGCGGGCCATGGCTGCATGGATGACGAGCTGGGTTTCCATCTGCGCCGCTCCCAGGTGGCGGCCTTCAAGCATTTCGCCCAGGCGGTGACCGCCACCGAGGGTATCACCCCCGGCCTCTACGGCATGTTGCAGGTGATCGCCAGTACCTCCGGCCTGACCCAAAGCGCTCTGGCCGAGGCCATGGACGTGGACCGTTCCTCCATTGTCAAGGTGGTCAACCAGTTGGAGGAGAAGGGGCTGATCGTGCGCGATGCGGTTCCCACCGACAAGCGCAGCTATCATCTGCGCCTGACCATTCACGGCAAGCAGTCGTTGCGGCGGGTGGAGGCGGCGGTGAAACGCCAGGACCGCGCCTTTTCCGCCAATTTGTCCGATGCCGAGCGCGCCACCCTGATCGGCCTGCTCAAGCGGTTATATTCATAGGAATCAAAAGCTTCCGGAATGGGAGGACGACCTTGAAAAGCATCCTACGTTTAACCCTCAACGGCCGCCCCCGCGAGGATCTGGTCCCCGACAACATGCTGTTGCTGGACTATCTGCGCGAGATCGCCAATCTGACCGGCTCCAAGCAGGGCTGCGACGGTGGCGAGTGCGGCGCCTGTACCGTGCTGGTGGACAGCCGGCCGCGTCTGGCCTGTTCCACCCTGGCGCATCAGGTGGCCGGCAAGGTGGTGGAGACCATCGAGGGGCTCGCCACCCAGGGCACCCTGTCGCGGTTGCAGGCGGCCTTCCACGAGAAGCTGGGCACCCAGTGCGGTTTTTGCACCCCGGGCATGATCATGGCGGCCGAGGCGCTGCTGCGCCGCAATCCCGATCCGTCGCGCGACGAGATCAAGGCGGCGCTGGCCGGCAATCTGTGCCGCTGCACCGGTTATGTGAAGATCATCGAGTCGGTCGAGGCCGCCGCCGTCCACTCTTGCCAGGAGGCGGCCCAATGACCGTCAAGATTCCGAAAAACGGTAAGATCGGCGCCCGGACCCCCCTGGTGGACGGGGTCGAGAAGGTGACCGGCAAGGCCAAGTACACCGCCGACATGATGCCTCCCGGCGCCCTGGTGGGCCGCATCCTGCGCAGCCCCGTGGCCCATGGCCGGATCCTGTCCATCGATACCTCGGCGGCCGAGGCCCTGGCGGGGGTGATCTGCGTCTGCACCGGTGCCGAGACGCCGGTTCCCTTCGGCGTGCTGCCCATCGCCGAGAACGAATACCCCCTGGCCCGCGACAAGGTGCGCTATCGCGGCGATCCCGTTGCCGCCGTCGCCGCCATCGACGAGCTTACCGCCGAAAAGGCGCTGGGCCTGATCAAGGTCGAATACGAGGTTCTGCCGGCCTATATGACCCCGAAGGCGGCCATGAAGCCGGGCGCGGTGGCACTGCACGACGATAAACCCAACAATGTGCTGCGCGAGGTCCATGCCGAGTTCGGCGATGTGGAAGCCGCGTTCGCCGAGGCCGATCTGATCCGCGAGAAGACCTATATCTTCGCCGAGGTCAACCACGTCCATATGGAGTTGAACGCCACCCTGGCGGAATACGATCCGGTCCGCGACTGGCTGACGCTGAACACCACCACCCAGGTGCCCTATTACGTCCACCTCAAAGTGGCGGCCTGCCTCCAGATGGACTCGGCCCGCATCCGGGTGATCAAGCCCTATCTCGGCGGCGGCTTCGGGGCGCGGACCGAATGCCTCAGCTTCGAGATCATCGCCGGTCTGCTGGCCCGCAAGGCCAAGGGCACGGTGCGGCTGCTCCAGACCCGCGAGGAGACCTTCATCTCCCATCGCGGTCGGCCGTGGACCGAGGTCAAGATGAAGCTGGGCGTGAAGAAGGACGGCAAGATCACCGCCTGCGCCCTGGAAGCCACCCAGGCCGGCGGCGCCTATGCCGGCTATGGCATCATCACCATTCTTTATACCGGCGCCTTGATGCACGGGCTCTATCACGTCCCGGCCATCAAGCACGACGCCTGGCGGGTTTACACCAATACCCCCCCCTGCGGCGCCATGCGCGGTCACGGCACGGTGGACACCCGTGCCGCCTTCGAGGCGCTGCTGACCGAAATGGCGGAGGAACTGGGCATCGACGCCCTGGCGGTGCGCCAGATCAACCTGATCCAGCAGATTCCCTACACCACCATGTACGCCCAGAAGGTCATGAGTTACGGCCTGCCGGAATGCCTGGAGAAGGTCAAGGCGGCATCGGGCTGGGCCGAGCGGCGCGGCAAGATGCCCAAGGGCCGGGGGTTGGGCGTGGCCTGCTCCCACTTCGTCTCGGGCACCTCCACCCCCAAGCATTGGACCGGCGAACCCCATGCCACCGTCAATCTGAAACTCGACTTCGATGGCGGCATCACCTTGCTGACCGGTGCCGCCGATATCGGCCAGGGCTCGAACACCATGGCCACCCAGGTGGCGGCCGAAGTGCTGGGGGTCAGCCTGGAGCGCATCCGGGTGATTTCCGCCGACAGCGCCCTGACCCCCAAGGATAATGGCAGTTATTCGTCGCGCGTCACCTTCATGGTCGGCAATGCCACCCTGGACGCCGCCGAATCGCTCAAGGCCGTCCTGGTCAAGGCGGCGGCCAAAAAGCTGGACGCCCGCGCCGAAGACATCGAGATCATGGACGAGATCTTCGTGGTTTCGGGCAGCCAGGACCCCGGACTGAGCTTCCAGGAGGTGGTCAAGGCGGCGCTGATCGATACCGGCACCATCACCGTCAAGGGCACCTACACCTGCCCCATCGAGTATCAGGGCGATAAGAAGATCCGGGGCAGCGCCATCGGCGCCACCATGGGCTTCTGCTATGCCGCCCAGGTGGTGGAGGCTTCGGTGGACGAGATCACCGGCAAGGTCACTGCCCATAAGGTGTGGGTGGCGGTGGATGTGGGCAAGGCGCTCAATCCGCTGGCGGTGGAGGGCCAGACCCAGGGAGGGGTCTGGATGGGCATGGGCCAGGCCCTGTCGGAGGAGACCCGCTACGATGACGGCCGCATGCTCCACGGCAATATTCTCGACTATCGCATGCCGACCATGGCGGAAAGCCCCGATATCGAGGTGATCATCGTCGAGAGCATCGATCCCAACGGCCCGTTCGGCGCCAAGGAGGCGTCCGAGGGCATGCTGGCCGGCTTCCTGCCCGCCGTGATGGACGCGGTCTATGAAGCGGCGGGCATCCGCCCCCTGGACTTGCCGCTCTCCCCCGACAAGGTGTTGGAACTGCTTGATGCGAAGGAAGCCGCAGAATGAACATCCTTCCCGATTTCCGCACGCTGCGCCCGGCGACCCTGAGCGAGGCCGTGGCCGCCCTGGCCGGCGAAGGCGCCCAGGCCATCGGCGGCGGTACCGATCTGTTGCCCAATCTCAGGCGCGGCCTCGGCCGGCCGGAGCTGCTGGTGGATCTCACCAGCATCGGCAATCTGGCGGGCATCACCGTCACCGCTGACGGGAGCCTGCGCCTGGGCGCCGGCTCCACCCTGGAATCCATTGCCGAGGATGCCGCCATCCGGGCCGGCTGGCCGGTGATCGCCCAGGCGGCGGAACTGGTGGCGGGGCCGTCCCATCGCGCCGCCGCGACCCTGGGCGGCAATCTGTGCCAGGACACCCGCTGCGTCTTCTACAATCAGAGCGAATGGTGGCGGTCCGGCAACGGCTATTGCCTCAAGCATGACGGCGACAAGTGCCATGTGGTGGTCAAGAGCGACCGCTGCTACGCCACCTATCACGGCGACGTCGCCCCGGCCCTGATGGTGCTGGGGGCCGAGGCCGAGATCGTCGGCCCCAAGGGCAAGCGCCTGCTGCCGCTGGCCGGGATGTTCCGCGAAAGCGGCGCCGACCACCTGACCCTGGACAAGGGCGAGGTGCTGGCGGCGGTGGTGGTTCCGCCCGCCAAGGGGTGGGTGGCGGCCTATACCAAGGTCCGCATCCGTGACGCCATCGACTTTCCCCTGGCGGGGGTCGCGGTGGCGTTGCAGCGCGACGGCGATACCATCGCCGGCCTGCGGTTGGCCATCACCGGCACCAATTCGGCGCCGCTGATGATCGATACCGCCGCCCTGCTGGGCGGAGCCTGGACCGATGCCGCCGCCGAAACCCTGACCCAATCCATCCGCAAGACCGCCAATGTGCTGAAAACCACGGTGGCCGGGGTCAAGTATCGCCGCCGGGTGTTGTTGGCGGTCAGCCGCAAGCTGATGGGCGACCTCTGGAGCGGGGCATAACCGTCATGTGCGTCGATGCCATCCGTTGCGATCCCGCCGATATGGCCGCCGATGACGGCGAGGTGCTGGCGACGGCGCTGCGCTGGCTGGAGGCGGGCCAGCGGGTCGGTCTGGCGGTGGTGCTGTCCACCTGGGGGTCGGCGCCGCGCAGCCAGGGGTCCTATATGGCGGTCAGCCGGGACGGAGCCTTCGCCGGCTCGGTCTCCGGCGGCTGTGTCGAGGCGGCGGTGATCGCCGAGGCCCGCGAGATGGAGGCGGGCGATCCGCCCCGCCTGCTGACCTTCGGGGTCGAGGACGAAACCGCCTGGCAGGTGGGCCTGCCCTGCGGCGGCAATATCCGGGTGGCGGTGTTCCTGCCGGAGCCGGCGCTACTGGAGCGGATCACCGCCTGCCACGCCCGGCGGGTGCCGACCGCCCTGGTGCTCGATCTCTCCACCGGAGGGCAAACCCTGGCGGAGGGCGACGCCGCCATCGACGCCCTGCCCAAGGATGCCGAGGGCGCGTTCGTGCGCGTCCACGAGGCGCCCTGGACCATGATCATCACCGGGGCGGTGCATATCTCCCAGGTGCTGGCCGGCATGGCCCGCTCGGTGGGCTTCGCCGTCACGGTTGTGGACCCCCGGCGGGCCTTCGCCTCGCCCGAGCGTTTTCCCGGAGTGACCCTGATCTGCGGCGAGCCCGACGAAGTGCTGGCCGAGATGACACTGGACCGCCGCACCGCCCTGGTCAGCCTGACCCATGTGCCCCGGCTGGACGATGCGGCGTTGCGCATGGCGCTGGCCTCGCCCGCCTTCTATGTGGGCGCCCTGGGCAGCAGCCGCACCCATGCCAAGCGCTGCCAGCGGTTGGGCGATCGCGGGTTGGACGGGGCGGCGCTGGCCCGCATTTCGGCGCCGGTCGGCCTCGATATCGGCGCCAAGACCCCGGCGGAGATCGCGGTCTCCATTCTGGCCGAGATCATCGCCGCCCGCCGGGGGAAATTGGCGCTGTAGAGCCGGATGTTTTGAGGTCGAATCGCGCCCTAATCCTCGACCACGATCTTGGCCGCCATGGTCTCGTGGCCGCTGCCGCAGAAATTGTCGCAGTGAAAGTCGTAGGTTCCGGCCGTCAGCGGTGGCAGCCGTATCTCGGTGACCTGACCGGGCAGGATGTCGGCGCGGATATGCAGGTCGGGGATGTCGAAACCGTGCAGCCGATCAAGCGCCGTCAGGTCGAGCACCACCGTCTCGCCGGCCTTCACGACGATAACGGCCGGGGCGTAGAAGAAGCGGGTGGCCTTGACCGGGATATGGCGCGGTGAAGAGATCGCCGCCGAGGCGGCAATCCCAAGCAGGCAAAGCAGGGCGGTGGTGACGGCAAGCGGTCTCATGCCTTGATCCCCATTTCATAAAGCTCGTACTTGGCCTTTTGGGGTTCGGCCTCGATGGACCGAAAACCCAGGCCCCGAAACGGCTCGGCCGGGTCCCAGGCGACCGGCGTGCGCTTGGGGGTCGAGCCGGGAGCGGGCAGGGCGAAGATCAGCGATTTGGCGGAGTGATGGGCGATCGCCCCGGTCATGGTGTGGTTTTCCTGATGGATGTGGCCGTAGAACACGGTGACCTGGGGATGGGTCTTGAGAATTTCGATCGCCGCCGCGCCGTCGCGGGTGGCCCAGTCCCATTGCGGATAAAGATCGAACAGCGGCCGGTGGGTCAGCACCACCACCGGCGTGGTCCTGGCCTGGTGGGCCAGGTCGGCGGCGAGCCAATCCAACTGCTCCTTGCCGATCTGGCCGCCGGGGTCGGAAACATTGTCGACGGCGATGAAATGGACCCCTTTGTGGTCGAAACTATAGCGGGTGGGGCCGAAATACTCCTTGAAGGCGGCGCCCCAATCCAGCGAGGCGTCGTGTTCGCCGGCCAGGAACTTGATATCCCTGACGTTAAGGTCGCCGATGATGGTCCTGACCTCGGCCATGCGGCGGCGTCGTTCGGCGTCGTCATCGGTGGTGTGGGTGAGATCGCCGGTGAAGACGACGAAATCCGGCGGCTTGGGCATGGCGTTGACCGCCGCGATCGCCCGCCTGAGGGTGGTCTTGGCCTCGGGATTGGGGGGGCCTTCGAAGCCCCAGTGGAGGTCGGAAAGCTGGACGAAATAGAAGTCCTCGGCCGGCGAGGCGGCTTCGGCCCCCCGCCACAGTCCGGAGGCGAAGACGGCTCCTCCGAAGGCGGACAGGCGGGCGAAGTCGCGGCGGCTGATGTTCGGTCCCATGATGGTCTCCCGATCTGGTGTCCTGTGAAGGGGAGACCGGCATCCCATCTGAAATATTCCCGTCTCCCGGAAATTATTTTTGGGAATAGAATGGCGGTCGCGGCGGTATGGATCTGTGCTGACCATTGTCGCCTCCGTTCCTGGGAGTGAATCGGCTTGCCCGACAGCGCCAGCATCAAACGGTTCGAACGGCTGGTCATGCCGCATCTCGACACGGCCCATAATCTGGCACGTTGGCTGACCCGCGATGACGCCGATGCCGATGACGTGACCCAGGAGGCAATCTTGCGGGCGCTGCGATTCTTTCACGGGTTTGATGGCGGAGAGGATGCGCGGCCCTGGCTGCTGGCCATTCTGCGCAACACCTGCCTCGACTGGCTGCGCCGCAACCGCCCCGCCGCCATGGTGGGCGACGGCGAGGCGGTGCTGGAGTGTCTGCAATCGGCCGACGACGATCCTGAGCGGGCGGCGTTGCGTCATGACGAGTCCAGCCGGGTGGATCGGGCGGTGGCGGCCCTGCCGGTGGAGTTCCGCGAGGTGATCGTGTTGCGCGAGTTCGAGGGCCTGTCCTACAAGGAGATCGCCGGGATCATCGGTGCCCCCATCGGGACGGTGATGTCGCGTCTGGCCCGCGCCCGGGCGTTGCTGCGTCGCGCCCTGGGATCCACATTGGCGGAGGACGGCCATGCGGTGTGAGCAGGCGGCGGAGCGGATCGGCGCCTGGATCGATGGCGAGCTGGATGCCGCCGCCGTGGCGGAGCTGGAGCGGCATCTGCAGGACTGTGCCGCCTGCGCCGGGCTGGCCGACGCGCAGCGCGCCCTTGGCCGGACCTTGGCGGCGGCCAGTCGCTTTGTCGCGTCGCCGTCCCTGCGCGCCCGTCTCGATGACGCGCTGCGCCGGGAGGAGAACGGGACGGCGACGCCGGTTTCGTCCCGCCGGTGGTATCGCTTCGCCCTGCCGGTGGTGTCGCTGGCCGGTCTGGCCGCCAGCCTGCTGTTGTTGCTCTCGGTTCCATCGGCCCAGAACCGCGTGGCCGACGAGGTGGTGAGCAACCATCTGCGGTCGTTGCTGGTTTCCGAGCATCTGGTGGACGTGCCGTCCTCCGACCAGCACACGGTCAGGCCCTGGTTTAACGGCCGGCTGGACGTCGCGCCGCCGACGCCGGATCTCAGCGCCCAGGGTTTCGATCTGATCGGAGGGCGGCTGGACTATCTCGACCATCAGCGCAGCGCCGCGGTGGTCTACAGGCATGGACGGCATGTCATCAACCTGTTCGTCCTGGCGGCGCCGGGACGCGCCGATCAAGGGCCGACCATGGTGGAGGATCGCGGCTACGCTGTGGTGACCTGGATCAGCAAGGGCGTGGGCCATTGGGCGGTATCCGATCTCAATGCCGCCGAGTTGCGCCGCTTTGCCGATTTGCTGGTCGCCACCGGGAAATAGCCGGATATGGGGCTCGGCGCTCTAGGCTGAAAATACGCCGCTGCCCGGGGCAAAGGATCAGAAATTCAGTTCGCATTACGTTCACAAATGAATTGTGAGTGGCCTCACACAAGCGGCGGAATGTGAGTCATTTCTGCAACATCCAGGACTCTTGAACTGAAAAAGTGGGGGTGTCGGTTCTGTACTTGTTGACGGCTTGAATCCGCCTGTGATTCTATCCGCACCATGTTACAGGAACTTCGCCGCCGTTTCAGTCATGTCGCGGGCCCGCTGATCGGGTTGAGTGCCGTGGCCTATTTTGCCTACCACACGGTGGAAGGCGATCGCGGCATCCTGGCCTATGGGCGCCTCCACGATGACATTCTCGACGCCGAGATGCAGTTGGCCAAGGTCTCGTCGGAGCGGCAGGAGATGGAGCATCGCGTGCTGCTGCTGCGGCCCGATCACCTCGATCCCGACATGTTGGAAGAACGCGCCCGCATCATGCTCAATATGGGCCGTGACGGCGAAGTGGTCGTCTTCGACAAAAAGCGGTAAGTGCCTCCGTTGCGGACCAGCAATGGATGTTATCCGCTCACTCTTCGTGAGGGAAACGACTTCTGCGTTTTCCACCAGTCCCAATACGTGCCGGGATTCTAATTTTCCTTGGCGTTATCAGGTCTTCACCGGATTGCCGCGGCTGGCGGCATTCCTTTAACTCATCAGAAGCTGATAATTCCGAGGGGATTTATCCGTGCCCCGTGAAGTCAATTGTCTTCCTCGCCGTATCAAGACTCTCCTGGATCTTATCAATCGGGGAGAGATGGAATCCATGGCCCGGATGATCGGCGAGAGCGTGGACTGTCCCCATAGGGCCGGGTGTGATGTGGGCGATGCCTGCGTGCGCATTCATGCCGCTTTCCTGCCGCTGGCACCGACCGGCTGATTCCCCCTTTCCATTTGCCGTTGTTATCCCCACATCAGACTCGATTCCCCTGTTCGGGCGGCGGGCGGCGTGGGTCATGGCGCGGGGGGAGGGGTGGTTTCAGAGGGTGCTGCGTCAGGAAGAGCCAAATTAACCACAATGAAGTTAATCAACCTGTGTGCGGCGCAGCATAAGGGTTTCATGGCAGGAAAGTGCTTGTGAAATAGGGAAGGTTGGTTTACCTATATCCAGCGTTCGATGATTCGTGCTTGCGGGAGGAACCATGGTTGCCAAGAAAAAGGAACGGGGCGGGTCCGAGCCGGCCCCCAAGGACCTCGTCCGCTATTATCGCGAGATGCTGCTGATTCGCCGTTTCGAGGAAAAGGCGGGCCAGCTTTACGGCATGGGGCTGATCAACGGCTTCTGTCACCTCTATATCGGCCAGGAGGCGGTGGTGGTGGGTATGCAGGCGGCGGCCGGCGCCGCCGATTCCTGCATCACCAGCTATCGCGACCACGGCCACATGCTGGCCTGCGGCATGGATCCCAAGGGGGTGATGGCGGAACTGACCGGGCGCATCGGCGGCTATTCGCGCGGCAAGGGCGGCTCCATGCATATGTTCAGCCGGGAAAAGCGTTTTTATGGCGGCCACGGCATCGTCGGCGCCCAGGTTCCCTTGGGGACCGGTCTCGGTTTCGCCCACAAATACACCAAGGACGGCGGGGTGGCGCATGTCTATTGCGGCGACGGAGCGGTCAATCAGGGCCAAGTCTACGAAAGCTTCAACATGGCGTCACTGTGGCATCTGCCGGTGGTGTTCGTGATCGAGAACAACAAATACGCCATGGGCACCTCGTCCATCCGCCACGCCGCCGGTCAGGAATTGTTCAAGCGCGGCGCCGCCTACGGCATTCCCGGCGAGGCGGTCGACGGCATGAGCGTCATCGCCGTGCGTGCCGCCGCTGCCCGCGCCCTGGAGCATGCCCGCTCGGGCCAGGGGCCGTACATCCTGGAGATGATGACCTATCGCTATCGCGGCCACTCCATGTCCGATCCGGCCAAGTACCGGAGCAAGGAGGAGGTGACCAAGATGCGCGAGCAGCACGACCCCATCGATCAGCTCAAGGAAAAGCTGCTGGCCGACGGGGTGATCGATGAAGCCGGCCTCAAGGAGCTCGACCGCGAGGTCAAGGCGCTGGTCACCGAGGCGGCCGAATTCGCCCAGGCCAGTCCCGAGCCGGATCCGTCCGAGCTGTGGACCGATGTGCTGATCGAAGCGCAAGGCGTGCCATCCGTTACCGCATGAGTCGCGTTGCCGCCGAAATTGGCGGAATGACAGGAGAAAAGTGATGAGCGTAGCGGAGCTACGGTCGAGATTTTCGACACATCAGTCGGCCAATTTCGGCGCTAATTCCTCGCGTGTGGGCTTCGCCCACCCCTCGCATTTGCTCGGGGCCGCCCTGCGGGCGTCGTTTGCCCCTTCGGGGCGGCACCGCGGCCATGTGCTAACTGATGACACGCCCTAGGGGGGAAACCGATGCCGATTCAAATTCTGATGCCCGCCCTGTCCCCGACCATGACCGAGGGCAAGCTCGCCAAATGGCTCAAGTCCGAGGGCGACGCCGTCAAATCCGGGGATGTCCTGGCCGAGATCGAGACCGATAAGGCCACCATGGAACTGGAATCCATCGAGGACGGCGTGGTGGGCCGTATCCTGGTCGCAGCCGGCACCGAGGGGGTGGCGGTCAATACCGTCATCGCCGTGCTGCTGGGCGAGGGCGAGGATGTGTCCACCCTGTCCGCCGCCGCCGCTCCGGTTGCGGCCGCGGCACCCGTTGCCGCCGTCGTGGCCGTTGCCGCCGCTCCGGCGGCGCTGCCGCCTGCCGCTCCCGACGAGAAGGTCTATGCCAGCTTCAAGCGCCAGACGGTGCGCGAGGCGCTGCGCGATGCCATGGCCGAGGAAATGCGGGCCGATCCCACCGTGTTCCTGCTGGGCGAGGAAGTGGCCCAGTATCAGGGCGCCTACAAGGTCAGCCAGGGCTTGCTGGACGAGTTCGGCGCCGAGCGGGTGATCGACACCCCCATCACCGAGATGGGCTTCGCCGGTCTCGCCTGCGGCGCCGGCTATGCCGGGTTGCGGCCCATCGTCGAGTTCATGACCATGAACTTTTCCATGCAGGCCATCGACCACGTCATCAATTCGGCGGCCAAGACCCTGTACATGTCGGGCGGACAACAGTCGTGCTCCATCGTGTTTCGCGGCCCCAACGGCGCCGCGTCGCGGGTCGGCGCCCAGCACAGCCAGGATTACGCGTCGTGGTACGCCCATTGTCCGGGGCTGAAGGTGGTGGCGCCGTGGAGCGCCGCCGATGCCAAGGGGCTGCTTAAGGCCGCTATCCGCGATCCCAATCCGGTGGTGTTCCTGGAAAACGAACTGCTCTACGGCCAAAGCTTCGATCTGCCCGATGATCCCGACTTCGTCCTGCCCATCGGCAAGGCCAAGATCGAACGCGCCGGCGCCCATGTGACCATCACCGCCTATTCGCGCATGGTCCAGGTGGCGCTGGATGCCGCCGAGCTGCTGAAGGCCGAGGGGATTGAGGCCGAGGTGATCAATCTGCGCTCGATCCGGCCGCTGGACATCGCCACCATCGTCGGTTCGGTCAAGAAGACCAACCGCATCGTCAGCCTGGAAGAGGGCTGGCCGGTGGCCGGTATCGGCGCCGAGATCGCGGCGGTGATGATGGAGCATGCCTTCGACTGGCTGGACGCGCCGGTGGTGCGGGTCTGCGGCGCCGACGTGCCCATGCCCTATGCCGGCAATCTGGAGAAGCTGGCCCTGCCGCAGATCGAGCAGGTGGCCGGGGCCGCCCGCGCCGTCTGCTATCGCCCATAATCAAGAGGGGGGATGTTCCATGCCTGTGCAAATTCTGATGCCCGCCCTCTCGCCGACCATGACCGAGGGCAATCTGGCCAAATGGCTGAAGGCCGAGGGCGATGCCGTCAAATCCGGCGACATCCTGTGCGAGATCGAGACCGACAAGGCCACCATGGAGTTCGAGGCCGCCGATGAGGGCGTGCTCGGCAAGATCCTGGTGTCCGGCGGCAGTTCGGGGGTCAAGGTCAACCAGCCCATCGCCGTGCTGCTGCTGGATGGCGAGGACGCCTCGGCCCTGGCCGGGGTTGTCGCCACCGTTTCCGCGCCTGCTACCGCAGTTGCGACCGTTCCGGCTGCGATTCATTCCGCCGCTCCCGCTGCCCCGGCCACCCCTGCCGCCGCGGCCGGCGACCGGGTATTCGCCAGCCCGCTGGCCCGGCGCATCGCCAGGGACGGCAAGCTGGATCTGACGGCGGTCAAAGGCTCCGGTCCCCATGGCCGGATCGTCAAGGCCGATGTGGAGGCCGCCATGGCCGCCGGTCCGGCCGTCCCGGTCGCCATGGTTCCAGCGGCGCCGCCGCCTGCCGCCGCCGTTCCGGCGGCCGTCGCCAGTCCGTTCGAGCCGGCTTTCGAGGCGATTGCCAACTCCTCCATGCGCAAGGTCATCGCCCGCCGCCTGACCGAGGCCAAATCCACCATTCCTCATTTCTACCTGTCGGTGGATTGCGAACTGGACGCCCTGCTGAAGGTGCGGGCCGAGCTGAACTCCCGCTCCGATGCCCACAAGCTGTCGGTCAACGACTTCGTGGTCCGCGCCGTGGCGCTGGCGCTGCGGAAGGTGCCGGCCGCCAATGCGTCGTGGGGCGAGGAGGCGATCAAACGCTATACCGATGTGGATATCTCGGTGGCGGTGGCCACCCCCAACGGCCTGATCACTCCCATCGTCCATCACGCCGATCACAAGGGGCTGGCCCAGATCTCCAACGAGATGAAGGCCCTGGCCGCCAAGGCCCGCGACGGCAAGCTGAAGCCCGAGGAGTTCCAGGGCGGCGGCTTCACCATCTCCAATCTCGGCATGTTCGGGGTCAAGGAATTCGCCGCCATCATCAATCCGCCCCAGGGCTGCATCCTGGCGGTGGGAGCCGGCGAGCAGCGCCCGGTGGTCAAGGCCGGCGCTTTGGCGGTGGCGACGGTGATGACCGTCACCCTGTCGGTGGATCACCGGGTGGTGGACGGCGCGGTGGGAGCCGAGTTCCTCGCCGCCTTCAAG
>Ga0316222_1003449_pt1 | contig 15506 bp, 14 predicted proteins | sample TBH18011metaG_FD_206008 | JGI IMG/M metagenome (GOLD analysis project Ga0316222, IMG submission 206008) | Freshwater microbial communities from Trout Bog Lake, Wisconsin, USA - TBH18011 | ecosystem: Environmental > Aquatic > Freshwater > Lake > Hypolimnion/Profundal zone | place: USA: Wisconsin...
ATAGAAAGATTGAAACATGGGCAGAAATATTTTTTGATCCAGGTATGGCCAATGCTGCTTTAGACAGAATAGTTAACAATGCTTACAGGGTAGTGTTAGAAGGGGATTCTTATAGAAAAAACTTTATACCTAAATTTAAAATGGAGGATGACAAAGTGCAGCAAAAAAGTTAGTATGAAGTGGACTTCTCTTCTGGCGCAGGGGTGGACTAAAATACCTGGCGCACAACAGAATTTTCTACGTGCACTTATAATCGCTAAATAGAAAGCTTTTATATCGTTTATTTCGCAAAATTTTAATTCAACCTTAAAACTCCAACAATTAGCCCTAGCCTCATCTATTTCTTTAAGCTTATCACTAAAAACAATATAGTCTTCAATGATTTCATAAAATTCAAGCTTATTAAAGTAACGCTTAACCTTATTAGATATATCTAATTCCTCAATTAAAGGATGGATAGGTATTTTTTTAGGATTTATTTTCTTTTTAAATAATATGACATTATCTAAATTTTCCATTAGTTACTCGAAGATTAGAATTTTGTCTGGATTATACTATGAAATTGAGATTTTTTACATAAAAAAAGTTTGCATTGCAAGCTTGGCAGCGACCTACTCTCCCGTGCCTCAGGGCAAAGTACCATTGGCGCTGTGGGGTTTCACTTCCGAGTTCGGAATGGGATCGAGTGTTTCACCCACGCTATAACCACCAAGCTAGCAATACAAACTTTTAATATAGATTTGTACTGATATATTACGTTGATAAAGAATAAAAACCTTATACTGCTTAACATACTGACACACTTGTGTAAAATTAACACTACATGCAGTCGTGTATCTCAAAGCAAAATAAATCGATCGAGCTATTAGTACCAGTTAGCTTCACATGTTACCATGCTTCCACACCTGGCCTATCAACGTGGTGGTCTTCCACGGCTCTGATAGGGAAGTCTAGTTTTAAGGTGGGTTTCCCGCTTAGATGCATTCAGCGGTTATCCCGTCCGTACTTAGCTACCCAGCTATGCCGCTGGCGCGACAACTGGTACACCAGAGGTACGTCCACCTCGGTCCTCTCGTACTGAAGGCAGATCCTCTCAAACTTCCTACACCCACGGCAGATAGGGACCGAACTGTCTCACGACGTTCTAAACCCAGCTCACGTACCACTTTAAACGGCGAACAGCCGTACCCTTGGGACCTTCTCCAGCCCCAGGATGTGATGAGCCGACATCGAGGTGCCAAACGATTTCGTCGATATGGACTCTTGGAAATCATCAGCCTGTTATCCCCGGCGTACCTTTTATCCGTTGAGCGATGGCCCTTCCACTCGGGACCACCGGATCACTATGACCGACTTTCGTCTCTGCTCGACTTGTGGGTCTCGCAGTCAGGCTAGCTTATGCCATTGCACTCTAATAGTTGATTTCTGACCAACCTGAGCTAACCATCGCGCGCCTCCGTTACTTTTTGGGAGGCGACCGCCCCAGTCAAACTACCCACCATGCATTGTCCCAAGTCCTGATTCAAGGATTGATGGTTAGATATCAAAAATTAGAAGGGTGGGATCTCACATTTTGACTCCACAGTTGCTTGCGCCTCTGCTTCATAGTCTACCACCTATTCTGCACATCTAATTTCTAATACCAGTGCAAAGTTATAGTAAAGGTGCACGGGGTCTTTCCGTCTAACCGCGGGAACTCGGCATCTTAACCGAGAATTCAATTTCGCTGAGTCGATACTGGAGACAGCGGGGAAATCGTTACGCCATTCGTGCGGGTCGGAACTTACCCGACAAGGAATTTCGCTACCTTAGGACCGTCATAGTTACGGCCGCCGTTCACTGGGACTTCAGTTCAGAGCTTGCACCCCTCCCTTTAATCTTCCAGCACTGGGCAGGCGTCAGGCCCTATACGTCGTCTATTGACTTTGCAGAGCCCTGTGTTTTTAGTAAACAGTCGCTACCCCCTGGTATGTGCCACCTACATCTGGTTGCCCAAATATAGGTCATCTTTCTTCCGAAGTTACAGATGCAATTTGCCTAGTTCCTTCAGCATCGTTATCTCAAGCGCCTTGGTATACTCTACCTGTCCACCTGTGTCGGTTTAGGGTACGGTCTATATGGAGATGCTATTTCCTGGAAGTCATTCACTGCACACTCAATCCAATAAGGATGTACAATTTACTGCCTTCGTCACATTTCTCCAGGTTCAGGAATATTAACCTGATTCCCATCGGCTACGCCTTTCAGCCTCACCTTAGGGGCCGACTAAGCCTGCGCAGATTAGCTTTACGCAGGAACCCTTGGACTTTCGGCGAAAATGTTTTTCACATTTTTTATCGCTACTTATGTCAGCATTCTCACTTCTGATACCTCCAGTAACCCTTACAGGTTACCTTCACAGGCTTACAGAACGCTCCGCTACCACTTATGTCTATAGACATAAATCCGCATCTTCGGTACATGACTTGAGCCCCGTTACATTGTCGGCGCAGGAAAACTTAATTAGACTAGTGAGCTATTACGCTTTCTTTAAAAGATGGCTGCTTCTAAGCCAACTTCCTAGTTGTTTTGGTCTTCCCACATCCTTTAACACTTAGTCATGATTTTGGGACCTTAGATGGCGGTCTGGGCTGTTTCCCTCTTGACCACGGACCTTAGCACCCATGGTCTGTCTGCTATACTGTACTCACTGGCATTCGGAGTTTGGTTAAGTTTGGTAAGTCTGTTGGACCCCCTAGCTCATCCAGTGCTCTACCTCCAGTGGTAATTATATAACGCTCTACCTAAATAGATTTCGCGGAGAACCAGCTATATCCGAGTTTGATTGGCCTTTCACCCCTAACCACAGCTCATCCCCTAATTTTTCAACATTAGTGGGTTCGGTCCTTCAGTGGATATTACTCCACCTTCAACCTGGCCATGGCTAGATCACCCGGTTTCGGGTCTAATTCATCGAACTATATCGCCCTATTCAGACTCGCTTTCGCTACGCCTACACCTAACGGCTTAAGCTCGCTCGATAAACTAAGTCGCTGACCCATTATACAAAAGGTACGCCGTCACAGAAAGCAAGCTTTCCGCTCCGACTGCTTGTAAGCATTCGGTTTCAGTGTCTATTTCACTCCCCTCATCGGGGTTCTTTTCACCTTTCCCTCACGGTACTTGTTCACTATCGGTCGTTAGAGAGTACTTAGGCTTGGAGGGTGGTCCCCCCATGTTCAAACAGGATTTCACGTGTCCCGCCTTACTCAAGGACTCTAAAGCTTTTTACCTATACAGGGCTATCACCTATTATTGCCAACCTTTCCATGTTGTTCTAGTTATTACCTTAAAGCCACTGGCCTGGTCCGCGTTCGCTCGTCACTACTAGCGGAGTCTCTGTTGATGTCCTTTCCTTCAGCTAATGAGATATTTCAGTTCACTGAGTTCGCTTCATATGACTATGTATTCATCATATGATACCTGATTAATCAGGTGGGTTTTCCCATTCGGAGATCTCCGGATCAAAGTCTATTCACAACTCCCCGGAGCTTATCGCAGTGTATTACGTCCTTCATCGCCTTCTAACGCCAAGGCATCCACCAAATGCTCTTATTATATTTATTTTGCCAAAAACTTGAGATTACACGATGCATGTAGAGTTATTTTTACACATGCTATCAGTATCCACTCACGATTAAATTTATATTTTATATCGCGGTGTGTATTTAGTTTTTATTCTTTATTCAACTTTTCAAACAGCTTTCCGTTAGCGAATTAGTTTTGCTGACGTGATGAATTTTATATATACATTCAGATCGCTTGTCAAACACTATTTTTCAAAAAAAGATCTAAAGTCAAAAGTACGACCAATTTCTTCATATGCATATATTATTGTCTATAACATGGCATTTCTGAAATGGCTTATTGAGCAAATATCTTGACAAATCTCAAAGAGATAGGATACTGTTGCCCTAGGTAATATCAATATCTTGTATTTTTAATCATGCATACCTTAGTAGTTTTTTATTTAGATAATTGTTGGCGTTGGCGTAACTAATCGTTATAGCTAGCCTAATATACGCTTCTGCACAAAATAAAAAACTTATTATAAGGAATATCAGATGTCAAAATCACGTAAAATTTTAGCTACAATTCTTGTAGCATTATCTCTATTAATATTATCAACTTTTACCAATTCTCAAAAAGATTCGAACATACCACTCATTGCCATAGCTAACTACGGCCCTCATTCTTCATTACAAGAGACTATCGATGGGTTAAAAGCCAAATTAACTCAGCTAGGTTATATCGAAAATAAAACTATTAGATATGAAATTACCGATGTTAATTTCGAGACATCACTAATTATTCAAATGCTAACTAAGCTAAAATCGAGCAAGCCGCGTATAATGGTAGCAATTTCTACACCTGTTGCTCAGGCAGCAAAAAATACCATTAAAGACATACCAGTGGTATATGCTGATGTTACTGACCCAGTTGAGGCAGGTCTTGTTTCTGATAATCCAAATTCAAACATCACTGGAGCCTCAGATAAACAAGATTTATCTTTGATGCTTCAGCTTGCAAAACAACTTTTACCTTCAGCAAAAAAAGTTGGAGTGCTTTACTCAACAGCTGAAGCAAACGATTTATCACTTGTAAATATGCTTATAAAAAATGGTCAAGAACTGGGACTAGAAGTAATTTCTGTACCAGTTGAGCATACTCGAGATGTGGTCACTAGGATGAAGCTGTTTAAAGGTAAAGTTGATTTTATCTACACAGGTTCAAGCGGTGCTATCCAAGCTTCTCTCCCGGCAATAGCAAGTACGGCTCAAGCCCTGCAATTACCTTTGTTTAACTTTAATGGAGAAGAAGTTATAACCCACACTGCTCTTGCAAGTTATGGCGTTTCTCATAAACAAGTGGGGGCTAATGCAGCAATTATTATCGATAAATTACTAAACGGAGAGAAAGCAGGAAATATTAAACCAACCTACCCCACAGAAGAAGATCACAAGGCTTTCATAAGTAAGAGAAGAAGTAATCAAATGGGACTCAAAATTCCTACAGATATGCAAAATATTACAATTGTGGAGTAGATAATGCTAGAGTTACACAATATTACTAAATCTTTTCCTCAAAATACTCAAGCTACCTTAAAAGATATAAATTTAAAGGTAGACGAAGGTGAGTATTGCATTATTTTGGGCAGTAATGGGTCTGGAAAGTCAACTTTGCTAAAAGTAATTTCTGGTGAATATCAAGCAGACTCAGGTGATATTACACTTAATGGAAAAAATGTAACAAAACACTCATTGCACATCCGAGCAAAAGAAATAGGCAGCGTAGCACAGGATATAAACAAAGGCACTATCGACGAGATGACCTTGCTCGAAAATATTTCCTTAAGCAAAATGAGGGGAAATTCTGCTAAATATAAATTTTTTACCAATCAAACTGATGAAGTCGTAAAAGATATAAAGTTACTTGGCCTTGATTTAGAAAAATATGTAAACACTAAAATATCTTCCCTTTCAGGTGGCCAAAGGCAATCCATTGCATCTTTAATGGCGATGTCCCCAAGGCCTAAGCTATTGCTTCTCGATGAACACACCAGTGCTCTTGACCCCCGAAGCAAAGAAAAGATTATGAGCTTTACGGATAGCTACATTAAAAATCATAATATCACAACCATAATGATTACACATAGTATTGTCGAAGCAATAAATTATGGCAACAGGTTAATAGTTATGCACCATGGAGTAATAGCATACGATGTTAGGGAGTCAGAAAAATCTAAGTTAAATGAGCAAGCTATTCTGGATATATTACACAAAATTGGTGAGCCACTATGATTAATACTTTAATAGAAATTGTTCCAAGTGGCTTGATGCAAGGCTTAATTCTATCAATTCTTGTAACTGGAGTTATGATTCCCTTTCGTTTACTTAATTTTCCAGATCTTACACCAGAAGGTTCTTACCCCCTTGGTGGAGCTCTATGCGCATCTTTAATAGTGGCTGGTTTACACCCCTTACTTTCACTTATCATAGCAAGTAGTGCTGCTGGAATAGTTGGTATTTGCACAGCAATTATTCACCTCAGATATAAGGTCAATACTCTCCTTGCAGGTATAATACTGAGCACAATGGTATATAGTATAAACCTACGCGCTATGGGAAAACCGAATATTGCATTATTTGAGTTGCCTAATTTATTTAAAAATCTAGCACACGGAATTTCCTCACAAATTATTGCTTTACTTATAATAAATTTGGCCCTAATGGTAGTATTATATTTATTTCTCAACACTGAAAAAGGACTACAATTCAGAGCTACTGGATTAAATCCAAAAGTTGCAGAAAAATTTGGGGTAGACTTAAATAGAAATATTATCGCTGGGCTATTTATTGGCAATGCCTTTTCCGGCCTAGCCGGAGGACTTCTAGTACAAATTCAAGGCTATGCAGATATTGGCATCGGAGTAGGAATAGTTATTCACGCTCTAGCTGCTATGATGATTGGTGAGAAATTGATTGGCACAAATTCTATTTTAAAACTTACTATCGCACCATTTATAGGCTCAATCATTTACCAACAAATACAAGGAGTAGCACTTGCTGCCGGACTCGCTCCCTCGGATCTAAAACTTCTGACTGGCGCAATAGTCCTTAGTATAATTGCGCTCAGGTAGCGATGATAACTATAATAAACTAGTTCAAAAAATTCTTGCTGCTTAAGATTCAAGGATAAGAACTTATGTTTAGTATTTTGGTGAAGCTAAAAAATAGGGTATAATTATAGTGCTTTCTAATCTCCCTTGACCATTTAGCAAATTTATATACAATTTTATGTTTAGAACAAATTAACAATATATAAGTGATGGATAGGGAACCAAAATTTTGGATTGGTGTCGCTTGCAAAGAGCACGTACTAAATGGCGTAGAACTTAATATTTGTCAATTTTGTCATGGTAAATCTTCCCCTGCACGACGTCTTTCTAAAGGTGATTTTGTTATTTATTATTCATCTAAAGTAACAATGGAAAGATCAGAGCTTTACCAAAAATTTACCGCGATTGGGATTGTGGTAGATGCCGCCGCCTATCAGATTGATATGGGCCATGATTTTAAGCCATTTAGGCGCAATATGAAGTACTTCGAGGCCAAACATTTAGATATTAGGCCATTGATTCCGCTGTTACCTTTTATCAAAAATAAAAAATCTTGGGGCTATGTTTTTCGTTATGGATTTCTGGAAATAGATCAAAAATCATTTGAGGTAATAGCAAATGGTATGCTTGGCTTTAATCCGTTAAATCAACTCAAAGACCTATAAATGACATATGACCAGTACCGTTAATCTATTCCGTCAGGCCTAGGATTATTTTTTTCGTGGCATTTCTCAAGAATATTTAGAATTTGATGAGATGGCTAAATCCTACATAACAGGAGTGCCAGTAGCGAGCTTAAATCCTGTTTATATAAAAATAAAATGTGATATCCCGGAGATTATTAGAAAAAGCCAGGTATTTTACCCTAATAAGTATCTTTTTGAAATTATTATTCCAAAAGAATTTTGTACTCAAGGTAGAAAGAATGCTTTAGAGAAGCTGGGCTATGTTAAAATAGCCGAATCAACAGCTATGGTTGCTTCATTAATGGACAATATTGATTATGATTGCGACAATAACGATTTTACAATTCAGTTAGATCAGAGCCTAAAAGATTGGATGGTACCAATGATAAGCGCCTTTGACTCAACATTTGAAATGACTTTGCTATATGCAAAAACTCATGAAAACGCGTTGAAACAAGGTTATAGGTTTGAACATTTTTGTCTTTACAAGGATAAACAGCCAATTTCTTCTATCACTTTATCAATGCAAGGTAATAGTGCTAGAATTGATGATGTTGGCACTATACCTCTATACCAAAACAAGGGTTATGCAACTGATCTTATAAAGCACGCTTTGGGTGAAGCAAAAAAATCAGGATTAACCTATTGCTTTCTAGAAGCGTCTAATTCAGCTTTATCAATCTATAAAAAATTAGGTTTTGCCCCCCTTTCAAAAAACAATATATACTCGAAGCGTTTACTATAATTTTAAAAACTCTTCCAATTTAGCTAGAGCCTCGGGCATATTTTTTCGACCAAAACCTATACGAAAATTATTACTTTCGTGGTCATAAACTGACGCTGGCATTACAAGCACTCCTTTTTCTTTTATCAGTCTTTCTGAAAAGACCTCTATAGATTCTTGTCCTTTATATTTTACAAATCCTATGCATCCTCCTTGAGGCCTAACCCATTCAAATAAGTTTTTATATCTTTCTATGAACACATCAAGCAACTTCAAATTTTCTGCAACAATAAGGTTATTGCGGGCAAGAATTTTATCTTTATTCCTCAATGCAATCAGACTGATAATCTCAGAAGGTGCGCTATTGCAAATAGAAGTATAGTGCTTCATATATTCTATCTTTTTAAGCAATTGCTTATCTTGGCAGGCAATCCAACCAATTCGAAGACCAGGCATCCCAAAAGCTTTACTCATAACACCAAGTGATAGTGCTTTTGGATAAATTTCTGCGGCAGGCTGAGACCAACTTTCTTTTGGATTACCTAATAAGCGATAAACTTCGTCTGAGAAAAGCCATAAACCGTAAGCATCGCATAAGGTAATTAAGTCATTTAACTCTGCTTGAGTTATTACCTGACCCGTTGGATTGTGCGGAAAGTTAATTACAATACACTTTGTGTTTTGTTTTATCGCTTTCTTTATCTCATCTAAATCTATACGCCATTTATTCTCTACAAGAAGAGGGATACCAGTTATCTGTGCTCCATTTAATTTCGGTATTTCGATTAAGGATTGGTAGCATGGAGTTAGGACAATAACATGGTCTCCTTGTTCACATAAGGTATGAAGCGCGCAAAATATTCCATCTTCAGCACCTGCAAAACAAAGTATGTTGTCTGTTTTTAGCTGTGGATACAAGCTACTTGTAATTTGGTTGCGTAACATTGGTAAGCCAGAGCCTTCTGTATACCCAAGTCTCAAATTATTCCACAATCCTTTTTCATTATCGTCAGCATATCCTATAACCTCCTGCATAGACAAGCTTTCAGCGTCTGAACAGCATAATAAATGCGGAGTTGAAAATTCATACTTAGTAAGATACTCTTCTAACTTAAAAACATTAATGCTCATTATCATTCCTCCATTCCTTTAAATATTTGAATATAGTGGCTCGCCCTAACCCTAAAATATTAGCTACATAATCAGCAGCATTTTTTTCTGCAAATGCACCAAGGTCAAACAAGTATTTTGTCAGTATCTTTTTCTGAAACTGATTTAATTCATCAAATTTTAAACCTTGTTTCTTGAGAAAATCATCTATAGCAACATGCAGTTTTTCTTGCCAATCGTTTTTAAATAAACTTTCGGGCTGACTATCCTTGATAGTATTCAAAAATACTTCACCTAAATTTTTCATTTGGCTAAAAACCGAAGCATCGGCATTGATACATATCAAATATTTATTATCAACTGGCACAGAAATTGACTTAATCAATCGACCATCAAAATTAATCTTAGGATAAATTATTTGGTCTATATTTTTTTCAAATTCACCAAGTGCAAGTAACGATGAATCGCCTACTTTGCGCTTTGAAAGGTTGCCGTTAATATAACAAATTTTACCCGAAACAAGATCATGAATTATTACTTCAATCAAAGGACGCATAAGTAAGACTATAGAATCACAAAGTGGGATATATTGAGATATGTTCATATTTAATACTTTTTAGTCTGTTTATTAGTGTAATATAGACTAAAAAATATGTAATATCAAGTTATTTTCAACTTTAAAAAAAGAAAAAATCCTAGAAGAACTAAAAAGCCCACCAGCCCATATTTCATCACCTTGATAAATTTGGCTACAGCAAGAAGTCTGGTCTAGAAAAATACATTTGACTTAAGGTAAGGTTAGGGTAGAATTAGCTCTGGAATTGTTAAATAGCAGTTCTGAGGCGTGAGGACCTCTAGTCAATAAGGTATGTATCAACTATAAATAATGCCACCTCGATTCATGATCTGGGAAATGTTAGCGTATGTCCAGAGCTCAGATAAAATATCTTAGCTTAAAGGCTATCATGACTGTTATTGACAGTTTTCTCACCCCCCAATCACCTAGGGGATTCAATTCAAAATACTTAAGGTCTCCTAAATTGGTCAAAACTATTGGGTCTTGCAAATACTCGCAGGACCTTTTGTTTAATCAAAAAAAGGGGAATCTCCTGGCAATCCAGATCTATAATCGTAAACAGTCTAGAAAAATATAAATCACCGATCAGCGTAGCAGAAAGACTGAAACTTCGTCGTAAATTAATGATGAACAGAGGTCAGGATGATTAATCAAAACTTATCTCCATAATCTGTTTAAGCCTTGCTTTAGCTTCATGAGAAGCACCAGAAAACCTTGACAGATCAGTTGCAAAAAATGAAACAAAATCTTCCGTGGGAGAAGCTAACCAAAGTCCCATATTTGATTATGGTCTTAAAGAATACGTTGTAAAACGCGAGCCGGAAGGTAGCTACAATATGTGATTTGCTTATGATAAAAAGCAATAAAGTGTAAAAGTAGAAATGAAAAAAAGAGCGACAGTACGTACGCTCAAATTTTTTTCTGTCTCTTGGAATGCTGGACCCAAGGCCTGCACAAGCTTACCAAGCCCGGGATGCCTGGGGTAGCAAGTTCTGTCATCGAATTAGTTAACCTTTACACACAAGCGAGCCTAGGACAAAAAATATTTGTCCTAAACTCACAAATTTGATTATTTAGCAGCTTCGTTCTCTTCTAATTTCTTATAGTATTCCTTGCCAAGACCTTTTACAGCTAATAACCACAAAATTACTACTACAAAGAATATACCAGCAAAATATGGCGTGGCCTCTGTAAATGTAAATGCCGGCATCAAAATAAAGAATGTTGATTGGATAATACCACCACCAGATTTACCAAATCTACCTCCTATAACGTCAACAGCAGCCTTACCTTTAGTCTTCATTTCATCATCAAGCGGGATATATGCCATCTCTTTTGTTGAATCAAACAAAGAATATTTTGTCGCCTTACTAAGTACGTTCTGAGCTGTGCCTACCATAACTGCTAGAGCAAGCGGTCCTGTGCCAAAGAAAGCAGCTAGCTCTAGGCCAATCCCTTGATCAAAAAATATGAACGAAAAGAAGGCAAGACCAGTTACAAGAATCATAATTGGCGTAAATATCGCCGCAGTAGACCATGATACTCTCCGAAGAATATTACTTCCAACTAGCATAAAGAATATAGCAGCCACTCCCTGATAAGCCTGAAAGGTTCCCATGTATGAAGTATAAGCTTCAACAGTAGGATATAATTCCTTGAGTTTAGCTTTCCACACGCCTTCAACAAGATTCATAGAAATTCCATACGCAATGATGAGAAGAACAAGTAAGCCAAGATATCTGGATGTAATAATCATCTTAAAACTCTCACCAAGAGATAATTTAGCTTTTTTCTTCTTTGCAGAACCAGGCGCCCCTGCATCATATAATCTAGGGTCAGTTAAAACATTACGGTTAATCCAAGCGTATAAAAATACTATCATTAAGCCGCTCAAAATAGTCACACAAAGCACTGGAATAAGCTTCACGTTCTCAGGAACAATGTGTACATCAGCACTTAGGAGCAGGTGAAAAGTCACAGCAACTAGCGGAAGAGCAACATTACCAAGTAAACCAAACATAGAGTAAAAACGTTTTGCTTCATCGGTTTTAGTTATTTGGTTAGCAAAACTCCAAAATAATAGTGTTAGCATCATACTACCCCACATTTCAGCCATCATGTAGAATGAAGCAAAACTCCAACTGCCACCAATTCTAATAAACCATTTAAAGTTTGGGTATTGATCAGATAATGAAGATATAGCTTCTTTTGAAGGATGGAATATTTCAGGATTAGGGTAGAGGATAAATGTAAATACTGCGAAGTAAATTATGAAGAACATTGTTACTGTATAAAAAACTTTCTGCTGACTCATCATGTTGCAAAGTTTTGCGTACAAAATCATAAAAATTACAGCAGAAGGAAGAACAACATAAGTTTTTAAGAAACTTATTGCCTCAGGGCCTATGTGGGTGACAACTAACCCATCTTTTATTGACCTAACCGTTGCATAGTTAAAAAGAATACAAGCCATCATCAAGGCCATTGGAATGAATTTCTTATTTTCATGCCACTCAATAGGCCAAAACACCCTTCTTAGCTCCGTTAAGAAATTGCCTTTCTTAGACTTATCCATAGTTATTTACCTTATGCCTTTAGTTAATATTTTTTAAATTACCGCCATGATTGTAGAAGCAAATATACAAAAAGTCAATAATTTTGGTTAATTACTCTTAGGTTGAAGCATTAAAATTATCCACCTATCCTTTTCCAAATCATTTAACACCGAAAAGCCAGAGATACCATAAGCTTCAACTACATCTGGTACCTGATAATCTAGAAAACCTGATAAAATTACTATAGTATTCTTATGCGCAAGATTTCTAATTGTTTTTGACATCGAAATAAGTGGTGAAGCAAGGATATTACTAACTATTAAATCAAATTTTTTCTCCCATTCTCTAGGGATATTTAAATCCTGTTCGGAATTTTGGTAAAAATAAGCATTCGAATTGTTACAAACTATATTATCTTTAGCAATTTTTATTGATACTTCTTCTATATCACAGGCTAATATTTTAGCAGTGGGCCAAATTTTCTCAGCAACAAAGCTTAGTATGCCACTACCGGTACCTATATCAAACACCGTTCTTATTGGAGAATCTTTCAGAGAGTTCATAGCGTCAATACACAAAGAAGTTGTGGCATGATCCCCCGTTCCGAAAGCTCTTGAAGCTTCAATATATATAGGTATCTTGTTTTTGGGGCACTTTACATTCATTGTACTTGAAGTGATAAAAAATCTACCAATTTCGATAGGTTTTAATTGCTTTTGGTACTCGGCAACCCAATCTTTATCTTCAACTTGTTGCAGAGTTACTTCCGAATGGAAATTAATGTTATGAATTTGAGCATAATTTTCTAAATCTCTTACCAAAGAGCTAAGCTCAGGGGGGGCATCTACTAAAACCTCCATTGCCCATAAATCATTATCTTGTGAGTCAATTGTTGAAGATTCAACTTCGTAAGTACATATTCCAAGAACATCTTCTGGGAAGAAATTCTCAAAGACCTCAATATCTTTATATTTTAAGATAAAGAATATCTTATAAATGAGTTTTGGTTGACTAAATGAATTATTCATAGTTTAAATAGCTTTATTAGATCTGGTATATACCAACTAATCGTTTAGATTTCAATGTTTTTATATTTGATAGGAGAGTGACATGAATAAGATGAAAATTTTTAGTGTGTATTTATTAATCGTTTTATTTGCAGGCGTTACGATCGCCGCAGAAGAAGGAGAGATTGCTAAACCTAAGGCAAAACTCCGAGATCCTGCCGAATTTCAGAAAGTTATTGATGAATATAAAGATTATGTTGCAAAGATTCCAGCTGAAATTAGAGAAGAAATTATCAGCTATAGAAAAGAAATTGCTAAAATAAATAAACATAAAAAGGTTCTTTATGCAAAACTCTCCCAAGCAAGCCAAAATTACTTAAAAAAAGAACAACAATATAAGAAAAAACTCCCTCTGAATCGTAAAAACTTAATTTCGATTGACCCACAAACTGCTGATACCACAAAAGAGGATAAATAAAGAGGGGCTATACAAGCGGGTATAAGGTTTTGAAAATTGACTAAGTTATATTAGTCAATATTTTCTTAATCTTCGACAATATCATCAATATTACTCGTACCATGCGGAGTCTTATTCCATTTGAATGGCGACGAAAAGGTTTCCCAGAGCGCTCTGTAGCTTGCAATAGTATGCAAGACAAAATATAACGGCCAGAATATCAATACTAAAATATCTGATATAGACCTAAGAGTTACCAGAGAAGTTCCATTTGACGTTACTATATAGGCGATAGTATACATATAAGATAGAGAAAAAAAACTGTTTACCAACCATAGATAATAAATTATCGGATGCAAATCGAGATACATCAGTAATATTAACCACGGCAAAAAGAAAAAGCTATAGGTTGATAGCCCAACAAAAATATATACTACAGCAATTTTTAATAATCCAAGCTTTGTATAATCTTTTTTAGCTTGTATAAAAACATAGATTGTTTGAATAAACCCTTTGATCCACCTCGCTCTTTGCCCTATCCAGTCCGTTAAGTTATTTGGGGCTTCTTCCAAAGTAATCGAATCAATCATACTCACTTTATATCCTTTTAAATAAAGACGAATGCCCAGATCTGCATCCTCAGTAACATTGTAAGCATCCCACAATCCTACCTCTCTCAATTTATCAACTTTAAAATGATTACTAGTTTTACCCAAAGTCAGAGGCAAATCAAATAGACTTAAACCACGAAGTAAATACTCAAACCAAATGCTATATTCGATACTAAAACACTTAGTAAGAAAATTTTCATTTGCATTATAGAAATTCAGCTTCGACTGCAAACACACGTAATTTTGTGGCAATGTAGAGAAAACCGTTACTGCTTTTATAAGCTGCTCTGGGTCTGGTTCATCCTCTGCATCGTAAACAGTCAAATACTCACCCAAAACAAAAGCCATTGCATAATTCAAAGCTTTAGGCTTTGTCCTAGGAAGGTTAAATGGTACTTTTATAACGTGAATATAACTTGGAATAAAGAACCCAGCCAAAGCACGTATGGTCATTTGATCGTCTGCTTCGATGATAAATTTGACATCTAATCTGTTTTTAGGATAATTTAGTTTTTCAATAGCAAGCAGGATTGAGTGGGCCTTCCGCTCTTCTTTGTAAAGAGGAATCAAAATAGGTAAATTATCGCTAAGATCACTTGGTACAACAACCTTCGTTACCTCCACCTCTTCTGAAGAATTATGTTGCGACAGAGTTCGGCTAAACAAGACTGCTTTAAGCAAATTTTGTACAAAATAAAGTATATTATTTAACAGGCTAAAATGATTAAGCGCCAAAAGTACAGTTGCAAAAAATATAGTCAAAAAACCCATCACCATTTTAGGATAATTTATACTCTTAGCTGAAGCTTTGGGATTAATATTAGTCAAACACTCTATAGCATTCAAAGTATTATCTACAGCAAAATCACGTTCTAATATGCTATAAAAATCACCTTCTCTTATCAAAAATATCTTAGTATTTTGAAGAAAATTAGAAATCTTTTTTTGAATGAGGGAGAGATTATTTATCGCACAACATCTATTCCCTTTAATGTCTGTTGTGCGCCAGGTATTTTAGTCCACCCCTGCGCCAGAAGAGAAGTCCACTTCATACTAACTTTTTTGCTGCACTTTGTCATCCTCCATTTTAAATTTAGGTATAAAGTTTTTTCTATAAGAAT
>Ga0316222_1003451_pt1 | contig 15500 bp, 16 predicted proteins | sample TBH18011metaG_FD_206008 | JGI IMG/M metagenome (GOLD analysis project Ga0316222, IMG submission 206008) | Freshwater microbial communities from Trout Bog Lake, Wisconsin, USA - TBH18011 | ecosystem: Environmental > Aquatic > Freshwater > Lake > Hypolimnion/Profundal zone | place: USA: Wisconsin...
TAATCGCGATCACGGGCGACAGCGAGCTCAAAAGAACAACGGCATGCTCTACCGGTGTCACCTGGCGTAGGCTGGCGTGCTCAGTTGCTTGCCAGTCTCTCGGGCGCCGGGCTGTCGTGAACCAGTTTCAACGCCTCGTCCACCAGGATGGCTCCGGTGCGCTCGCCCAGGCTCGTGCGCGAGATATATTCGTAGCGCTCGAAGCTGTCATAGTCTTCCTTGGTGAGGATGTAGCCGAAGGCGTCGTTGGTGAGGCCGAAGAGCAAGTTGTGTTCGCCCCGCATCTTGCGTTTCAGGTAATACCCGATGTTGGGCAGAGCTTCGCCGGGGATGGTGAGGATCTGGGCATTGCCGATGTTCAGCAGGTTGAGTTGCGTCGTGACCGTGTCGGCGGAGGCGGGGGCGCCGTGGACCTTGGGGAGGGACTGCAAGAGCTGCCGCATCAGCGGGGAATCGACCGGGAGCGTGAGCGGCCGGGCGAGGCAAAGGACCTTCGGCGCGCTTTGCACCGGCGCCTCCGCCACGAGGCGCAGGGCTTCGTCGGCCAGCAGGCGCCCGATGCGCTCGCACTCGGGCCAATCGTTGGCCTCGGTGCCGCCGGGCCGGCGGTTATCGGCAGTCACCATGCCGCCCTGGGCGCTGTTCATGAACAGCGCGGTGCCGCCTCCTTGTTCGGCAATCCGGTCGTAAAGTGGCCCGACGAGGTCCGGACTGCAGATGCCGCGACGGTTGCCGAGCACCTCGGGGTGAATGGCATAGTTAACCAGCGTGGCGATCGGTTTGCCGGAAGCGTCCAGGGCCTGGATGACGTGGCAACGAGGATCATAAAGCCGCTCGGCATAGTAGTTGTAGGAGATCTTCCCGCGCGCCAGGCCGGTGGCGATCTTGAGCGTCGCCGGCTGCAGTTTGTCCACCGCCTCGTTGATCGCCTCCGCCATGCGGACGCAGACCGATTTGAGGTATTTCAGGTCCGCCGCGGTACCGCCCTTGCCATCGGGAAAGCCATAGCAATCCGGCCCGCTGTGCGTGTGGGTGGCCCCAATGAGGATATTCTGCGGCGGGATCCCCTTGACCCCAGCCCGCACCTGGTCGCCCAGCAGGGCCGGGAAGCCGAGGAAGTCCGATCCCACGATCGCCACGCGGTTGGTTCCCTCCTCGAAGACCAGCGCCCGGACGGTCAGTTCCCCCTGCTTCGTCGTGGCCGGGGCTGAGGGTCCCACGCCGCCCGAGATCGGCAGGAGGGGATCCGGCGTCACCAGGCGCACCGCGATCCCGGCGCGAAAGCCGGTGGCGGAGGCTTGCCAAGCAAAGAAAACAATCAGCACGATGCCGCTCAGGCGGCGCAGGGTTAGTGGTTTCATACCCTCAGCTTAGCGAAGCTTCTCCCCCGGCGCGAGCTTTTGGTGGTTCTTACGGGTAGTTTTGCGGCTTGGCGGCCTGGCCGCTTGGCCTTAGGATGACGTCTTTATGACCTTCCTCCCGATCATCGCGCGCGAGTTGCGCGTGGCGGCGCGCAAACGGAGCACGTTTTGGATGCGGGTCATCGCGGCCCTCGTGGCGGTGGTCATCGGGTGCGGATTTCTGATCTTGTTCCGGGTCGGCGCGGTTCAGGCGCTTAACTTGGGAGACACCCTGTTCCGTGTGCTCTCCTGGCTGGCGCTCATCGGCGCCCTGAGCGCCGGGCTGTTTTTCACCTCGGATTGCCTGAGCGAAGAAAACCGCGAGGGCACCCTGGGGTTTCTCTTTCTGACCGACCTTCGCGGGTACGACGTCGCGGGCGGCAAACTGGCCGCCTCGTCCTTAAGGGTCTCTTTCGCTCTGCTGGCGATCTTCCCGGTACTGGCGGTGACGTTGCTCATCGGCGCGGTAGCCGGAGCGCAGGTTTTCAAGGTATCGATCGCCTTGATGAACGCCCTGTTCTGCTCACTGGCGGCGGGTTTGGCGGTTTCCTCGGCCAGCCGCGACGCGCAGCGGGCCCTGGCCGGAACGCTGTTTTTGTTGCTGTTCCTGGTTTTTGGCGGTCCGCTGGCGGACCAGGCGGTGACGGCGGCGGTCCATCGGAGTTATCGACCCGTGCTGAGCCTCACCAGTCCCGCGTATGTCTTTACCGCGGCGGGCGCCTGGGGCCGAAATCCGTTTTGGCTGGGGCTGAGCCTCACCCAGGCGATCGCCTGGGCGTTGGTGGCCCTGGCCTCGGTCCTGGCGCCGCGGACCTGGCAGGAGAGGCCGGCCCGGACGGGCGGCAGTAAACGCGCGCGCTGGTGGAAGTACGGTGGCGCGCGGCGCCAGGCGGGGCTCCGGCGCCGGCTCCTGGCCGGCCATCCCGTGCGGTGGCTGGCCAGCCGCGAGCGGTGGCAGGCACTCGGGGCCTGGGGAATCGCGTTGGCCCAATTGGCCCTCTTCGCGGGCCTGCTGGCCGGAGGCGCGCCGCCCCTGGTCTGGATTGGCTGGAGCTCGGTCAACGCGCTGATCGCCCTGCTGCTCTACCTCTGGATCGCTTCGCAGGCGTGCCGCTTTTTCGTGGAAACCCGGCGGAGCGGTTTCCTGGAGGGCATCCTCAGCACTTCGCTGTCGGTGCCGGAGATCGTCCACGACCAATGGCGGACCCTGCTCCGCATGTTCGGCCCGCCGGCGATGTTGTGGATGTTGCTGCAACTGGCGGCCGTGGTCCCCGTGAATCGGGCCGCCACGGGTTTCACGGCGATGACGACGTCCACCGTCACGAGCACCAACGGAGTGACCATCACGACTCAAGTCACGGCCGGCACGAACGCCGGGGCGGTGTCGGCGTCCGCCACGCCCGGCATTCCCTCGGCGGTGCTGTTGGTGACGACCGCCACCGGGACCATCATCTCGCTGGCTGGCCTCGTGACCCTGGTCTGGTTTGGCATGTGGATGGGACTCACCTCGAAGAACACCGGGCTGGCGATGCTCAAGACCCTGCTGTTCGTCAAGATCATCCCGTCATTCGCGATCTCCTTTGTCGCCACGCTCGTGGCGGCGGTGTTCATGATCCCCCGCATCAGCAAACTGGTCGCCACGGCCCGCAGTTCCGCGGGGCCGTCGGCGATGACCAACAGCATGATGTGGTTCCCGCTGGTGATCGGGGCGGTGTCCATGGTGCTCTATCTGGCGTTGGACATCGGGCTCATTGTCTGGGCCCGGCGCAAGCTGCTTTCATCGTTCCGCGAACAGGCCCAGCGGGGGCCGGTCGAATACGCCCCGATCGCGCCACCACGGGCGCCCGGCCCAGTGCCGCCGGTCATTGGCGCGCCGCCGCCAGCCGCGCCGGGCCCCCTGGCGCTGCCGGCCGGTTAGTTCACTTCAGGTTCTCCGGGTTGAGCGGCTTGAGTTCCTTGGGCAGGAAGATGCCGTCTTTGCGGATCAACGTCCCATCGAACCAAATCTCGCCGCCGCCCCATTCGGGACGCTGGATGAGCACCATGTCCCAGTGGACGGCGGAACGATTGCCGTTGTCGCACTCATCGTAAGCCTGGCCGGGGGTGAAATGGAAGGAGCCGGCAATCTTCTCGTCGAACAGGATGTCGCACATCGGGCTGAGGATGTACGGGTTGAAACCGAGGGAGAATTCGCCGATGTAACGGGCGCCGGGGTCGGTATCCAGGATGTCGTTGAGGCGCTGGGTCTGGTTGGCGGTGGCCTTGACAATCTTGCCGCGCTTGAATTCGAGCCGGACATTTTCGAATTTGGAGCCCGAGTAGAGCGTGGGGGTGTTGAACTGGATGTGGCCGTTCACCGAATCCTTGATCGGGCAGGAAAAGACCTCGCCATCCGGGATGTTCCGGTCGCCTTTGCACATTTTGGCGCCGATGCCCTTGATGCTGAAGGAGAGTTCGGTGCCGGGGCTCTTAAGCTCAACGCGGTCGGTCTGCTTCATGAGTTTCTCCAAGGGCACCATCGCGCGCGCCATCTTGGGGTAATCCATGGTGCAGACATCGAAGTAAAGGTTTTCAAAGGCCTCGGTGCTCATGCCGGCAGACTGGGCCATGGCCGGGGTGGGCCAGCGGAGCACGCACCACCGGGTCTTGCCCACCCGGTAGTCCGTCACCGGCCGGATGACCTTCGAGTACAGTTTCATCCGCTCCGCCGGCACATCGGCGTTCTCGTTGGCATTGCTGCTCCCGCGCACCGCGATGTAGGCCTGCATCTTCTTGATCCGAAAGAGCTCCAGGTCACAGAGCAATCCGGCGTGGGGGGCATCGGTTTCCCGCAGCAACTCGCGGGTGACGCGGGGGTGGCGCACCTCAACTATCGGGATGGCCCCGGCGCCGCGCACGGCCCGAATCAGTTCGACGGAGAATTCGTCCGGGACATCAATCATGTCCAGCAGGATGCGGTCGCCGGGCTGGAGCGCGGTGGAGTAATGAACGAGCAAATGGGCCAGTTTGGTGTAACGTGGATCGGTCATAAAATATAAGAGGCAAACTAATCGACTTTAGGGGTTTGTCGAGGGGGCAGGGACCCGCCGTTCCGCCCGGCGAAAGGCGCGCTCCTGCTTCTTGGTTTCGGCCCGCAGCAGGTCTTCGGCGGACCAGCCGCGCGCTTGGGCCAGCGTGGCCAGGGCGAACAACTCCCGGCCCAGGGCGGCGCGCGTCAGCGGACGGACGGGCGCGGGCACGGCCAAATGGGCGCGGCGCGCTTTCTTGACGAGTTTCTCGGCGCGCAGGAGCGCGGGCAGGTGAGCCGGGATGCCATCCAACGCGGAGGGCCGGGCGTGGCGGGTGCCGTGCTTCTCGGCGCGTTTAAGTTGCTCCCAATTGACCAGGACCTGGTCGGAATTCTTGACTTTGGTGTCGCCGAAGACATGCGGGTGGCGGTGGATGAGTTTCTGGCTGATCCGGGCCGCTACCTGCTCGAAATCAAACACCCCTCGCTCGCGGGCCAGTTGGCTGTGGAACACCACTTGGAGCAGAAGGTCACCCAGTTCCTCTTCCAATTCGTGATCATCCCTGGCCTCGATGGCATCCATCAGTTCATAAACCTCCTCGACCGCATGCCAGCGCAGGGACTGGTGATCCTGCTCGCGGTCCCAGGGACAGCCGTTGGGGGCGCGGAGGCGGGCCATGATGCCCAGGAGTTCGTCAATGGCGGCTGGCTTCTTTTTCATTCGGGCGAGGGTGGATGACCTCGGGCATGGGTGGCAACATTTAACGGCTTTAGTCATGCCCGAAGCGCACTCCCTTGGCAATACGTTTTCTGTTTCCCAATTCGCCGGGACGAGTATTCTGCCGCCATGAAACACCTTATCCTGATCCTCTGCCTGGCGCTCCCGGCCTTCGCGCAATCGTCCTCCCCTGCCCCCGCGGCCCAGTCCGGCCGGAACTTCGACGTGGCGGCGAACTCGTCTTTGCGGGTGATGGCCAAACGCGCCGAGGAACTCAAGATCAAAGGGGCGGCGGTGGTGGCTTTTATCGAAGGCGAGTCCACCCAGGCGTGGTCCTCGAAGATGGTGGTGGTCGGTACGCTGAAGAACGCCCCGAACGGCAAGGATCGCGGCTCGAACCTGCTGGCCATCGCCTACGCCAAGGCGGCGGAAATGGCCGAGACCCTGAAGGACAGCGGGAATGCGGGACGGCCGCCCATGACCGGCGAGACCGGCTGGCAGGGCGGTTTGATCAAGAAGGTCAAGAACGGTTACCTGATTGCGGCCTTCAGCGGTGGACCGTCCGAGTCGGACCTCAAAGTGTCCCAAGCGGGGCTCGAGGTCTTGGCGGAGAAACTCTGACGCGGCGAGGCCCCAGGGGGAGGAACTGTGCCGGCAGGTCCGCCAAGCCCTCTGGCCTGACTCATTCGACGGTCACTTTGGCGTCTTCCACCATCACCGAGTACTTATAACCGGCGCCAAAATCCTTCTCGGTCGCAATTTTCCCGGCCACCAGGACCTTATCGCCGACTTTGGCCTCGGCGGCAGTGGTCACCAGCAGGTCATTGCTGCCTTCGGATCCCGATCCGTCGCGGATGTGCAACCAGTTCTTGCCCATGATGTTGGCGTTAAACTTGACGACCCGGCCACGCACTTTGGTCGGCTGGCCCGCGAGTTTGTCCTTGGCGGCGAAGATCTCGGCAACGGTCTTGCCGCCGTCGGCTTTGGCGATGCCGGACAGGTCCACGTCGACCTTGCCGGGGCGGCTAATCGAGGCGTGGCCCACGGGGGGATGGTCCTTGGGCATCGCGGGCATCGGCGGGGTCGGCGTTTTGGATTCGGTGCCATTGACGGTGACACCGGAAGCAAAATAGACGACCTCGAAATCCCGATTCAGGGTCTTGCTGTGATAGTTCGGCATGGCCATGGCCGAGGCCACGGTGACCGCATCATTCACCTTCACCGCGAAAGCGGGTGCGGCCACCCATTTCCGTTTGGCCCCGGCGTCCACCAGGAGGTAGGTGTAGCCGGCGGTATTCGTGGTCTCCAGGACCTTCCCCGAAAAGCCTTCGGGCAGGTCTGATGCGGCGGCTCCCGCGGGGGCGGCGGCGGCAGGGGCGGTCTCGGCGCCGCGAGCCGCAAGCGCCGCCAAGATGAGGCAACTGGTCAAAATAACGTTTTTCATTAGGATAAGAGCATACAGGGGTGTCGTGCGTCCCACAAGCCGGCGTGTGATCAGCCATTTCTCTTGAAAAGCCCAATCAACCAAGAAAGGAAACGTCACCATAATGAATGCAGTATTAGCCGCACCCCCAACCAAACCGGAGCGCATCGGGGGAGCCGACGGCGCGGGAACAAGCGAAGTTCCAGCAGCGTGCAGCGCAACGCCCGACAGGACCCGCTGCGGGGTCTGATGTTCGATTTCGCCGAGGGTGTTCGTCTCAGTCGAGGTATTTCGGATCATATTCGATTCCGGCTTGGTTGAGCAAATCGATCCATTCCTCACGCGACGACTCGGCGCCATGGTGCTTTTCCTGGTTGGCGATGTAATGTCTGACGCCTTCTCGGGCCGTCGGGCTCACCGTGAATGCGGCATATCCCTCCTGCCACGCGAAGGCGTGCATTCCAGTGGTCTCACGCACCCACGTCGAAGACGCCTTTTTCAATTCCCGCATGAAGTCAGCCAGACAGTGGGTAGCCTTTAGGCCGGCCAGCAGGTGAACATGATCGGCCACCCCACCGACGCCTTCTGGAAAGCCGCCCAGGCCGCGAATGGTGCCGCCCAGGTAATCGTGGAGGCGTAACCGCCATTCCGGGGCAATCAGGGCCTCGCGGTTTCTGGTGGCGAAAACGAGATGGTAATGCAGGCTGAGATGGGTCGAGGGCATGGCGTCACGTCTGGCATCCCTCCGGGATGCGGTGGGTTTTGGGACGGTGATCCGGTGGTATCGGCGCAGAGCGCCTCAACCACCGGCTAATGGCGGTGAACCCTCCGGGTTCGGGGCGGGCCATCCCGGAGGGATGCAAGCCATTAGCCGGGGGTTGAGCGAAGCGATACCCCCGGTCGACGGAACGAGAGCAGCCGACCCCGGCAGGGGTCGCAGGTCGCTGCTCCAACGCTGCCAGTTCCACGTCCATGCAGCCCCGCAGTTCGTCGCACGATTGCCAGAGCGAGAAGTAGAGTTCTGGTTTCTTGAGCGCCATCGAGGATTATTTGTTGGTTGAAAGGGGTCTTAAGTCGAGCACAAACCCTTGCCGCCATGGCATGAGCTGCCTTCACATCTTCCTTGGACCCGCCAACCAATTCGTATTTGCCGTCGAGTGTTTTGATCGGTTTCTCGTTTTCATTCACTGATTGTCGCAGGCGCGGTTGAACATCCGCTGGGGGGGTGATGAAAACAAGGGACCACCGCAGCGCAAAGGCTTTGCCTTGGCAGACGGGAGCGTGGTTAAATGGTATATGCGAATGTCCTTATGTGCTCTCGCCCGCTGTCTCGTCGTGGGCGCCCTGCTCGCCTGGGGGCAGTTAGCGGTTTCGGCCGATTCCGATCCCGCGCACCGGCAAGCGAATGCGGAAAAACCGGAGCCGTGGCCGGGCGGCATCATTCCTTATGATCTCTCCCGATTGACGCCGGAACAGCGAACCATTGCCTTGCGAGCCATGCAACGCTGGAAGGACACGGGCGCGAGGATCAACTTCATCCCGCGAACAACCGAAGCGGAATACCTCAGTTTTACCGGCAAAACCGACGCGGGCAACAACACAAGTTGCGTAGGGTTCAAGAAGGGTACCCGCGCCGAGATTAACATTACCGCGTTCTGGTGGCGGCAGCAGGAATGGATGCCGACGCATGAACTGGGGCACGTGCTCGGGTTCTTTCACGAGCACCAGCGTTGGGACCGCGACGAGCATGTCATCATCCATTACGAGAACATCAAACCTGGACGCGCCGTGGATTACGATTGGATCCCGAGCACCAACTGGATTCTCGGTGCCCTGCCTTACGATTACCAATCCATCATGCACTATCGAATCTGTTGGGCTTCAAAGTGCGAGGACCAATGCAAGGACGGCATCGGCAGCAGCCCCTGCTGTGTGATTCAACCCGTGGATACCAATTACGACCGAGTTGTCGGTCAATGGACAGACAACGGCATCAGCGCTCTGGATGCGGAAAGGGCGAGGCTGGTTTATGGAAGGAGGAATTAAACGGAAGAAAACTAGGGTAGCCAACGCCCCGGTCGAAGCGGCGCTGTAGGTGCGCGGCGACCCCGATCTTGGTGCAGCCAACGAGGGAATTACTATCCTCGGGCTGAAATGAGGTCCGGTGGAGGTCGCATGGAGCGCCGGACCTTCAACCAGCCTCGCGCCGAACTGGCGCCCGGATCACCACCACAACGTGTAGGTAGTCCTGCTCGACCCCGCCGCCGGCCGGCTCCGTGCTGTCCGGGCCGCCAACCCGAAGCGAGATCCCAAGAAGCCCTGCATCTGGTCTTGGCAAACCGCTGGTCGGGGTCCAGTCTGTAAGCAACAGTCCAGATACCCATGAACTCTCATCCTTTGTTTAATTGCGTTTGCCGTCACCCACTTCTCCTCCGCGCCGCTGGTGTGTTGGTCGCACTGGCTTGGAGCACCCTCGCCTTCTGCGGCGAGATCCATGACGCAGCCAAGAACGGTGACCTCGAAAAGGTCGAGGCACTGCTCAAAAAGAATCCCGGCTTGGTTTTCAGCAAAGACAACTCCGGCACGACGCCTTTGCATTTGGCGGCGGGCTATGGCCACAAAGCCTTGGCGCAATTGCTGCTGACCAACAACGCGAAGGTCAATGCCCAGGCGAAGACAGGCGATACCGCCTTGCACTTGGCAGCGTTTCACGGCCACAAAGCCTTGGTGGAATTGCTGCTGGCCAGTAAAGCCAAGGTCAATGCCAAGGACAAAGCTGGCCTAACGCCTCTGCACTGGTCGGCCATGGAGGGCCGCAACGACGTGGTGGAGGTCTTGCTGGGCAGCAAAGCCGAGATCAATGCCAAGACCAAGACCGGCGTGACGCCTTTGCACCTGGCGGCGGAATATGGCCACAAGGACGTGGTCGAATTGCTGCGCCAGCACGGCGGCCACGAATAATCGGCCGTCTCAGGCACGCAGGTCCACCGGGGCCGCAGGGTTGCGCCGCACGTCCCAGCACGCCAGCCCGGCGCCCGCGCATCACCGGGAATACGGTTAAATTATTGGCTGGCATAGCGCCCGCCAGCAACGTGGTTACATCAAACCACCCTGCCGCCAGGCTTTCCTGACGGTATTGATGTCACCGCACCCGAATTGGCAGCGCGAGGCGACCCGGAAGCCAGATTGCTATCGCAAAACTCCCTGTCGTGTTTACTATCGGAGGCATGGGCGGCGACCTGATTTCTTGGCGGTTCAGCCACGACCGGGTTGAGCGCGGCGACTTCCGCCGCGTGCTTGCCTCTTGCGCCAGGAGAGCCGGCAGGTAAGGTGTCTGATGATGATGACGATTCCTGAAATCCTCAAAGAACTGGAACCTTTCACCGGACGGTTTCCGATGAAGGCGATGAAAGCTGCCGTTGAGCAGCGGGACGCCATTACGCCGGAACTGCTGCGCGTGGTGGAGGCGGTGGCGGACAATCCGGAGGATTTCGCCAGGAGGGACAACTACATGGTCCACCTGTTCGCGCTCTTCCTGCTGGCCCAGTTCCGCGAGAAACGCGCCTACCCCGCCATCGTCAAAATGTTCAGCGCCCCCGGTGAAACCCCTTTCGACCTGGCGGGCGACACGGTTACGGAAGGGCTTTGTCAGATCTTCGCGTCGGTCTACGACGGAAACCCCGCCCTGTTGCAGGGCTTAGTGGAGAGCGAGGAGGTTAACGGGTTCGTACGCGGCGCGGCGCTGAACGCCTTCTTGGTTATGGAGCATACGGGCCTGATGCCACGCGCCGAGGTAGTCGAGTATTTCCGTTCTCTTTTCCACGGCAAGCTTCAGCGCACGCACTCCTATGCCTGGGACGAATTGATCTGCGCGGTTGCCGACCTGCCCGCGCCGGAGTTACTGGAGGAAGTCCGGCAGGCTTACCAAGCAGATTTGGTGGATCCCAACGTGGCCGATCTGGCAGGCATCGAGCAGGACATTGCAGCACCCGAGCCCGGGCGGCACGACCGACACTACCTGATCACGGACGCCATAAACGAGATGGAGTGGTGGGCGTCTTTTCACCCGGAAGACTCGCGGCCCAGGAAGCTGCCAAAGCCGAAGGCCACTGCGGCCCTACCTGCATTTACTGCACCTCCCTCCAGCCCGTTTCCCGCAAGCGACCCAGGCTCGCCGCCCTTTATCATCCGGGAACCGAAAATCGGCCGTAACGAGCCGTGCCCATGCGGCAGCGGCAGGAAATACAAAAAGTGTTGCGGGAAGTGATGAGCGCTATCCACACGTTTAACGTCGAGGCCGGGCTGCCCACGCTGGACGACGCCCGGCGGTTGGTCATGGCCGAGATCAAGCAGGCGAAGCGCGACGGGGTCAAGGTGCTCAAGGTGATTCACGGCTACGGATCGTCTGGTAAAGGGGGCAAGCTCTGTGTCGGGCTGCGGAAATCGTTCGGACTTCGCAAGAAGGAGGGCGCCATCAAGGACTTCATCGCGGGCGAGGACTTTTCGATTTTCAACGACAAGGTGCTGGCCTTGCTCGAAACGGTGCCGGACCTGCGCGGCGACCCCGATCTTGGTGCAACCAACGAGGGAGTTACTATCCTCTGGCTGAAATGAGATCCGGCGGAAGCCGCATCGAGCGCCGGACCTTCAGAAAGCTCCGGGCTGAGCGCCCGGATCACCACCACAACGTGTACGTGGTGCTACTCGACCCCGCCGCCGGCCGGCTCCGTGCTGTCCGGGTCGCCAACCCGAAGCGAGATCCCAAGAAGCCCTGCGTTTACGTCGACATGACGGGCCTGGCGCCGGAAGACCGGTTCGCCAACCACCAGGCCGGGGTGAAGGCCGCGGGGGTGGTCAAACGCCACGACCTCCGCCTCCTGCCGGAACTTTACGCGCACCTGAACCCGATGCCGTTCGAGGCCGCCGCGCAGATGGAGGTGGATCTGGCGGAGGATCTGCGGCGGGCTGGGTACACCATGCGGATCATGGTGAAAGGCGGTGAAGTCAACCATTTCACGGCCAACATGAGCCTACCACGCTCGGAGTTTGTGAAGCGCACGACGGGGCAGCTTCCCCAAGGTGCTTGGGTTGGGTCGGTCTCGAAGCTCGACGGGGAGGTGGTCGCAATCACCTCAAAGCACTTCTTCGGATATCAGCTTCCTGGGCCTCCCGAAATCACCAGAACAAGAAACAAAACAGAAACCACTTACACAGATTTCTTTACAAAACCGGCTGTCAAGAGGACCTTCGAATGATGTCGCACAACCCGGCCGCAGCGAACCCCGTGATTATTGCTCCATTCCATCCCGATGGCCAGCGGCGTGGGGTCGCTGGCCCCGAGCGTTAACCAAAAGAAACCTTATGAAGGCTTTGAGGCGTATTCTAGCGCTCCTCGGATTTGCAATGGGCGCAGTTGTCCTCGTTTGGGCTGCGGAGTTCTGGTCGTTCATATCACGTGGTCCCTTTCCTTCTGGTATCATTCATACCGAAGGAGGTGAACTTCCCTTTTTCTGGACCGGGGGGATGACCTGGAAGGAATATGGTTTTGTCGCCACGCTTGCAATAGTAGGGATTGGACTAATAGCGGTTTCCTATCGGTTCGGTTTCCGCCGGCATACCGCGGTCGCTTCACCGAATAGCGGCCCTACGAAGCCGCCTACAACTTCGGGGGTGGAGGAGAGGCCGCCATCGGTCAGCTAAAACGTTCCCGTACCGTGGGTCACTGCATCACGCAATACCCGCTCACCCTGGCGCTCTGCCCGCCACATTCCAATTCGCCCAACTTCGGCCACACCAGAAACAGCGCGTAGGCATTGGCCAGGTCCTTCTTCCCCGCCGCCGAAATCTCCTTGGCGCTATGCCCCTTCGACGCATAGTTACCATCCTCGGCCGTCGCCACCGAGATGTCGTGTTGCCAAGGGTGTCAGTTCGGGCGCAGTCGACCAACCTCGAACGCGCTATAGGTTTTGCCGTTGAACTGCTTGTCGCGGCGGTATATCTTCACAACCACGTTGCCGACCTTGACGGTCTCCGGCGTTTGGCTTTGCGCTTCATGCCGCCAAATGTAGGAAAGATCACGGAAAACGTACAGAGGCAAAGTGAAAGTAGTTGTGGAGTTCAACGTAAGTGATTGAGAGTCAATAGTGTGCCCCCATAGCTCAAATGGATAGAGCGGCGGTTTCCTAAACCGTTGATGGCCGTTCAATTCGGCCTGGGGGTACCACTTCTGGCGCAATGAGTTACGATGGGTAAGCTGGAAATGGGAAAAGTGGCGCTTGTTCGCATGAAGTCATCGTTATCACGTCCGTGTTTCTCTAGCCGAACCCGAAGGCTGGCAGTCTGCCTGGTGCTTGGCCTTGCACTTTATGTCTTCAGCACCGGCCCGGTGGCCTGGGCAACCAACGATGCATTCCATCCCGCCTGCCTGCCTGATTGGGTGCTGGTAACCTACATGCCGCTCGTTCCGTTGATGAAAATCGGGTGGGTCGGCAGCGCATTCGAGTGGTGGACCGCAAACGTGTGGGGCGGTTGTCCCGACGGTTACACTACCCTCTGAGGGGAGCATGGCGGCATGAAAGCTCGGCTGGGCTTGCTCACGAACAGGATCCGGAGGTGGTGGGGGTTGCGCCTTGTCAAAACCCTGGTCTTCGCCCATGACTTATGGAATCCGATTGCCGCGCGGGGGCGAGTCTGGTTTGATGTCCCGTGTCGAAAGTTCGGTCTTTTCCCAGGTTCTGGTTGCCGGTGTTGTTGTGGATGGCGCTCATCTTCTATGGCTCGGGCGATCGCGGGTCTTTCGAGCATTCGTCCCGCATCCTCGGCCCGATCCTGCGCTGGCTTTTTCCTCACCTCTCGGACGAGACGCTGCACTCGTTGGTGTTTATGGCGCGCAAGTGCGGGCATCTGAGCGAATATGCGGTTTTGGCGCTGCTGCTCTGGCGGGCGTTGCATTGGGGCCGGCGCAACGGGGCCGCCGGCTGGCGCTGGCAAGAACCGGGCCTGGCCCTCGCCCTGGCAGCTCTGTACGCCGCCAGCGATGAGTTCCACCAGTCTTTCGTACCTAGCCGCCAAGCCTCGATCTGGGACGTGATGCTTGACTCCTGCGGGGCCGGGCTGGCCTTGGCCGCGCTCGGCGGTGGCTGGCAGGCCAGCTCGTGGTGGAGACGCCGGGCCGGAAAAACCCCACCCGCCGGCGGGAGCCCGAGAGCCGGCGGCTGAACTCCCCACCCCGCTTGCCGACCGGCCGATGGCCGGGTTTCAAAAACGTGCCAGGATTTCCGTTCGTTCTAGCTTGGTCAGGTCGGCCGGGAGGTTCTTATGGATTTTGGTACGGACCTCGGATTCCAGTTCACCGAGGAGCAGGTGGTTGATTTCCTTGCTGGCGGCGAACAGGCAGCGCTCGACTGTTTTGGGCCGGGCGAGGAGGTTAACCCGGCGGGCGAGTTGGCGGACGAGGCGCTTGCGGGTTTCGAGTTCGATGTTGTGACGTTCGCCATCGGCCATCGCCCCAACCCCCGGCATCCCTCCGCCGCGAGAAAAACGTCCTCCCAGGTCGCTGACTTTATCCCCGAGTTTGGAATGGGCCTCGGGGCTGTCAAATTCCTCGATCGGTTCCAGGCGGGGGGTTCGGTTGCTAGGGTCATCGTCCAGCCAGAAGGCTTTGAGACATCCAAGGTCGGCGACTACTACCAATGTGTTTTTCATAGTCTTTTATGTCAAAGCTACCGTGGGCGGGCAGCCCGAGCGGGCCACCCGTTCCGATTCAGCATACCACAAGACCGCCAGGGAAGATATAGTCCGACGGCGGAAAAATACCGGGGTGGCGAAAAGGGCCGCTCATTTGACGGACGGGCCAACTCACGGCATGTTCAGGGTCATGAAGATACTGATGTTCCTTTTTGGCTGTTTTCTGATCCAAACGGTCTCGGCCCAGGTTGCCGGCAGCCTGTTCGGGATTCCACTCAAAGACATTGACGGCAAAGCCACCTCGCTCAAGCCCTACCAGGGGAAGGTGCTGCTGGTGGTCAACGTGGCCTCCAAATGCGGCTATACGCCCCAATACGCGGGGCTCGAGGCCTTGCAGCAGAAGTACAAGGACCAGGGCTTAACCGTGCTGGGTTTTCCGTGCAATCAGTTTGGCGGCCAGGAGCCGGGGACGGATGCGGAGATCAAGCAATTCTGCTCGTCGAAGTACCAGGTCACCTTCCCGTTGTTCGATAAGATCGAGGTCAACGGCCCCCACCGGCACCCGCTCTATGCAGCCCTGGCGGGCAACGAATCGCCGTTCCCCGGGGATATCAAATGGAACTTCAACAAGTTTCTCATCGGCCGTGACGGCAAGATCGTGAAACGGTTTGAATCCAGTGCCAAGCCCGATTCAGCGGAGCTGGTGCAAGCGGTGGAAGCCGCGCTGGCGGCGAAGTAAGCGGTGGGGCCGGGGAAAACCGGCTCAGCTCAGCGGTAGCTTTTCACCACGTCAAACAGGGCGAGCAGGTTTTCGATGGGGGTGCCGGCCTGGACGTTGTGGATGGTGCAAAAGACGAAGCCGCCGCCCGGGGCGAAGAGGTCGATGCGTTCGCGCGCTTCGTCGCGCACTTGCTGCGGCGTGCCGAAGGGCAAGGTGCGTTGGGTGTCAATGCCGCCGCCCCAAAACACCAATTGGGAGCCGTAGTTCCGCTTGAGCGCGCGGGCGTCCATGCCCTTGGCGGAGCACTGCACGGGGTTCAGGATGTCGAACTCGGCCTCGACCATCGCGTCGAGGAGCGGGGCGATGCCGCCACAGCAATGCATGAAAGTCCTCCAGGGGGTGTGCTCGTGGATCCAGCGGTTGACCCGTTGCTGGAAGGGGAGATAAAGGGCGCGGTATTTGGCCTCGCTGAGGAAGGGCCCCGCTTGGGTTCCGAAATCAGTGCCGTTGGTCTGGAGGATCGCGGCGCGGTCGCCGATGGCTTC
>Ga0316222_1003454_pt1 | contig 15481 bp, 13 predicted proteins | sample TBH18011metaG_FD_206008 | JGI IMG/M metagenome (GOLD analysis project Ga0316222, IMG submission 206008) | Freshwater microbial communities from Trout Bog Lake, Wisconsin, USA - TBH18011 | ecosystem: Environmental > Aquatic > Freshwater > Lake > Hypolimnion/Profundal zone | place: USA: Wisconsin...
TATTATCTGGCCCTGCGCCGGACCCAGGGGACCCTCCGTTCCGCGGCTCCGGACTGGCAGCCGTGGCTGGGCTTCTTCCTGGGGTCCCTGCGGGAGCAGACGCAGGTCCTCGCCCGCAAGATGGAGCGCGAGCACCTGCTCCTGGCGCCGCTGCCGGCGTTCTCCCTGCGCATCGTGGAGCATGTCCGGGCCCATGGCCGCATCACGCTCAGGCAGGCCGTGCAGCTCACGGGCGCCAACCGCAACACCCTCAAGGTCCAGTTGCGGACCCTGGTGGCGCGCGGTCATCTCAAGCAGCGCGGGGAAGGACGGGGCGCGTGGTACGACCTGGGCTGATCAGGTCGCGGACCCCGCTCTGACCTCCCCCTGCTTCCACAGGTAATACACGGCCGGGTAGACCATCAGCTCCAGCAGGAAGCTGGTCGCCAGGCCACCCACCATGGGCGCGGCGATCCGCTTCATCACGTCGGCCCCGGTGCCGGTGGACGCCATGATCGGCAGCAGCCCCATGAACGCCGCGAAGACGGTCATGGCCTTGGGCCTCACCCGCTTCACGGCGCCGTGGATGATGGCCTCCACCAGGTCGCCGGTCGTACTCAGCCTGCCCGAGGCCTTGGCCTCGTCCAGGGACAGGTCCAGGAAGAGCAGCATGAACACGCCCGTCTCGGCGTCCAGTCCCAGCAGGGCGATGAGCCCCACCCAGACCGCGATGGACAGGTTGTAGCCCAGCAGCCACAGGAGCCAGAAGGCCCCGATGGCCGAGAAGGGCACGGCCAGCATGACCAGGGAGGCCTTGAAGGCGCTCCTGGTGTTGGCGTACAGCAGCCCGAAGATGAGCACCAGGGTGATGGGCATGATCAGCTTGAGCCGCTCCTTCACCCGGATCATGTTCTCGAACTGCCCGCTCCAGGTCAGGCTGTAGCCCGCCGGAAGCTGGAGGTCCCGAGCCACGGCCTCCTTGGCCCGGGCCACGAAGCTGCCCACGTCCACCTTGGAGGTGTCGAAGTCCACCAGCACGTAGCCGTTCAGGAGGCCGTTCTCGTCCCGGATCATGCCGGGGCCGGTGACCAGCTTGAGGTCGGCGAGCTCCTCCATCGGGATGCTGCCGCCCCCGGGCAGGGGCACCAGCACGCGGTTCAGTTCGCCCAGGCTCTCCCGGTAGTCCCGCGCGTAGCGGACGTTCACGGGGATGCGGGCCCGGCCGTCGAAGACGGTGGTCTGGTTGTCCCCGCCCACCGCGGTCATCACGAGCATGTTGGCGGTCTCGACGCTGAGGCCGTAGCGGGCCAGGCGTTCGCGCTTGAGTTCGAAGTCCAGGAAGTAGCCTTCGGCGGTGCGTTCGGCGAAGGCGCTGCGGGTGCCGGGGACCTTGCCCAGGATGCCCTCGGCGGCCACGGCGATCCGCTGGATCACCTTCAGGTCGGCGCCGTTGACCTTGAGGCCCACGGGGGTGCGGATGCCGGTGGAGAGCATGTCGATGCGGGCCTTGATGGGCATGGTCCAGGCGTTGGGGATGGCCGGGAGGCTCACGGTGCGGTCCAGGTCGGCGACGATCTCCTCCTCCGTGAGGCGGTCGCGCCAGAAGGGCCTCAGCATCGCCTTGAGCCAGGAGGGCGCCCAGGAGGAATACCACCGGGGCACGCCGCGCCACTGCTCCTCGGGCTTGAGCTGGATGAGGGTCTCCATCATGGAGAAGGGCGCGGGGTCGGTGGCGGTGTCGGCGCGGCCGGCCTTGCCGAAGACCCGGTCCACTTCGGGCACCGTGCGGATGAGGCGGTCCTGCACCTGGAGCAGGCGCTGGGCCTCGGTCTCGCTGATGCCCGGCAGGGTGGAGGGCATGTAGAGGAGGGTGCCCTCGTCCAGGCGGGGCATGAACTCCGAGCCCAGGGCCAGGTAGACCGGCACCGTGGCCGCGACCAGCAGCAGGGCCACGGCCAGGGTGGCCTTGGCGTGGCGCAGCACGAACCGGCAGGGGGGCTCGTAGAGCCGGTGCAACAGGCGGCTGATGGGATGCTGCTCCTCGGGGTGGTACTTGCCCACCAGGATCTGGGTGGCGGTCCAGGCCAGCCACTTCGGCTTGAACAGGAAGGGATCCATGCGCGCGAAGAGCATGCGCATGGCCGGATCCAGGGTGATGGCCAGGAGCGCGGCGATGGCCATGGCCAGGTTCTTGGAGATGGCCAGGGGCCGGAAGAGCCGCCCTTCCTGGTCCACCAGCGTGAACACCGGCATGAAGGCCACGGCGATCACCAGCAGCGAGAAGAAGACGCTGGGCCCCACCTCCAGCAGGGCGTCCAGCCGGGTCTGGTGGAAGTCCCCCACGCGGCCCTGGCTGTTCCACTGCTCGAGCTTGCGGTAGGCGTTCTCCACCTCCACGATGGCCCCGTCCACGAGCACGCCCACGGAGATGGCGATGCCGGCCAGGGACATGAGGTTGGCGTTCTGGCCCAGCAGGAGCATGGGGATGAAGGCCAGGGCCACGCTCACGGGGATCGTGACGATGGGGATGATCGCGCTGGGGATGTGCCAGAGGAACACCAGGATCACCAGGGAGACGACGATCATCTCCTCCACCAGCTTGTCCTTCACCGTGGCGATGGCGCGCTGGATCAGGGTGGCGCGGTCGTAGACGGGGACGATGTCCATGCCGGGGGGCAGCGAGCTCCTGAGCTCGGCGAGCCGGGCCTTGACCCGGCCGATGACCGCCAGGGCGTTCTCGCCCTGGCGCATGATGATGATGCCGCCCACGGCGTCGCCCTTGCCGTCCAGGTCGGCCAGGCCCCGGCGCATCTCGGGTCCCATGGCCACCGAGGCCACGTCGCCCAGGCGCACCGGGGTGCCGTTGTCGGCCCTCAGCACGGCGCTCTCCAGATCCTGGACGGTGCGGGCGTAGCCGCGGCCCCGGATCATGTACTCCCGCCCGCTGAGCTCGGCGAGCCTGCCGCCGCCCTCCACGTTGGCGGCCTTCACGGCGCCGATGACCTGGTCGATGCCGACCCGGTACGCGGCCATCTTGTTGGGGTTGAGGCTCACCTGGAACTGCCGGGCCTGGCCGCCCACGGTGGCCACCTCGGCCACCCCGGGCACGCTCTGCAGGGCGTAGCGCAGGAACCAGTCCTGGGTGGCCTTCATCTCGTCGTTGCTGTGCCGCCCGGTGGGGTCCACCAGGGCGTACTGGTAGACCCACCCCACGCTCGTGGCGTCGGGGCCCAGCTCGGTCCGCACCCCCTGGGGCAGCGCGGCGGTGATCTTGCTTAGGTACTCCAGCACCCGGCTGCGGGCCCAGTAGAGGTCCGTGCCGTCCTCGAAGATCACGTAGACGTAGGAGAAGCCGAAGTCCGACAGGCCGCGCACGGCCTTGACCCGGGGCGCGCCCAAAAGGCTGGTGAGGATCGGGTAGGTGACCTGGTCCTCCACCTGGTCGGGGCTGCGGTCCCACTTGGAGTAGACGATCACCTGGGTGTCGCTCAGGTCCGGCAGGGCGTCCAGGGGGATGGTCCGCATGGCCCAGAAGGAGAGCAGCAGGGCCAGGAGGCCCCCGGCGATGACGAGATACTTGTTTTCCGCGGAGAAGCGGATGATGCTCCGGATCATGGCCGCCCCCTCAAGGCCGCGCCGCGGCGGGCGCCGCGGTGAGGTCGGCCAGGGCCCGCTTCAGGCGGGATTCGGAATCCACCAGGAACCCGGCCCGGTCGACCACGGTCTGTCCCGCCTGGAGCCCGGTCAGGATCTCGACCCGGTCCCCCATGCGGGTGCCGGTGCCCACCTCCCGGGGCTGGAAGCGCCCGTCGCCCAGGGCGAGGAAGACCACCTTGCGGGTGCCGGAATCGAGCACGGCGTCCATGGGCACGCTGAGCCCCCGGTGCGCGCCGCCCAGCAGCACGGCCTCGCCGAACATCTCGGGCTTCAGGGCGCCGCCCGGGTTGGGCAGCTCGATGCGCACCTTGACGGTGCGGGTCTTCGGGTCCACCTGCGGGTCGATGAAGACCACCCGGCCGCTGAGGGTGCGGCCCGGAAGGGCGGCCAGGGTGAACTGGGCCGGCATGCCGACCGTCACCTTGGCGATCTCGGGCTCGTACACCTCGGCCACCGCCCAGACCCCGCTCAGGTCGGTGATCTCCAGGACCGTGTCGGCGGGCGTGACGCGGTTGCCCTCCACGGCGGCCTTGGCGGTGACCACGCCCGCGGCCGGGGAGCGCAGGGTGAGGGACTTGCGCACGGTCCCGGTCCGCTCCAGCTCGTCCAGCTCGGCCTGGGGCACGTCCCACAGGGCCAGGCGGCGCTGCGAGGCCTCCAGGAGGTCCCGGCCGCTGGCGTCCAGCTGGCCCGAGGCCATGGCCCTGGCGGTGCGGCTGGCCAGGAGGTACTCCCGCTGGGCGCTGACGAAATCGGGGCTGTAGAAGGTGAACAGGGGCTGCCCCTTGGCCACGGCCATGCCCACGAAGTCCACGAACAGCTTCTCGATGTAGCCGTCCACCTTCACGTGCACGTGGCGCACGCGGGTCTCGTCCACGGTCACCCGGGCCAGGGTGCGCAGCTCGCCGCCCACGGGGCCCTCGGTGACGGGCTCGGTGGTAAGGCCGATGAGCTGCTGGCGGCCGGCGTCGATGGTCACGGCCTCCCCGTCCGGGGAAGGCCCGGCGGGGGCGCCGGCATGCACGGCCACGAGGGTCATGCCGCAGATGGGGCAGTCCCCGTCGTGGTCCAGGATGACCTGGGGGTGCATGGGGCAGGTGAACAGGTGGGCCGCGGGGGCCTGGGCCGCGGCCCGGGGGCGGCGCAGGGCCACCCACGCGCCGCCGGCGCCGAGGGCCAGGCCCAGACAGAGGATGGCCGCGGTGCGCGGCAGGGAGCGGGAGGCGGAAGCGGATCGGTTCATGGTCTGGGCCTTTGACTCCAGGACCGGGCTCGGCCCGGGCATGGCGTGGGGGTGCGTGGGGTCACATGGAGGACATGGAAGGGGCGCCGCCGTCGGGGGCCTGGCCTGCGGGGCGGGCCCCGGCGGCCTTCGGGGGGGCGGCGCCGGCCCCGCCCACGGAGGCGCCGGGCATGGCCGCGCCGATGGGCGGCGTGGGGCCCAGCTGGAGTTCCGCGGAGGCGATGAGGACGGCCTGGGCCCGGGCCTGGGTCAGGAGGTAGCCCGTGCGGTCCGAGATCCAGCCGTTGAGGGCTTCCAGCACGGCCAGAAAGGGGACCAGGCCCGCCTCGTACTGGGCCAGGGTGGCCCGGAAGCTGCCTTCGCTCTGGGCCAGGAGCCCTTCCCGGTAGAGCCGCAGGGACCCGGTCACGGCCTCGAGTTCGCCGGCCCTCTCCTCCATGCGCTGGGCGAGCTGGTTCTGGACGCTGCGGGCCTCGGAGCCCTGGGCCTGGCGCCGCTGCTCCTGCTCGGCCACGGCCCGGTGCTGCTTCTGGCCCCGCCAGAGCGGCACCGAGACGCCGACGCTGGCCGTCCACATCGGATCCAGGGCGCCCCGGGGCATGAGCCCGGCGCTGACGGAAAAGTCCGGGCGGCTGTCGAGCCTGGCCAGCTCGAGGCTCCGTTCGGCCTGGGCGACCCCCACCCGCGCGGCCTGCAGCTCCGGGCTGAGGCGCTCGGCCTCCCCCGGGTCCGCGGGCCTGGGGTCCGGCAGGGCATCCAGGGTGGCCGAGGTCGGAATGGGCGTCGCCAGGGGCCTGGCCCGCAGGCGGTTGAGCTGGGCGACCAGGGTGCGCTCCCCGGAATGGAGGTCCAGGCGGGTCTGGGCCAGGCGGGTCAGCTCGAGCTGGGCGCGGAAGCAGTCGGCCTGGCTCCCCTGCCCCACGCCGTACCGGGCGCGGGCCATGACTTCGGCCTGCCGCAGGATCCCGGCCTGCTCCTCCAGGAGCCGCGCCTGCTCGCGGTTCAGCAGCAGGCCCGCGTACGCCCTGCGCACGTCGGCCTCGACCGTGAGCCGGGCGCGCAGGGCGGCCGAGGCCGCGGTGCCCTCGCCCAGTCTGGCCAGCGCCGCCCGCAGGGCGCGCTTGCCCGGCCAGGGCAGCGACTGGCTGACCATCACCTGGTAGTAGCTGGTGTCCATGATGCCCACTTCGTTCTTGCGGAAGCCGTCGTTCTGCATGCCCACCGACACCGTGGGATCGGGCAGGGCCTGGGCCTGGGGGGCGCGTTCGCGTTCCGCGGCCTGGAGGGCCGCGGTCCGGGCCAGGTCGGGGTTCCGCGCCAGGGCTTCCCGGAGGAGGGCCTCGAGGAGCGGATCCTGCGGCGCCGGGGCGGCGGCGGGGGGGGTGCTGGGGGGAGTCTGGGCCTGCAGCCAGCCCAGGATGGGCATGAGGCTCAGCGCCAGACGCAGGGGGATGCGCATAGGGTGCTCCTGGATTCGTTCAAGGCGGGCTCACGTCAGACGCGGCGCGGCCTCAGATCCGGAAGCAGGACCACTCCGCAAGGCGATCGAGGGTTCGCGGGGGCGGGGCGAACCGGGCCGCGCCATGGCCGGGAGCCGCCTGGAAGCCCGCGGCGCCGGGAGTCTCGCCGGCCGCGGCCGGGGGGCAGGGCAGGGCCTCGCGGCGCCGACCGTCCTCCTCGGAGACCTCGCAGCGCGCCAGGGCGCCCGGCGCGGCGGGGGCGCACAGGACAGGGCCCTGGGGGCCGTCGGGAGCCTTGGGCATCCCGCAGGGACAGGTGGGGCCATCGGAATCGGGGCAACCGCAGGCGCAGCTGGCGTGGCTGGGCGCGCGCAGGCCTTCCGCCGCGCCGCCGAGCACGAGGGCGAACACGACCAGAAGTTGCAGGATGCGACGGAACACCGGGGGGCCTCTCGCCCTTAGCTTAGCGGCAAGGCCGGAGGATGCAAGGAACCCGTGGACAGAAGGCCCCCGCCTTCCCCATGCTGGGAGCCTGGAGTCACCCAAGGAGTCCGACATGCTGCCCCTCCTCCTCACCGCCGCCCTGTTCGCGGCCCCCGCCGATGCCCCGAAGCCGCCCACCAACACCAGGTGCCCCGTCACCGGGGAGGCCGTGACGGCCAAGAGCGGCACCGCGGTCGTGAAGGGGCGGACCTACGCCATCTGCTGCGCCGGCTGCGGCCCCAAGATGCAGAAGAACCCCGAGAAGTACCTCAAGGCCGACGGCACCCCCCTGAACGCCAGGTAGCGCCCGGCCTACGAGGTCGGGAAGGTCATCCGCACCTGGGTGCCCCGCCCCGGCGCGCTCCGGAGTTCGAGGGTCCCCGCGTGGGCCCGCACCGTGCCGAAGACCGCCGACAGACCCAGGCCCGTGCCCTTGCCGAAGGCCTTGGTCGTGAAGAAGGGATCCACGGCCCGGGCCCGGACGGCCTCGGTCATGCCGATCCCGGTGTCCTCGATGGCCAGTTCGCAGCCGCCTCCCGGGCCGAAGCGGGTGCGCAGGGTGAGGCTGCCGCCCTCCGGCATGGCCTCCACCGCGTTCAGGCAGACGTTGCGGATGGCGTTGGCCAGGGCGTCCTCGTCCCCGAGGATCCGGCCCGGGTGCGAGGGCAGATCCTCGTGGATGGCGATGCCCCGATGGGCGATGCGGGCGATCAGTTCGGCCTCGCGCCGGACCAGGGCGTTCAGGTCCAGCAGTTCCAGGCCGACGGGGTCGTGGCGGGAGAAGTCCTGGAGGGCCTTGACGATGGCCCGGCCGTGCCGGGCGGTCTTCAGGATGACCTTGGCCTTGGCCGCGTCCTCGCCGCCCTGGATCTCCGTGATGGCGGACAGGGCCATGATGGTGGCCAGGACGTTGTTCATCTCGTGCGCCACCCCCGAGGCCAGGAGCCCCACGCTCTCCAGCCGCTGGAGGGCCTCCAGGCGGGCCTGCAGGGCCTGCCGCTCCGCCTCGATGCGCTTGCGCTCCGAGATGTCCCGGGTGATGCCGACGAAGCCGGTGATCCGCCCCGTCTCATCCTGCAGCCCACTGGCCCGCACCTCGGCCCAGACCGTGGCGCCGTCCTTGCGGTATTCCTCCCACTCGGCCCGGAGCTCAGGGACGGAGCGGCCCGCGGCCAGGGCCTCCTGCGCCTCGCCGAGCGCCTGCCGGGCCTGGGCCGCGGCCGCGGGCACCAGGGCCTCCTCCAGGCTCTGCGCCAGGGCCTCGGCAGGGGTGAAGCCGCGCCTGCGCAGCACGGAAGGGCTGACGTAGGTGAAGCGGCCCTGGAGGTCCATGGTCCAGGTCTCGTCCAGCGCGTTCTCCGTGACCAGCCGGTAGCGGCGCTCGCTGGCGAGCAGCGCCGCCTGCGCCTCCTTGGCGGCCGTGATGTTCTCCAGGGTGGCGATGAACTCGCCCGGCCCGGGACTGAAGGCGTATACGGATACCCATAGGCCCAGGGCCGGCACCCTCATCTCGAAACGCCGGGGCGCGCCGCCCGAAGCCACGGCGGCATAGGCGGCCAGGACCTCGGGCGAGGTCTCCAGCAGGGCCGGGAGCACTTCCGAAAGCCTGCGCCCGGCCACCGCGGGCAGGCCGGTCAGGGCGAGATAGGCCGGATTCGCGGCCAGGAACAGCCAGTCCGAGGGCCTTCCGTCCTGGTGGAGGATCCGGCAGTGCGCGCAGCCCTGGGCCATGTTCTGGAAGAGGGCCTGCCCAAGCTGTTCCTCGACCGGAGCTGCCGGATCGTCCACGTGCCTCCCCTCCCTCTGCCAGACCATCATCCCTGTTGCCATCCACCTTTGGCAAGCCCACTCGCCCGGATCGGGGAGGGAATGGAGTATGGTACGGTTCAGTACCCGTCAGGACGCCCCCATGCCCCCACCCAAGCTCCGCATCTACCACAACCCCCGCTGCTCCAACAGCCGCGGCGCCTGCGCGCTCCTGGCGGAGCAGGGCCTCGTGCCCGAGGTGGTGGAATACCTGCAGCAGCCGCCGAGCCTTGCGACCCTGCGGGACCTCGTCGGGATGCTGGGCCTGAAGCCCCTGGAGCTGGTCCGCCAGGGCGAGGCCGTGTTCAAGGAACACTACGCGGGGCGCACCCTCAGCGACGAAGGCTGGCTGGAGGCCCTGGCCGCCCACCCCGTCCTGCTGCAGCGCCCCATCGTGGTCATGGGAGACCGGGCCATCGTGGCCCGGCCCCCGGAAGTGCTGCTGGAATGGCTCCAGAGAAAGGACGCCCCCATGCCCAAGCCCACCGTCCCCCCGGCCATCCTCGACGCCATCCAGGCCGCCATCGGAGCCGAGTCGGCCGCCCCCGCCAAGCGCAAGGAGGCCAGCCCCCGCGGGGGCGCCACGGAAAAGCAGAGCATCCGCCCCGCGCGGACCGCCATCGCCCATATCCGCGGAGGCAACAAGGGGAAGTGACGTGCGGCTGGTCCTGGTCGCCCTGCACCTGGAAAGAGGGCCCCGGGCCGTGCCCCTGGGCCCGGCCATGCTGGCCTCGGCCCTCCGGCGGCGGTTCGGCGGCGGCCTCGAGGTGGGGATCCTGGACCTGTTCCTGGACGGGGATCCCGAGGCCTGCGCGGACAGGATCCTGGCCTCGGAGCCAGGGTATGTGGGCTTCTCGATGTACGTCTGGAACCGGCCCCTGGCCCTGGCCATCGCCCGGATCCTGAAGGCCCGCGCCCCCGGCCTGGTGCTCTTCGCCGGAGGCTCGGAGGCCACCGCCGACTTCGAGGGCGTGCGCGCCGACCCGGCCTTCTCCTTCGTCCTGCCCGGCGAGGGCGAGGAGCTCATCGTGGCGGCCATGGAGCTGCTCGGCCAGGGCGTGGCGCCCGAGGCGCTGCAGGCCCTGCTCAGGCCCGGCCCCGTGCGCGACCTGGCCAGCCTGTCCAGCCCCTTCCTGGACGGCACCCTGGACCCCGCGCGCTACAGCGGCCAGCTCTGGGAGCTGAGCCGGGGCTGCCCCTTCACCTGCGATTTCTGCTTCGAGTCCCGGGGCGGCGCCGGCACCCGCCGGGTGCCCCTGGCCCGGGTCGAGGCCGAGCTGGCCCTGTTCGAGGCCGCCCAGGTCAGCCAGGTCTTCGTGCTGGACCCCACCTTCAACTACAACCGGAAGGCGGCGAAGGACATCCTGCGCCTCATCCAGCGGACCGCCCCGGGCATCCACTTCTTCTTCGAGATCCGCAGCGAGTTCCTGGACCGGGAACTGGCGCGGCTCTTCGCTTCCGTCAAGTGCACCCTCCAGATCGGCCTGCAGAGCTCCAGCCCCGCGGTGCTGCGCAACATCGGCCGGACCATGGACCCCGAGGACTTCCAGGAGAAGATCCTGCTGCTCCATCAGGCCGGCGCCACCTACGGGTTCGACCTCATCTACGGACTGCCCGGCGATGACCTGGCCGGTTTCCTGGCCAGCCTGGACTTCGCCCTGGCCCTGGCCCCCAACCACCTGGACCTGTTCCTGCTGTCGGTGCTGCCCGGCACCCGGCTGCGGGAGACCGCCGAGGGCTTCGGCCTGGCCCACGAGACCCGGGATCCCTACCGGGTGCTGGGCTCCCCCACCTTCAGCCCGGAGGACCTCGCCCGGGCCGGGCGGGTGGCCCACGCCGCCGACCTCTTCTACAACCAGGGCAAGGCCGTGCCCTGGTTCGCCATGGTCCTGTCCGCCCTGGAGGAGCCGCCTTCGGCCTTCTTCTCGGCCTTCGCGGACCACCTGGACACCCAGCCCCCCGGGGAGGCCGCCACCCTCCAGCTCAGCTTCCTGGCGGCGCGCTTTGCCGAGCCGAGGCACCGCCCGGCCATGGGCACCGTCGCCGCCGACCTGGTCACCTGGTTCACCTGCGCGGCGAGCCTCGCCGAGGCCGCGGACCCGCCCCCCGCGGGCGCCGGAACGGCCCTGGGAGCCCGGGTCCGGCTGGCCTCCTTCCACCACGATCCCCGGGCGCTCCTGGACGAACTCGGCGCCGGCATCACCGAGCTCGAGGACCTCTCCTATGTCCTGCCGCCCTCCCCCTGCGCGGTTCTGGTCCACGGGCGGGACGGGGACCTCAAGATCCGGCCCCTGGCCCTGGCCGAGGCCGCCGCGCTGGGGCGCCTGGGCGGGGGGCTGACCCCGGAGGAGGCCGGGTTGCTAGCGTCCCTGGCGGCGGAGGGCCTCATCGTGCCGGCGATGGCTTAGACCTCGGCAGGGGATGGGGCGGCGATCGCGATCCGGATGGATTGCCACAAAATTTATTGACTCCTTGTGGCAATCACCTAGATTATGAATTGCCACAAATTTATTTTTTGGCTTGTGGCAATCCAGGGTCAGCCAGGGAGGGTAGCGTGTTGACGGATGATCCCAAGCAGAGGCCTGCAGACGGCGCGCGAATCGCCCGCTTGCCTCTGGAAACGCAGACCATCCTGGCGGAACTCCTGGAGCACTTGCGGGGTGCGGAATTCGTCCGTTCCTTCTCGGACATCGACGGGACCTTCACCGCACGCCAGCGTGGAGGGTTGACCTACTGGTACTTCCGGACCACGGGTGGGGTCGGTTCCCTGGTCAAGGATTTCTACATCGGTCCAGACAACGAGAAGACCCAGGCCTTGATCGAATCCTATCAAGCCGGCCGGCCCGCTGCCGAGGCAAAGGCCGAACGGATCAAACGGCTTTCCGCCATGCTCAGGGTCTCCGGCGTGTCCCTCACCGACCGCGATGCAACCCATATCCTCAAGGAGTTTTCCGAGGCTGGGGTGTTCAGGCTGGGGGGAATCCTGATCGGAACGCACGCGTTCCGGGCCATCGGAAATGCTCTGGCAGTCATCTGGCCGGCGGCGCTCAAGACCTCTGACCTTGATTTCGGGGCGTTCGCGCGGCGCGTAGATCTCGGAATCCTGCAGACCCCGCAGACCATGGCCCATATCCCGAAGGCCATCGAAGCCCTCGGCATGGGGTTCGTCCCTAGCCCTCGCATCACCCTGAAACGCCGGGAAGAACGGTCGACTTCCTTTTTCATCCCTGGAAAGGATTGGAGCATCGATCTGCTGACCGCCCAAATGGGCGCCAACCGGGAGGACCCCATCGAAATACCAAGATTCGGGACCTATGCTCAACCCTTGACCTTCATGGACTACCTGCTGGAACAGTCCATGGATGCCGTGATCATCGGGCCAACCGCCGTATTGGTGAGGGTGCCGGAACCCGCCAGGTTTGCCGTCCACAAGCTCCTGGTGGCCAGCAATCGGGGACCGCAAGCCGCCCTGAAGGCGGACAAGGATCGCCTTCAGGCGGCCCTCCTGATGTCCTGCCTGGAGCAGGAATGGCCGGGGAATCTCACCCTGGCCGCGGAAGCCGCGCTTGCCCGTGGCCCCAGTTGGGCCAGGAGGATCCGGCAGGAGGCGGAACGGTTGCCGATCCCATGTCGGGAATTGTCGGATGCGATCGCCCACCGCCGGTGAAGCCTCCCGAGATCACATCATTCCGAACCATTTGAGGGCGGCCAGCAGCACGAACAGCACCACCAGGCCGACCAGGGCCGGGAGGCCGAACAGGCCGAACAGGAAGCCCTTGGGGTTGTCCGGGCCCAGGTCCGGGTTGGCGTGGAAGGACCAGCCGACGACGGACGAGAGGAGTACGATCACCAGGCCGATGACGATGAGGGTTGTTTTCATGACGTGCTCCGGACGGATCCTGGCAGGGTGGCAAGCCCGTCGAGACCAATAATAATTTATTAATATCTTTCCACAAGGTGCCCCACTGCTACGCTGGGACATGGAGATCCGCCCCGCCCTGCCCGCCGAGGCCCCCGCCCTCACCGCCCTGGCCCTCCGGCTCTTCCGGGAGACCTACGCCGACCGGATCCCGGCCGAGGCCATCGCCCAGCATGCCGCGTCCGCCTTCCGCCCCGAGGTCCAGCTTGCGGAGCTCCAGGCGCCGGGCGGCTGCGTCCTGGTGGCCGCGGAGGAAGGACTCCCCGAGCTGCGCGCCTACGCCCAGCTGCGTCCCGCCCCCGCACCGGCCACCCTCGAGGTGGCCAGGTTCTACGTGGACAGCCCCTGGCACGGCACGGACCTCGCCGCCGGGCTCATGGCCGCCTGCCTCGCCTGGGCCGGCCCCCGGGGCTACCGCCGCCTGTGCCTCCAGGTCTGGGAGGAGAACCCCAGGGCCATCCGCTTCTACCTCAAGCAGGGCTTTTCCGACGAGGGCCCCACGACCTTCCAGGTCGGTCCCATCGTGTACCGGGACCGCGTCATGGCCCGCGAGGTGGCGGCGCCGTAGCCTACCCGATCACCCCCGACCGGATCGCGAGGACGCTCACCACGGACACCACCAGCCACAGCGAGACCCCGAGGACGAACGGCCGGGGACCGACCTTCCGGAGGGCGGCGCGGGTCAGGTTGGCGCCGATGAGGAAGAGGGTCAGCACCAGGCCCTGCTTGGCCACCCGGGCCAGGAGCTGGCCGGGAGCGTGGAGGACGGGCACATAGGTGGCCAGGGCGGCGGCCACCAGGAAGCCGAGGATGAACCAGGGTTTCCTGGCCTTGGCGCGGGGCCCGGAACCGGCCGGGACCCGGCGGTTCCACAGGGCGCCGAGGCCCAGGGAGACCGGCACGATCCAGAGGGCCCGGGCCAGCTTGACGGTGGTGGCGACCTCGAGGGCCCTGGGGCCGTAGGCCAGGCCGGCGCCCACCACCGAGGACGTGTCGTGGATGGCGAGGGCGGACCACAGCCCGAAGCCGTCCTGGCTCAGGCCGAGGGCGTGGCCGACGGGGGGGAAGAGGAACAGGGCCACCGCGTTGAGCAGGAAGACCGTGGCCAGGGCGACGGTGACGTCGTGCTCCTCGGCCTGGATGACCGGGGCCACGGCGGCGATGGCGCTGCCGCCGCAGATGGCGGTGCCCACCGTCACGAGCAGGCCGGTGTCGCGGTTCACGCCGAAGCGCCGGGCCAGCCACAGTCCCAGGGACAGCGTGAAGCCGATGCTCAGGACGGTGTAGCCGAGGCCGTGCAGTCCCGCCCTGGCCACGGTCCGCAGGTTCATCCCGGCCCCAAGGCCCACGACGGACAGGGCCAGGAGCCCGTGGGTCCAGCGCCGGGTGAGCTGCTGGTAGGGGTTGCCGAGCGCCAGGGCCAGCACGGTCCCCGCCAGCAGGGCCGCGGCGGCGGAGCTGAAGGGCAGGAGCGCCAGCGCGGCGCCCAGGGGCAGCAGGTAGTGGGCCAGGGTGCGGGGAGGGGCGGCGAGGTCGGTCATGACTCCAGCATGGCCTGACCCCATCAGCTTTGCGAATAGCATGATCGGATATGATATAAGCAAATCAGATATTCGAATCAAAGATGCTGCCCCCGGCGGTCAGCGCGCTTTCCAGGTGCCCCAGCCACCGCCGGTCATGGCGCCACCGCCGCCGGTAGAGGGTCCACCGCCAGGTGGACAGTCCCAGGGTCAGCACGCAGAGCGCGGCCAGCACCGCCTGCGTCTGCCGCAGCGGCGGTGGCAGGAACGCGGCCGCCGAGGCCAGGGCCGCCGCGAGGAGGCCATCCACCACCGCCCGGGTCCGCATCGGCCTCAGGTCCCGGCGCTCCACCGCCTTGCGCAGGTCGCCGAGGAAGTCCTCCTGCTGCTGGCGGTCGAGGACCCCCCGGTCCTTCTCCATCTCCAGCTTCCTCAATTCCTGGAGCAGCTCTCCAGAATAGTCGTCCACGCGGGCGATCCGGGCATGCAGACTCATGGCGACCTCCAGACCGGTGCCTGTCCGGCGCTCCGGGCAAGGCCCTGGAAGCACATGTCATGAAGCAAGGCGCTAGGCGAGTAGCCCGGACGTGCCCCTACGCCCCCAATATAGGTCCCGGCCTTCCGCTCGGCCGGGATCTGCGTCACAACTCCCATGACCGTTCGCGGATCGCGGAACCGGCGCTATCGTCCGATCGCCCGCCCAAGGTACTCCCAGCACGCCCGCTGGACGTCCAGGAACCCATCCGGCTGGGGCACCAGGGACCGGACCTGGAACGCATGCCGGCGCCCGTGCCAATCCGCCCCCACCGGCGTCACGTCCAGGCCCGCGCGGGCGGCGAGCCCCATGGCCCTGGGGAGGTGCCAGGCGCTGCTGACCAGGGCGATCCGCTTCCACCCGAACCGGTCCCGCAGCCTGGCGTAGGCGGCGATCTCCTCGCGGGTGATCCAGCAGCGGTCCTTCACCACGAGGATGGCCCGCGGGGGCACGCCCAGGGCCAGCCAGAGGGCCCGGGTCTCCTCGCCCCCGTCCTGCGGGCCGTTCACGCCGTCCGCGTTGAAACCGCTGGCCACCAGGAGGCGCGCCTTGCCCGCGTGCCAGAGGCGGGCGGCCTCGACGACCCGGTCCCCGCAGGTGCCCAGTTCAGGCCGTCCCCGGGCGTCCTCGTCGGCTCCCCCGCCCAGGACGCACACCGCGTCGAAGGGCGCAACCGCCGCGAGGTCCACCTTCGGCACCCGGGCCTCCAGTCCGGCCATGAGGGCGGCCCCCAGGTAGACGTTGCCCGCGGCGCCGTAGCCCAGCGCCACCGCCAGCAGCGCCGCCCCGGTCCGCCACCGGCGGCGCCGGAAGGCCAGGCCGCAGCCCGCGAGGAGCAGCAGCCACAGGAAGCCCACCGGCATGACCAGGAGGGCGACG
>Ga0316222_1003462_pt1 | contig 15459 bp, 8 predicted proteins | sample TBH18011metaG_FD_206008 | JGI IMG/M metagenome (GOLD analysis project Ga0316222, IMG submission 206008) | Freshwater microbial communities from Trout Bog Lake, Wisconsin, USA - TBH18011 | ecosystem: Environmental > Aquatic > Freshwater > Lake > Hypolimnion/Profundal zone | place: USA: Wisconsin...
CTCGATCAAATTTCATCATGGTAGGTGAATTCCATTCTTCGCAATATACCCGACGATAAGGCTGACGACGATCGCTGCGGCCCACTTGATGACGCTGTGATCCCGCTCCAGCGCGTGCAGGCGATCGGTTATTTTCTTCTCACTTTCCTGCATTCTTGCCAGCAAGCCTTTGAACGACTGGACCTCTCCGGCAATTCCGCTCAACTTGTTCGGATCAAGGCCGAGCGCGGGCTTGGGTTCCCTATCGCGTGGCTTTTCAGTGATCACTCGGTCGGTCGAATCCGAAAGGTCGGAGAACCAAATGAGGAAGGCATCCATGCCGCGTCGCAAGGTAATGGGTTGCGGGCCAGCGTTGAAGACAGAGAACACCAGTTGGCCATGAAATCCTGGGTCAACATGGAATCCTGACACGTTAATCAGCCCTTTGAATTTCTGGGTTGCCTTCATCGAGATAAAAGCCATGGCATAGGGGGGAACCTTGACGATTTCCTCCGAAATCAAAAACGCGAATTGCCCGGCAGGGATCGTGAAGCTTTCTTTGTCTTCCAGTTGGACGATTGATTTCCCTGGCGCTCGATCGGCACTTTCGGAAGGAGAAACATAAATTTCATTCCCGATAGTCAGTGTAAAGGCATTGCAGTCAAGTGCCTTTTCAATTTGTTTGTCGGTCAGCGGCTTGCCGTTTTCCGTGCCGTCCGGCAAGGTGATGATCGCGTCTTGGTGTCTTCCAAGCTCACGTGCAAATTTCTGCCTTGTCCAAAAGCCCATTAAAAGATCTCCGCTAAGGGCCTGTCGCCAAATGCTGGGTAATACCCCCTGATTGCTTCGCAACAAAAGAGGGACTTGCGCCGGCCGGCGCTGTCGCTGGCCGGCCGTGCTGTCACGGTCGAATGATCGCCCGGGTTGCCCCCAGGCAGTCACTCGCCTCATAGGCAGCCGCAGTGCCGCCAGGCCCGTCCCCAGACAGCCTGTCCCAGACGAAAAGCGCGAAAAGATGTCCAGGTTCGGATTCGGCGCTGGCTGTCTGGTTGAGCCAGCGGATATTGCGCTCCCACTGGTTATGCCAGGGGGGGCAGTCGCCCAGGCGGTCGGTCTGTACCGCCACCTCGCACTCCGTCGCAAGTTGGTGGAAACGCCGCACCCATTCTGCGCCGACCAGGTCCACCGAACGGGCGATGAACGCCTCGACCGCCAGTGGCAGCATCAGGCGCACCGTCGCCCCCCTGGCCCGACATGCTTCGGCGAACAGGATATCCCCGCCGCGGGCACCGCCACACAGGGCAAGGTCGCCCGAACCCACCCCCCAGGCATTGAGTTGCGCTTCGATTTGGGTCCTGACCGCGGGCTCGCTGGCTGGCGGAAAGCGCGGTACCGCGCGGCCGGGGTCATCGATCATATGCCCGTGAAACACCACCACCTTGGTCCATGGCGACAGCACCGCGGCGATTGCCGTGGGATGAGCTGTCGAGGCGATGTCGATAATGGTCGCGACGGTCTGCTCGTGATAGCCAAGGGCCTCGTAGAGGCGCAGCTGATCGACCATCGATTCGGCCTGAAACGCGGTGCAGCGGCCGTGGGACAACGCATCCCGATAATGCAGGATCGCTTGGTCGGTATGACCGCGGAGCAGGGCCAACTCGCCCAGAGTCGCCTCCGCCCAAATAAGCTCGTCGGAATATCCCCCCATGCCCCACGCGCGCCGCGCTGCGGCCAGTCGGCCATGGGCGGTTTTTTCCACCAGCAACGCCAGGGCCGCCTGATCGGACCATTCCCCCAGGTCAAAATGCGGCTCCGCCTCGCCCATCTGCCCGGCAATGAAATTCATTACCGCGACCAGACCGATGACATTGACCCCGGTGTAGTATTCCCCCGGGTGGGATTCGAGCGCACGCGCATAACAACGCACCGCGTCGACCGCCCGCACGCCGTTGTCGAACGCCAACCGACGGCGAGCATCTAACGTCGAGCCGGCCCGCCAGGTGGCGCGCCAATAGTCCTTGTGGACTCTGCCGAGGACGCCTTGCGCCTCGGGGTCACCTTGATGCTGAGCCACCAGCCTAGCCATCACCGCTTCGGCTCCCGGGGAATTGCCCAGGCGTCCCAGCGCCAAGGCATAGGGCGGGTCCGTCTTGATCGGATCGCTGCCGGAAGTTCGCTTCAATTCTTCGAGAAGCGCCTTGGCTCGCTCATAACGGCGCATGGCCAGCAGGCTGTTGGCCGCGACGAGGCGGAGGGTGCGGTGGTGATAGGTGGTCGGCGCTTCGTCGGCCAGGGTCAAGATGTCGCCTGGATGACCGCTCTGGCGGGCAACCTCCATCCGATCGCTCCAACTCTCCAGCACGCCGCAGAAGTATTTGGCCCGCACATTGTCGAGTCTGGACCAGTCTGGTTCCTTGAGGCCCTTAAGCAACGCGTAAACGGGGCTGTCTTCGACATCGGGGCGAGAGAATGTTTGCCTCAGGATTTGGCCGAGTTTATTTGCCGCAGCGGCACGGTTGGCTGCGCGTTTGGCCTTGGCGGTGCCCTTCGCCGCACCGTTGAACAGGCTTCCGTCATAGGTGAAATAGCGTTCAGTCCGAATGTCGAATGGGTCCGTCTTGGACCACCCGCCATTGACCATCACCGTACCCCGGCGTGTCACCATGTGGCGGATGCCAAGCTCATAATAGACATTGGGATTTTCGATCGAGACGTCGGCGAGGACAAAGTCGGCGGTGACCAGCTCGAAAAACATGTCTGTGCGGATGTTGCCGGCCGAAACTTCCTGGTCGGCGCGGAATGGCTCGGCCCCCGCGGCTTCGATTGCCGGAGCGAGTAGGTCGGTGTAGATAGCGTTAAAATCGACCTCGACCGTCGCATTACCGCCGGTCGCATCCGTCAGGGTAATGGTGCGCTTGCCGAAGGGCATGGCGACAAAGACACGGGGCTTCATGGCAACCTCTTTTTTCGTGAAAGTATCTGGCTAAATTAGGCGGATGCAGGAGTGTTTCCGTCCGTCAGGCGGCTGACGGCAGAAAGTGCGGCGGACAGAAGCTCCTTCGCCCCGATTTTCCTGGCGATGTTCGCCGCGTTTTTCAGTGTTTCGAGCGCATCTTCGATAAGCCCCTGTCGGGCAAGGATTTGTCCAAGGTCCAGCAGCGCTGTCGCCTGAGCATCCTCTGCATCCACGTAGCGCGTCAGATCTACCGCGCGCCGGAAACAGCCGATGGCTTCTTTGAAATCCGCTAGCTCCTCCGCAATCCTGCCGAGAAGGGACCAATTGGCGGCCTCCGTCGCGATATCTGCCAATTCACTCGCCAAAGCCAGGGCGTCGTGGGCACGGCTGCGGGCTTGTTCCAATTGCCCTTCCCGGTGATCTAGAGTCGCCAACATGGTCATTAGCCGCAGCGTGCGGACTTGATCGTTCGCACTGGCGACAAGGTTCAAAGCAGTATCGAGAAGAGCGTGCGCATGCTGGAAATCATGGCGATCTATGGCAACCCCAGCGCCGACGGCCAGCAAATCCGCTTCAGTCAGTGGATCGCCGACGCAGCGAACTAATTGGAGTGCCCGGTCGATTAACCCGGCGGCAGCGACGAAATCCCCCCGCCGCCGTGCCAAATAAGAAAGGCCTTTCAAAGATTGCATCTGGTCCATCTCAAGTGCGATCGACGGCTTGTGCCGCCCCGAGGCTCTGGCTGCCTCAATCTTGGCGTTTAGGCCCAAGAGCTTCGCCTGAAGGGAGGGTTCATTGTCGCGGTCGGCAATGTCTATCGCCTCAAGGAAGGCCGCTTCCGCGCGAGAATCGTCACCGATTGCCAAGGCGACCGCCCCAATTTCGTTCAGAATTTTGGCGAGCGGTGGTCCGGCCGCAGCCTTTCTTCTCACATGCTCCGCCTCGCCCAGAAGCGCCAGCGCCGTCGGCGGATGCTTCGCCTTGACGTGACTGGCAATGGCCATTAGCGCGGTTATCAGGTTGCCGCCGACATCCGTCCCGGCCTTGTCCCACCATTGGGCGACCGCCAGGGCGTGCGGAGCCAGCACCGCCGCTTCTGACGCATCGTTCGCTGCCAGCGCCAACGCCTGAATGGCTATCCCTCCCCATTCACGGTGCTCGTTGTCCATTCCCTGCTCGCTAACGGCAGTGCGGACACTGGGGGGAAGCGAGAGCTGGCCGGAAGTGACTTCGACCAAATGATAGGTTTGAAGGATGTCAATCGCGCTGGAAAGCACGCCGAGTTGGCTTGACAACGTTTTAATCAGGGCGCTCGGCAGCGCCGTCTCGGCAAAAATGGACAGGAAACGCAACACTAAGGCGCTGTCAGCCGATTCGGTCCTCAGATGAACCAGAGCGAGCGCGACGACAATGTCCGCTTTGGCCGGCCTTCTAAACGTTTTATCCCGTGACGGCGCGAGCGAACTTGATCGTAGCCGCAGTTCCGACAACAGTGAGCCAAGCTCCTGGCCTTTGGCAACCAGCGCTGCGGCAATTGCAATGGCGTCGCGGTCGCCATCTAGCTCGCGCATCAGCGTTGCTGCAACGACAGAGTCCAGCTCGGCTGGTCCCCCCGCGGGTACCGGGGAGATCGCGACCGTTTCGGCGATTGCCCAGTCTGCATTCGTGCTAGCAATGATAACTTTTCCGCCGCCCAGCGGCAGCCATGGCCGGATCGCTTCTTCGTCATCGGCATCGTCGTAGACCAGCAGCCACCCCGGATTGTCGACCAGCCAGCCGAGGACGGCGTGGGCGGCATCGTCATTGGCTGATTCTATCGGCACAGCCCCCACGGCTTTGGCCAGTTGGGCTAGATCTGCAACGATTCTTTCTTCACTGTGGCAGCAAACAAAGAAGTGGACGGGGAGATGGGCAAGCTCTTCCTGGGCATGAAGCCAAGCCGCCGAAGTTTTGCCGGTTCGCCTTGGGCCAACCAGAACCACAGCGTGGCCCCGGTCCAATGCCTCGCCCAACCCTTCAGCCCGCCACATGCTGTGATATGGAAGCTGATACTGTGGCGCTCCCCCAAATCGCACAACCGACGACAGATCGCCACCCAGACAGGCTTTGAGCAGCATGTCTGCTGCAATATCGAGGTGGAACTCTCCAGCGGTACCGGTCGCCACAAGCGCCTGAAATTTTCCAAGCGGAGATTGCTGCCATGGGCATGGAGCGATCTCGATCGGAAGGATCCTGGCGCGACCGTCGGCCACCCTCTCCATTGCCCGCGCCAATTCGAGACCGTTAGCGACCGAACTTGCAAGCATTTCCGGAGAAAGGAGAACGACGAAAATCGCAGCTTCTTCCAGAAAACGGCGAATTTCCGCGCTCCACACCGATCCGGGCTGAATATCTCTGACATCAAGCATCTGCATGATTCCGGACGCCACCGCCGGATTCAGCCGCTTTCGCAGCTGGTCGGCGACCGCTTCGTCCGCACGGGCATTAACAATATAGACCGCCGGCGGCCCCGCTGATTCGATTGCCGCCACCACGTCGCCGCTGGCGGCGGCGCGCAGGCGCACTTCGCCTCGTGGCACGGCCACACCGTCCCAGTAGGCGTCGCTCAAGTCCAGGCGCCCCAGCGGCCGGCCGTCACTGGTCTCAACCGTGAGGGCGCTCTCTGCGGCGGGAATGTCGATCACCTGGGCATGACGGGGCCTTGGCGTAGCTCCCGCCAGTGTCCTCGCCGCCAGCACGTCCATCGCTTTGCCGCACCACCCCAGCACGACTTGCTTGCGCGGAACGGCCTCTCGCGATCGTCCCAGGGCTTGCAGACCGATATCCGCGATCGCCGTGGCGCGGGGATCGCCTTCCAGCCGGCCTGCGGTTGTGGTCATCACTCGCACCGACCATGCCGCCAAGCCCCGATGATCGGATCGCCCCTGGGTCAGGGCCTGCAACCTCGATAGCTCGGTGCCGATCCAATCGCGATCCTCGGGTTGGTTGCGCAAGCTGCGATAGCGCAATTCCTCCTCCAACCGCATCAGGTCGGGGGTATTGTCGCGATGAGAATCGCAGGTCAGCTCCCAGGCGCGATCCAGCGCCTCGGCGTGGCGGCCAAGTTCCCGGCACAAGGCGGTTTGGGCCGCGTCGTGGAATTCGAACAGTTCGGGGGTGCGGCCATTGACCAACGGACTGACCCAAAGCGCCGCCTCGGCCGCCGGACCAACTCCAGGCAGAAGGTCGAGCCGCAAGCGGCGCAGCAATCTCGGCTCTACCCGGGTGGCCAGTGAGGCAAGCACCGCTAGGCGATAGGCATCGGGATCTTGCCGCCACAGGGCGGCAAGGACGGATTCCGCGAGAGAAGGGGCCGTAATCGCATCGCCAATTCCAGCCGCTCGCGGCCGTGGCTGGACCAGCGCAACTACCTGATCGGCACCGGGATGGCGTCCCCGCCCATGCCGCAAAGGCGACAAAACATGGACCGGACACCCCGCCGTTCGAGCAAGTTGGCCAAAGCGTTCCCAGTCGTTGTCATCATCGCTTTCGCCGGCAGGCAAGCCGCCGATCACCAGTACCGGAAACCCCGGCGGCGGTAGCGTGTATTTAGCCTTGTGGCGTGCGGGGCCGATGTCCTGCCCACCGCCCGGTACCCCACGGCAACGCCAGACCTCGGTTTCCCGCCCCAGCACATCTTTCGCCGACACTACAAGGCGGAGGAAGTCGTCTCGGAACGGCACGTGGCGGCTGGAAAGATCAAGCACGACCTGCGCCCTCCGGCGCAAGGTCGGGCGGCGTAAACGCGGCAACTTGCCGATGGGTTGGCCGGCGGCCAGAATTTCGACCAATTGGTCAACGTCTGGTGCGCCGTCCTGGGTGTCGACAACCGCGGCATCCCTGATCAGCGAACGCAACCGGCTGAGCGGGATGAGTGGCGGCGGCCGGTCGCCCGCCTTCCACGGCTCATCAAGGTCCATTTCCGGCAGCGTGGTGACGGTAATGCCGCCATCATCGTGCTCCGATGGTCGGATCGGCATGCCAAACCTTGCAGGGTACCACGAGCGATCCTTCTTCAGCGTTTCAACCCGCTCGTCCGTTCCGTCCGTGCTCGGTTCCGGCCTGTCGCCGACAGGCCGGAACCGAGCATCCGCGACGGAAGGCGGCGGCGCCTGGATGCCGAGCAGCGTGGCTATACGCCTTCGTTGGCCTGTATCATTCGGGCTGGCGGCAAGGACGGCGATGGAGGCGGCGAAATCGGCAAGGCCGACCTCCGCCTTGGCCCCCGCCTTACTGCCCCTTGGACAGCGCATGGTCGAGCACCCTCTCCGGCGTCAGCTCGGGATAACAACTCCGCAGTTGATCAAAAGCGAGGATGGCGTCGATGACCTCGGCCGGACTGACCGATCGCCTTTCCCGCTGTTGCCATGCTGCCGCAACCACCATATCGATCAGCGACTTGTCCGCATCGGGGCAACGCGCCTTTGCGATCTGCTTCAGCCGGTTTTCGTCTGCGTCAGGCAGATCAAGGACGATGCAGCGCCGTTCAAAGGCGTTCGGCAGGGCTCGTTCGTCGTTACTGGTGATGACCACCAACGGCCGAATGCTGTCTTCGGCCGCCGCGATCACCCGGTTGATCGACGGAACCTCGAAGCGCCAACTCCCTAACGGAACCAGCAGGGCGTTGGGCAGGTCTGGGTCAGCTTTGTCAATCTCATCGATTAGCAGAACCGCGGGGCGCGTATCATCGACGGAGGATTGGCGGGCTGCAGTCTGGGCCGAAGCGGCAGCCGCACCATAATACTTGGCGCTAGCGGGATCGATGGCCTGCCACAATGCGCCAGGTTCGATATATTGCTTGATCGATTCTAGCTTCCTGACCTGCGCGTCGGAGAGGCGGCGAACCGCATCTACGCGCCAGAGCAGATCGTCAGGGGTCGAGCGGGCGGTGATGACGCATTCGACGTAGCGACGATTTAACCGGAAGGCGACCGCCTGGGCCAAAGCCGACTTGCCTTGCCCGCTGCGCCCGCGCACCAGTAGTGGCCGGTCTGTGGCCAGAGCCACGTTGACAGCCAGTTCGATGTCGCCGGCTACGTCGAAGCAATAGCCCTTCCCGTCGCAAACATCGGCAAATCCACGAGCCGTGGCCTCGACAGAATAATTGGCGTCAAGCCATTTCGTCATCACGACACCTTCTGTAAATCTGAGTGGGCCAGCCGGAATCGGCGGTAAAGTCCGGTTTTTGTTGGCTCATCCCAATCAACGCCAACCTGATCGCATTCGCCATTTACGATGCAGCGGTGAAAACATAGAGCCAACTCTGGAAAACGCTTGGCCAGCTCGATCAATTCTGCCAAGGGTATTCCCGTTGCGTCGAAGGTGAAGATCCGAGTGAGGCTCTGCCCCGCCCAGGCATCAAGAATGTCGTTCCGGTCCGCGTCGAACGTCTCGGCGGTATCCCCGGTCTCGCCGGTAATGATCTCCTGGACGCGACACGCCAAGGGGACGGCGCTCGCCGACACGTCGCGGCAAGGCACCGAGTAGGTGAAGATGCATTCCGGCTTGAAAGGGCGGTGCAATTGCCACTCGGCAAACTCGTCATTAGAGCTGGCTCTCAGCCCGAAACCTCGGTGAAGTCTGCTTTGTCCCCTGGCGATCACCGGAATGGCATCTACCGCTTCGAGGGGAATTTTAAGCACCGCCGCCCAGCGAAGAAAAAGATTCCGCTGGGAGCGGTAGGAAAACGGCAGAGCTCTGAGCGCCGTCGCAACCGCGATTAGGTCCTGGTGATCCAAGATCCAATGCGCCAGGCGAGTGACCTGGGGCCAGCCGGGAAGCCACTGGTCGAATTCGTCTCCGTAGCCCAGGTGCCTTGCCGCGTCGCGCAAGATATGCGTATCGAACGGCTGCAGAAGGTGCCGGGCCTTCCGCACATAGCTGGCCTCCGGACTGTCCTGCACGAGGGGCCTCAGTTCGGAGAATCTCACCTTAATCTCGGCGCCGATATCCTCAACGGGCAGACTTCCATCAATCCAATTGTCATCAAGGAGACGCGTCGTCTCCTTGAGAATCTTGGGCATCTTCGAACGTTCGATACCGCAGTTGACGACCGCGACGGGGAGCTTCTCGAGCCGGTGCCTCAGCATCAGGAAACTGATCTCTGCCTGGCACCACGCCCGCCCCTTGGCACGGTGATCCAGAAATATGACCGCGCCGTGGCACCCCGCCACCCATTGATCCAGCACGTCGGGCCACGGGGTGTCGTGAGCGTCTTTTGCCATGTCTTCGGTGTCGATCTTGACTTCGAAATCGTCGCCCAGGGCTACCTTGACCGACGCGACCAAATGCGTAATCGCTTCTTCCGCCTCGCCGTGACTGATGAAAATTTTGGGCTTCATGCCGGGGATCGGCCCCCTGTCCGCACTACCACCAAATCTCGATGGCCTGCGACATCCTCCACGACGGCGGCGGCAAGGCTGTCCGCCCGCGAATGCGAAATGAACACCTTGAAGAAGGCAGGGGACATGGGGCGCTCGCGGTGGAAGGGTCTGGAAAGACGGAACACTAATCCGCGTTATGATCGTCTACCGAGTGATGGCGATCAAGGCGGATTCTCTGGCCAGGAGAACCCACTTGCGGGCAACAATCCTTTAGCGGCGCGAACCGCGCCGAACCACAAACACTGTCGCCCGGCCCGACGCTGCAATGGTCATTCGGAAAGCTTGCGCAAGCACTCCCGGATGTTCGTGGTGATGGGATGCTCGTCCCCCAAGACCTCGACGGCGATCGGCAGCGCGATCTCCCACAATTCCTTGGCGCCAGTCCAATTCCTCCTTTCCCATCGGGTGATGGCCAGATTGTGCATGATGGTCACCGTTGCCGAGTCGGCTGGTCCCCGTTGGCGAACCGCCAGCACCTCCTCCTGCAAGGCTTCGGCTGCTTCGAGTTCGTCCAACTCGACCAAGGTCGAGGCGAGGTTGCTCTTGGCGATCAGGGTACGATCTGCCTCTTCGCCAAACGCTCTGCGGCACGTTTCCAGCAATTGCTGCTGAATGGGCCGCGCGTCGTCCCATTCGTCCATGGCCATCAGGTTCTCGGCGAGATTGCCGAGAAAGTGGATCGTCTCGGTATGGTCCGGCCCAAACAGATTCCGGCAGATCGCCAGCGCCTGCTCATCGAGGGTCCGGGCTGCGGCGCGGTCGCCCAAGGCTGCCAGGGTTTCTTCCAAATCCCTGATTGCCGTCAGGACCAGGGGGTGATCGGGCCCCAGGGTCCGCCGGCGAATTTCTAGCACCTGCTCTTGGATTTGCCGTGCCCCGGGCTGATTGCCCTCGGCGGTCAGACGCTCCTGCATTTGCAGAGTCAGCGCCAAGGCTTCCATGGTGGCAACGGTGGTCGGGTGATTGGGGCCGAGGGCCGTGCGCTGTAGGTCCAGAGCGCGTTCTTGTAGAATGCGCGCCCCCTCGGCATCGTGCTGAAGCAGCAGAATGCCGGCCAGATTGACCATACTAACCAGGGTTGATGGATGGTTCGGTCCCAGAACAGTGGTTCGGTCTCGCAAGACGCCGTCCTGCAAGCGCCGAGCGGTTGCCAAATCGCCCGTTTGGGCCAGAATCTCGGCGTAATTGCTTCTTGCGGTCAACGTCACCGGGTGAGATTTGCCGACGTTCTTTTCGTAAATTGCCAGCGTCTCTTCAATGAGGCTCTTCGCCCCGTTGTCGTTGCCGAGGTTATGTTCCGCCGTGGCCAGATTGATCATCGTGCGCAAGGTGTCGGGATGCTCCGGGCCGAGCGCGCGTCGGCTCGTCTCCAACGCCTTGGAGAACAATTGGTGCGCCTGTTCGGTCAGGCGCTCTGCCAGCAGGGTCAAGGCGAGATTGTTGATCGCCGTTAAGGTGCCGGGATGCTCCTTTCCCAGACTTCGCTCGAAAACACCGACGACCGCGGCCTGAAGCTCTCGCGCCCGCGGATAGTCACCAAGGTCGCGCAAGGTTTCGCTGACGTTGTTCTGAGCGACCAAGGTTTGGAAATTCTCTTCGCCAAGATCGGTCTGGCAAATCAGCAAGGCGCGGTCTTGAAGCTCAAGTGCCTCCTTCAAGCGACCCTGCGCCCGCAGGACTCCTGCCAGATTGCTCATACAGGCCAAGGTGGCCCGATCACGCGGGCCGAGGATGCGGAGGCGGGTGTCCAGCACTTCTTGGCACATCCGTCGTGCGACGGCAAACTCGCCCTGCATCCTGAGGGTGGCGGCCAGGTCGCTCTTGAGGGCTACGGTTTCGGCATCCTCGGCTCCGCGGACGGTGATGCTGAGGTCCCAGGCCGATTGCTGCAATTGGCGCGCTGTTCCAAAATTCCCTTGTTCCCGCAGTGCCTTGGCGAGGTTTCCCATGGTGGTCAGGGTATCGGGGTGGTCGGGTCCGAACCGGTCGAGGTAGGTCCGATAGACCTGGTCGAACATCGGCACCGCAAGGTGGCTGCGCCCGCCAGCGAAATGGTAGCCGCCCAGCGCACTGACAAGCCCCGCCACCGCCATTGTGGTGATCGATCCGGCGAGGACCTCGACATGCGGGATGATTGGAGCGAGGCTGGGCAGTTGGAGAATGTCGTCAGCCGCGTCTAATTGCCTGGTGAGGGCGGCGATTGCGTGGGCCCGGATTTCTTCCAATCGGTCCTGCGGACTCGTCAGAGCGACGGCGCGGCAGATCACGGGATGGATCGTGAGGCCGGAATCGCCGGTGCGCGCCAACGACGCTTGCACCAGATGATGGCGTGCTCGGCCGAGGTTGGCCCCCAATACCGCGTCCAGCAAATCGTGGGGAATCTCCACGCCCGGAGCCAATAGGGAGGCCACGCGGAGAATGTCGAGCGCCGTTTCCCCGTCGGCCAAGCTTGCAACGAAGTCGAAGCTGCGCAGCAGCGTGGCAACGATGTTGGGATTGGCGTTGCCCGGCAGTTCCAGCCGCAATCCGTCCTTGACGGCGAGGACACGCGCGTCTCGCTCCGGGTGGCGGGCTGTTTCCAGCAGTTCGGCGAAATTGCGGAAATAGTGGGTTTCGACCAATTGACCGGCAACATCGATGACCAAGGCGTAGCGATCGACAATGACGAGGAAGTCGCGGGCCGCCGCTTCCTCGGCCGGGCTTGACGGGGCGCGGGAAAAGGTAAGCAGGTCATAGGCGGAATCACCGTCGAGCATGTTGAGCGCGATGGTGGTGCCAATCGTCGTTAGCGCACCGTCGCGGGTGGTGAATAACGTGCGGCCGAAGCCGCGTTCGTCGGGGGCCAGCCAGGCGTTGCGCTGCTCCGCGGTTGTCCCCTCGGGTAGGTCATCGACGATCCAGAGGTAAGGCTTGCCGCGCTCGGCCAACGCGGCTCCAATCATCGGGCGCGACCAGACCAACGTCTCGTCGGGGGCGGGATAATCCTTGGCCAGTTGGTCGAATGCGGCCAAGACGCTATCCGGTAACGCCGCGGCGACGGGACGCAATGCCGCCAGAATCCGCTGCTGCCAAGCGCTCAAGCTCGCCCCGGCGTGCAGCCAGAACACGCCGCCGGGATAGAAGGGGGCGTAAGTCCGGGCATAATGGGCGGCCAGGACCGACTTGCCGACGCCGCCCCAACTCTGCAGGCGGGCCGTTCCCGTGCCCCCTTTCGGCGCCGCCGCCGCTTTGCCCTGCAGGAAAACGGCGTTAGCCGACAGGGCGTCGAAGATGTCCCACATTTCTTCGAGACGACCGACGAACCGCTGGAACTGCTCGTTCGGCGAAATGCCGACCCACGGCGCCGTCTGGTATCTCGCCACCGCGCCAAGGGGCCGGTCGATTGACGCGAGGCGGGCGCGGACCGCTTGGGCGATGTGCCGAGGGTCGTGCTCCTGCATCGATAAGATGACGTTTCCACGCAACGCCTTGGGGCGAAGACGGCCGGCTTCTGCGGTGGGCATCACCACCAGGAGGCGGCTGGCCAAAGTTGCCGGCGGCGCGGTGCCAACGGCCTCGTGGGCCTCGACGATCATGGCCGACGTCAGCTCCCATTGGCAGGCGCGGCGGCCGGAATATTCGTCGCAGTAATAAGCCATGACCGCCTTGGCCTCGACGAGCCCCCGGCGCATCTCGGCAAAGATGTCGCCGAAGGGAGCAATTTCCTCCTCGTCCAACCAAACGTCCACCCCTTCGCTTTCCAACGCCTGTTTCAGCGCCAGGACGGCTGCGCGGTTGGCATCGTTATGGCGGTAGCTAATGAAGAGGCGAGGGCGGTCGGCATCCTGCGCTGCCGTCATGCAGGCCTCCTTGGCTGCCGACGTCGCAGCAGGAAAAGTCGCTGCACGCCGAAATCCTTTGCCGTAGCGGTTTGGCCGACATAGTCGCAGGCGAAGGCTCCGGCATTGTGCAGAGCCAGCACCGCCGCGAATGGTTCGCTGACGTAGACGTGGCCTTCGGGGGTAACCGGCTCGATCCGGGCTGCGCGGCTGACATGGCTGCCGTAATAGTTCGGCCGACCGAGAATGGGGTCGTCGATTTTATAGGTCGGTCCCAGATGGGCGCCGATCCTGAGGGCGATGTGGCTGGGAAGGCCGGCGGCGGCGAGGTCCAGATCAGACAGATGTTCCTGCATCGCCAGAGCGCAGTCCGCCGCTCGGCCTGCGTCCTCGAAGACTAGGAAGATGCCGTCGCCCCAACTGTTTTTAAGGGCCAATTGTTCCTGGTGCCCGTCGATGATGCTGGCGAGGCCGCCCATCACCACCTTGGCAAATTCGGGGATGTCGCGGTCAGACAATTTGCTGAAGCCCTTGACGTCGCCGAACAGCATCGCCCGGGTCATTCGCAGTTCGGATGGGGGCGCCGGCGGCTGGTAGTCGGCGACCGAGCGGTCCGGCAGGGCCGCGCCGCTGGAGATGACCCGGCGCCGATGCCCGGCACGTTCCCAGATCCACAAATTCTTGACTGTGCCCGCCACGCCGGAAGTCGGTATCCCGTCCCACAACGCTAGCTGCAACGGCGTGGTTTGCAGTCGATCGGCCATCAGCACCGTCAATCCCATCGCCAACTGGCTGCCGTATTCGAACAAATGGTCATGGCCGAGGTGACGGTCTTCGGTGGAATAGCGAATGCTGGTCGCCCGGCTCAGGCAGTTGCTGAACCGGCCGATCCAGCCGGCGCCCGAGGGCCTTACCGAAAGATCGATGAAATCGTCGAGGCAGAATGGCAGCACCACGTGCAGCGGAACGTTGCGGCTCAGCAGCGCTTCGGCGAACAAGATGTCAGCACCGGCGGCCAGCGCTCCGTAGGCGGCGGTGACCGGCGTGCGATCAAGGCAGTCGGCGATCCGGGCGGCGACGGTGTGTTCGTCATCCTGCGGAAAGCGGTCATTGCGCCAGCCCGGGCCGGAAATGATGTGGCCGGTGTAGTGCATGATCGGGTCCGGCCGTAGGCTGTCAATCAGGGACTGGCCCTGGGGACTTTGCCCGGCGATCGGCGACAATTGGCGCACCATTCCGGCCAGGCTTTCCGCCAAACCGTCCCGCAGTTGCCGCGCTGCCGGAACCAGATCCCGCGCCTGATCGAAGTCACGGGCGATCAAAAGTGCTCGGATCAAACAGTCGAGAATGCGCGGCCCATCCGATTTGGCTGCCGTGGTCGAGCGTTCCCGCAACGCTGCCGCCGTGGTGGATGCCAGCGACCGCCCTTCCTCACCGTCCCCAGCCAGGACCAGCAGAGCCGCCGCGTCGACTGCGGCGTTGTGGGCTTCGATGCCGCCGGTCTCCGCCAGGGTGGCCGCCTCGCGGAAGACGGCGGCGCCTTGGCGTAGGACGGTCTGGCGCCGGGGGATTTCGGCGGTGGCCAGTGCCTGTTCGCGCAGCAGCCTGCCGCTGACCGACAAGACGTCGAATTCACGGACAGACGCCAACCCAAACGCCTCGAACTTTGCGCGGGCAATTTCCGTGGCGCCTGCCTTGGCCAGGTTGACAACCGCCTCAAGCTTCAGTCGCCAGTCGTCCGGGTATTGTTCAAGTCCGAGAAGGCAGGTGTCGTAGCCCTGGATAGGCTCTTCGCCGTGTTTCTTGGCCAGATCAAGCCAGCCGGCAGGGGTCAAGGAAGGCAATTCCATCGGCAGCAAATCCCATCGCGGTCGCCACATTTACCATAAGCAAAACGCGACAGATCATGGCTTAAACCCTATGGTGCAGTAGGGCGTTTTGGCTGTCCAATAATTTAGCGTCGCGGTAGAGACGCCCATTACCGGGCGCGCCCCGCACAGAACCGTACGTGCGGCTTTTCCGCATGTCCCGTTCGGTGGTGAGCCGCTCCAGTCCTATTCTACCTGGAAGGTCAGGCCGAGGGCGGCGCCCAATTCCTCTTGACTCAGGCCCAACAGCGTCCTGCGCATGCGCACCCGCGTGCCGACGTGGACATCGATGGGATTGGCACTGCCGTCTGGCAACCGGCCTCGGCTGGCCTTACGGTTTTTGCGGTCGGGCTTGGTTGCCGGTTCGGGGGTGGCGGATTTCCGTGGCGGCATGGCATTCGCCCTCGTTGTGGTTC
>Ga0316222_1003466_pt1 | contig 15441 bp, 19 predicted proteins | sample TBH18011metaG_FD_206008 | JGI IMG/M metagenome (GOLD analysis project Ga0316222, IMG submission 206008) | Freshwater microbial communities from Trout Bog Lake, Wisconsin, USA - TBH18011 | ecosystem: Environmental > Aquatic > Freshwater > Lake > Hypolimnion/Profundal zone | place: USA: Wisconsin...
TGCTGAATTTGTATCAATATAAACTGCTCTAGCATTTGTACTTGATTCCCAAATACAATTAAAGAATGTTTGTGGTGCATCATTTTGTGTCAATACATAACAAGATGTTTGGTTTGTAATTCCAGATAGACTTAATTCAAAAGTACATTGTTCAACAAGATTGTTATATCCTATTAAACTTAATTGATAGTTATTTGATGTACTATTAGTAAATGTACATCTTCTAATAGTACATTGTTGCATTTGGGCATAAATGCCACCCAAACCATTACCAATGTTTTGGTAAATGTCTGAAATATCTATGTCATTAGACAATGAACCTGAATTGGCATTTATTATTTCTATACCATATCTGCCATTATTGTAAAAACCACAATTATTAATTCTTGTGTATTGGCAATAACTGCCTTTGATGCCTGAACCTTTGAAATTTCCAAAAGTACAGTTTGATATAAAAACTGTTTCACCTTGTATCAATATTCCATGACAACTGCTATTTCCACTTGTGTTACCAGTGAAGTTAATTCCACTTATGTAACTCATGTTTCCATTGTAAGTTGTAGGGTCTTGTCCAGCAGTTATGGCTTCTTGTGTAGTAGAAACATTATTAATTGTAGTATTGTTGTTACCTATTAAAGATTGACCATTAATTAAAACAAGTGGAGTTGATATTTTATAAGTACCAGCAGGGAAAAATATATTTCCACCACCACTTATGCCAGCATAGGTGAGTGCGGCAGTAATGGACGCAGTATCATCAGTTGTTCCATTACCAGTTGCGCCAAAATCTAGCACATTTAAAGGTGCACCAGTAATCATTGAATAACTTACTTTAGTGAGTGACATTATAATCCTTTAAGGTGAAAGTGTTACTGTTGTTATCATTTAATATATTCCCAATATGTTCATGATGTTGGAATAGTAAAATTAATCATAGCTGGAGCAAATTCATTTTGAATTATCAAATCTAACTCTGATTGAATATCTGATACCTTATTAGCACCTAAAACAGACTGTACCCAAGAAATTATTTGTGCTTGTGTCAAAGATGCAAAAGGCACAAAACTATTAGATGAGTTGTAAATAATAGGTGTTGTTCCACAAATTTTTGCAGTATTTGTACCATTTGTTCCTGTACAAATCCAATCTACATTAGCAACAACATTTGTGTTATTTTGAAATGTCTCATATCCTTCTAATGATGAGATTGTCCAAGTGTATGTGTTTGACATATTATGCAATCCTTACTGTGTAAGCATAACCAGTTTGTGTACCACCTGTTGTTTGGTAAGTTTGGAGACTCAAACCACTCATTCTGATAATTTGTCCACTAGGTGCAAAACTTGTAAGCATATTTGAAGAATTATTATCAATAGTGACAATTCCCATTACACCTACTGAACCAGCTAATCCTGTTGATCCAATGTTTACAGTAACCAAATAACATTGTGATGCACCTATGTTTGCAAAAGTATAAACAGTTGTCCAAGTTGCATTTGGAACAGAAGCTGAACCAGTATCTGTGTTAAAAACACTTGATTTTGTAGTTCCAGTAGCTGTAATACCTGCAAAATTTGCAGTTCCTGTCAAAGTAGGACTTGCACTAAGTACATTATTTCCAGTCCCAGTATTTGTCACATTAACAAGATTCTTACTACTATCTGTTGCTACTGCACTTGATGCTGTTAATCCACTTAGATTAGCACCAGTAATACTCAAAACTCCTGTGCTTGGCACAAAACTAAGTTTGGTGCTAGAAGTTGTCTGTGGTAAATTTCCAGTTGTAGCAGAAACTATTGTTGGATACCAAGTAGCACTAGAGCTTGTGTTATCTGTAATAGCAGTATTTGTTGCATTAGTTGCAGTTCCAACAGACAAAGTAGATTGAGCAACCCAAGTAGGTGCAGAGCCATTAGACTCTAATACAGTGCCACTTGTTCCAATTCCTAGCTTTGATAGTGCAGAGCCAGAAGAATAATAAGGCAAATCTCCTGCTGTGTAACTTGTTAAACCTGTGCCTCCTTCTGTTGTTGTAATTGCCGTAGATAAAGAAGAAATTGTTGCATTGGTTAATGTAACATTACCAAAAGAAATAACAGTGTTTCCTAAAGAAACAGAAGTATTTCCAATAGTTACTGAGCTATTAGATAACTGGCTATTTGCAATACTGCCTAGTGTTCCACCTAATGTGATATTTCCACTAGATGTTACGTTTCCAGTAAGTGTTATCCCGTTAACAGTTCCGTTACCTTGAACTTGTGTAACAGTACCACTGTTGGTGTTGGTTGCGGTAAGCGTTACGTTACCCGTTAGTGCTCCACCCCCAGTTAATCCAGACCCTGCAATAATGTAAGTGGTATTTGGTACTGCTCCTGCAACGTTAGCTACAGGTATAGTGGATATATAACCGCCTAAAGGTACAGACGTTCCTGCAATTGTGATTGCACTGTTTTGTAACTGTGCGTTAGTAACACCAGAAAGAGTACCGCCTAGCGTGAGGTTACCAGACGTTGTGACGTTACCTGTAAGCGTAATACCGTTGACAGTACCATTACCCTGTACTTGCGTTACAGTTCCATTTCCAAAAGCACTTGTATTAATAAGTTGTACAGTTTTTAACATAATTTATCCTGTAAATTCAACAACTGCCGTAGGATGAAGTGAGCTTGCAAAAGTTACAGTGGTTGAATTGGTTTCAGTATAAGCAGAATTTACAATTTGTTTTACTCCGTCCACATATACTTTTAAACTATTGTTTCCAGTAACATAAGTTGGAACTGTAAAAACGGGATTGCTTAAATTACTACTTGCAACTACTGAATATGAACCTGTATTGATAGTTGCAAAATTTGCGTCTAATTCAGACAAAGGAATTGGAATTGTTGATGTTGCAAAACTTGGAAATGGAACGGTACTCATTTTAAAACCTTACCCTTAATTCGTGTTCAAATTCAAAAGTATTAACAATAAATCCAGCAGTGTTTGATGTTAATGTTAAACCCAAATATTTACCATATTGTCTAGCATCATTTTTATATAAAAAATATCCAACCGTATCTGTCCAAGCAATTTGATTTCCAGAATTGTTTGTCCAAGGAATAATAGTTCCATAATTGTTTATCCATGTTGCTTCATCTATTAAAGTTACAACAGGGCTTGAACCATATTCAGAATCAACCGTTACAGTTAAAGGCGCACCAGCCGCGCCAGTTGCTTCAATTCCAAATTTTGTTGCTTGCTTAGTTCTAATGGGGTCACCCATATCCATCAAAGCAGTTTGAACATAACTCGATATAGCATTAGATGTGTTTGAATAAAGTTGATACAAAGTTGTTCCGTCTGTGCCATATAAATTTACTTTTCCTCCAACTGGCGCAGAAACTATGTATTGCAAATTATTAATAGCGCTGGTAAAAAACCATTTCTTTTCAAAAAATACTGCTTGTATATAACGATTAGAGGTGCTAGTTCCTTGACCGCCTTGATAATAAAAATTAAATGCGGCGCATAAAATATTGTTAATAAGAACTTGACCACCGTAAACAGCGTGGGTTGCAAATTCAATATTGGTAAAAATGCCATCAAGAGGGTCACTAATTTTTGATGTGGTTGAGCCAACCAGTGCATAAATTCCGTAATTGTTCATGAACAACACCGACCTAAAATACGGAAAAATTGCATAAGGCAATTTTGTGCCAACAGAGGCAGATACGTTGGTGTTGGTAAAAATTGTAGAACCAGTAGAAGTTACTCTAACATCTGAAAATACATTGATGGAGTCGTCACCAAAAATGTATAAAAAGTTATTTGCAGAAAGCAGTTGTTGAATGTTGCCGTGCAAAGTAGAGTCTGAAATATTGACATTTCCTGCGGACACAGAAATAAAGTCTGAATAAGACCCGGCGGCTGAATAGTAAACCGTTCTCCCTTGGGCAATCCAAACACGACCAGAAAATGATGCAATGCCCACGTTTTGAGATGTACTCACAATTGCCGTAGCGGTTGCATTGGTAGTTGCTCCTCCCCCAGTAATGGTAACTGTGGGCGCTGTGGTATAACCAGAGCCGGGGTTTGTCATTACTACTTCAGTAACAATACCTCCAGAAATAATAGCTGTACCCGCCGCACTGGTTCCTCCGCCTCCTGTAATCGTAACAACAGTATTAGCGGCATTTGTATATCCTGCTCCACCAGTATTGATTTGCACATAAACCGTGCCAGTTGCAAATGTTGTATATCCAGCAACTGCGGACGCCCCACTTCCTCCGCCACCAGAAAAACTTATTGTGGGCGCAGTGTTGTATCCTGAACCAGCGTTGGTAAGAATAACTGATGTAACCAAACCCGTATCTACAACTCCAGTAGCTGTTGCCGTTGTTCCGCTTGGTGGCGCAGAAATTGTAATGGTTGGGGCGCTGGTATACCCTGAGCCGGGATTGGTAACCGTTAGTACAACCACGTTTCCGTTTTGAATACCCGCAGAAATAGTTGCGCCTGAGCCTCCACCACCGCTGACCGAGACGGACGGCACCGATGTATAACCAGAGCCAATGTTGGTAATGTTGGTTGAAATTAGCGTTCCAGCTCCAGTTGTAATGGTTGCTACTGCTGTGGCTTGTATGCCATTTGCATTGTTAGGCGCAGAAATAATAACATTAGGAGCAGAGCTGTAACCAGAACCTTGGTTTGTAATTCCTATGGCGTTGACCGAACCCACAAATATTAAATTGGTGGTATCCCATGTAAAGTAACCTTTGTTGGGGTCACTGATTAAGGCTTCGGTGTTTTTCCACTGACTGACGTTAATATTTCCTGTGGTGCTAAAAGTTCCGGCTGGGGCAACATTGCCTTTGGTTAAATTTTCAATATTTACGTATTCACAACGACCATCTATTTCAAAAGCCAACAAATAATCTGTTAAATTAAGATTAACCGACGCTAAATAAATAACGGTGTTAGCAAAAGTTACTCCTAAATTGGTATATGTAGGCGTAATTTTAAGGTTGCCAAAACCAATAGGCATGGCATTTTCTAGCCATGAAAACTCAGTTTCTTCTATGGCGGTGCGGTTTGCCTTGGTGTTAACGCCTTTAAATTGCTTAACAACCTTGTATGATTTTTTTTGTTCTGCGGATGCCATTTAGAATAAACTCGAATAAGGGTCTGGCATCCTCCTAGTAAATGTAGTTGCCAGTACAGATTGCATATGCTTGGTGTATTCTTGTTTGTATATTTCGGCTTCGCCAAAAGATTGCTCGTAGTATTTTGCAAGATACGCCGCGTAAAACTGTACGGGTGAGTAATATGGGTCGTTGATAGAGTCTACATCATTAAGGTTTACCAAAGCTGTTGGCAATATTACGGTATCTACTTCGATGGTGTAAACCTGATCTGGAACTGGAGAAATGTAAATTGTTTGCTGACCATACACAGAAAAACAAATAGGTCTTCCAATATAGTTTTGCCAAAAACGCAACTGTGCATTGAACTGGGTCCAAGGCAAATAGCGCATGGGAACGCGGGTATTTCCCCAGTACAAATTGATATTTAAAACATCCAGCGTTTGCAAACCTTGAGGCAGGCAAGAAAACTGAATTTGCTCACAAGGAGCCACATACTGCAAATACGCCGAACCATTTTGAAAGGGCGTACTGGGTGGGTAATTCTGATAGATGGTGGACGAGCCACTAGGGTAGGCAGGCGGCGTTGAGCCTAAAGTACCAGCAGTCGTAACTTGGTAAATAAATATATTTGAAAAAACATAATCACCAAGGTTGACAGCTTGGTTTGCAACCCAATTATATGGATATGCACCACCGGGGACTGGGGTACATGGGGCTTGCGAAACTTGAACAGTTCTTAAGCATCCAGTATCTCGGACAACTCTTTCCCGAGCCGAATTGATGTTGTCAATTAGCTGTTGGTTGGTGTAGAAATTTGCATTTGCATCATGCAATAAATTTCTAACTTGATAAAGATAACCCGAGAGAGTTTGAGCCATTGACCTTCCATCTTATGCGTGGACATTTCCCCCCGCCCTCTTTGAGGAAGGAAGGGGTACTCTTTCCATCACCGGGGATAACGAGTGATTCTGTTTTGGAGGTTCTAAAGAAATTTGAATTTTCTCTAAAATCTCCATGCCTTGAGGCAAGTCATTTTTTGTTTTGATAAGACCAAGGCGCGTCAAGTACGGCTCTTTGTCTTTGTCGTGATAACCAAATATGTGATTAACAGCATCATCAGGAGCCTCCACTGTTTGATTGACCGGAAAGGTGTACACCTGAAAGGCGTAGTCAAACACTATGGGTTTTTCCCAATTATTTGTTACAAACATAATTATCCCCTATCAAAACAAATTAAAACGTTACAACGTCTCCGTATACGCGAATATCACAAGTGTTGGAGTTGCCAGACACCGTGTTGATGTTTACATATAAAGCAGAAGTAACCGCACCTGATACAACCGTGTTGCCGTTATAAGGTGAAGCAATTGTCAAATCTTGGTACAAACCAGTTCCTGTTAGTGTCACTTGGGCATTTGCAACAACAAGGTTTGCACCGTCGTTGGTTGTTCCAATAGACACATAAGCACTTGATAAGTTACCAGACGGATTTTGCAGAGTAATTCTTCTGATTATGATTCCGCCTGAGTTAACTGTTGCTCCGCCCTTAGTCAAGCCACCACTCAAAATGGGAATTGCAATAGACGCATTTCCTGATGTATTGAGTTGAGTAGCCTGAATAACAGCCACACGACCATATCCAAAACTGTCAAGGTAATACTGACTGACTGAATCTGGACTAGCCATGTGTTACTCCTTAGGTTGGTCCAACAAATGTACCTGAGACAGCATAACCACTATTCACGCCATACAGCGTTACAGTGACGTTGCCACCTAAAGACAATGCTTGAACATTAGAGCCATCAGACCAAACAATTCCTGCTGTGTTGTTCGCTACAACATTGGTCCACGTTGCCGCGGACAAGTTGTTTGAACTGTTAAATTGAATAACCACGTTAGCTGTTGGCAACAACTGGTAAAAGCCTACCGGAACGGTGACACCAGCGGTTGTTGCAGTAATGTTAGATGCTTCAAAATATGCACCAGCAGTGTTGGTTGCCGCATTGGCTAATAAAATTTTATTGGGTGAAAGTGACATAATTTACTTCCTTATAGTGAAATAGAGTTGTAACCCGTCACCTGAGTCATGGTCTTGGGCTTGGTAGATACCAATTCCGCAATCATAAGCACAGCGCCCACATAACCAATTTGCCAGTTAGGCAGTGTTGATTCAAATCCTGTAAACACAAACGAACCTTGCTCATGGATGTAGAGCGATAGATAATTCATGTTAAGGAAATAAACAATACCTTCAGGACAATAAGGGTCTGGATAGATAGGCACACCAGCAACCATCAAAGCGCGGAATGCCGCTTGAGGACCGTTGCCATCACCATCAAATCCGTTTCCGGGTGTAATAACATACTGCTCTTGACCCACAAAGTCTTGCGCCAAAAGCGTCCAAGTTCCAAATCCGCAAATACCAAAAGTAGGCACTTCAGCGCCACGTTTTACGGTACCAGAAATGTACTGAAGAATGTTTTGTCTTGTTGGGTTAACGTTACCAGCGGCGTACTGAGTTGAGCCCCACCATTGATAAGTTGAACGAGAAATATTTCCATAGGTGCCAGACGAAGAGACAGCGGCTGGTAATCCAATAAATTGTTGGGTATTGGTTGTATTGTTATACAACGCAGTAGCCATCGCATCCATCATGACGTTTGTGGCGTCATTCATACGAGCTTCAATTAATGGAATAATAGCGGCGTCTTGCTGTACCGCGCCCTCCATACCGAGAAACGGCACTGGAGCAATCATTAGTTTCAGATCAAATTCAGCATTGTAAGCACCTTGTTGGACGGCTGGCTGGTTAAATGAACCAGAATAATCCGACCACTGGGCGTTCACAAATTGCGAACCTTGCACTGGAACTGTTACTGAAGATACACCACCTGAGGCTTGTTGACTGTTTGCAATCAACGCCGCAAGTAAAGGCGTACTGTTATAAAGTTGAACAACCAGCTTGGGGATGAACGCTCTACGAGTGACGTAAGTCAGCTCGGTATATTGCGAACTACCCGTTGCCGGAATAATACCGCCACCAATAGGCATAATTTATCTCCGAAAAAAAATATCCCCTAATTTAAAATCCAATAGGTCTTACATTTCCTTTGCGTAAGTCCGTCAAGGCTCTTGATGCTTCATCCCTTGCCGCGGTGACATGGTTCTTCCAAAATGGTTTAAGGTTGAACTTGGCAAGTGGATTCGGCTGATAACCACCAGTTGCAGATGTTGGTGTTGCGGCTTGACGCATCCATTCCCAATAATCTGCGGCGGCTTCATGATTGGTAATTCCTTTATCAATCATAATTTTTTCTACTTCAGGTATGTCTTGCTCAGATAATCCCCGTTTAATCAAACGGTTGCGCCGAGCTTCTAAATCTTGAACCGCGTCTTTTTCGCGCAATTTGTTTTCAAGTTCATTGACTCTTTGTTCTGCGCGTAGCACTGCGTTATTGGTTTTTGCTTCAATATCGAGTTCTGGTATTGGCATATCAGGATTAATTTCCCTAACCAATCCTAAAAATTTAGGACGAATTTTCGGGTCATCCGACATTTTTTTAACCAACAAAGCAAGCTCATCCCGTTGTTCAAACGATAAATCTTCTAAACTATTCATACATATCCCCTGTTGTTATTAAATTACTCTTTTTCCATCACCGGGTTTTTCAACGTGCATTTTGTTTTTTGGTCCGGCTTTGGACGCATTGCTAAGTCCACCTAAGTGAGCAAAGCGTGGCGTGTTGGTAACAACGCCATTTTGTTGGTTGTCAGTGATTGGGTTTCTAGGTGCGCCCGCGGCGCGTGGCTTAAATAAATCCATGATGTTTCCTTTTTACATTGGAGGAGGAGTTGCGCCACCGGCAGGAGGCATACCGGGAGGCATACCAGCACCCGGCATCGGTGGCAAATTGGGAACCGCCGGAGCTTGAGACATTGCCCGACCTTCTGGCGTAGCGCCTCCAGCTTGGGGCAAATTTTGTAGCATCTGAATAATTTCAGACTGCTGAAGTTCTTTTGTTTTGTTTTTCTTAGGACCAAGAACGGCTGTGAGTGAACGAATAGCGGCGAGCGCTTTTTGTCCTTCATCAGATTCCGAACCAAGGCTAGGCAGAGCTTGTTCAATTAAATCCATAGCCATTGAAAGATTTACCATTGCGCCTTCTTTATTTCCCATTTTGGGTTCAGGCGTAGTCATGGGTGAAGCCATTGGCGGTGTTTCTGCACCGGAAAGTGTTCCAGTATCAGCAGGAGGAGCAGAAGAACTTGCAGGCAAAGCGGTATCCGAACCGCGTTGGCTTTTAATTAAATCCATCATTCTGTCTGGTGGAACGCTCATAAATTTCCTCAATTGTTAAACACAAATCAATTGAACCGAACTATAACACTACTTAGGTGGGGAGGCAAATTTTGATTCCCGCCTCCCCAAAGGAACTTGGTTTTGGTCAAGCCAAATAACCTTAGAGGGCAAGCCCTCCAAGATTACTTGCGGCTCTTACGACCTTTACGAGCTTTACGCATAGTCTTCTCCATGGTTGAAGGCGGCGACCTTTGGTTGGGGAAGGAAGCCACACCCCTTTTTCTTCTCAGAAAAACTTTTACAACCTAACCGTGTCTCTTGCTGTTCTTGTTGTTCTTTGAACGCCCAAATTGGGAGTTCCTGTGTTTCTGTACTGAATGGACGCTGGTTTGGACATCGCCCTTAAAGATTCTGTGCTTACTCTAGGCTGATCTGCTTTTGGAGTTGTGTAACTTTTTGATGTTGCCATTATTGCACCGCTTTCAAATCTGCTTTCTTTTCTTTTGGAGACTGAGGAGCGGCTTGTTGTTGTTGTGGTTGCATCGCCTCACGCTTTTTAAGTTTTTCGATAAGCAATTGTTTCATAGGTGGTTCAAGCAAGTCAAGCAATGATTCTTTGTCAATGGCTTGGGCTTTGAAAAGATTAAACGCCAATTGACGCAAATCTTCTGTAAATATTGGTGAATTAGAGTGAGCGTCCACTTTGACCGTGTAATCTTTGGTGAACTGTTCAGCAATAAATTGATTGCCGTCTTGATCTGTAAGATGTGTTTTGTCATAGGCTTGCATCAGACGCAAATAAAGTGTTGCCACTTTTTCTAAACTATCTTCAACCACCAGAGCGCGTTTTTTAGCTCTTGAAGAACCAAGGCGAGCCAGTTGTGAGGCGTGTCCTGCCGAGCGCACACCTTGTTCACCGCGACCAGACAAAATAGCTGAAATGCCTGAGGCTTCCTCAAACATAGCGTCTACTTCTTTGATGACTTCAAAAAGTTCTGACGGCATATTGGGAGCAAGGCGATCTACTTTGGCGTTAGGCATATCGGACATTAAAAGTCCACCGGCTCGGTTTAGCGCAAAGTTTTTCTCATCCAAAATGCCGGTAAAGCCAGACAAAGCAGTTGGCGGATTGACTTGTTTAGATAGCAAATCTTGAATTTCTGCCATGCGAGAATTTCTAAGTTCTTGCAGTTGTACAAGTCTTTGAACTTCAGATTGTCCCCAGTAATAGTCGTACTGAGGGTTAGGACAAATCTGAATAAAAGGTAGTTCACCTTTTAGAAAAACGCTTTCTCCGGTGCGGTCGTAAATGACCACATCTGGGTCTGCCATAGTGACCATTTGATAGTCACGGGTAGCGTCATTCCAAACCCAAAGTTCATACATCTTAACGGTATCTTCGGCAACTCTGGCTTTGTATCTGTTGTAGCCGGAGAGATTAATATCCACATTTCCGTAGAGCTGTGGATTGGTGGAAGACATAATAATTTGTTCTACGCCGTCTGGGATGTCTTCTGAGCGTGTATGCACAGCGCTTGAAACCCGCTTGACTATTTCTTCGCGCTTGGGGTGCGAGTAAAGGCGGTTGTAAAGTTCCGACTTAGTGATGTAGTAAGTTTGAACAATGGCTTCTTGTCTGTCGGTGTAGGGAGCGTCTTCTCTCAGCACTCCCATCGTGGCTGGTTCGACCATATAGGGGTGAATGCCACCGCGCATGACGAGCTTGATATAGCTGGTGTTGTAGACAAGCGCCCAGTTAAGAGCGGATGAAAACACTTGATCTGCATTTGAATTGAGCCATTCATCGTTCAATGAACTGGTCAACTTAGGAATTTTAATTTGTTCGGTGTGATGAACACCGGCGCCTAAATTGATTGAAAACCTAGTTGTTTCTGCGGAATACAAAAAACTGGTTAGTTGGTCTATATGGGGAAAAATTTTGTTAAACAAAGCCGGTGCATCATTGGGTCCGTTGCCAAAGAGAAACCAACTTCTAAGAGACGAGTAATCCGACTTTCTTTCTTCCAAAGACACTTGACACTTAAGAATCAGGTCTTTATAAAACCATTCTCTGTGTAGAGCGTCTGATGGTATTTTCATTTGGACGGTAGTATGTCTTTAGGGATAGAAAGATTTTGATGATCTGGAATATAACTCGCCGTGCGCGGTCCTGTCAAGTTTCCTGCTTCTTTTGGGTTAATTCCTACTTGTTCTCCTGCAACCGACTTGAACATATTGCCTTTTAAGATACTGCCCATGTTCATTCCGCCTTGACCTCCCCAAATCGCCGCATCTCCCGGTCTACCTTCACGCTGTGGTTCAGGGGTATTTGCGTTGTTGCGGGTAAAGTAACCAGATTGATTCTCGCCTTCACGGGCTGTTTTGATGTTGGTCATACCAAAGTCCATAGCCAATTGTTTGGCATTCTTGTCTGTGGCTTTGGTTTTATCTGATTTTAGCCCCGGAGCTTGTAAAAACACCACCATAACCTCTGATTCGCACCCTTTCATAGGGCATTTGGGTGCTCTTGATTCAAAATACCCATGCTTGTCACACTTGTAGTCTTTTAAAACTGCCATTTTTATCCCCTTTTAAGTTGCTCATCTAATGATTCTTGACTGTAATCGGCTTTATTTTTTAATCCAATTTGCATTTTAATTTGTCCATTCACCATTTTTAACCCCATAGAACGCTTAAGCATGGGTTTTGGACGGTTGTGAAAGTCTATAAACTTGGTGTTGTTTTGGTTTTGCATGATTTTTACTTCTCCATTAGCCCAAAGTTGATAACCTTTGTGTACTCTGCGTTGTATAAATTCGCTAAGTGGCTCGGTGTGATAAAGAAAAACATCACGAAGTGTAGATACGCTGATTCCGCAAAGGTCTGCAAAAAGAGCAATGCTAATGCCTCGGTTCTTATCTTTCAAGAATCGACGCATTAAAACCATCATTTGACGTCTAGGGATTGGTTGGTCCACCATAAATGCCAATTTGTTTAAGGTAATTAGAAACATTTTTGCCAACAGCAATTTGTTCAGGCGTTTTATCTTCTTGTTTACGAGATATTGCTTTGGTTAACTTAGACGCAATAAGCCGGGGTTGAACTTGTTCGGCGTATGCGGCGCTTGCAAGGGCAAGAGCAATAACTCTATCGTCTTTGTTTCTGCCGGAGGCTTGAATACTAGAGCCTTCACGAGTGATGGTTTTCATTTCCTCTAAGGTGTCCATGTCATAGACGTCTAACATACCGCGTTCAAAAAGGTCTTTGGTATAGGTAAGCATCCGTTCTTTGGTGGCTTGGGTGGTTGCCCATCCAATTGAGCCGGATAAACCGCTCATGTTGTCGTTGCGCCTCCAAATGTAATTGGACATGGAGCCGTATACATCCATCAATTGCTTGCCGACATTACCCGCCATTGCCGCGGCTTGACGGCGCAAGTTTTTAAGTTCGTTAAGTACCGCTTGACCGGGACCATTGATTTCGAGGTTAAGGGTTGAGTTTTTGTAAGCACCAGCTAGGTGAGCAATAACCCAAGCAAATTGAAAGACGTTCATTTCAGAGGTTGCAAAGACGGCTACTTGTTCCATGCCATCAGAGTAGCAACGACATACTTGAATACAAAATCGGTCTGCCCAGTCTGACGAGCCGTATGCTGGATCAGCGCCAATTGTGTAATAAGCGGTGTCGATGGGTTCTTCAAAGATTTTAAGTGTTGCCATTTTTTCTTTGGAACGAACAACATCGGTGTCTTGGAAGTTGGCTCCAAAGACGTATCGGTAGTAGTCTGGGACAATCTTTTTGGCGATTTTGGCGGCATCGGTACACCTCGCGTTTGAGAAAAATGACAAACCTGACATTACAAAAGCATAGTCTTCTGTGGGCGGAAACTCTTGATACATAAGAGATTCATCTTTAATGCCTTCAGCAAGTTTCCAGCGCCACCAAGCCATTTGCCTTGAATTGATTTCAAAGTTGTAAAGTTTTTTAATATCTTTGGTCCATTCTTTTTCTTCAGGTGTGAGGCGTCCATCCCAGTAAGTTTTGTAGACATCGGTGCTTGCGTCTGCCGAGTAGAACTCATTTCTCCACCATCCGCAGAAAATGGCGCGTTGAGTACGCGCTCTTTTGGCGGTGACGTACATATCGTGGAACATATTAAATCCGCGAGCTGTGGATTCAAAGATGTAGAGACGGTTGGGGTTAGATTCAGCGAGTGAGGCTAAGAGTGAAGCCAAGCCTTCTTCGTCACCCCAAGAACTTGTTTCAGTGCCGTGTAGGTAGGTAATTGCCTTACCGCGACCCAGACTACCTTTAGCTCTGAGTCCAGCAACTTGATAAAAGAGGCGGCTTCTGTTTTTGAGAGAAAGCTGGTTACGGTTGTGTGCGACGAGAGGGATTTTGTATTCTTTAGGCAAACCGTCCATATACATGGCAAGGGTGGAGCGAAACATATCTCGGTTTTCTTCGGTGTCTGTAGTGAGTGTTCCTTGAAGTCCGTTGTGGATAAAGTGCCAGTAGAGGTCGAGCGCAAGAGAGATGGTTGTAATTCCAAGTTGACGTCCTTTTAAGATAACAAAAAAATGGACATCTTCTTCCAAGCCTTTGGATATTTCGTCCATTACATAAGTTTGCGTTCCAAGGAGGCGGTCCATGTTCTTTAGACCTTCCTCTTTGGTTTCAATCTTGAGTTGAGCGCAAAATGCGTAAAACTGTTTAAGATTAAATTTCATGATATACGCCGCGCCAACAAATATCTTGTGATGGCAAAGGGGTGCCGTTGCCGCGTATCCACTCTTTGCCGTTCCAAGTTGACATCACAGCCAAGGATTCCGAACCAATGATGTATAAACCGTTTCTGACTGGTTTGATGTGAGAGGGAAACCAATCTGTTAACGTCAAACCTTTCCAGCAAGGTTGACCCTTTTGATTGTGTTTTACCCATCTTTTTGTGTTCATCAATTGTTCCTTGTTTATTTTTCCCAAGGCATGACTGCCCCGTATTTTTCTTGCATGAATTTGTGACCTTGCTCAAAAAATTCTTTGGTGACGGATTGTTCATTGCCGCCAAGTCGAAAGTTGAAAGTGTGTTCTTTGGTTGAGCAGTAGTTGGGAAAGAGTTGTTTAGCCACATGATAAAACTCTCTGTCTACGCCCCATTTGTTTTGACCAAGGACAATGGCTATTTTCTTTAAGCACTCGGTCTTCATGCCCCACATACACCAGTCCACAAAGTTGGTGTTGTCGTTGTCCATTAAGTTCCAAGGTTTGTGGAGGTCGCCAAGCGCCTCGCATCTGTCGTTGAATAGGTAGTTGCCGTCTTTGTCGTGGACGCTTCTAAGAGAGTACGCCCAGTCAACGCCAAGGTCTATTTTGTGCATGATGGATTCGACATGGTCTGCGTCAAACCAATCGTCATCATTGCAAAAGAAGGTGACGTCTTCGTTGATGAGGTGGGGCGCGGCGGCAAGCCAACGTCTGCCGTCTAAGCCGTTTCCTCCAATGTAGCCGTCCCAATAACAAAGGTGGGTGCGCTCACTGGCGTACTTGTCAAACATTTGCCTAAAGTTGATGTAGGGCACGACTGCATCAACAAGAATGTAATGTTGAACCGGGAAGGTCTGCAATTGAATTGATTTAACGCAGTCTTCCAGTTCTGCTCGGTTTGTGGTCACGGTCACGACCGCGGCTGTCATAGTCATCGTTATCCCCTAATTGCCAATTTGCTATTGCTTCACAAGTGTCTCTGTTTTTGGCACAGCGTATCAGTTCGTCGTACCGAGTTTGACTGTATTTTTTTTTCCATTCTTTTGCAAGAAAAATTTTAGCTTTGTCATTTGTGCAAGTCAGCGCTCGGCGCAACTCATAACGAATGACTTGTTGATGAGCTAATTTTTCTTTAGCCCATGAGTCTTCTTGTTCAGATGAAACTGCCATCAATTTCAAGGAGCGCTTTTAATCTCTCAATTTCTTTGTGAGCATCCATGAGGAGTTTTGCAGACTCCGTATGAACCCTAAGTA